>SMVA01454294.1_pt1 | contig 11428 bp, 11 predicted proteins | sample 2456451 | NCBI WGS metagenome assembly SMVA01 (sample SAMN11095933, study PRJNA526329) | marine sediment metagenome | biome: Marine sediment; feature: Surficial sediment; material: Deep marine sediment; isolation source: Hadal surficial sediment | place: Pacific Ocean | collected 2014-05 | depth...
CTTACACTTACAAGGGTAATAATTATTTTAGCTGCTGATTATCTGCCAATAAATTTAGGTTTTCGTTTTTCTACAAAAGCTTTGACTCCTTCTGAATAATCTTTAGACTGAGCTGACTCTATTTGTAATTTTGATTCCAATTCTAATTGTCCTTCCAAGTTATTTGTTATTGTTTCATTTAGCAATTGTTTAATAAAACCTAATGCTTTGGTTGGCATTTGAGCCATTTTACCTGCAAGTTTTTGTACTTCTTCTTCAAAGTTCTCTGAAGAGAATACTTTATAAATCATTCCAATTTTTTCGGCTTCATTGGCTGAAACTTTATCCCCTAACATCATTAACGCAGATGCTTTCTGAAAACCTATCAATCTGGGTAAAAAGAAAGTACCACCACTATCGGGAATTAAACCAATTTTACTAAAAGCTTGAATAAAACTTGCGTTTTCTGAAGCAACCACTACATCGCAGGCCAATGCAATATTGGCTCCTGCTCCCGCGGCAACACCATTTACAGCAGCAATTATGGGTTTTTTTATTTTCCTGATTCTGGTAATAATAGGATTGTAATGTTCCTCTAAAATTTTTTTAAATCCGGGATTGAGCTCGGGGGAAATAACTTCATTTAGGTCTTGCCCAGCACAAAAGGCTTTTCCGTTTCCAGTAATTACAATGGTTCTTACTTCGTCATTAGATTCACAATCGTCTAAATTCTTTTGAAGACTCAAAGCCATTTCTCTATTGAAACTGTTAAACACTTCGGGTCTATTTAATGAGATATACCCTATGTTGTTTTTAATTTTTAATTCTATAGAATCACTACTCATAGCTTAAAACTTATTTACTATTCTCATTTTGTTTTGTTCTCAATTATTTTCAGACTGTCAACAAATAGAATTCATTACAAACATTTAAAATAATCAAACGGTTCTTTACAATCCTGACATTGAAATAATGCTTTGCAGGGCGTTGATCCAAACTGACTAATAACTTTTGTATTGATAGAACCACACTGGGTACATTTCACTATTTTTTTATCTCCCAACAAGGCATCTTTATCTGCTGAAGCTTCCAGGGGAGGTGCAATACCATATTTTTCCAATGCTTCTCTACCCTTTGGTGTAATCCAATCGGTGGTCCAGGCCGGAGAAAGTATTAACGTCACTTTGGCAAGTTTACCTTTATTTTCAAAGGCTTTTATTATATCATCACATATCATATCCATTGCCGGACAGCCAGAGTATGTAGGTGTTATTTTAATATTGATTAGCCCATTTTCTTCATAAGCTTCACGTACAACTCCCAGATCCAAGATCGTTAATACTGGAATTTCAGGGTCTGTAACCGTATCCAGAATAGAGATTAATTTCTGATCAATATTTTGTTCAGTCGCTATTGTCATTTAAAATTTTTTGTTCTTTAATCCTTTTATCTGCATTTGTGTAATAAATTACTATTTACCATTTCATATTGGGATAGGTTCGTTGCATATATTGTAATTCGGTTAGAATAAATCCCATATGTTCACTGTGTATTCCTTGTTTACCACCTTTCTGAAAATATTTACTTTCGGGAATGCTAAGTGTTGCTTCAGTTAATATTTCTGAGACTTTAATGTAATAGGCTTCCTTAAAATTAGATACATCTACACCAATTCCAGCTTCAATCATCGCTTTATCGGCTTCAGTAAGATGAAAAAATTCATCTGTAAAACGCCATAATTCATCGACCGCTTCCTGCATTTTATAATGACTTTCTTTGGTGCCATCTCCTAATCTCTTCACCCAATCTGAAGAAAAACGGAAGTGGTAACTTACTTCTTTGATTCCCTTTTTAGCAATTGCCGACAGGGTTTCGTCCTTACTCTCCTGTAATTTTTCCATAAGCATTAAATGAAAAACATCATAGAAAAACTGTCGAGCCATTACAAAACCAAAATGAGTATTTGGTTGTTCAACCAATAATACATTTATGTATTCTCTTTCAGATCGTAAAAAAGCTATGTCATCCTCAGTCTTTTCTTTATCGTGTAACCGAGCTATATACTGATAGTAGTTTCTTGTTTGGCCTAATAAATCTAAAGAAATATTGGTTAAAGCGATATCGGTTTCAAGATTGGGACCATGGCCACATAGTTCGCCCAGACGTTGCCCTAGAATTAAGGAATTATCTGCTATACCAAGGATGTAGTTATATAGATTTTTATTTTTCATATTTCATATTATGAGATTTTGCAACAATTTCAAAATGATGTAAATATCACATATGTTTTAATTCATCGGGTAATTTATAAAAAGTTGGATGGCGATATACTTTATCTTTAGCAGGCTCAAATAATTCTCCATTATTCTTTGGGTTAGTAGCAGTTATATGAATGCTTTTTACCACCCAAATACTCACGCCTTCATTTCTACGAGTATAAACATCACGGGCATTTTCAAGTGCCATTTTTTCATCAGATGCATGAAGGCTTCCAAAATGACGATGTTCTAAACCATTCTTACTCCGAACAAATACTTCCCAAAGAGGCCAATTTTTTTTCATGATTTATAATTTGTTTTAAACTGCTTTGTTTAATTTTTTATCTGATTGCTTTTCGGCATATGCTAAAGCTGCATCTCTTACCCAAACACCTTTCTCCCAGGCATCAATTCGGGCATTTATACGTTCTTTATTACAGGGTCCATGGCCTTTTACCACTTGCCAGAATTCCTCCCAGTCAATTTCGCCAAAATCATAACTTTTTCTTTTTTCATTCCATTTCAAATCTGGATCTGGAACCTTAATTCCCAATATCTCTGCCTGTGGTATAGTTTGATCAATAAATTGCTGTCGTAAATCGTCATTGGATTTACGTTTTAATTTCCACTTCATAGACTGTTCAGTATGTGTAGATTCAGCATCAGGGGGACCGAACATCATTAAAGAAGGCCACCACCAACGATTAAGTGAATCTTGAGCCATGGCTTTTTGTACTTCAGTCCCATTACAAAGGGTCAATAATATTTCGTAACCCTGTCGTTGATGAAAACTTTCCTCTTTACAAATACGAACCATAGCACGCGCATAAGGTCCAAAAGAAGTAGTACACAATGCAACTTGATTTATAATAGCCGCTCCATCTACCAACCAACCAATAGCCCCCATATCTGCCCATGTTATAGCGGGATAATTAAATATGGAAGAATATTTTGCTTTTCCACTATGAAGTTGTTCATATAATTCTTCACGGGTAATCCCTAAAGTCTCGGTTGCTGAATACAAATAAAGTCCGTGTCCTGCTTCATCTTGCACTTTAGCTAATAATGCGACTTTTCGGCGCAGGGTTGGAGCCCGGGTAATCCAATTTCCTTCAGGAAGCATTCCAACTATTTCGGAGTGTGCATGTTGTGAAATTTGACGAATGTGCGTTTGTCTATATTTCTCAGGCATCCAATCTTTCGGTTCAATCTTTTCATCTCGTGCTATGCGTTGCTCAAATATTTCTTCTAAATTCTTTATGTCTTTTTCGTTCATAGTTTCTATAGTTTATAACAACTATACATCATAGTCTACTTTTATGTTGTCTGAAAGAGGTACGGCCTGACAACTTAAAATAAAGTTTTGAGTTAATTCCTCCTCTTCCAGTGAATAATTTACTTTCATTTCAACTTCTCCTTCCAACAGTTTACATTTACAAGAACTACAAACCCCACTTTTACAGGCAAAAGGTAAATCGGCGCCGGCTCCCAGGGCCGCATCGAGAATATTATTATAATCGTTGGTCATTGTAAAATGGAATTCTTTTCCTCCATCAACAATGGTAATTTCCACTCCTTCTATTTTTTGATGTGAAAGGCGTTCTGTTCTTCTTTTATCTTCTTCGGAAAGTCCTGTAACAAATAATTCGTAATGAATTTTTTCTTTAGACATCCCTGCTTTTATCAATTCTTCCTGAATCAAGAAAATCATTTCTTCCGGGCCGCAGATAAAGCATTCATCCATTTCAGAAACAGTTACAAGTTTATCAAAGATCAAGTGTAACTTTTGCTTTGTAAATCTTCCATTAAATAATTCTATATCGCGACGTTCTTTGGTTAATAAGTAGAAAATCTCCAGCCTTCCAAAATACTGATTTCTAAGTTGTTCTATCTCCTCTTTAAAGATAATAGATTTTACTGTGCGATTCAAATAAAAAAGTTTGAACGCAGATTGAGGTTCTAAGGCAAGATGGGTCTTTACCATTGAAAAAATTGGTGTGATCCCACTACCAGCTACAAAAACAAGGTAATTTTTAACCTCTTTTGAAACATCAACCCCAAACGTGCCACTTGGGGGCATAACTTCTAATAAATCCCCTTTCTTCAAGGTATTGTTAACGTATGTGGAAAATATACCTTCGGGGATTTGTTTTACCGCTACTTTCCATTCTTTATCTACAGGACTAGAACACAAGCTGTACGAACGACGAATATCTTCATCATTAATGTCGATTTTCAGGGTAAGATGCTGTCCTTGTCTAAAGCTGAATTCCTCGGAAAGATTTTTGGGTATATCAAAAGTTATTACAGAACAATTATCAGTTTCCTTATAAATATCTTTTACCTCTATGGTATGAAATTTAGTCACTAATTTTTCATTTAAATAAACTAACACTTGTTAGTTAACTCTACAAAGATAGCAAATATTTAGAATTTAACGGTTTATTCCATGTAGCAAGACATTACTTAAACTTGTAGCTAATTCATTTGGATCTAAATCTTCTTTCTTTGGTATCCAAAGATATAAGGAACGCAATGTTGATAATATTGAAAATAACATTATGTCTGGATTTAAATTTATTATTTCTTTTTTCTTTATTCCTTTATTAATTATATCTCTAAAACTGTTTTCATAATTAACCCTTAAAGTTAAATAATAATCTTTCTGGTCTTTTAAGTGCATCCAATCGTTGTTTAAAGATGCCATCCCATTTGTGCTATTTATTGTAATGTTTATATGTAGGGAAACAATTTGTTTAAGTTTTTCGATACTATTTTTATTAGATAATTTAATTGAATTCATTCCTTGAGTGAATTCCTCAGCTAAAGAAATTATAATATAAGTAAGGATTTCCTGCTTTGAATTGATATGATTATAAAGGCTTGCAGCTTTAATCCCCATAGCCTTAGCAATATCCCGCATGGTTACAGCACTATAGCCTTTTTCTTTAAAAAGTTTAGAAGCCACAGTAATAATTTCTTGTTTACGGGATAATTTTTTCATAGAAGCAGCAAGATAGTAATTTACATGCTTCACTTTTTTAGAAGTATTCATTAGATATATTAAGAATCTTTTTATTTTTGAATGGCCATGGAAAACCTAATTGAAACCAATCAAATTCTAGATCGTCTACCACCTCATTTGAAGCAATATATTAAGCCTCAGATCTATGCTGACTACACACCAATTAACCAGGCTGTGTGGCGATATGTAATGCTTAAGAATGTAGATTTTCTTAGCAAAATAGCATGAAAATTATTTAAGGAGATCGTCTCAGCTTTTTCTGGTGCCGTCCACTACAACTCATTTGAAATTATAAATCAAGTTAGCAAAACTAAAATGATACGCGTCGAGTTTTCAGAAAAGGATAAGGAACTAAATGAATTGTATAATCTTGTCAGAAAAATTAGGAAAGAAAACTTTTTCTACAAATCATACTTCACAATAAACATTACTATTCGGGGTAGAACAAAATATCGTGTAGTGGTGCTAAATTCATCGTTAAAGCTATCACTATTTGTAAACTCTGTATCTAATATATTGGTTGCTTGCACTATAAATTCCCAGGAACTTTCTTTTTCTTTGTAATAAAGGTTAGCATTGAAAAAAGAATATTGATTTTCGATTGTATTAGCATCATCTTTATAGTTATAGTAGTCCCACTCAGCATGTAATGTAAAATGCTTTAAGAAGTTAATATCCACATTTGCAAAAGGACGATCTGTATAGAAAATCTGATTGAGGCCTCCGTTATCGTAATCGTTGATTATTCGGTTATAACCCACCTCAAAATTGGGCCAATCCTTAAAATTAGAACGTAAACTAGCTCTGTAATTTTGAGTGAAACTTGTACTTTCGGTAATATTGGTATTAATGATATTGTTGGACTTACTATAGCTTACATTAACATTAAGTCTAAATTGAATTTTCTTTACAGTCTTACTAAATCGTCCAAAAGCCGAAAAGGTCTCATCGGGAAAATTACTGTCAATATTTATTGGTGTACTTACTTGATTTATCGTTACAATAACAGAATTGGTTTTCACAGCTTCTATTCTTTTTGAATAATTTATTGACCCACTAATATTTGTATAATTAAACATATTAAAGCTGAAATAATTTAAATTATAAGAATGAGACAATGAATTTTCCAGGTTTCGATTACCACGAAACATTCTGTTATAATTATTAAAAACAAAAGCTTCGGCATAATTATTTATATCTGTATATTCTGAAGATATAGAATAGTTAAATCGAAGACTTTCACTTTTCTTTAGTTGTAGAATAATATTAAGATCGGGTAGTACTTTCCAATCGTTTTGTGTAATTGTACTTCCTAATTGTTCATTTTTTACATTGTAATTGTGTAATGTGGCACCCGGTGTAATCGTAAATTTTCCAGTTTTAAATTTATAATGAAACCCAATAAATGCATCTGTAAAATTAAAGTTTACATCATTCACTAACGGAAGGTTTTCATCGTTAATTTCGGGGGTTTCTGTAAAATCCACCCGTGTCGAATTATCTAATAATTGAAAAATATTAGAATTAAATTGTTGGCTACTTAATGTACTTCCTATGGTAAAATTGATATTGCTTTTGTTATTAATAACATAGTAGTAATCTATTTTTGCATCAAGTTTATTTGTTTTAATATTCTTTTCCTGATTGATGTTAAAACGGTTTTGAAGGGTATCTACAGGTAAAATTCCACCAAAAGGTAAAAGATCAACAATCGCATTATAAAAAGGATCTTCATCTTGCCATAAGTGCTGAATTTGTCCCGCAAATATATTTTTATCATTCGCCGTATAATACACGTTTAAGTTTTGATTTACTGAAATGGGGTTATTTTCTTTTTCTTCTAAAATGTTATTTGTTTCCTCATCAAACAAAGAAAGCGTTTGGTCATTTTCGGTTTGTTTTGAAGTTTTGAAAAGCACATCGTAATCTAACTGAAAGTTACTATTGGGTTTAAATACACTGCTTAATTTAAGCATGCCTAATTGGGTGCGTAAATCGTTAATACTGCTCGTTGTTTCTGTAGTATTAGATACAATATAATTACGTATGGAATTAGTAACCATATTGGTTTTATTATCTGAAAGGATTGCAAAGCCACTTAAATCCCATTTATTTGACACATCCAGGCTAAAATTCCCTGCTAAAAATTTGGTTTCAATCTCATTAGCGCGATTATTTTGTGTTAAAGCAAATCCTAAATCACTCTGACTTATAGAAAAGTTAGTACCCCCTCCTCTATTGAAGTTTCTAAAACCCCCAGTAAATTTAAAATAGTCTCGCCAAGTAAAAGGAACTTCTCCTATATCGTTAAAATCCGTAATAAAATTAATACTGTATTTTGGACTGTAATAAAACAATTTAGGATGTACCAGATACTTTCCTTCGTCTTCAGCGACACCTCCTCCTGCAGTAATTTCTCCAAACCAGAAGTTCTTTTTTCCTTCCTTTAGTTTTATATTAATAGCAATATTATCCTGATCATTTCCAAGACCACGCATTTGGTCTACTTCGTTGTAGTTTCTCAATACTTCTATTTTATCTACAGCGTCTGCAGGAATGTTTTTTGTTGCCAATTTAGAATCCCCGTCAAAGAAATCCTTGCCTTCTACCATTACTTTACTAACTGTTTTTCCTTCGACTTCTATTTCGCCGTCATCATTTACCTCAATTCCTGGCAATTTATTTAAAATATCCCCTAATTTGCGTTCATCACCTGTAGTAAAGGAATCAGCGTTATATACAATGGTATCACCTCTGACGGTTACCGGCATTTCATAAATAATTTCAACACCTTCAAGTTCAGAGGCTTTGGAATTCAATGTAAAATCTTGTAGGAGATCCACACCATCCTGAGGAATAGAAACCGTTTTTTCTAATGTTTCATAACCTAAAAAACTGGCCCTTAAAATATAGGTATTATTTACTGGAAGATCTAACTTATATCGTCCCTGGTAATTTGTAATTCCATAGGATTCAACAGCACCTGTTTCTTTTTCTATTGCAATTACATTGGCTAATTCCAATGGATTACCAATGCTATCTTTAATCACTCCTCTAACTTTAATATTTTGTGCTGTAAGCGATATTGAAAAAAGTAGCACGGCTACCAAAATAAGTTTATTCATTTTTTTGATTGATTTTTTATGGAGCTATCCTCTAAAATTTCCACGACCTCTTCTGTTCCCTCCTCTGAAATTATCTCGCATCTCGTCCATTTTATCTTTTACAATTTTATTGTATTCAACCCTGGAAACTATTTTTCCTTTTTTAGGAGCTTTTATAGCTGTGGATTCTTTTGGATTCATCACAATTTTTGAACAAAGAATGGTAGTCCTGTAATAACTTAATTCCAGTATCAAACCCGGTAAGCCGGCATACTCTCCCGGACCATTGCTAACCGGGATTTGGGGTGTGTACCAAGCTGTTACTAATACTTCTTCAGGTACTTCAAAGTCATCGAAGGGATCATTATTATCTGAACTTATACTATCTTTTTTGACTTCAGTTTCCTTTTTTTCATTCTCATTTTCATCTTCATCATTATCGTTACGTCTTCGTGCCATACCAAGATCGTTTTCATCGATCTTTTTTAAAGCTGTTGCCTTAAAAGCCACATATTGTCCAATTTGTTTTGATTCCTTTTCAAGTTTCCAATCTAAATTGGTAATCGTGTCATTAATTAAAAATTGTTTTCCAAAGAATTCTCGCTCTTCAAGAATTTGATTCGTATCTAAATTTTTATATTGAATCCCTGCAACAAAACTGCTCATCATCATACTAAATCTACCACTCCCACTGGATCCTGTTTCCAGCTTTTCTTCTTCTATATAAATTGATTCGTTTTTATTGAAAGTTAAAATGAATGTTTTTTCCAACATATCTTTCATGCGATCTGCAATTATCGTTCTCATCCCCTCATCCATATTCCTTCCACCAATATTATTCATATCAATGGTTGTCTTGGATTGGTAAAAGGCTTGTCCGCTAATATTTTGACCCATAGCGCCATAAGACAATAGTGCAAGGAGAACAGTACTGATAATTTTCATAGTAAATAGTTTTAAGATATTAGATTGTACCAAATTACGGGTTTTGTCACAATATCTTTTGACTATCATTCTTAAAAAAGGTTTAATTCTTTAAGAAAAAAATTACCCTCCAATTCTTATTTCAAAATTCATCCCATCACCACGTCTCCCAGAATTAAATTGCTCACGGTTTTCTCTCATCTTTTTTTCCATAATAACATCAAACTCCTCTTGCGTCACTTTTTTTCCTTTGGTAGGTTCGTTTATATTTAAACCATTATTTGGGTTTAAAACAATTTTACTACATAATATGGTCTGGCTACCATCACTTATTTCTAAAATGAGTCCGGGTAAACCACCATATTCACTTGGTCCGTGTTTCACAGGAATTTGTAGGGTATACCAAGCTGTTACGGTTTGTTCTATTTCTTCTTCTGCCAGTTCTTCAGAATCTCCCTCAGGGTCGTTGCTTATAGACATAGTTGGCCTCGGCACCATACGCTTAAAAGTTGCTTTAAAACAAGTATATTCCCCAATGTTCTTGGTTTCTTTTTCAAGATCCCAATTAATTTCTTCCAGGGTATCTTTTATAAGAAATACCTTTCCAAAAAGTTCATTCTGATTTACAAATCGGTTTTCATTTATGTTCTTATAGAGTAAATCTGAACCTCCTGCAGTCATCAAAACCAATTCCATCCCACCATTACTCATACCACTTGGTTTGTTTAAACTCTCTGCTTCTTTGTAAATAGATTCATGGTTGTTAAATTTTAAAGTGTATTCTTTTTCAAATTGCTTTCTTAACATGGCCATCATTTGCTTTTGCATTTCATCACTCATTTGAGTGCTGTCCAGTTTTATTTCCATCTTTCTTTGAGTTTTATAGGTTGCAATACCTTTAATTTCTTGTGCTGAAAGTAATCCAGTAAAAAATAAGGAAAGTACTAGGGATAAATAGAGTAGTATTTTCATGAGTAAAAAATTTTTATGATTTTTAAATTATTTGTTGCAACAAAGATGCGGAAGTAATACCACTATTTATGTTAACGAGTGTTAACGTGTGTTAAGCGGTTTGGTATTAATGTTATTAAGTCCCTACATTTGACCAATGAACGGAATTAGATACAGACGGATTCTTTACTTTATTAGTTTAGTGATACTCCTTACTTTATGTGTTCAGGGGTATTGGAGCTACAAGAATTATCTTTCTGAAAAACAACAACTCATCACCGATGTACAAGTAAGCCTTGATAATGCATTGGATTCTTATTATACACGATTAGCAAAACAAAACACTTTTGCTTTCATTTCAGATTCTATTCCAGGAGACAGTATTTTTATGGGGATTCGTTGGGGCAGTATCATTACAAATATTGATTCTCTTAATGTAGATTATAGAGAGATATTGTTTGATGACAGTTCTAATGTTAAAAAAATTGCTGTTTTTAAAACCCGTTCCCCAGATAGTTTTAATATTAAAATAAATGAAAGGACGGCACATGTTATAAATAAAAGATTTGACATTATTAAAAATAGTTTTTCAAACCCTTTTGAAATGTTGACCTCTAAAATTGTAGTTTCCTTTTCTGAAGACTTCTTATCGTTAACAGAAATAGATAGTTTGATTCAACAAGAACTAGAACGGAAAAACATCAATGTAACTTACGGACTGCGTTATGCCAACCATTGGGGAAAGGATCGACAACTTCGAGAGAGTATCATAGAATCTTCAGTACTTACTGCAAATGCCGCGTCTTCTTTTCTAATAGATGGAAGTAATTTAGTAATGCATTACGATAATATTACACGTACTGTTTTAAGAAGAAATGCAACCAGTCTTTTTCTTTCTTTTTTATTGGTAACCAGTATCATATTTAGTTTGTTGTATCTTCTGAAAATCATTCAGAAACAAAAACAATTGTCAGAAATTAAAAACGACTTAATTAGCAACATTACCCACGAATTTAAAACCCCTCTGGCCACCATAAGTGTAGCTTTAGAGGGAATTCAACGTTTTAACAGAGAGAATGATACTGAAAAAAGTAAAAAATATGTTCAAATGTCAAGACAAGAAGTCGAAAAGTTATCAATAATGGTTGAAAAGCTATTGGAAACAGCTACATTAGACAGTAACAATC
>SMVA01030259.1_pt1 | contig 11427 bp, 8 predicted proteins | sample 2456451 | NCBI WGS metagenome assembly SMVA01 (sample SAMN11095933, study PRJNA526329) | marine sediment metagenome | biome: Marine sediment; feature: Surficial sediment; material: Deep marine sediment; isolation source: Hadal surficial sediment | place: Pacific Ocean | collected 2014-05 | depth 0-1...
GGCCATGCTCAAGTACGCCTGCCACAAGCGGGGCGTGGCCTTCGGCGACCTGATCGCGCTCGATGCGGGCAGCACGGAGGAGATGATCCAGGCCTTCCGGGACGGGCGCGGCGAATACATCCACTTGCAAGGCCCCGCCCCCCAGCAGCTCGAGCACGACGGGGTCGGTCATGTGGTGGCCTCGGTGGGCGAGGCGTTCGGGCCCTGCGCTTTTTCCAGCCTGGCCGCGACCCGGGAGTGGCTGGCAAGCGACATGGCCAAGGCCTTCATGACCGCCTACCGCAAGGCCCGGGCGGCCCTGCTGGCAACGCCCGCCGATGAGATCGCCCGGATCGAGGAATCGTTCTTTCCCGAGATCGATCCGCAGGTTCTCACCGAGACCATCGGGTTCTATCAGACCCTCGGCTGCTGGTCGCCCCACGTGGAGATCACCGAGCCGGCCTTCCAGGCGACCCTCGATATCTTCCTGCACGCCGAGCTGATCACCAAGCGCCACCCCTACGAGGCCGTCGTGGCGCCCCCGCCGGGATGAGCCAGGGGCGAGACCTTTTACCAAACTGCGACGAGCAAGACCCATCGCAGTTTGCAAGTGCGTTCAATCGCCACGCAGGCTTTCCTCGCGCTGGCTCGGGCGCGCCGTCGCGCTTGCCAACCTGCAATGCGTTTCACTCACTGCAGGTTGGTGTTAACCGAGCCGCAGCAGGAATCGCACGATCCATCGTGTGCGCTCGCTGAACAGGGATTTCGTGTAGTAACTGCCGGCGACCCGCTTGCTGATCTCGCCGAAGGTGGGATAGGGGGCGATCACGCTGGCCAGCGCGCCGATCTTGAGGCCCCGGTCGATCGCCAGTACCCAGGGCAGGATCAGTTCGCCGGCGTTGCGCCCGACGATGGTGGCGCCCAGCACCCGCCCGCGCTTGCCCACCATCACCTTGACGAAGCCTTCGGTGGCCCGTTCGGCCAGCGCCCGGTCGTTCTCCTCATAGGGCCAGGTGAGGACCCGCAGGGACTGGCCGTGGGCCTCGCGCGCCGCGGCTTCGATCAGGCCCACTTGGGCCAGCTCGGGGTCCGCGTAGGTGACCCAGGGCACGGCGTGGCCCTTGACCTTGGCCGGCAGGCGGAACAGGACGTTGCGCAGCACCAGGCCGGCGTGATAGCCGGCCAGGTGGGTGAACTGCAGCCCGCCGGCCACGTCGCCCACGGCGTAGATCTTCTTGTTGCTGCTGCGCAGGCGGTCGTCCACCTGAATGCCCTTGGCCGTGTAGGTCACGCCGGCGGCGTCCAGGCCCAAATCCTCCACATTGGCATGCCGCCCGGCGGCCACCAGGAGATGGGAGCCCACGAGCGACTCCTCGCCCTCGAGCGTGACCTCGACCCCCTCGCCGTGAGGCGCGATCCGCCGGATTTTTGCGCCCTCGCGCAGATCCAGGCCGTCGGCGATCAGACGGCGGCGGACCAGGTCGGCCGCCTCGGGATCGTCATTGGTCAAAATCGTGAAGGCTTCCAGCAGGGTGACCCGGGCGCCCAGCCGGCGGTGTGCCTGGGCCAGCTCCACGCCGATCGGACCGCCGCCGACCACGATCAGGTGCTCCGGTCCAACCGTCAGATCGAAGATCGTCTCGTTGGTGAGGTAGGGCACCTCCGCCAGGCCGTCGATCGGCGGCGCAGCCGGCCGGGACCCGGTCGCCACCACGAAGCGCTTGGCGCGCACCCTATATTCGCCCGCCACCACCTCGTCGGGCCCGGTGAAGCGGGCGGGCTCCTTGATGACCCGCACGCCCAAGCCTTCGAAGCGCTCGACCGAATCGTTGGGCGCAATGGCCGCGATGACCCCGTGGACGTGATCGTGCACCGCTTGGAAGTCGACCTCCGGCACCTGGCCCTTGACCCCGAAGCGGGCGCTGTCCCGGATCGTCTGGGCACCGTGGGCCGCCGCCAAGAGCGACTTGGACGGCACGCAGCCGGTGTTGAGGCAATCGCCGCCCATCTTGTGTTTCTCGATCAGCACCACCTTGGCGCCCATCTGAGCCGCGCCGGCGGCGACCGAGAGGCCGCCCGATCCGGCGCCGATCACGCAGATGTCGGTCTCGATCCGCTCGGCCATGGACGCCTCCAAAGTAATGGGTGCAAGGACCGGGCCGGAGCGGCCCATCCTCATACCATGACCTGATACTATGGCTTGGGTCAGCCGCGGACCACGAGCTTGTAGTCGGGCGTCGGATTGAGCGGGCAGGAGTAGAGATAGTCGCCGGGCTCCAGCTCGACCTCATAGTCCTGGGTGGTGCCCATGTCCAGGCCGCCGCCGGAGACCGCGGTCTTGGTCAATTTGTGGATCGGATTCGCCCAGTTGTAGTCCTGCTCGCGGAGAAAGAAGCCGAGCGTATAGGGCACGTCCCGGTTGGTGACCCGGAAGATGTACTTGCCGGGCTTGAGGGTCAGCACCTTGGCTGCTGCCAGGCGCGCTTCGCCGGTCTTGCCGTTGATCGCCTCGCAGTCCGCCTTCTTGGCGGTCTTGAAGCCGTGGTCGACGCCGTCCTCCGATTCCAGGAACTGGCAGCCGGTCTGGGTCAGCTCGATCACCTGAGGCTGCGCGGCCCAGGCACTGGAACCGGCGAGGCCAACGGCAACTCCGAGCGCGAGTGTGCCGGCAGTCAGCAGTCTCTTGGTGGTCGGGAATCTTGTCATGGCAGGTCCTTTCCTTGGGAGGTGCGCCTGGGAGCCCTGGAGCTCTTGCACTGCGGTTCGATGGCATCCGGCGCTTTCGCCGCCCCGCAGAAGTAGGAACGCCGCGTCGGTTTCCATCGCGCACTCACGGCGAAGTGAATTCCTTTGATCGGCTGCCAAAATCGGGGTCGAGTTTGCGTGCCAAGCCATTGGCGTTAAAGTCGCTGACGCCCAGGGGGAGAGCCCGAAGGTGACCTTGAGCACCGATCAAATGGCCGTGCTGGCCATTCTCACCGCCTTGCTACTGCTGCTGGTCTGGGGCCGTTGGCGGTACGACGTGGTGGCTTTCGCGGCCTTGCTGGCCTGCGTGGTGGCCGGCGTGGTGCCGGCGGGCGAGGCCTTTTCCGGCTTTGGCCATCTGGCGACGATCACCGTGGCGATGGTGCTGATCGTGAGCCGGGCGCTCACCTCCTCGGGTGCGACCGACTGGATCGCCCGGCTGATCGCGCCCACCACCAAACAGACCTCCACCCACGTGGGCGCGCTCTCGGCCGTGGCGGCGGCGCTCTCGGCCTTCATGAACAACGTGGGCACCCTTGGCCTGCTCATGCCGGTCGCCTTGCAGTCCGCGGCCAAGGCCAAGCGGGCGGCGGCGACCCTGCTCATGCCGCTGTCCTTCGGCTCGATCCTCGGCGAACTGGTGACCCTGATCGGAACCCCGCCCAACATCATCATCGCCACCTACCGTGGCCAAGTTTCCGGCGAGGCCTTCGGCATGTTCGACTTCACGCCGGTGGGGGGCGTGACCGCCCTGGCCGGGGTCGCCTTCGTGGCCCTGGTGGGCTGGCGCCTGATGCCGGCTCGCAGACGGGTCGGCGCGGTCGGAGAGGACCTCTTCGACATCGACGATTACCTGGCCGAGGCGCGCATCCCGGAGGACTGCGACCTGGTGGGAAAATCCCTCCGCGAGCTGGAGCAGGAGACCGAAAAGATCGATGCCCAGGTGGTGGGACTGGTGCGCGACGGCCACCGTTTCATTGCCTCGCCGGGCCGCCGCCGGTTGCGGGCCGGCGACGTGCTGGCCATCGAGGCCAGCCCCCAGGAGCTGGACCGCTTCGTCGCCGCGCTTGGCCTGGAGCTGACCGACGCCCACGGCCGCACCCCGGGGGAAGACGGCGGCAATCCGGTCTCGACCGGCGTGGCCGAGCTGGTCGAGGCGGTGGTCGCGCCGCGTTCACGAATCGAAGGGCGCACGGCCATGTCCTTGCACCTGCCGCGCCGTTTCGGGGTCCACCTGCTGGGCGTGTCGCGCCAAGGCAAACCGCACCGAAACCGGCTGGGCGCGTTCCGCTTCCGCATGGGCGACGTGCTGCTGCTGTTCGGCGAATCGGACCACATGTCCGACGCCCTGACCCGACTCGGCTGCCTGCCCCTGGCCGGCCGGGACATCTCCTTCGGACGGCGCGGCGACGCCCGGCCGCAGATCGCGATCTTCGCCGTTGCCTTGGCGTTGGCGTCCTTCGGCCTGCTGCCCATTCCCATCGCGCTCGCCCTGGCGGTGGCGGTCATGGTGGTCGCCAACCTGATCCCCTTGAGAGACCTCTACGAGGGGGTCGACTGGTCGGTGATCGTGCTCCTGGGCGCCCTGATCCCGGTGGGCGGTGCCTTGGAGACGACCGGCACCACGGATCTGATCGCCACGGGGATTCTGGCGCTGACCGCCGGCCTGGCGCCGGCCATGGTGCTGGCGCTGGTTCTGGTGGTCACCATGACCCTCTCCGACATCCTCAACAACGCCGCCACGGCGGTGGTCATGGCGCCCATCGCGGTCGGCATCGCCGAGCGCCTGGGCACCGCCTCCGATCCCTTCCTCATGACCGTTGCCGTGGGCGCGTCTTGCGCTTTCCTCACCCCGATCGGCCATCAGAACAACGCCCTTATCATGGGCCCGGGCGGTTATGAATTCGGGGACTACTGGCGCATGGGACTGCCCCTGGAGGTGCTGATCGTCCTGGTTTCGGTGCCCATGATTCTGCTGGTCTGGCCGCTGTGACGAGAAATTCTGGGTCCTCGTCGAAAAATGTGCTATAAGGATAGTCGCTGGCCCCCGGCGACGGGGTCCTGGGTTAGTTTTTTTGCTAAACCTAGGGGTCTTCGTCATCCAGCGGAACTTCCTTGCTGCCCAACTGTTGCAAAGGGAACCGGCTTGTCCTATATCAAGGACTGAATATGCTGCACTGCAATATCTAAGGACGGAAAGTGAGCAAGAAGAATAAAAACCATCTGAAGCCCGAACCCGACAAAACGTACGAGCCCAAAGTGCGCAAGTGCCTCATGTGCCGTGAGGTTTTCACCAGCACCTGGCCCGGCGAGCGGATTTGCTCGCGCTGTAAGTCCTCGGGTGCCTGGCGCGCCGCCTAACCGGCATTTCTCCACGCGAGACGACGCCAACCGACCGCCTGGCAAGGCGGCCCGGGGTGACTCGCGCCTGGTACAGTGGCGCGGCCGGGTTTAGAGCGATTTCAGTTGGGTCGAAATCGCTCCGCGCCCGCGCAGGCGCGGACCCTCGGGTCCGCTGCCGTGAGCGACAAAATGTTAAACCGGCTCGATCACCTTCATGGCCGCAAGTTCGCCCAGCAGCTTGCCGCACTCATCGGCTGACTGGTCCGGAAAGGCCTTTTCGATCTCGGTGCCAGAAAAGCCGTCCCGGTCCATGATCCAGGCGACGAAGCGCTCCGCGCCCGACGGAATCGGGACGGCGCCGGACTTGCCCGTCAGGGCCCAGCGGCCCCCGACCTGAGCCACCTTTAGATCCCCGGCGCGAACCCGGTATTCCTGAACCATGGCCGCCCCGGGCAACCCATAGCCGCGGCGCTTGTAGTGGTGCGCCTCCTGCAGGGCGCGGAACTGCGCCGCTGCCTCCGATTGCTCCGCGATCTCGCCCAGGCGCGCGGCCAGGCGCTTCAGATGCGTCCCAATTTGCGCCTTCGTGGCGAAGGCCGGGGCCGGCACGTTGGCCCGAAACAGCGGGTCCTCGATCGCCAGGTCGCGCAGGGTATCGAGAAAATCGATGCCGATGATCGCGGTCAGGCCGAAGGAGAGGTGGACGCTGCCCTGGCTGCTGGCCAGCGCATCGTGGTACTGGCCGCGCGGCAGGTAGAGCAGGTCGCCCGGCCGTAGGGTCACCTCCCGCGCCACGGCCCCCTTGGCCCGGTCGTGATGGGCCTGGCCCAGGGTCTTGAAGCGGGGGTGTGCGATCGGGGTCTCGACCCGGGTCTCGTAGATCCGCCAGACCTTCTCGCCCTCCACGTGGAGGGCGTAGACGTCGTGGGTGTCGAAGTGGGAGTCGAAGGCCTGCCGTTCGCGCCAGGAGCAGTAGAGGTTGGCCTGGGCCTTGGCCCCCAAGGCCGCCTCCAACCCGTCGGCGACCGCGGCCAGTTCGGACGTCAGGGTGTCGATGTCGTTGGCCACCAGGGACGCGCCCTGGCGCAAGAGCGCGCCGACCAGCTCGGCGTCCGGCTGCATGACCCGGGCGTTGTTGCGGTCGACCGCCGGCCGGCAGTAGCGCGCCGGCGGAACCGTCTCCTTGTCCAGCATCAGCTGCAGGGAGGTTGCACTCCACACCGCGGTCATGTTGAGCAGGTCGTTCAGGACCGGCCACGACATGACGCCGGCGAACTTCTCCGGGGTGCCGGGCACATGAAGCGGTTTCTTGTCGTGATACTCGGCGAAGAACGTCTCCGGCGTCACCGGGTCGAGGATCTGGGCGAAGCTTTCGATTGCGTTGGTCATGATATCTAGTCCCGTGCCGTCTCAGTTCACGGGCTCGGGCGGCAGGTCGAGCGCCGGGTTGCGGTCGAAGAAGTTGAACGGCCGGAGCGTGAAGCTGCGCCAGACCAGCGGCAGCACCGGCCAGTCCTCCGCCCGCACGACATGCTGCAGTCCGACGGTGTGCCACAGCACGATGTCGCGGTTGTCGATCGGCCGGTCGGCCGCGGTCCAGGCGGCCAGACCCTCCCCGCCCGGACTCTGGTTGGGGAAAGTCCCGGCGGCATAGCGTTCCTCGGGCCGGTAGGGTGTGACCCAAAGCTGGTGATCGATGAAATTGGCCCGGCGTCGTGGCGGATCATCCGGGCTCAAGAGGCTCACCGTGTTCACGCCCGGCACCAGCTCGTAGCTGGTCGGATAGCCCCAGGCGTTGGTTCTGCTTTCGCTCAGCACCCGCCACCGGCTTGGCCGGGTGCTGTCCATGTCGAGTTTGGCCTCGGATTCGCGCCGGGGGCGCCGGGACTCGACGGCCCAATAACTCTTGCGCGGGCCCGAGTCCTCCGGGCGCCTGGTGATCAGACGCTCGACCAGGAAATTGTTGGTCGTGCCGTCCACATCCAAATCGAGCCGGAACACGAAGAAGTGGCTGTGATTGACGGCCAGCGTATGGGGTGCCACCAGGGTGCCGTGCGCCAAATCCTGCTCGCTATGGGGCGCGGCCGCGTTGGCGGTCAAAACCCCTTTGACCTGCTCGACGCCGGTGGCGCCCACGGCGATGGTCAGGGCGCCGTCGAGCGCGAAGCGCCAGTCGAAGACATAGTCGTAGTTGGCCACCGCGGCCACGAAACGCACCACCAGCTCCGTCGCCTTGCGGGTCTCGTTGATCTTGCCGAGCCAATCCAGGTGGCGCCAGGAGACGTCGCCGGTGGCGCGCTCGAAGATGCAGGCCACGTCTTTGCGGCCATAGGACCGGCCCTTGGCCGTGGCGAAGACCTCGCTCATGTAGCTCGCGGTCTTGGGGCAGTCGACGCCCCGGCGCAGGGACGCTGCCGTAATCCCCAGGTTGAACTCGCCGACGTCCAGATAGGTTCGGAAATACCAGCCGGCGCCAGGGTCCATATAGGGCACGAAAAGCTCCGACAGGGAGGACTGGTAGAGCACCGGCCGCCATTCGCCCCGATCCAGATAGCGCACCGTGGAGATCACCGGGCCTAGCCTGGCGTCGATCTTGAGGTGGAACTGCCAGTTCCGCCAGGTGACCACCCGGCCCTTGGTGGTGAAGTTGGGCCCCTCGGGCGCCACCATCAGGATTGGCTTGGTCTTGGGCCGCAAGGGGCCGACCGCCTCCGGATTGAAATCGGATCGACCGGGGACCGGGACCACGCCGCTATCGATCACGTCGATAATCGACCCTTGGTTCATGTCGTAGACGACCGTCACCCCTTCGATCGGCCGGGCCCAATAATTCTCGGTGTCCCGGCCATCGAAGCAGATGATTTTGGTGAGGCGCCGCTCGGCCTCGATCCGGGCGCCGAAATTGCCGGTGCTGAGCTGCACACAGCGGATCATTTCGTAATCGGTGATGCCGCGCTTGGCCATGGCGGCCTGCCACCTGGGGTCGGCCTTTACCACAGGAAGCGTGGCTGCCGCCTCCTCGCCATACATGGTCAGCTGCACGCCTTCGATCTCGGTCCAGGACACGACCTTGCGATTGGTCACATCGACCCGCCCGACGAAGGTCTTTTCACCGTCCTTGCCATAGATCACGGCGATGCGCGGTATTTGGGGGCTTTCCGGGGTCCAGTCCCAGACCGCCGCCTTGGGCGGCTCGTCGAGAGTGATCAAGGGAAAGCGGGTGGCATCGCTCACATGGCCCGCCTCCCGCAGCAGCGAGAGCACGGTCTTGTACTCGTCCGACATGAGCGGATCCAAGGGATGAGTGGTCTGAGCCACGGCCAGGCACGGCGCCAGGAAAAGCGCGGTCGCGAGGCCGAGGCCCAGAGGTCCCATGAGCGCAGAGATGTGCTTCAAGCTTCGTCCTCCGCCAAGGCGGCCTTGAGCGGTGCCAAGTGCCGGTCGAAATGGCGCCAGCGACCCACGGACGAACCGTAAATCGGCCGGCGGACCTGGTTCAGGCTGGCGGTTCGCACCGGCCGCTTGGTCTGGTGGAACTGGAGGCAGGCCGCCTCCCACTGGAGCCCGCAGAAGGCGATCAGCTCACGGCTCACCCGCTCCTGGTCGGCCACCAGGTCCTCGTAGTCCACCTCGAAGAGGGCGAGCGGCAGCCGGGCGCGCCAGTGGGCCATCAGGCGCCGGTACTGGCCGTAGTAACGCCCCAGATCGGCCAGGTCGTAGGCATAGGGCAGGGGCTGCTTGAAGCTCTGGGCAAAGCATGACACGCAGGTGTCCAGGGGATCGCGCCGGCAATGGATGACGCGCGCAGCGGGCAGGGCCACCGCCAGCACCCCCAGGTGCAGGACGTTGCCGGGCAGCTTGTCGGTCACCCGCGCGGCCTCGGGCGAGAGAGCGTGAAGCTTGTCCAGGTAGGCCGTCCCGATCCGGCCCGCGACCGCCTGGTCGATCCGGTCCGCGCAGGCGGGATAGGGGCGATCGGACCCCAGGGAGTCCCGCAACCCTTCCACCAGCCGCCCCAGGTCATCCAGTTCGCCGGCGCCGAAGATCTGAGAGTGGCTTGCCAGGATCTGCTCGACCAGACTGGTCCCGGAGCGCGGCATCCCGACGATCAACACCGGGCAGTCCGAGGGGTCGCCGTAGCCGACCCGGTCCTGGAAATAAGAGCGATCGAATGTGGCGATCAGCTGGTCCACCAAAGCCTGGTGGCGCGGGGCGTCGAACAGCTGGCCCTGCTGGCCGAGCGCGGCCCGCTTGAGCGCGTTGGCCACGGTGAGATGGGCGAAGGCGTCGTCGAAGCGGCCGGCGTCCTCGCACAGCTTGCCCAGGGCGAAGCGCAGGGCCGTGGCCTCCCGCGCCGGGAGCGACTCGTTCCGGAGCAGGGCCTCGAGTCCGTCGATCTCCCCGGCCTCGGCCGTGGTGTTCCGGGCCATGGCCAGGTTGTGGTGAGCCCGGGCGTGATCCGGCCGGATCTCCAAGGCCCTCTGGAAGTGCCGGGTCGCCGCCTCCTGGTCGCCCAGGATCTGCTGGATCGCCCCCAGGCCGGCGTGAGCGTCGGCATCCTCGGGCCTGAGCTCCAGCGCCCTGTGGTGGGCGGCGAGCGCGTCGTCGAAGTGCCCCAGATCGCTCAAGGCGATGCCCAGATTGTTGTGGGCCTCGGCATAACTCGGCCGCATCTGGATCGCCGCGCGCAACGCTTCGACCGCGGCCTCCGGCTTGCCTTGATCGCGCAGGGCCGTGCCCAGGTTGTTGCGCGCTTCGGCCAGGCGCGGGTCGAGCTTGAGGGCCCGGTGGTAGGCTTCGATCGCCTCTTCCAACCGGCCGTCGGCCTTGAGCGCCTGGCCGTGGTTCAGGTGTGCGTCGGCGTAGTTGGGTTTCAACTCCAGCGCCCGCTCGAAACACCTGGCCGCCTCGGCCAAGCGGCCCAGGGTGGTGAGCGCCACGCCCAGATTGTTGTGGGCCTCGGCTAGGTTGGGATCGATCTTGAGGGCCCGGCGGTAGTGCTTGACCGCGTTCTGGAGCTTGCCCTTGGCGTGCATCAGGTTGCCCAGGCCGAGGTGCGGTTCGGCGCGACCCGGCGCCAGGGCCAGGGCCTTGTTGTAAGCGGCTTGGGCCTCCTTGGCCTTGCCTTGGGCCTGGCGCGCGTCGCCCAGGGCCAGGTGATAGAGCGGATTGCGCCGGTCGCGCTTGATCGCCCGCTGGAGGCAGGCGGCCGCCGCCTCGGGCTTGCCCGCCTGCTGGGCGGCCGTGCCCAGAAGATAGAGCGCATCCGCGTTGCCCGGCTGGTCCTGGAGGACCTGTCGATAGAGCTGCTCCGCCGCCGCCAGGTTGCCGCTTTGATGGTACCTGAGGCCAGCCTCGAGCTTCGCGCGGACGTCGTTCATGGGGCCATTATGCCGATCCCGCCGCCGGCCCACAAACCGTGATCGCACGCGGAAACGATCCAGTCCGCTTAAGCTTGCTCTTCGCGGGCCCGGGCCGCCGCTCGGTCGACGGCGTCCGGATCCAAGGTGAAACCGAGGCCCGGGGCCTCCCACTGCCCGAGACAGCCGTTGGTGAGGTCCAGGGACGGTGATTGGATCAGGCTTTCGGCCAGAAGCTGGCTCATGTCCTGGTTGCCGTCGTCGATGTTGGGGATGGCCGGCGCCGCCTGATGGGTGGTGCAAGCCGTGATCGCCGTCTCCACCGTGGCATGGAGGCAAAATCTGATCCCGGCGTGCCCGTGATCCGGTCCATGACGGTTCGGACGATGGCATCGATGCCCCGTGGATCGTGACCGATGATGGACGGGGAGAGTGCGTCGAGAACGCGCGCCACGGAAGCCATATCAGGGCCGACGATCGACTCACCGATACCCACTTGTCCAACATCGTTTTCCACTTCAACCAAGATCACACGCGCAGCGTCTCGCGTTCCATTACTTCTCGCGTTCCATAACTTGAGTGCGTGGGCCGCTTATAGGGTACGATCAGGGGCGTCGTCCGAATCGCCGCGATCTTCATGTGTCTGCCTCCTTGCCAACACCTGTGCGGTCATCTCTCGCTTGAACGCACCAGGATTCCCCATTTGAATTTCTGCGGCAAGGTTGATCGTGCAGGACGGCAAGTCTCAAACCTCCGTCATTTCAACGGGAGGATTTGCCTGGGCTTGAGGGCGTGAGAAGGTCCGCCAAGACGCCGACGTTCCGGGCGTTCTTTCGGCGGAACTCCAATCTACGACCTATTTCCCGGGGGCCTTGGCGGAGGGTCACGTCTCCAGGCGTGGTGTAGGAGCTGTGGATAACCGGCCTTCCGTAGGGAGCGCCACGAGTCCCGCCCAAGCTCGCCAACCTGATGGCCGACGCCGAGCCCGACGTGCCGGCCC
>SMVA01214408.1_pt1 | contig 11427 bp, 12 predicted proteins | sample 2456451 | NCBI WGS metagenome assembly SMVA01 (sample SAMN11095933, study PRJNA526329) | marine sediment metagenome | biome: Marine sediment; feature: Surficial sediment; material: Deep marine sediment; isolation source: Hadal surficial sediment | place: Pacific Ocean | collected 2014-05 | depth...
CGAGAGCTGGACAGTCTGCCGGACGTGTCAGACAAGATCTTTCAGGAGACCGAGAGCGAGCCGTCTGATAGTGATCAGGCGGTTGGGGATCAAGCGGTCGCCTCAGCTGCTGGGTTGGAACCCAGCGAGGCCTCTGCGCCGGCAGTAGAGTCGCCCGTGGTGACCGAGGGGAGCAGTGCGTGACGGAGCCTGATCGGTGATCAAGCAGATGCTCGGTAAGAGGATCGATGGCTGGGTTCACATCGCCTTTCCGTTTCTCTTCATACGCGAGCTGAACCCCAACCTGCTGACGATGGTAGGGGTGCTGGTGTCCTGCGGCGCTGCCGCTGCACTGGCCCTCGGCCACTTCGTTGCCGGCGGGCTGCTGATCCTGGCCGGTGGCTTCTTCGATCTTGTGGACGGCGTCGTGGCGCGCCACTTCAAGATCCAGACGCCATTCGGCGCCTTCCTGGACTCGACCATGGACCGGCTGGTCGACATGGTCGTACTCTTCGGGATCGTGGTGTACTACGGCACCGCCGGGCAGACCGGCATCGTGATCCTGGCGGGTGTGGTGCTGGTGGGCAGCGTAATGACCTCCTATACAAAGGCGCGAGCCGAGCTCTTTGGGCCTCAACTCCGCAGTGGCTTCCTCGAGCGGGGCGAGCGAATCGGCCTGCTCGCGGTCGGAGCGCTACTGGGTCTGATGGTCCCCGTCCTCTGGCTCCTCGCGCTCGGTACGACCATCACGGCGATTCAGCGCTTCGCCAACGCCGCGCGAGAACTCGGGGCGCTCGAACAGAGTTCGCGGGGCGCTTCGGGGGAGCCTTTGCAACCGTGACGAAACAGGAGAAAACGGTGCCCGCAGGCACAGAGAGCCCGGATCTTCCGCCGATCGACTTCTCGACCTTCATCCTGTCTCTGTCGACGACGGCCCTCTATCAAATGGGGCTGGCGCCCGATCTGGCCAGCGGGGAGACCCCCGAGCCGGACGCGCTGCTGGCTCGCCAGACCATCGACACGCTGGAACTGCTGCGGGAGAAGACCCGGGGGAATCTCGACTCGGACGAGGAGAAGCTGTTCGACAGCCTGCTGTACGAACTCAGGATGCGCTTTGTCGAGATCGGCCGCTAAACACGCCGGCACGACCAGCGCTCCGCCCTCGTCATGAGCACCGCCGCGCAGACGCGGCGGCTGCTTGCGCCGGCCAAGCTGAATCTGGGTCTGCGCATCCTCGGCCGGCGGAGTGACGGCTACCATCTGATCGAGAGCCTCTTCGTGCCCATCGACCTGGCCGACGAGGTGGCGGTTTCGCTCACGGGCGCTGGCGAGCGGGGCGGTGGGCGAAGCAAGGGCGCAGCCTCGGCCGTTGCGTTCTCCCTGATTGAAGAGCCCGAAGCGCTGGGAGCGGAGAGGCTGGGTCGGGTGCCGGCGGATGGGGCCAATCTCGCGGCCGAGGCCGCGCGGCGCTTTCTCGCACAGACGGGTGTGGACCGGCGGGTTCGCGTATCGCTCCGCAAACGGATTCCGGTCGGCGCCGGCATGGGAGGAGGCTCGAGCGACGCCGGTGCCGTACTCCGCGCGCTGGCGGACGCCTGCGGGGTGTCGAAGACCTCATTGGGCGAGTTGGCTCTGGGGCTCGGTGCCGATGTGCCCTATTTCCTGGACCCGTGCCCAGCCGTGGTCAGCGGTGTTGGTGAGCAGATCGAACCCGTGGAGGGGTTCCCCAGGCTCGCCCTTTTGTTGCTCAATCCTGGAATTTCCCTCGCAACGGCGGACGTTTTCCGCGCCTTCGACCAGAGCGCAAGTTCGTTGACTCTTGCCAGGCCAGGCTCTACGATGCGTGCGCTTTCGGGACTCCGGGGTGATCTGGACCGCTTTTCGCGCAAGCTGGAAGAGTTGCTCGTGAACGACCTGGAGCCCGCGGCAGTCCGGCTTTGCCCACAGATTGCCGATCTGCGCGAGCAGCTTGGCGAACTAGGGGCGGAAGCGACAGGAATGTCAGGGAGTGGCGCTACCGTATTTGGCTTGTTTCCCAGCATGGCCGCAGCCCAAGAAGCACTCGAGAAGGCAGCCTTCGCGCCGCCGGTCTGGGCGCGGGTCGCGGAGGTTGCCGGGACAGAGTAGTTCTGGGGCGTCGCCAAATGGTAAGGCAGCGGCCTTTGGAGCCGCCATTTGCAGGTTCGAGTCCTGCCGCCCCAACCAGATAACGCCGGAGATAGCAGCGCAATTGGCGAGCGAGCAGCACATGTCAGAAGCCGAGCGAGTCACGAATCAGGCCAAAACTCAAAGAACCACTCCCCAGAGAACGATCGCTTTGGGGGTGCGGGGGGCATGAGAGTGCAGTCGATGAAGCTTTTTTGCGGAAATGCCAACGTGCCGCTGGCTCAAAACGTGGCGAGCTATCTGGATGTCGAGCTGGGTCGCGCTGAGGTCGGCACCTTCAGCGATGGTGAGTGCAGCATCGAGATCGGCGAGAACGTGCGCGGGATGGATTGCTTCATCATTCAGCCCATCTCGGCACCGGCGAACACTCACCTGATGGAGCTGTTGATCATGACCGACGCGCTGCGTCGGTCGTCCGCCCGCCGCATCACCGCAGTCGTCCCCTACTACGGCTACGCGCGCCAGGATCGCAAGGTGAAGCCGCGCGTACCGATCACCGCCAAGCTGATCGCCGACCTGATCACGGTGGCGGGTATCGATCGCCTCTTGTGCATGGATCTCCACTCCGGGCAGATCCAGGGATTCTTCAATATGCCGGTGGACAACCTGTTCGCGAAGCCGCTCTTGCTCGAGGCGATCCGCAAGCGCATCAGCGGGGACCTGACCATCATCTCGCCGGACGCCGGCGGTGTGGAGCGGGCGCGTGCCTATGCCAAGCGTTTGGACGCGAGTCTCGCCATCATCGACAAGCGCCGAGAGGTGGCCAATGTCGCCCAGGTGATGCATATCATCGGCGATGTGAAGGACAAGACCTGCGTGATCGTCGACGACATGGTCGACACCGCGGGCACGCTTTGCAACGCGGCCAAGAGTCTGATGGACGCAGGGGCGACCGGTGTTTACGCGGCCATCACCCACGCGATCCTGTCGGGCCCGGCGCTCAAACGCATTAGCGAGTCTCCGATCGAGGAGTTGATCGTTACCGATACCATCCCGCTGCGCCCCGAGGCGCAGGACTGCGGGACCTTGCACGTGGTTTCTGTCGCGCAGCTGCTCGGCGAGGCCATTCGACGTATTACCAACGAGGAGAGCGTGAGTTCGCTGTTCGTCTAGTGGCCGTCCGTCACATGACCCAGCACTCGCGCGCAGGAGAGAATCGTGGCCGAGAACACACTCGCAGTTGAACTTCGCGAGGGCACAGGCAAGGGCGTCGCCCGCAAGCTTCGGGCGACCGGGCGCGTGCCCGCCGTCGTCTACGGCCACGGCAAGGAGTCGGTCTCTCTGACGCTCGACCCCGCCGTGCTCGAAGGCATGCTGCGCAAGAGCCACGCCGGCATGAACACGCTGCTCGAACTCGCAGGCGACACCGCAGTCCGCGGCAAGACCGTGCTGGTGAAGGAGTTGCAGCGGGATCCGGTGACCGGGTCCGTGGTGCACGCCGACCTCTTCGAGATCGATACCACCGAACGCATCTCCGTGTCCGTGCCGGTTCACCTGAGGGGCTCCGCCGAGGGAGTCAAGATGGGTGGCCTGCTCGATCACGTGCTGCGCGAGATCGACCTCGACTGTCTGCCTTCCGCCATTCCGGACGAGTTCCTGGTCGACGTCACGAATTTGATCATGGGCGAGGCGATTCACGTGAGCGACCTCGAGGTGCCGGAGGGGATTCACATCCGCACCCACGAAGATCTCCCGGTTGTTTCGATCGTGGCGCCGACCGTGGAAGAGGAGCCCGAAGTCGAGGAAGGCGCGGAGGAGCTCGCCGAAGGCGAAGAGCCGAAGGCAGGCGAGGAGAAGCCCGAGGAGGCGGAGTCCGGCAGCGGCGACTCCTGATCCCTGGAGTCGTGAAGCTCGTCGTCGGTCTGGGAAATCCAGGCGATCGCTACGTCCCAACGCGGCACAACGTGGGCTTCCGTGTCGCGAGCGCGTTGGCGACCGGGTCCGGGATCACGTCCTTCGAGCGGCGCTACGCGGGCCTATTCGGGCATGGATCGGCTCCGGCGTTGGCTCAACAGCCGGCTTCACAGCTGGGCTACGGATCGGAGCCCGGATCGGAGTCGGATCGGCACGCAAGGGTCGGGCAAGGCTCCCCAGAGCTGGCTGTACTGCTGCCCTACACCTTCATGAACCGCTCCGGAGAGGCGGTGGCGGCGGCGCTTGCGGAGATGCCTGGGTTGGATCTCGCAAGCGACTTCGCCGTGGTGGTCGACGACCTGGACCTGCCGTTCGGCCGGCTGCGCATCCGACCCTGCGGTGGTGCGGGTGGCCACCGGGGCCTCCAGAGCCTGATCGATCACCTCGGCACCCGCGACTTCCCGCGGCTTCGATTTGGCATCGGTCGGCCCGCACCGGACGTGGATCCGGTGGACTACGTCCTCGCCCCTTTCTCGCAAGACGAAGCCGATCGCCTGGACGAGCGCATCGCGGCCGCGGTCGCTGCGCTCGAGACGCTGTTGCGAGATGGCGTTCCGCAGGCGATGGATCGCTTCAACCGCTCCCTGGATCCGGGCCCCCCGGGAGAAGCCAAGCCGGGGAACTCAGAGGAGTGAGGAGGCACGCCAGCTTTGGCTTTGGCGTTGCGTTCTACGGATAGAGCTGTCTAAAGTGGTATAGCAAGAGGGCTGACCAGACCCGCTCGTGGTCAGTCCGGTTGGTTCCTGTAACCAGCTGCAGGCAAAACTGAAACCATCCTTTCAGCGGCACGCAGTCGCACCGGCCGCCCCCCCAGGCCCCCAAAGGGGATGGAGAAGTAGCGTTGACCACGAGCAAAAGAAGAGTCGCTGACCTCCTGGTCGAGTTCTCAGTCCCTCTTCTGTTTGGCGTCGCCGTGGCCCTGCTCTGCGCCAACCTCTTCCAGGACGCGTACCAGCATGCGATTCATTGGAAGCCTTTCGGTGACATCAGCCTACTCCACCACGAGGTCACGCTTCACTGGCTCGTGAACGACATCTTCATGGTCTTCTTCTTTGGCATCGCGGCGAAGGAGATCACCGAGTCGTGCCTTCCGGGCGGCAGCCTGAATCCTCTGCGCAAGGCCGTCAATCCGCTCTTCGCGACCCTCGGCGGTGTCGTGGGCCCGGTCGTGGTGTTCTTCGCCGGTCTCTTCATGTGCTTCAAGCTGGGGATCTACACACCTGCGGACGACATCCAGCTGCTGGCTCGTGGCTGGGGAATTCCCACCGCGACGGACATCGCGCTGGCCTGGCTCGTTGCCCGCACGGTGTTCGGCAAGGGGCACCCGGCCGTCAACTTCTTATTGCTGCTGGCCGTGGCCGACGATGCAATCGGCCTGATCATCATCGCGGTCTTCTACGGCTCCGTGGAGTATCCACCCGAGCCGATCTACCTGGGACTGGTTGTTCTGGCCTCGCTGCTCGCATATGGGTTTCGGCGTGCCGGTCTCACGAAGTGGTGGCTCTACGTCGGACTGGCGGGACCGCTGGCGTGGTCGGGACTGGTCTTGGCCCATCTCCATCCCGCGCTGGCTCTCGTCGCTGTCATCCCCTTCTTGCCGGCCCCTCGCCGCGACACTGGCATGTTCACCAGTAGAGACGAGGTCGATCTGATGGGCGTCGAGCTGGCGCGTGACCTCCAGATCGAGCACTCAGCACTCCACCTGTACGAGCACCGCACCAAACCCTTCGTGGATTTCGGCCTCTTCTTCTTCGCCTTCACCAATGCGGGCGTGGAATTCTCGGGCATCGGGACCATGACCTGGTTGATTCTGGGCGGGCTCGTGATCGGCAAGACGATCGGTGTCACCTTGTTGGGCCTGGTGGCACGCCGGATGGGGTTTCAGTTGCCCGCGCGCATGGGGCTCCCCGAGCTGATGATGGCCGGCTTCATCGCGGCACTGGGTCTCACGGTGGCGCTCTTCGTCGCGACCGCGGCCTTCGTCGATCCGGCACTTCAGGGCCAGGCAAAGATGGGCGCGCTCTTTTCCGGATTCGTCGGCCTTGTGGCCATTGGCCTCGCGCGGGCCTTCGGGATCGGGGACCGCGCCAAGGAAGTCGGGACATCGAAGAGCCGCGGCACCCAGCAGGCCCAGCACTCGGCCAGCCACTAGTCCGCCACCCGCGCCAGCGCGTCACCAGCGCCACCGCGTCACCGGCCCTGACGAGGAGGCTCGCCGGGGGAGGGAGCGCCTCTGCGGCGAGCCGGCGCACGCCTCCGCGCAGCTCTCCAGCCCCCCCCGGACGTCTCGAGGGCCGGGCGAGCCAGGTCAATTGTCCGGGCCCTTCGCCTCGAAAAAGCCAGATTGGCCGGATTGATTGGCCGGTAGCGGAGTTATATGCTGGCTCGTGATGTGGGATCTGGAAGAATCTGAGCTCGATCGATCCGGCCAATCCGGCCAATCTGTCTATCGCCAGATAGCGGACTATGTCCGTACCCGGATCGAGTGCGGGGCGTTCGGAGCCGGCGAGCGCCTGCCTCCGATCCGGCGGCTTGCCGGTCAGCTTGGGGTCAGCCGGGACACGATTGCACTGTCCTACGAGGCGCTGGCCAGGGACGGGCTCGTTCAGTCCACCGTGGGGCGCGGCACCTTCGTTTGCACGCCTGAGGAGCGACCGCCGCGCTCGCGTGAGCCGGCGGAGCTCGCGCTATCACCGTGCATCGACCGTCTACTGGCACTCGAGACGGCGCGGCCGCGTTTTGCCTCCGCGCAGGGCATTGTGCCGCTGCACTCGCTCATTCCCGACCCCGCCTTCTATCCCGTCGACGAATTCCGCAAGGCTTTCAACCGGGTGCTCGCCCGCTCCGGCCCGGATCTCTTCCTGTATGCCGCTCCGCAGGGTCACCCGGAGCTACGGGAGGCGGTCGCCGCGCGCTTGAGGGATCAGGACATCGACGTGACTGGAGAGGAGATCGTGCTGTGTCACGGTGCGAGCCAGGGCATCTCGCTGGCGGTTCGGCTGCTCGCCGAGGCGGGCGACGCGGTGGCGGTCGAGGTTCCCACCTATCACAACGTGATGGCGTCACTCGTCGCGTGCGGTGTCGAGGCCGTTTCGGTGCCGATGTCCGAAGCCGGACCGGATCTCGCCTCGCTCGACCGCGTCCTGTCGCGCGAGGACGTGAAGGCCTTCTATACCATTCCGACCTTTCACAACCCGCTGGGGTCCACAACGACGCTCGCCAATCGGCGAGGTTTGTTGGAGATCGCCGCCCGCCACGGCGTGGCGGTGATCGAGGACGCCTTCGAGATGGATCTCAGATTCATGGGCGACGCGGTGCCCCCGCTGATGGCGCTCGATGACACGGGTCGGGTGATCCACCTGTCGTCTTTTTCAAAGTCACTCTTCCCCGGCATCCGAGCGGGGGCCATCGCGGCCCGCGGCCGTGTCATCGACGGTTTGATGGCTCTCAAACACTCGTCGGACCTATCGGATTCGATGCCTCTGCAGGCCGCTCTGGCGGAGTTCATCGCCGCGGGAGAGTACGACCGCCACCTGGTGCGCTTGCGGCGAGAGTTGCGCCTCCGCCGCAACGCACTGCTCGACGCACTCGATGAGTACATGCCGCAAGGGTCGGTCTGGACCGAGCCCGAGGGCGGCTACCAGTGCTGGCTCGAGCTCCCGATGGACGTCGATACCCGCGACATGCTGGCCGACGCCGCGCGGGCCGGCGTACTGTTCGCGCCCGGCTCACAGTTCCTGCCCGATCGCGGCGCGTCCCGCGCGATGCGTCTGGTGATCGCACAAGCCAACTGCGAGGAAATTCGCCGGGGTATCGAGGCCCTGGGTCGTGTCGTTGCGGAGCGGCAGGCAGCCGAGCCGGTCGCACTCCAGTCCGCAAGCGTGCACCTTTGAGAGAGTTTCGGACCTTCGAGGGCCTTCTAGAACTAGCCGCGGCTGGGCCGCGGAGACTCCCAGCAAACACCCAACCCCCGTTGCCGACTGCGGCGACGGACAAGGAGAGCGAAGAATGAGCAACAGCAACGGTTCCGAACGAAGCTCCGCCGAGTCTTTCGAACTCAAGGTCGGGCTCGCAGAGATGATGCGAAACGGCGTCATCATGGATGTGACCAACGACGATCAGGCGCGCATCGCAGAGGACGCGGGTGCCTGTGCGGTGATGGCACTCGAGCGAGTGCCCGCGGATATCCGCAAGGACGGCGGGGTCTCGCGGATGAGTGCGGTCGAGATGATCGAGGCCATTCAGAAGACGGTGTCGATCCCCGTAATGGCCAAGGTGAGAATCGGCCACCTGACCGAAGCCCGCGTGCTCGAGGCGCTCGGTGTGGACTTCATCGACGAGAGCGAGGTGCTGACACCTGCGGACGACCAGCACCACATCGACAAGCACGGGTTCAAGTCGCCTTTCGTCTGCGGCGCGAGAAACCTGGGTGAAGCCCTTCGCCGAATTGGCGAAGGCGCGGCGATGATCCGAACCAAGGGCGAAGCGGGCAGCGGCAACATCGTCGAGGCGGTGCGTCACCTGCGGGCGGTGATCGGGGACATCCGGGCACTGCAGGTAAAACGGCCCGAAGAGTTGATGGCGGCGTCGAAGGAGCTGCAGGCACCCTACGAACTCGTTCGCTACGTGCACGCCAACGGCCACCTGCCGGTGCCCAACTTCGCGGCGGGCGGCATCGCGACCCCCGCGGATGCGGCTTTGTGCCGCGAACTCGGCGCGGAAGCGATCTTCGTGGGCTCGGGAATCTTCAAGAGTGATGATCCGGCAGCGCGCGCCAAGGCGATCGTGCACGCGAACACGCACTGGAAGGACCCGGCCGAGGTGCTGAACGCCAGTCGCGGGCTCAAGAACGCGATGGAGGGGATCGAGATGGAAACCCTCGCCGAGCACGAGCGCCTGGCCAACCGGGGCTGGTAACGGGGCCGGTAGCGCCAGCGTCGGAAGAGCGGCAGCGGAACGGGTTGAAGGCAGGGGTTGATCGATGGGAGTTCGCGTCGGGATTCTGGCGATTCAGGGCGACATCGAGGCCCACGCGGAGGCCCTCGGCCGGATTGGGGCCGAGGGTTTGCCGGTGCTCCGCGCGCGAGATCTCGACGGTCTCGACGGCCTCGTTCTGCCCGGGGGCGAGTCCACCACGATCTCGAAAGGGCTCACTCGCCTGGAGTTATGGCAACCGCTTCGGGACTTCGTGGCCGCGGGCCGCCCCGTGCTCGGCACCTGTGCCGGGGCGATTCTGTTGGCCCGCGAAGTCGAGCGGGGCAGTGAGAGCGAGCCCGTCGGCTCGCTCGATGCCATTGACCTGATGGCGCGCCGCAACGCCTACGGCACCCAGGTGGACTCCTTTGCGGCCGTGGCCGACCCAGATGCCGCGGCGGGCTTGGCGGGGCTGCCGTGCGTCTTCATCCGCGCCCCTCAGCTGCTCGACCCCGGCCCGGGGGTCGAAGTGCTCGTGCGAGTCGACGGCCGCCCGGTGCTGCTCCGCCAGGGCAAGGTGTTGGCCTGCGCCTTTCACCCGGAGTTGACCGACGACGTCCGGGTTCACGGCCTGCTGCTGGCGGGTTCCTAGCAGGCTTGCCCTGAGGGCTGGCGGCTGGTATCCATACCGCCCCGGCGGGGCCGATGACCGGCGCTGCCATACCTCAGTCTTTGGGCTGGCGAGCTGCACATCCTGAGAGTGGAGTGTCCCTCCGCGAAATCAGGAGTTCGCCGAGCCGTGGAGGCTCGGGCGCTTCCGGCGCCTGTCCGCGAGGAGAATGCGTGCGAGAGTACGAGACTACTTTCATCGTCCAACCCGAGATCTCCGACGAAGGTGCGGAGGCCATCCTGAGCCGATTGGACGAGGTTCTGGCGACCGGTGGGTCCACCCGGCTGATGTGTGAAGATCTCGGCAAGCGCAAGCTCGCCTACGAGATCCGGAAGTTCCACAAAGGCCACTACTACATGCTGCTCTACCTCGACGAGGGCAAGATCGTCCCCGACCTCGAGCGGGCGCTGCGGATGGACGAGTCGGTGCTCCGATTCTTGACCGTGCAGGCGTCCGACAGTGTGGCGGACATCGAGGCTCGCATCGCGGAAGCCCAAGAGGCCGAGCTGCTCCAGTCCAAGCGAGCCGAGGAGAAGGTGACTCGAGAGGTGGAGGAGGCTAAGACGCGCGCCGAGACCGAGCGCGTGGCTGCGGAAGAAGCCAAGGCGGCCGCCGCTGCTGCCGCTGAGGCCGCGGCTGCCGAGGCCGCTGAGCCCGAAGCGGCGGCTGAGCCCGCGGCTGCTGAGCCCGAAGCGGCCGCACCGGCGCCGACGGAAAAAGCCACCGAAGCGGCTGAACCCGCTGCGACCGAAGGCGCCGCGAAAGCAGCTGGTGCCAGCGCGGAAGAGCCGGCGGCGGATGCTGCCAAAGGCGAGGAGGAGGCGACGTCATGAGCGAGGAAGCAACTCCGAGATCGACCCCGGCTGCGGATCAGCCGCCGCGCGTCGATCGCCCGCCCAGGGACGACCGACCCCCGCGCGACGATCGCCCCAGCGGGCCGCCGCGAGAACGGCGCGAGTACAGCGTCAAGTCGCGCTTCCGCGCCCGCGCGCGAAAGAAGGCCCGCAAGGGCAAGAAGAAGATGTTCCAGCGGCGCAAGGTCTGCCGTTTCTGCGCCGACAAGAAGGTCGCGATCGACTACAAGGAACCCAGGACCTTGCGATTGTTCATTTCCGAGACCGGCAAGGTGACCCCGCGGCGAATCTCTGGCACCTGCGCGAAGCACCAGCGGACCCTGGCCGTGGCGATCAAGAGGGCTCGCCAGATCGCCTTCCTCCCCTACGCCCCGAGCCACATGTGAGCGGAGTGAATCATGGCTGATGTCAGGGTGATCTTGCGCGAGGACGTTCTCAGTCTGGGAGACGCGGGCGACGTCGTGGCCGTGAAGGCGGGCTACGCCCGCAACTATCTGATTCCCCAGGGCAAGGCACTCGTGGCGACTGAGGCGAAGGTCAGGCAGATCGAGCACGAGAAGCGCGTGATCGAGGAGAGGCTCGCCAAGGACCTGAAAGATCTGAAGGCTGCAGCCAGACGGATCGACGGCACGGTGGTCGAGGTGAGCGCGAATGCGGGCGAGAACGGCAAGCTCTTCGGATCCGTGACGACGCAGCAGATCACGGCACGGCTGGCCGAGCAGGGCATCAAGGTGGACCGCAGGAGGCTGCAAACAGATCCGATTCGCACGATCGGCGAACACAGTGTGGAATTGCGGCTGCACCGCGAGCTGACGGTGAAGATCAAGGTCGTGGTGATCGGCACCAAGCCGGTCGCCGAGAAAACCGGACCCGACCTGGACGACCTGGTGCAAGAGGAGCCGGGGTCGCCGTTCAGCGCGCCGGTTCCCA
>SMVA01066741.1_pt1 | contig 11426 bp, 9 predicted proteins | sample 2456451 | NCBI WGS metagenome assembly SMVA01 (sample SAMN11095933, study PRJNA526329) | marine sediment metagenome | biome: Marine sediment; feature: Surficial sediment; material: Deep marine sediment; isolation source: Hadal surficial sediment | place: Pacific Ocean | collected 2014-05 | depth 0-1...
CAGGCGCAACAGCAGGCCAACTGGGAACAGGAACAGGCGCAGCAATATGCCGCGGCGCGTAACAAGTACAACCGCGCCTATGCGGCCTGCCTGGAAGGTCGCGGTTATACCGTCAACTAGAGATACGAGGTCGTTGAAATGATAAAGATATCAATGAAGCAGACGTTGACCGGTCTCGTTGCCCTGATGTTCAGCCTGCTCGCGGCTGGTGCACCGGTCCTCGACACATCCAAGACACTTCTATGCGCGTCCCTTGAGGTATTGGAATGTGTTGACGGCGCGGATTGTGAAGCCGTCTTTCCGGAAGAAGTCGGCGCGCCGACCTTCATGCGCATCGACATCAGGAAAAAAGAAATTAAAGCGAGCGTCGAGCGCCCGCCGAGCCTGATCGATCATATCGAGGAAGTCGAGGACCGCATCATCCTGCAAGGCGTCGAAGATGGCCGCGACGACGAGTTGGATGGTGCCGGCTGGACGATTTCGATCCATAAGGGCACCGGACGTATGGTTGCGACGGTGGCCGTCGACCAGGCCGCGATCATCATCTTCGGCGCCTGTACTGAAATTTAAGCATTTGGTGTCTGACACCCATTACAGCAGAAAGGCTTTGATGAGGTCGGCGCCGAACCGGCTCGTGAGCGTCGTCAGCACGGCCGCGAGCAGGATGCTCGCGCAGACCACGCCGACGACCTCGGCCAGCAGCAAACCGGAGACGGTCGATTTGGCCGCGCCGATCTTGAACAGGGTCAGCAATTCACGTCGCCTGAGCCGTATAGATAAGAGGAACACGAGGATCGCCGTGGCAAATGTCGCCAGGCCGATGATCACGACGGCGGCGATGACGAACTGCTGAATCGTCAGCACGGTGCCGAGCAAGTCGGTGATGACATCGGCCGGCCGGATGATCTGGTTGGGCTCCTCATTAACAGTGTACCGCCCCTGTAAAATGACACCCGATTTCTGATCTTTGGGTACCGCCAGCACGGCGCTGACGGGGAATCCGGTTTTGTCGCCGTGAAAATGAAACGAATCGATGTTGGTTTCGGTGATTTCGTTGTATTGCACGATCGATGCGTTGGCGACAACCGTATTGCCGTCGCGGGCCAGGACGGCCGACGACGCGGCGGCCGCCTGGAGGTCCTGGTGACCGTGACCGAGGCCCTGCATGATCCACGTGGTCTTGATGTCGACGAAGATTGCCGAGTCGTCGGCCGTAAAGGTCGGTTCCAGGATCCCGACGACCTTCATTTTGAGTGGGTATACGCCGGCCAGGTCGAAGACGTTCTCGGGCGATGAAATTATCGAATCTCCGGTTGTGATGCCGAGTTCACGGGCGACGGTTGCGCCCAGTACAGCTTCGCCGAGCACGGCCATGGGCCGCCCGTCGGAAAAAGAAGTGCCGCGGAAATCAAAATATTCGAGGGTCGTGCCGACAATTGGGAAGCCGCGAACCTTGAAACGGACATAGAGCGGTATCGGTTCAGCAAGGCCCGTTTCACGAACGCGGTCAACTTCTGCGAATTGGGTCGGAGCGGGCGTATCGGATTCGAAATAAAGCGAATTCAGCGTCAACTCGAGCGGACTGCCGCGCGCGCCGATCAGCAGTGGAGTCGCTTCGGCACGGGCGGTCAACTGCCGGGCGCTCTGGTCCACGAGCACGTTAAGGCCGACGGGCAAATAGATAATGAGTGTAATAGACATTACGAGAATCAGGGTCTTCCAGCGATGGAAAACCAGGTAACGCCAGACGAGATACAGCAGGTCGATCATGCCACTGCCGCTTCTGCATTGGAGATGCTCAGGAAGGAATCGAAATCGATGACGCGATCGAAGCGTGGGATCAGCGCGTGATCGTGGGTTACGGTAATCAAAGTGGCGCCCTGTTCCCGCGCGAAATTCAGCAGAATATCGAGCACGCGACCCTTGTTACCCGGGTCGAGATTGCCCGTGGGCTCATCCGCCAACAGCAGTCTTGGCTGCGTGATCAGCGCCCGACATATCGCGACGCGCTGCCGCTCGCCTTGTGACAGCAAGTCCGGAAACCGGGTGAGTTTATCCGTGATGCCGACTTGTTCCGCCAATGTTTCTGCGCGCGCCCTGATTTCTTTCGCCAATTTCAGCACGCCGTTGACTCGGTATGGCAGCAAAATGTTGTCGAGTACGTTCAGATACTCGAGCAACTCGAACTCCTGGAATACGAGACCCATGCGCGCGATGCGGTAATTGCGCAACCCCCCGTCGTTCAGAGTGCCGAGGTCGGTTTCGAGCACGACCACGTGGCCGCTGAGCGGGCGGAGTATCCCGGCGATCAGGTTCAACAAAGTCGTCTTGCCCGAGCCGCTCGGCCCGACGATTGCCACGGTCTCGCCTGTCGGCACATCCAATTCAGGGATGTGCAGCGCGAAGTCGCCTTCACCGTATTCGAACTGCAGCTCACGTAATTCGATCATGAAATGGGATGACGCCGGCGCCGGCTAAATCAGACGATCGCGCTCATCATTTGAATGAGCGAGTCGAGAGACAGTCCGTCGGACCGGCCCTTGAGGTAGCGTTCGGTTGCGAAATCGTTGCTGAAAAAAGTTGTTTCGCTGAAGCCGATGTCGTGCAGGGTCTGTTCGAGATCATCCGGTGCATAGCGCGTCAGCCAGGGTTCTCCGATCGAGGCGACGTAGTCGGAGGCTTTCCGCACCGATTCGCGTCTGGTTTCGTCCAATGACGTGTCGTCGAGCATGAAGTCGAGTACGACCTGGCTGCCGGCCGGCAATGCGGCGATATAGCGGAAGGTTTCGAGGCCGGATTCGCGTTGCAGGTAGTAGATGACGCCGAGCCATGAAAAAAAAGCGGGTTGATTGCGATCGAAACCGTTCTGTTCGAGGCCTTCGCCGAGCGATTGCCGCTCGAAATCGATCGGGACGTGCCGGACATTCTCGCGGGTTCGAATCTTGGCCGCACGAAGGCGCTCGAGTTTCCATTGCTGTGTGTCGGGGTGATCGATCTCGAAAGTCTGTAGCTTTTCGGCGACATGGCCGGGGCGGTACGGCGATGTATCCAGCCCGGCGCCGAGCACGACGTACTGGGTGACGCCGCGCTCGATCGAGGCGGCCAGTTCGTCGTCCGTGTAACGGCTGCGCATGACGGCGAGCGTGCGCGCCTTGATGAGGTAGGGTTTCGAGTGCCGCTCTCGGTTGGCTTCGACATCTTTAGGATCGGCGCCGAGAATGGGCAACGCGAGTGGGTCCGCGAGTATTTTCGGATCCTCGTCGAGGAGCTGATGCGCGGCTCTGAACAGCGCTGTGCCCACAGCCATCTGGCTCCGTTTGCCTGGTTGCATATCAAACTCCAGAGACGGTTATTGGTATGACTTCCATATTACCCGTACGCCAAGCGGCCTGCACGGATGCACCCGATGCGGCCGGCCGTTTGACCTGATATGATGCCGGCCCTCGTGAGTCCTCGATAGATAGACAGGTATAAGAAGAAATGACGCAGCAAAGTGACACCAAGACTATTCACGAATTTCTGGCCGAAAATCCCAATGTCGATGTCTCGAAGCAATGGGAACGCTGCTGGAATATCCATGGCAAGATCGCCGACCGGATCATCAAGTATTTTGACGCGGAACTACACCCGATCTCGGCAGACGCGGAATACTACACGTCGCCGGATGGCCAGATGGAAGCCGCTTTTTTCGGCTATACGGGCAGGGACATGGACTGGTTCGTGCGTTCCTGGCTGGGTAATCGCCAGGCCAGCATTATCGACATGAACATCAATGTCGTGTTGGGCCAGGAAACGCAAGTCCCGAACCTCATGATTATTTTCGGCACGGTGCCGAACCTGCTCTTTTATGCCGATTACGTTTCACGCGTCGATGTCAAGGTCAGCGAAGACTACGTCAACAAGTACTATGGTGGCGACGTGAATACGGATTACCTCGAGTTCCGCAGCAATACCGACTTCGTCTGGTCCGCGAGTCACGGTCCTGCCATACGTGGTATGCAGTCGCCGGTTTGTTCGAGCTATATCAGCGATCTGACGGATGAACATATTGATCTCTGCGAGGCCTATCTCGAGAAATTCGTCGATCGGTGGTTCCGCTGGCTCGATGACGCCGAGAAACTGCCGCTCGAGCAACGCGATGTTCAGCAGCAGTACGACTTCACGTATCGCGATTTTACCAATCGATCCGATCCGATGAATGTGCTGGCGGAGCGGGCGTTCGGTCCGGAGCAGGCAAAGTTCATGCTCGGCCGCCGCGGCGGCCACGTGCAGATGGACGCAGACCGAGGGAAGTGGAACACCTGAAGAGCGATTCCGATTCTTCCTCAACAGTCGAGGACGCGCGCGGTCTCCTGTCGGAGGCCATGGCGATGCATCGGGAAGGCAGGCTCTCGGCGGCGGACGCGCTCTATGCGCGCAGCCTGAAACTCGAACCCGGCAACGCGCAGGCTTTGCGCCTGTGCGGCATTCTTGCCCGTGAGCGCAACGACCTGACGGCATCGATTAACTTGTTGAAACAGGCGGCCGCGGCCGCGCCGGAAAATCCTGAACCACTTGGCGAACTTGCGCTGAGCTACATGGCGGCCGGCGATTTGCAACGGGCGGATGTTTCGTTTCGCGCGGCACTGAAATGCGACCCGAAATCGCGCAAGGTACTCGCGAACCTGGGCGCTCTGCTGCAGCGGCGCGGCCACCAGCGGGAGGCGATCATCTTGCACCGGCGCTATCTCGAATTGGAGCCGACTGATCTCGAAGTACGCTGCAACCTCGCGAACGCACTCGTCGATGCCGGCTGCGGTGCGGAAGCGCTCGCGGAGTGCGACAGGACACTGGCGATCGCACCGGGCCATCCCATGGCGCTGGCGAATCAGGGTGCGGTGTTGTGCGGTCTCGAACAGTTCGAACGCGCGGCCGAGGTGCTCGACGGCGCCGTCGCGCGCAACCCGGCCGACGAGATTGCACTCATCAATCTTGGTTATGCCCGCAGCCGTATGCGGCAATACCATGCCGCCGTGTCGGTGCTGGATCGGGCGGTCCGGATCAATCCCGACAATGCCAAGGCGACGGCTGATCTGGCCGGTGCGCATATGGCGCTGGAACAGTTCGCGCAGGCGATAGTGCTCTGCGAACACTTTCTCGACCGGCACCCGGGTGAGCGCCTCGTGCTGGCGACTTATGCCTATGCGCTGCTCGATGCGGACCGTCGGGCAGACTTTCGGGCGATCATGAATTTCGATGATCTGATCCAGGTCTTCGATCTGGATGCGCCGCCGGGATATGCGAGTCTCGCCGCGTTCAACGGCGCCCTGGCGAGTCGTATTCAGGATCATCCGTCGATTCAGGACAGTCCGCTCAGTAAAGCCACGATGGAAGGCGATCAGACCGGCGAGCTGGACCTCGATGAATCGCCCGAGTTGGCCGCGCTTGGAAAATTAATCGATGGGACGTTTCAGGTGGCCGTCGAGCGATTGCGAGATTCCGGATTCTCGGATCATCCGGCGATGGCCTATGCGAGTGACGCATGGGCGCTGCGCATCTGGGGTGTCGTGCTCGGCGACGGTGGTCGACAGGCACCGCATCAGCATCCGCTCGGCTGGATGAGCGGTGTGTATTACGTGAGTTTGCCCGCCGATATGCCCGCCGCCAGTCCGCATGCCGGTTGGCTCGAGTTCGGTGTGCCGCCCGAACGTCTGGCGGTGTCTTCTGAGAGCGAAACGCGCGCCGTCGAACCGGTCGAGGGGCGGCTCGTCGTGTTTCCGTCCTATCTATATCACCGGACGTTGCCGTTCGAATCCGCGGAGACGCGAATCAGTATCGGGTTCGACATCGTCCCGAAGCTGAATTAACCCGCTGCGGCCGCAGTCTCGATGAGTTTCTGCAGCGTCGCGCGGGCTTCTTCAATGCCGACATAATCCGCCGCTGTGACATTGACGGCCTTTTCCAATTCCTGGCGCGCGAGGACCGTGTCATTTTCCGCGAAATAAGCCATGCCCAGGTGATAATGCAGCAGCGCCATCTGGTCAGCGCCGGCGACGGCGATCTCGAGATATCGAACTGCGCTCTTGAATTCTCCGCCGCGGTAGTACGCCCAACCGAGCGTATCGACCAGCGCAGGCTCGGTACTTTTCGTGAAACGTTTAGCGAGTTCGAGCGCCCTGGCGTGGCTCTCCCGATCGGACCGGTGATCGAGCAACAGCACGGCCAGGTTATTTGCAGCCAGGTCACTTTCCGCATTCAAAACAAGAATTTCTTCGTAGACCAACAGTGCCTCGTCGAATCGCTCCGACTGCTCGTATTGAGTCGCCAACAGGAGGCCCATGGCCTGGTTCTCGGGCGCCGCTTCGAAGCCTCGCCGGTATATCCCGATTTGCGTTTCCTGATCATCCGGATACAACTCCGCCAATGCCGCGTATGCACGCACGCTTTTCGGCTGTCCGGTAATGACCTCCTCGAAATATTGCCTGGCCATGTCACGATCGCCCGTTCGCGCATACACGCTACCAAGCAGATATTTCGGGAACAGCTGGTTGGGGTACTTTAGGAGATGCTGATCGAGGTAATCTACGGCTTGATCGACTTGGCCATCTTCTACCAGAAGTCCGACCAGTCTCTGCAAAGGCTCCGCTGCCGCTGGATTCTTTTCGAGCGTAAGTTTGAACGCCGAAATAGCTTCCGGCCCGGATTTCTTGGCGAGCATGACTTGCCCGAGTTGAAATTCCGCCAACCCGGTCGGGTCGTCAAACTCCAACAGGTTACGCACTTCCGTTTCTGCGGCCTCGATATCACCCTGTAGCAGTAGCGTCTGGACAAGTCTGGATGCGGCGTCACGGTCTTCCGGGTCAACCTCGAGCCGCTGGCGTAGAACGTCTTCAGCCAGTCGCATGTCGCCGCCTCGCGCCAGCAATTCCGCCAGTTCGCTAGAGGCGTTTGGATGATCCGGATTCAACTCGATCAGACGTCGGTACACATCCTGAGCGAGTTCCGGATTTCCAGCACCAACATGCGCCCGTGCGAGTAGCAATAGTGCGCGTTCCGAATTTTCGACCGATCGCAAAACGATCCGCAGGTTGGAAATCGCGTCGTCATAGTCACGCTCTGAAAACTTGAAGGCCGCGTCAACGAGCAGCGCTTCGCTATTATTACCGTCGTCGCTCAGAATTTTCTCGATAACCCTCTTGGCCTCATCAGTTTCATTTTCCTGAATCTTGATGATGGCGATTCGATTCCGGGCCGAGTAGCCTTCCTTGCTCATCGGCGAAATTGCGGCGATTTCGCTATATTCGGCGAGCGCTGCATCGCGCGATTCAGACAATTCATAAAGACGGCCGAGGGCGATTCGCAGCGCTAACTCATCTGGAAATTCCAGGATAAAGTCCTGTATAACGTCGATGGCCGCGTCGGTGCCCCGTTTTTCGGCAACAAATCTAGCAAACCCGATTCGACGTGGGATATTTGTCGGATCCTTCGTCACAACCGACCGCAAAACTTCTTCGGCTTCATCGATTCGATCCTGAGACGAGTACAGTTGCGCGAGGCTCAGCGCATAACCATCGCTCTCAGGATAATCCCTGATCAATTCCTTGAGGTCTGCTTCGACGTCATCGAATCGGTTTGCCGAGCGCATCAATATGACGCGAAACTGCCGCAGCGACAGAATCTTATCGGGTGTCGTCGTCGCCATACCGTCATCGATCAGGTTGATCGCACTTTCGGCGTCTCCGGCATTCATTAGGATGCCGGCTTTGAACATGATTGCTTCGGTAAGACTCGGATCGATTTCGAGAGCCTTGTTGACTTCGGCCATTGCCGCGTCGTGTTCTTCCTGTAGAAATTTCACCCGGGCAATCAGGAGCCGAACTTCGGCGTTACCGGGTTCGATACCCAACGCCGCTTCGGCCTGCTGCGATGCCTCAGTTGCCGCGCGCGCTAGGACATAATAATTCGCCAGCTTCAGGCGGGCTTTTAAAAAGGACGGATCGGCGCCTACGGCGACCTGCAGATGCCCTATCGCTTGCCGGAAATTCTGGTCTTTCTCCTCGATCTCCGCGAGAAGGAACCGCGCTTCGGCATTTCGCGGCTCGATTTGCGCCGCATTCATCGCTTCGATCTTGGCTGCGACATTGTCTCCTTCATCGAAGAGCGCCTGAGCTTTTTGCACATAAGCATACGCGCGTTCCTCCGGAGATCCGCAGGCGCCCAGTAGCGCCGACATAAGCGCGAGAATCAGAACAGTCGATCTAAGCATATTGATTACCGCAAGGCCGGAATGACCTGCTCCCCAATAATTTTCAGTGCCTCCATCGGATCTTCATGCAGCCGTAAAGCGATCTCCGTGAGCCCCGCTTTTTGAAAAATTTGAAAGCGTTCGATTTCACGGTCGAGATCCTCCAGGCCGCCCGTCGAAGTCATACCGCGCATGAGCCGGTCGTTGATGTCGTCCGACATGCCTTTGACGATTCCAGAGCGGTCGAAATAGGCCTCGACATAAGCGTCAAAATTATCTGCCACGAGCTTCGCTTCCTCCTCGGTCAGCCAATTGATCAGAAGTTCCGGGTCCAGCTTGCGGCCCCGCCATGCCAGTTCCCTGCGCGATTCGCGGTAGGCCGCTTTCCTGTCCTCTTTAATATGCCATGCCCAGAACGTGTTTACTCGAAAGTTTTCAGGTTGCTTTTCTCGGCGGGCGAGTCCTATGCGCACATTTTCCGTAGCGGGTTCGACAATCTCGGGCGGTGTGCAGCCGACAAAGACGCCGTCGGCTACGCGGCCGCCGAGGCGCATCATCATGAACCTGTAGGCCGTTATATAAATGCGTGGCGGAGTCGCGGTCAGCCAAGTGTACGCACATGGATGTTTGACGCTAAAAATATCACCCTCGTATCCCTCGGCCAGATTTCCGTGGGCCGCGGCCAGGACGATTTCAATAGCCTCGCGAACCGCAAGAACAATTTTCTTCGGTTTCCTGAGATCCATCGCATCCAGATTGCCTTCGCCGGCCCCGATGGCGATCTGCGCGCGCCCGTTGCAGAGTTCGTTCAGGCTCAAAATTCCATTCGCGATCTTCAGCGGATGCATTTCGAACGGGCTGACCGCGAGCGGTCCCATCAGGAGTCGCTCCGTTGACTGCGCCAGGGGAACGAGGCTGATGAACGGGTCCCAGTGCGCGAAATAGTTGGATGTCCATAGTGCGCGGACGCCAATGCGCTCGGCTTCCTGTCCCAGTTCCGTGATTTGCACCGGAGTCAGATCCGGCTCCAGTATGATGTCGATATCCAAGATATAGCCTTGTTGCGGGGACCTGAGAAAGCTTAAGGCCTCTTATTTTTGCCTCAAGGAACCATAGCTTGTTCGCCACCCGAAAGCCAGATATTGTAAGCGTCTGACAGGATTGGATGCGACAATGACTGAACAGAATCTCGTAATCAAACCTCTGACCGCACCGCTCGGCGCAGAAATCGACGGGATAGATCTTGCCGCACCGATCGACGACGTGACGTTTGACCATCTGCACGCCGCCTGGCTTGAGCACAAGGTTCTGTTTTTTAGAAATCAGGAACTGACGCCTGAGCAGCACAAGGCATTTGCCCGCCGCTTCGGTGATTTTCAGCCACCCGGCTTCGTCCCGACACTGCCGGATCACCCTGAAATCAGGTTTCAGGAGCAGCCATCGAAATCAGGCATCGAAGCCAACATCGTTTGGCATTCGGACGACCTGTTTCTCGAGGTGCCGTCGAAGGGGTCCATATTGTGGGCGATCGATGTGCCAGAGAAGGGTGGCGACACCGTCTGGGTCGATATGGAACTGGCCTACGAAGATCTGTCGCACACGATGAAAGGCCTTCTCGCCGGACTGACCGCGTTGAACGTGCCGATGGCCAATATGCGCGAAGTGGTCAACATGTTCGGCGTGGACGCGTTCGCCAGGATGGTCAAACGGTCCAAGCCCGTCGAGCACCCGGTTGTCAAGACGCATCCGGAAACGGGCCACACGAGTTTAAACATCAATGAGTTGAACACGACTCAAATCGTGGGCATGACGACGAAGGAAAGCGACTCATTGCTACGGTTTCTTTTCGATCATTCGCAGCAGCCCGATTTTCAGTGCCGGTTCTCTTGGCGGAAGGGGTCGGCGGCGTTCTGGGACAATCGATGCACAATGCATCGGGGGCTGCCGAACTTTACCCGGGGCCACCGGTTGATGCATCGGGTCGCGATTGCCGATTCACAAGCGCCAGCCTATGCTCCGTCGCGCCAGGCTGGCGGCGCCTCCGCATAATAAATAGGGTTCTTCACTTTGTCTCGTCGTTCTCTGAGGGTTTAGCATAGTGCCATGAAGGCTCTCGCCAAAAAATTCCTCGATCGTGAAATTTCGCGACGGGATTTCACTAAGGGCATGACCGCACTCGGGTTCAGCGGTGCTGCAATCGAGTCGGTCATGTTATCGATGGCGGAGGCCGGCACGACGGTGCCTCGCGAGGGCCAGGAATTCGTGGGCACGGGTGGCGAAATACTCGCCGAGTGCATGAAGGCTGCCGGGGTGGAGTATATTTTTGATACCAACTCGACGGGCCAAACTTCTTTTTATGATGCACTGATGACGCGCCCCGAACTGAAGATGATCGTGGCGCTGCAGGAGGGGCAGGCGGTCAGCATGGCGCACGGCTATGAGTTGGCCAGCGGTCGCCCGGGAATGCTCATGTTGCCGAGCATCGGCATTCCGAACTCGCTGAGCAATCTTTACAACGCATGGAAGGACCGCTCGGCGCTGGTTATTTTTTCGGATGGTTCCGATACGACGACTACGGGCCGGGATGGTTTTCAGCAAGTAGATGACTGGCTCGCGCCGACGGTGCAATTCACCAAATGGCGCTGGGACGTCGACCACCCGGAGCGCATCAGCGAAATGGCGCGTCGCGGAATCAAACTTGCCAGCACACCGTCGGGCGGGCCGGTTTATGTTCGCATGCCGCGCAATGTCCTCGGCGCAGCAGATATCGCAACCACGATTTACCCGCAGTCGGCGTTCGGCGTGAATGTGCAAATGGAGCCGAAGGCCGAGTTGATCGAGCAGGCGGCGCGCTATCTTGTCGAAGCAAAAAACCCGATGATTAACGCCGGTTCCGAAATCACGCGCGCCGGCGCGAACGCTGAGTTGATCGAACTGGCCGAACTGCTGTCGATACCCGTCACCCAGGGCTACAGCGTGTATGGCGATTTTCCGTTTCGACATCCGTTGTTTGCGGGTTTTTACTCGCTCGGCTTTCCGCGTGGTCTGCTCAAGACAGACGTCTTTCTGAATCTTGGTAGCCCGATGCCCGATCCGACCATTATCACGGCGCCGGTGCCGCGGACCGCGAAAGTCATTAATGCGCGGGTCGAGTACGATCGGATTGCGAACCTGTACCCAACCGACGTCGCGATCGCGGCCG
>SMVA01162597.1_pt1 | contig 11424 bp, 10 predicted proteins | sample 2456451 | NCBI WGS metagenome assembly SMVA01 (sample SAMN11095933, study PRJNA526329) | marine sediment metagenome | biome: Marine sediment; feature: Surficial sediment; material: Deep marine sediment; isolation source: Hadal surficial sediment | place: Pacific Ocean | collected 2014-05 | depth...
CCTGCTTCTCGGAGGCGAATCGCGACCGCTTCGACGTTTGCCAATCCTTGGCGGAGGCCTTGCAAGGCGCCGCCGTGGTGGGGGCGCTGGAGAGAGTCTGCGGACTATCGTTGAAAGGCACGTACCTGCGCATCGAGTACTGCCAGGACACCGAGGGATTTTGGCTCGAGCCCCACACCGATATCAGCGCCAAGCGGCTGACCTTGCAGGTCACCCTGTCGACCGATCCCGGATCGGAGACGTGGGGAACCGACATCTTCGACGACGACCTCAATCACGTCGCCACCTTGCCGCACGAATTCAATGGCGGCCTTGCCTTTGTTCCGGCGAACGACACGTGGCACGGCTTCCGCAAGCGCCCGATAGGCGGCGTGCGGAAACTGGTGATTATCAACTACGTCAGCGACGCGTGGCGCGCGCGGGATCAGTTGGCCTACCCGGACCGGCCGGTCGGCTAAACCGACCCGCCTAATAGGCGTATTCCGTGAACATCGGATCGACGCTTTCGTTCCAGTGCCCGTGATAGGCCTCCAACATGTCCTCGGCCAAGGTGCGGCCGCCGTGGGCGATGCCGTGGAGCGTGGTCAGGAAACCGGTCTCGTCGTTGCCGCCGCCGTCCAGCCGGGCGCGCCGCGCGAGACCGTCCTTGGCGATGTCGAGGACCTCGATCGCCACGTCGCGCAGGGTCATGCCGCGGAACGGCGCCGCCAAGCCGTGTCGCGCGGCGCCGGACATCGCGCTCACCACCTCTTCGTGGGTCCAGTCCTTGACCAATGTCCAGGCCGCGTCCATGGCCGCCGAATCGTATAGCAGCCCCACCCACAGCGCCGGCAAGGCGCAGAGCCGGTGCCAGGGGCCGCCGTCGGCGCCGCGCATTTCCATGTAACGCTTGATGCGGACTTCGGTGAAAATGGTGGTCAGATGGTCTTCCCAGTCCGCCCAGGTCGGCCGCTCGCCGGGCAGCGCGTCGAGCCGGCCGTCCAGGAATTCGCGAAACGAGCGGCCGCTGACATCGATATAACGGTCGCCGCGGTGGACGAAATACATCGGCACGTCCAGCGCATAGTCGACGTAACGCTCGAATCCCATGCCATCCTCGAACACGAACGCCGGAATGCCGCAGCGGTCCGGGTCGGTGTCGGACCAGATATGGCCGCGATAGCTGAGCCAGCCGTTGGGCCGGCCGTCGAGGAACGGCGAACTGGCGAACAGCGCCGTGGTGACCGGTTGCAGCGCCAGCCCGATGCGGAACTTGCGGCTCATGCAGGCCTCGGACTCGAAGTCCAGGTTGACCTGCACGGTGCAGGTCCGCAACATCATGTCGAGGCCCAGCTTGCCCTTGGTGGGCATGTAGGCGCGCATGATGTCGTAGCGGGCCTTGGGCATCACCGGCATGTCTTCGCGCCGCCACTTGGGCTGCAGGCCGACGCCCATGAACCCGACGCCAAGTTCCTCCGCCACCTCGCGCACCTGGGCGAGGTGGGTGTTCACCTCGTCGCAGGTCTGGTGCACGGTTTCCAGCGGCGCGCCCGACAACTCGAACTGGCCGCCCGGCTCCAGCGTTATCGATTGCCTGTCGAGTCGCAGCGCGATCACCTTGCCGCGCTCGGTGACCGGCCGCCAGCCGAAACGCCCGAGGCCTTCCAGCATGGCGCGGATGCCGTCCGGGCCCCCGTAAGGCAACGGCCGCAAGTCGGCGAGGCGGAAGCCGATCTTCTCGTGTTCGGTGCCGATGCGCCACCGCTCGCGCGGTTTGCAGCCCTGTTCGAGATATGCGACCAGCGCGCGCTGGTCGGTGATCACGTCCGCCGTTTCGGTGAGTCCCGCCATCAGGCCCTCAAGTTTGCGACGGCCCCGCCGCCCATTCATTCGGACGTTTGTATATACAGGAATCCCCGATCCGCCAATCGCGGTGTTATACCAAAGGTCCATAATATTGACCCCTAGAGATCGCCCGCGCGACCGGGCCGGCGGTTTCCCAAGGCTTTCGGACGGCGTCGCGCGCGCCTCGCGATGCCCGGCATCGCCACGCCACGCGCTCCTAGCCGAAAACCTTGGGAAGCCGTCTCTAGGGGTCAATATTATGGACCTCTGGTATTACGCCCCCCAATCACCGGCGGTGGCTTGCCAGAGGCCGAGGGCGGCGAGGGCGGCGGTGTCGGCGCGCAAGATGCGCGGGCCCAGGTCGATGGCGGTGGCGGCGCCGTGGCCGCGAAGGCGCGCGCGTTCGTCGTCGGAAAAACCGCCCTCGGGGCCGATCAGCAGCGCCGCCGTCGTGGCGCCGGCGAAGGCTTGGGGAGTCGCGCCGCCGCCGGTTTCGTCGGCCCAGAACAGGCGGCGCGCGCGCGGCCAATTTTCCAGCGCCGCGTCGAGCGGCATCGGGTCGCGCACTTCGGGCACGTCCAGCCGGCCGCATTGCTCGGCCGCCTCGACCGCGTTGGCGCGGAGCCGCGCCACGTTGACCCGGCTCACCGCCGTACGGTGGGTGAAAACCGGCTGCAATCGGGCGACGCCCAGCTCGGTCGCCTTCCGCGCCAGGAAATCCACGCCCTGGCGCTTGACCGGCGCGAACAGCAGCCACGGGTCGGGGCCGGGCGCTTGCGGGCGCATTCGGGACTCAACGCTCATCACGCAGCCCTTGCCGGCGACCTCGGCGATCACCGCGCGCCATTCGCCGTCGCGGCCGTTGAACAGCGCCACCGCGTCGCCGGGCCCGCGCCGCATGACCCGGCGCAGGTAATGGGCTTGATCGGTAGTGGCCGCGACCGTCGCGTCCGCGGCGAGCGGGGCGTCCACGTAGAGGCGTATTCTTGGTGACCCGGTCATATCAAATTCATGGACCATGGCGGACAAAGAGGCAAACATGAGGGGACGGGACGGCGTGGGCCATCACCGGGATGGCCGCGCGACACCCGCCTTGAGGCCGCTGGATCGTGTTCCATGACTGAATCCCCATGACCGAATCCGCGTTGCGCGGTTCGCTGGTTGGCGCGGTGCGCCCTTATCTTGCGTTGGCGCGCCTCCAGGCGCCGATCGGCATCTGGCTGTTGATGTGGCCCGCGTGGTGGGCGGTGGCGCTGGCGGCGCCGGGTTTCGACGACGGGCTGCGGTTCCTGGTGTTGTTTCTGATCGGCGCGGCGGTGATGCGGGCGGCCGGCTGCGCCTTCAACGACATCGTCGACCGCGACTTCGACACCCAGGTCGCGCGCACCCGCGACCGTCCGGTGGCCAGCGGCGCGATATCGGTTCCGCGCGCCGCGATTTTCATGGTCGCCATGGCGTTGATCGGGCTCGCCGTGCTGCTGCAATTCAACCGCCTCGCCGTCTTGGTTGGCGTCGCCTCGTTGCCCCTGATCGCCGCCTATCCCTTCATGAAGCGCATTACCTGGTGGCCCCAGGCGTGGCTCGGGCTCACCTTCAACTGGGGCGCGCTGGTCGGCTGGGCGGCGGCGACCGGCGAACTCGGCGCGCCGGCGCTGGTGCTCTACGGCGCCGGAATCGCGTGGACCCTGGGCTACGACACGATCTACGCCCATCAGGACAAGGAGGACGACGCGCTGATCGGCGTCAAGTCCTCGGCGCTCAGGCTGGGCGCCGCGACCCGGCCGTGGTTGTACGTGTTTTACGCGCTGTGCATGGCCGGGCTGGTGGCGGCGGCGCTGGCCGCCGGCAAGGGGTGGCCGGCTTACGCGGTCCTCGCGGTGGCCGCCGCCCAGCTTGCCTGGCAGGCGCGCGGCGTCGACCTCGACGATCCCCCCAGTTGCCTGGCGCGGTTCAAGTCCAATCACGGTTTCGCGGCGCTGGTCTTTGTCGCCTTTGTGATCGGGTAGAGCGGATCGTCAACCGGATTCGGCGCGGAACGGCCGCGCCAGCAGGCCGGTGATTTCATCGTCCAGGTCGGCGCCGCGGTGCAGCACCGCGTCGACCGCCCGCGCGATCGGCATGTCGGCGCCGTGGCGCGCCGCGCGCGCGGTGACCGAGGCCGCCGTGGCGACGCCTTCGACGACCTTGGGCGCGGCGGCCAGCGCCGCCGCCACGTCGCCATCGCGGCCCAGCGCCAGGCCAAAGGCGTAGTTGCGCGACTGGGCGCTGGAACAGGTCAGGAAGATATCGCCAATGCCGGCGAGTCCCATGAGCGACTCCGCGCGCCCGCCCAGCGCCGCGCTCAGCCGGCCGATTTCCGCCACGCCGCGCGTGATCAGGGCGGCGCGCGCGTTATCGCCGAAGTTGCGCCCCGCCGTGATGCCACACGCGATGGCGAGCACGTTCTTGACCGCGCCGGCGACCTCGGCGCCGATCACGTCATCGGAGGCATAGGGCCGGAAGGCGCGGCTGCCCAGCGCCTCGACCAGTCGCGCCGCGACGCCCGGGTCGGCGCAGGCCAGCGTTACCGCGGTCGGCAGGCCGCGCGCCACTTCGCCGGCGAAGGTCGGCCCCGACAGGACCGCGATGGGGCGGCCGGGCAGGGCTCCCGCGACGACCTCGCTCATCAAGGCGCCCGAGTCGCGCTCGATCCCCTTGGCGCAAATGACAACCGGTGTGCCGGCGCCCAGCGTATCGGAAAAACCGGCGCAGACCGCGCGCAGCGCCTGCGCCGGAACCGCCACAAGCGCGGCGTCGCAATCGGCAAGGCGGTCGCGCCGGGTGGTGGCGTGGATGGTTTCGGGAAGGGCGATGTCACCCAGATATCGCGGATTGCGGTGACCGGCGTCGATCGCCTCGGCCACGGCTTCGTCGCGTCCCCACAGGGTCACGGCGTGGCCGTTGCGCGCCGCCACCGCGGCCAGGGCGGTGCCCCAGCTTCCCGCGCCGATGACGCCCAGATTCACGCCTTGACTCCCGCCCCGACCGCCGGGCGCGCCGTCGGGTCCAGGGGCCAGCGCGCCCGCGCCGGCGCGTCCATCGCGTCGGTCAATCCCAGCCGCAGACGCTCGATGCCGGCCCAGGCGACCATGGCCGCGTTATCGGTGCACAGCGCGGGCGGCGGCGCCGTCAGGGTCATGCCGAGGGCACCCGCGGCCGCTTCGAGCCGCCCGCGCAGGAACCGGTTGGCCGCGACGCCGCCAGCGACGACCAGCACGCCGCCGGGGCCGTGCGCGCCGTGGAACAGGGCCGCCGCGTTGCGCAAGCGGTCCTCCAGCACGTCCGCCACGGCGGCCTGAAACGACGCGCACAGGTCGGCCACGTCGGTGGCGCCGAGCGGTTCGCCGAGGCCGCGCACGACGGTGCCGAGCGCCGTCTTGAGCCCGGAGAAGGAAAAGTCACAGCCCGGCCTGCGGCGCATCGGCCGCGGCAGGTCGAACCGGGCGGGGTCGCCGCGCTCGGCTGCTTGCTCGACCGCCGGTCCGCCCGGATAGTCCAGCCCCATCATGCGCGCCGCCTTGTCGTAGGCCTCGCCCAACGCGTCGTCGATGGTGGTGCCGAGGCGCCGGTAGGCGCCGACGCCCTCGACGATGAGCAACTGGCAATGGCCGCCCGAAATCAGCAACAACAGGTAGGGAAAGGCGAGATCGCCGAGCAGACGCGGGGTCAAGGCATGGGCTTCCAGATGATTGACCGCCATCAGCGGCAACTGGTGCACCGCCGCGATCGCCTTGGCGGTGGTCAGGCCGACCATCAACCCGCCGATCAGACCCGGCCCGGCGGTCGCCGCGACGCCGTCGAGATCGGCGAACGCCGCCCCGGCCTCGTCCATCGCGCGGCCGATCAGCGTGTCGAGATGATCGACATGGCCGCGCGCGGCGATTTCCGGCACCACGCCGCCGTAAGGGCGGTGTTGGTCGAGCTGCGACAGCACCAGATTGGCGCGCACCCGCCGCGCGTCATCGACCACCGCGGCCGCAGTTTCGTCGCAACTCGTTTCGATGCCAAGGACCAGCATGAAGGGGTTGGATTTCCGTGTTTCTTTAGCGGGTACAACTTGCGTTATAAGGGAGCACCATAAATCGCAAGACGGACCATGACCATCATCCGCGTTTTCCCCGGGCTCGTTTCGCCGTGACGGCTTCCACCGTTCGCATCGGTACCCGTGGCAGCCCGCTGGCGCTGGCCCAGGCGCGCGAGGTGCGCGCGCGCCTGATCGCGGCGCGGCCGGAACTCGACGAGGACGCCGTCACGATTACCGTGATCAAGACCACCGGCGACCGCGTGCTCGACCGCCCGCTGGCCGATATCGGCGGCAAGGGCCTGTTTACCAAGGAGATCGAGGAGGCGCTGCTCGACGGGGGCATCGACATCGCGGTGCATTCCATGAAGGACGTGCCGACCTGGCTGCCGGACGGCCTGATCATCGCCTGTCTGTTGCCGCGCGAGGATCCACGCGACGCCCTGATCGCGCGCGACGGGCTTGGTTTCACCGAGTTGCCCGCCGGCGCGGTGATCGGCACCGCCTCGCTGCGCCGCCGCGCGCAGGTGCTGGCGCGCCGCCCCGACCTGAAGGTGGTGTCGCTGCGCGGCAATGTCGGGACTCGCCTCGACAAGCTGGCGCAAGGCCAGGTCGACGCCACCATGCTGGCGTTGGCCGGGCTGCGCCGCCTGGGCAAGGCGGACGTGGTCACCGCGATCCTCGATCCCTCCGAGATGCTTCCGGCCGTGGCGCAGGGCGCGATCGGCCTCGAATGCCGGGCCGGCGACGAAGCGACGCGCGAACTCCTGGCCTTGATCAATCACGCCGAGACCGAAACCCGGATTGCCGCCGAGCGCGCGCTTCTCGCCCGTCTCGACGGTTCGTGCCACACGCCGATCGCGGGCCTGGCGGAGCTTGCCGGCGATACCCTGACTCTGCGCGGGTTGATCGCCAAGACCGATGGCAGCGCGGTCGTCGATGACGTCGTCAGCGGCCCCGCGTCCGAGGCGGAGGCGCTTGGCGCGGAACTCGGCGCGCGTCTGCTCGGGCGCGCCGGGCCGGGCTTTCTGGACGGCGCTTAGGGCGATGCGGGTGCTGGTCACCCGGCCGCGCCACCGGGCGGCGGCGCTGGCCCGGGACCTTGATGCCGCCGGCGTCGAAGCGATCATTGAACCGCTGTTCGACATCGTGCCGCGCGCCGGGGTGAGGCTCGATCTCTCCGGCGTCCAGGCGCTGCTGGTCACCAGCGCCAACGCCGCCCTTCCCCTGGCGGCGGCGACCGGGCGGCGTGATCTGCCGGTCTTCGCGGTCGGCGACGCCACCGCCGCTGCGGTTTCCGACGCCGGTTTCGGTGACGTGACCTCCGCCGCCGGCGCGGCCGGCGACCTGGCTCGGCTGGTGGGCGCGCGTCTCGACCCGGCCGCCGGCGCCCTGGTTCACGCGGCCGGCGCCACGGTGGCCGGCGACCTGAGCGGACCGCTTCAGGCGGCCGGCTTCGCGCCGCGCCGCGTGGTGCTGTACGACGCCCGCCCGGTAAAAGTGTTGAGCCCGGCGACGGTCGCGGCCATCGCGGCGGATCGCCTTGACGGGGTCCTGTTTTTCTCTCCCCGCGCGGCGGCGCTGTTTGTTACATTGGCGCGCCAGGCCGGTATCGCGCGGCACGCCCACGGGCTCGGCGCGTTTTGTCTCAGCGCCGCCGTCGCCAAGGCGGCGGAGGGTCTTGATTGGCGAGAAGTCCCGATCAGCGAGCGCCCCGAAAGCGCGGCCTTGGTGGCGCTGGTCGCCGCCGCCGGCCATCAAGAGTGACGCCATGACCGACACGCCAAAAAAAAAGCGCCCGCGCAAGAAAGCCCCCGATCCGGCGCGGGCCGCCGCGTCCGAGGCCAAGGCGCGGCCCGGTCCGGATTCGCCCCGTCATTTGATTCCCGTCCTTGTCTCCGTGGCGGCGTCGCTAATCGCGGTGGTGGCTCTCACGTTGATCGCGGGGCCGTTGCTCGCACCCGATGCTCCCGCGCCAGCCAACGAGCTGATCGCGCGCATCAATCGGCTTGAAGCCCGACCGTCGGACACCGGCGCCGTTTCACGATCGGTCGATTCTTTCGCCGCGCGGCTTGACGCCCAAGACATCGAAATCCGCGCGGCCACCGAACGGTTGGACGCGCGGCTCGACGCGCTCGACAACGCCACGGCGCGTCATCGGGCGGCGCAAGAAGCCGACATCGACCGGCTCGCGGCCGACAACGCGCGACTCAGGGCCGCCATCGACGAACTGGCCAATGTTCTTTCGCAACGCGCCGACAGCCAGCGCGACGCGGGCACCCTGTTGTTGGCGGTCGGACAATTACGCGCCGTGGCCGCGTCCGGTCCTTTCGCCGACGAACTCGCGGTCGCGCGCCTTGTGGCCGACCGGGTGCCGGGTCTTAGCGCCGCGTTCACGGCCGCGGTCGACCGGCTGGCGCCGCACGCGGCGGCCGGCGCGACCAGCCCGCGGGTCTTGCGCGAACGCTTTGGCGCGGTGGCGCGCGCCGTGATCCACGCCGAGCAAGCGCAAGGCGCCGAAAGCTGGCTGGACAAGGCAGCGGCCGAAGTCAGGCAGTTGGTCACGGTGCGCCGCGTCGGCCCCGACGTTCCCGGCGACGGCGCCGAGGCGGCGCTGGCCCGCGCGGAGACCGCGCTCGCGGCCGGCGACGTGGCTGGGGCGGTGGCGGCGCTCGAGACTCTGGGGCCACTCACGGACGCGGCCGGGCCTTGGCTCGACGAGGCGCGCGCCCGGCGCGACATCGCCGCCGCGCTCGACGAATTGATATCCCTCGCCATCGCCGCGTCCGGCCGGGGCGACGGCGACCCCGCCGAACGATAGGCGCTCGATGGTCCGAACCCTGGTTTATGTAGCGGCGCTCGCGGCGGTCAGCGCCGTCGCGGTGTGGGTGGTCGATCATCCGGGCACGGTGAGTTTGCACTGGCGGGGCTATCTGATCGAAAGCTCGCTGGCGATGCTGGTGCTGGCGGTGGTGACGCTGGCGGCGCTCATCGCGGCGCTCTATCACATGCTGCGTTGGCTCTATATCGGCCCGCGCCGTTTGCGCGCGGCGCGGGCGATGCGCCGGGTTCAGCGCGGCTACCGGGCGCTCAGCCATGGCCTCGCGGCGGCCGCCGCGGGCGACCCGGAAGCCGCGCGGCGCGCCGCCCGCGACGCCGAGGGTCTGCTGGGCGAACCGCCGTTGACCCTGCTGCTGACCGCCCAGGCGGCCCAGTTGGAAGGCGACGAGACGGCGGCCGCGACCGCGTTTCGCATGATGCTGGACAGCGCCGAGACCGAGTTTCTGGGCTTGCGCGGTTTGCTGGTGCAGGCGGTGCGCAAGGGCGATACCGACACCGCGCTGACGCTCGCGCGCCGCGCCTTCGAGATCAGCCCACGCACGGGCTGGGTGCTGTCGAACCTGGTCGATCTGGAAATCGCCGCCGGCAACTGGGAGCAAGCCGAGCGCTCGGTAGAGGCCGCGGTCAACGCGCGGCGCCTGGATGGTGACCAGGGGCGGCGCCGGCGCGCGCTGCTCTACCATCAACGCGCCGTCGCGGCGGACCGGGCCGGCCGCGCGGGCCAGGCGGCGGACTTGGCGCGCAAGGCCCTGGCGCTGGCGCCGGGCTTCGTGCCCGCGGCGCTGTTGTCGGCGCGCCTTGCCATCGGTTCCGGGCGCCACCGTCAGGCGCGCAAGGCGATCGAGCGCTGCTGGGCCGCCGCGCCGCACCCCGACCTGGCGCTGGCCTATCTCGACACGCTGGAGACCGCCGATCCGTTGAGCCGCGTCAAGGCGCTGGCGCCGCTGCTCAAGCCCGACGGTTCCGTGGAGGGCCATATCGCGATCGCCGAGGCGGCGTTGGGCGCGCAACTGTGGGGTACCGCGCGCGAGCATCTTGGCCTGGCGGCGCGGCGCGGGCCCACCGCGCGGCTGTGCCGGCTGATGGCGACGTTGGAAGAGGCCGAGAACGGCGACGCCGACGCGGCGCGGCAATGGTTGCTCAGGGCCACCGACGCGCCGCCCGATGCCGCCTGGGTGTGTGACGGTTGCGGCGCGCCGGCGCCCGAATGGACGCTTTATTGCGCCGCCTGCAACGCTTTCGACAGCCTGCGATGGCGCGCGCCGGCCAGTATCGCGCTGGCGCGCGAACAGGCCGTGCTCATCCTCACCGACGAAGTCGCCCCCGCCCCCGACGACGCGAAAACGCCTATCGACGCCTGACACATTAAGGGGACAGACACATTAAGGGGACCAGACACATTAAGGGGACACAATACTTATCTCTGGCCTTGTGTGCGCGCCGGACGGGGACCGGGGCGAGATAAGTATTGTGTCCCCTTATTTATTCCTTATTTATTCGACGACGCGAAAACGCCTGTCGACGCCTAAAAATCGATTTCGGCGTAGTGCTTGGCGGGCGGGACGCCGGCGACGTGGTCGTCGAGCAGGGGACGAAAACTGGGCCTGGATTTGAGCCGCGCGTACCAGTCCCTGGCGTCGCCGTGATCGCGCCACGGCACGTCGCCGATGTAGTCGAGCACCGACAGGTGCGCCGCCGCCGCCAGGTCGGCGTAGGACAATTCCTCGCCGGCCAGCCAGCGCCGGCGCTCGGTCAGGTAGCCGATGTAGTCCAGGTGGTAATGGATGTTGTCCTTGCCGGCGCGAATTTTTTCCGAGTCCGGCTCGCCCAGGCGCATGAAGCGCTTCATCAGCTTCTCGAAGACCAGGTTAGCGGTGACCTCGCGCGCGAACTTAAGGTCGAACCAGGCGACCAGCCGGCGCACCTCGGCGCGCCGTTCGGCGCCGGTCGCGTTGAGCGGTGTCTCGGGATAAACGTCCTCGAGATATTCGCAGATCACGCCGGAATCCGCGACCACCGTGCCGTCCGCCTCGACCAGAACCGGCACTTGTCCGGTCGGATTGAGGGCGAGATAATCCGCGCGCCGCTTCCACACCATTTCGATCTTGAGATCGAAATCCAGCCCCTTTTCGTGAAGCGCGAGGCGTACCTTGCGGCTGAACGGCGACAGCGCCAGATGGTGGAGGGTTCGCATGGCACCAATGTAGCGTGTTGCGCGGCGGATGCCAGCGTTCAGCGTCTCACGCGGTTTTGGCCTCGGCCTCGTCGCTCAACGGGTGTTCGATCAGGTCGACCATTTCCTTCGGGCAGATTTGCCAGAACTTGGTCAGACAGCGGTCCCAATCCGTGAGCAGGACCTCGGCGAGCTGCGAGCCGGTCTGCGCCAAGTGCTCCAGCACGATGTCGCGCAGGCGGTTCTCCCAATAGGCGCTGTCGATGCGCTGGTACACCACGCTGTCGGGATTGACCACAAGCTCGAACGAATCGTCGGTGTCGAACACGAAAGCCATGCCGCCGGTCATGCCGGCCGCGAAGTTATCGCCGACCGGGCCGAGGATCACGACGGTGCCGTTGGTCATGTATTCGCAGCCATTGGCGCCGCAGCCCTCGACGACGCCGATGGCGCCCGAGTTACGCACCGCGAAGCGTTCGCCCGCCTGGCCGGCGGCGAACAGCTTGCCCGCGGTCGCGCCGTAAAG
>SMVA01083855.1_pt1 | contig 11423 bp, 12 predicted proteins | sample 2456451 | NCBI WGS metagenome assembly SMVA01 (sample SAMN11095933, study PRJNA526329) | marine sediment metagenome | biome: Marine sediment; feature: Surficial sediment; material: Deep marine sediment; isolation source: Hadal surficial sediment | place: Pacific Ocean | collected 2014-05 | depth...
CTCATCGTGACCCCGCTTTCCCATAGATGTAGTTCATGTCGGGCTTTTCGGTCGCGAGGTAGTGCACCCAGATATAGGCATGGCTGAAAGCCGCCGCGACGAATGCGGCCGTAGAACGAAAATAAAATGCGGGGATCCACAACAGCATGAAGCCATAGACATACATCGCATTCGGCGAAAACCGGAAGATCCCGCCGCGAATCATCGGCAGGCGCCGGTAAGCGGGGTCGAAATGATCGATGCCGAACGCGCGGCGAAACCCGAAAAAGCGACGGACCGAGTAGCCCAGGTAGATAACCGGCACGCAGAGTGCGAACGCGATCAGGTTGCCGAGCGCCGGATCGAGCGGCACCGTGCCGGCATTGGACACGGCCAGCGCGGTAACGAGTACCGGTCTCGCCAGAATCAGAATCGTGAAAATCGATGCATACAGCACGAACGCCGCGGCGCCAAACAGGCGCGTCATTCCTTTCGCGTACAGCTCGGTGCGCCAGCAGATCCAGACGAATAACTGGTGAACGACCGCGTTGGCGACGACGAGCCAGAACCAGGCCTGCGTATCGAGTCCTGCGAACGCGCCCGCATAAAAGCCCGGCAGCCCGGCGGCGAAGACCACGGCCACCCCCAGCGTGAACAGCAGGAAAGCGTGGGCGGTCTGGCCGGTAAAGATGTCGCGCACGATCGTCATGATGTTTTACCGGTGCTTGCCGCCGGTCCAGCCGTGCCGTGCCAGGAACCGGTCGCCGGACTCGGCGCCCGGTTCCTCGAGCGCGGTGGCCATGCTGTCGTTCCAGCGGTTCAGGTAGCCGAACAACGCGATGACGCCCAGGATCTCGACGATCTCCCCGTCATCCCAGTGCTCTCGCATCCGGGCCTGCATCGCCGCATCCACCCCGTTCGGAACCGTCGACGCGGCCAGCGCAAAATCCAGCGCAACACGTTCGGCCTCGCTGAACGCGGAATGCGTCCGGTAACTCCAGATATTGTCGAGCTGTGTCGCATCGGCCCCAAACCGCTCGGCGGCGCGAATGGCATGCGCCTGGCAGTATTGGCAGCCGGTGGCATGACTCGAAACGTAGGCGATCAGCCGCTTTAATGCACTGGTCACCCGACCCCGGTTTTCCATGACGGCCGTATTCAGGCCGATGAATGCCTTGGCAATGGTCGGACGAATCTGCATCGTCAAAACGCTGTTCGGGCAGAACCCGAGCGTCTCATTGAAGAACTCGGCGAGTTTGCGCACCTCCGCATCGGCGTCAGGCGGCAGTGGATCGACGAGCGGCATGCGTTTCTCCTGCCGGTACTGTTACGACCCCGACCTCCGGTCGAGCGGCGGCCGGGGTCGCCCGAGATAGAGCGAGATCAAACCGATAACGCCGACGCTCCAGCCGACCCACTGGGGCTCGGCGTCGAGGCCGATCAGCACCGCGCCCGCAACGATGCCCGCCGCGCCGCCGATGACCTGATACTGCCGACGCTCGCGCCGATACAGCGCGTCGCGGCTCGGAATCGGCAACGCACCGTCGTTCTGCAACACCTGGTCGACGAGCTGACGCGCGACGGTCGGCAGACGCTCCAGTGTGTACCGTATCTCGGGCAAGTCGCGCCAGATACGTTCGGCCGTCGCTTTCGGACCGGTATGCGCCGTCATCCATTTCTGCAGGACCGGCTGCCCGGTCTCCCACAGGTCGAGATCCGGATAGAGCTCGCGACCCAGGCCCTCTATCTGGACCAGCGTCTTCTGCAGCAAGATCAGCTGCGGCTGCACCTCCATATCGAAACGGCGCGCGACCTGAAACAGGCGCAGCAACACCTGCCCGAACGAGATATCCTTGAGTGGCTTATTGAAAATCGGTTCGCACACCGTACGTATGGCCGACTCGAGTTCGTCGACGCGAGTTGCCGCCGGGACCCAGCCGGAATTCACGTGGAGCTGCGCGACACGGTGATAGTCACGGTCGAAGAACGCGAGAAAATTAGCGGCGAGGTAACGCCGATCGCCGTCTTCGAGCGTGCCGACGATGCCAAAATCGACTGCGGCGTACCGCGGGTTGTCGGGGTCCGTAACGTCGACGAAGATGTTGCCGGGATGCATGTCCGCGTGGAAGAAATTATCACGAAAAACCTGCGTGAAGAAAATTTCGACGCCGTCTGCGGCGAGCTTCTTGAAGTTCGTCCCCAGCCGGCGCAGGGTCGCCATGTCGTTGATCGGTACGCCGTGGATTCGCTCCATGACCATGACCCGCATGCGGCAGTGGTCCCAGTACACCTCCGGCACGTGGATCATTGTCGACCCCTGGAAATTACGGCGTAGCTGCGCCGCATTCGCGGCCTCGCGCATCAGGTCGAGCTCGTGGAATACCGTCTTCTCGTACTCCGCGACAACCTCGACAGGGCGCAGCCGGCGACCGTCTTTCCAGTAGCGTTGTGCGAGGCGGGCGATCGCGTACAACACCTCGATATCGCGCTCGACTTGCTCCTCCACGTTCGGCCGCAGAATCTTGACGATGACTTCCTGACCGGTGTGCAGTTCCGCGACATGCACCTGCGCGATACTGGCCGCCGCGAGCGCCTCGCTGTCGAACTTCGCGAACACGACGTCGGCCGGTTGCCCGAACGCAGCCTCGATCGCCGCGAGCGCTTCCTCGCCCGAGAACGGCGGCACCTGATCCTGAAGCTTCGCAAGCTCGACCCCGATGTCCGCCGGCAATAAGTCCTGACGCGTCGATACCGACTGGCCGAATTTCACGAAGATCGGCCCGAGTTCCTCGAGTGCCTCGCGAATACGCTGGCCTCGCGGCTCCGACGAACGACGGCCGAACCACGTAAACGGCGACAGGTAAAAGAGGAATCGCACCGGCCGGAACAGGTGCACCGATGTGATCAGGTCGTCGAGTCCGTGGCGAACGAGCACCCGCTGGATATCCAGAAGGCGCAGCAACAGCCGCGGGCGAATCACTCCGCGTGCTCCCGGCGGTCCACGACGCGCTGGACGCGGGCCTCGAGGCGTTCTACATCATTGGCAAGATCGTCGACGTCGGCGTAGAACTCGTTCGCGTGTTCCGGGGTCGGCACGTGACGCGCATCATCCTGCAGGTACTCGCCGGCACGCTCGGCCAGTTCGTCGGCCGAATCGAGCGCCCAGTCGCGAAAATCGCGCACGAAGTTGGAAACCTGGAACGCGGCCGATTCGCCGATCCAGTCGGCCAGCTGGTCCTCCCAATCCGGCCGCGCGAGCAACAGCAGCTCACGAAACTTCTCCGCGATGTCGGTATCGCCTTCGAGCACAACCTGACCTTCCCGAATCGGTGCCTGGTTGTCGATAAACATCAGGCGATTCAGTTCGATCGGGCTGCCGATGATTGTCGCATCCGCAACCGTCTCGGCCCGGTCATCGGCTGCATCGCCGGCACGGGCCTCGCCCGACGACACCTCGACCCGCGCCTCCGACGCTGCAAGCCGGATGGACCAGTCGCCGGTCGGCAGGCCGGTGACCCGCACGATCAGACTACGCCCTGCCAACTCCGCGCACAGTTCCGCGGCCGCGGTCTCACGCTCGATGCCGCGATTGAGCAGCGCGGCGGCCGGTGTCAGGAATGCATTCGCTAGCAAGATGCCGATACCTGTGTGCAGTAGGTGTTGGAGTGTGATCTTTTAGTATTTATAGCCGACATGCAGCGCGACGATTCCGCCGGAAAGATTGTAATAGCGACTGTCTTCCAGGCCCGCGTCGGCCATCATCCGCAACATCTCATCCTGGTCCGGATGCATGCGGATCGATTCCGCCAGGTATCGGTAGCTGTCCGCGTCCTTCGCGACGAGCCTGCCCAGCGCCGGCAATACCCTGGACAGATGAAACTCGTACAACGGCTCGGTGAACTCGAGCGCCGGCTTCGAGAACTCGAGTACCAGCAGCCGCCCACCCGGCTTCAGCACGCGCCGCATCGATGCGAGCGCGGCCGTCTTGTCCGTGACGTTGCGCAGCCCGAAACCGATCGTAAGGCAATGGAACTGATCGTCCGCGAACGGCAGCCGCTCGGCGTCCGCCTGCAGAACGCAAACGTTGCCGACCATGCCCGCGTTCACGAGCCGTCGCCGCCCGTGCGCCAGCATGGCCGCGTTGATGTCCGTCATCCAGACGAGACCGCCGGACCCGACCTGCCGACTGAGCCCCGTGGTCAGATCCCCGGTGCCGCAGGCCACATCCAGCGCCCGATCACCGGGCCGCAACCCCGTCCGCGCCAGCGTAAACCGCTTCCAGACGCGGTGCAGCCCGCCCGACATCAGGTCATTCATCAGGTCGTAACGGGACGCAACCGAGTCGAACACGTCACGCACCCGCCCGGCCTTCTCGCCGGTCGCAACGGTCTCGAACCCGAAATGAGTCGTATCGGCTGCCTGCTTGCTCATGACGACTAGTATAACGGTGCGCGGCGCGCCCGAGCACCCGGGCGTCGCTACAGGATGTACCGGCTCAAATCCTCGTCCCGGGCCAGGTCCCCGAGGTGCTCCTCGACGTAATCCGCATCGATCCGCAACTCGAGCCCGGATCGGTCCGCGGCCTCGAACGACACGGATTCGAGCAGCCTCTCCAGCACGGTATGCAGGCGGCGAGCGCCGATATTCTCGTTCTGTTCGTTGACGCGGAACGCGATCTCCGCGGCACGGCGCACCCCGCTCTCGTCGAACGTCAGCGTCACGCCCTCGGTCGCCATCAATGCCTCGTATTGCTCCGTCAGAGATGCATCGGGTTCGGTCAGGATGCGTATGAAGTCTTCGGTGGTTAATGCACTGAGCTCGACCCGGATTGGGAACCGGCCCTGCAACTCCGGAATCAGGTCGGATGGCTTGACCATGTGAAAGGCCCCCGACGCGATGAACAGGATGTGATCGGTCTTGACCATGCCGTACTTCGTCGACACGGTGCAACCCTCGACGAGCGGCAACAGGTCGCGCTGTACGCCTTCTCGTGAGACATCGGCGCCGGTCGTGTCTGCACGCCGGACGACCTTGTCGATTTCGTCGACGAACACGATGCCGTTCTCCTCGACGTTTTTCAGCGCCTGGATCTTGATCTCTTCCTCGTTGATGAGCTTGCCCGCCTCCTCCTCGGTCAACAACTTGAACGCTTCTTTGATCTTCAACTTGCGCGTGCGTGCGCGCGGGCTGGACATGTTCTGAAACATGCCCTGCAACTGGCTCGTCATCTCCTCCATCCCGGGCGGGGCCATGATCTCTATGCCCACGGTCGCAGTCTGCAGCTCGAGTTCGATTTCCTTGTCGTCGAGCTTGCCCTCGCGGAGCATCTTGCGAAACTTCTGACGTGTGTCCGAGTTGTCCGCCGCACCCTCCGCGTCGGCGGGCATCGGCAGCAACGCGTCGAGGACGCGATCCTCGGCGGCCTCCTCGGCGCGATACTGGACCTTTGCCATCTCCGTCTCGCGCGTCAACTTGATGCCAACGTCGGCAAGATCGCGCACGATGCTGTCGACTTCGCGCCCGACGTATCCGACCTCGGTGAACTTCGTCGCCTCGACCTTGATGAACGGCGCATTGGCGAGGTTTGCCAGACGGCGTGCGATCTCGGTCTTGCCGACACCGGTCGGCCCCATCATCAGGATATTCTTCGGCGTGATCTCGTTCCGCAACGATTCCTTGACCTGCATACGCCGCCAGCGATTGCGGAGCGCAATGGCGACCGCGCGCTTCGCGCTGTCCTGACCGATGATGTGCTTGTCCAGCTCCTGGACGATTTCCCTGGGGGTCATTTGCGACATGCCTGTTACTCCGCGGACAGCGTCTCGATGACGAGATTATTATTTGTAAAGACGCAGATGGATGCCGCGATATCGAGTGATTTGCGCACGATATCCTCGGCACCAAGCTCGGTGTTATCCAGCAGCGCGCGAGCGGCCGACTGTGCGTACGGTCCGCCCGAGCCGATGGCCATCAGGTTGTCTTCCGGATCGATCACATCGCCGTTGCCGGAGATAATCAGGGAGGTTTCCATATCGGCGACACACAGCAGCGCCTCGAGTCGTCGTAGCCGGCGGTCGCTGCGCCAGTCTTTCGCGAGATCGATCGCCGCTCGGGTCAGGTTGCCGAACTGTTCGAGTTTGCCCTCGAACAATTCGAACAGCGTGAACGCGTCGGCCGTGCCGCCGGCAAACCCGGCGATGACACGACCGTCGGCGAGCCGACGAACCTTGCGGGCATTACCCTTCATGACGGTATTACCCATGCTGACCTGCCCGTCTCCCCCAACAGCTACGATGCCGTTTCTCCTTATCGACACGATCGTCGTGCCCCTGAATTGTTCCATGTTGTTGTCCCTTTAGAGCGCCCGACGCGGTGATGGAGTCAGGAACGGGCAGCTCGTGAAGCCGAAGATGAGTCCGGTGGAAAAATGACTGCGGGCAACCTGCCCGACCCAGCGTTCCATTGCTCGCAAAAACACCGCGGCGGCGTGCCCGGTCGACCGGATGACACACCGCCTTGGAGTCCGGCCCGCGTTGCTCCGAAGCTACTTGTCCTGCCGGCGCGCACGCGGATGAGCTTTATCGTATATCTGGGCAAGATGCTGGAAATCAAGGTGAGTATATATCTGAGTCGTGCTGATGTCGGCATGGCCCAGCAGTTCCTGGACGCCGCGCAGATCGCTGCTCGACTCGAGCAGATGGGTCGCAAAGCTGTGGCGAAACAGGTGCGGGTAGACGCGTTGCGGTATGCCGGCCTGCCGGGCCCAGTGGCGGACCCGATCCTGGACGCTGCGCGGGCTGATCCGGCGGCCCCTGACCCCGACAAACAATGCCGTCTCTTCGGGACGGGCCAGCTCGCCACGGACCCGACGCCAATCTGCGATGGCCGTCCTCGCCTTGCGGCCGACCGGAACGAGACGCGTCTTGCCACCCTTGCCGGTGACCCGCACGACAGCGTCGTCCAGATCGACGTCGGCCGGGTCCAGATCGATGAGTTCGGCAAGCCGCAGGCCGGATGAATACAGCAACTCGAGCATAGCGCGGTCGCGCAGGCTGGTCGCGTCGTCGCCCGGAATCTCGAGCAGTCGCCCCATCTGCTCGATGTCCAGCGTATTCGGCAACTTGCGCGGGGCCTTCGGCGCCGGGATATCGACAGCCGGGTTGTGCTCCAGCTGCTCCTCGCGCACCAGGTAGTTCATGAAGCTGCGCAGACCGGACAGACGACGCTGGATGCTGCGTGCGCCCAGTCCGGAGGCATACGACCGTGCGGCAAAGGCACGGACGTGATGCGCCTTGAGTGCCTGCCAGCGGGTCACGTCGACGGCGTCGCAGAAGTCGGCGACACAGGTCAGGTCACGGCGATAGCCCTTGATCGTATGCGCCGACAGGCGCCGCACCAGGTGCTGGTGTTCGAGAAAACGCTCGACGCATTCCCACTGCTTGCCGTCCATGCGCATTCCCTGAAAAAGGAAAAGGTACCGAAAAAGGTACCGGGTTTATTTTTTCCGCCAACAATCGGGCCGATATTCAGAACAGCGGCGAGGAAAAATAAACCCGGTACCTTTTTCCTACCGGGCCAACGCGCCGGCGACCAGATCACCGAGCCGCGACAGAAAGTCGATGCTCTTGCCCGGATGGAAATGATCGGCGCTCCGGCTGCCGATGGCGAGGAACCCCTGCTTCGAACCCGGCCCCAGCGGTATCAGTGCCACCGACCCGATCTCGCAATTCTCGGCGCCGAACAGGAAATCACGCTGCGCATCGCGCACGGTGCCGCAACGCGCCGTATCCCCCTCGAGAAAACTCCTGAACGGGCCCAGCGCCTGTCCATCGCGCTCGACGTAACGCTGAAATTGCCCGCTCCGGGCATCTTCCGCACCGAACAGTACGAGCACCGACCGGTCGGCGCTGAATTCCATGCGCAGTTGCTCTTCCAGAATATCGATGACCTGGTTGCGGTCGCCTGCACTCATTAACAAAACGGCCAGGCCGTGAATCTTGGTGGCGAGTTCGTCATTGCCGCGCGCAACCTCGACGAGATCGCGGAGCTGATGCTCGAGCTGATCGTTACGCTGGCGAAGGACCGATACCTGGCGCTCGACCAGCGACACCGCGCCGCCGCCAATGCTGTGCGGCAGTTTCAGCTGCGCCAGCAGTTCATTGTGACGTTCAAAGAAATCCGGATGCGCGTTCAGGTAGCTCGAAATCGCGTCCTCGTCGTGTTGTCCGGCGTCCGCCTCGACGTGCTTGACAGTACTCATACCTGAACCGTGCCCTCGAAAACGCTTATCGCCTCCCCGGTCAACCAAACGGTCGAACCGGGACCCTGCCAGCGAACTGTCACCATGCCGCCGGGCAACTCGACCGTCACGCTGTCAGCCAGCTTGCCGACGTTGCGGCCAACAACCATCGCCGCGCAGGCGCCGGTGCCGCAGGCCCTGGTTTCACCGACACCCCGCTCGAATACCCGAAGACGAACATGGTTCGCATCGACCACCTGCATGAACCCGATGTTAGCACGGTTTGGAAACCGGTCGTGGCTTTCGAGCAGTGGCCCGACCTGTGCAACCCGTGCTTCATCGATCGCATCGACTTCGAGAACGGCATGCGGATTGCCGACGAATACGACGCCAATCTCGAGTGTTTCTTCCGGGATGTCGATCGCGTAAGTACGTCTTTCCCCGGCCGCCGTAAAGGGAATTTTTTCCGGAGCGAATTCCGGAACGCCGAGTTCGACCGACACCATCCCGTCATCTTCGATCACGGCACGCACGATCCCACCCTGATGTTCCAGATTGAATTCGCGCTGCTCTTCATTCACGACATGGCCCGCAATGTAGCGCGCGATGCAGCGCGCGCCGTTGCCACATTGCTCGGCCTCTTGGCCGTCGACGTTGAAAATACGATAGTAGATATCCGCATCGGGCGAACGCGGAGGTTCGAGCCACAGTAACTGATCGAAGCCGACTCCCGTCTTGCGGTCGCCGAGACGACGTATGATGTCGGCGCCAGGTGCGTCGGCACCGCCGGCATCGACGACGATGAAGTCGTTGCCCAGCCCGTGCATCTTCGTGAACCGCATTTGCATTACCCGGCGAAAAAGGTACCGGGTTTATTTTCGCATGAAAATAGCGAACCTCGGCGAGCGAATCAGAGCGAAAATAAACCCGGTACCTTTTTCAGCGCTTGTCGATATCCGTGTAGTCACGCGCGGCCGGGCCAATGTACAGCTGACGTGGCCGGCCGATACGCCCGTCCGGATCAACGATCATTTCACGCCAGTGCGATACCCAGCCGACCGTTCGCGCGATCGCGAACATGACGGTGAACATCGACGTCGGGATACCGAGGGCGCGGTAGATAATGCCCGAGTAGAAATCGACGTTCGGGTAGAGCTTCTTCTCGATGAAGTACTCATCCTTCAGCGCAATCTCCTCGAGCCTCAGCGCGAGTTCGAACAGCGGCGAGTCGACTCGGCCGAGGTCGTTCAGGAGCTTGTGACAGACCTCGCGGATAATCGTCGCGCGCGGATCGTGATTCTTGTAAACGCGATGACCGAAACCCATCAGCCGGAACGAATCGTCCGTGTCCTTCGCCTTGGCGACGTACTTCTCGATGCGGCTGACCGAACCGATTTCCTCGAGCATGTTCAGCACGGCCTCGTTCGCGCCTCCGTGAGCGGGACCCCATAGCGCGGCGATGCCGGCCGCGATCGCCGAATACGGATTCGCTCCGGAACTGCCGGCCATGCGCACGGTCGACGTGCTGCAGTTCTGCTCGTGATCGGCATGCAGGATGAACAGCAGGTCGATCGCCTCGGCCGCAACCGGGTTGACCTCGTAATCGGCGGTCGGAACCGCGAAGAACATATGCAGTAAATTCTCCACGTAGTTCAGATCGTTGCGCGGGTACATGAACGGCTGACCGAGGGAATGCTTGTAAGCCGCCGCGGCGATCGTCGGCATCTTGGCGACGATGCGGTGCGCGAAGATATCGCGATGACGCGGGTTATTGATATCGGTCGTGTCGTGATAGAACGCCGACATCGAGCCGACCACGCCGGCAATCATCGCCATCGGATGTGCGTCGTGATGAAACCCGTTGAACAGCCGCAACATGGTTTCGTTGAGCATCGTGTGCGTGCCGATCGTATTCTCGAACGTCTCGAGCGCGTCGATACCCGGCAATTCGCCGTGCAGCAACAAGTAGCACACTTCCAGGAAAGAACTCTTCTCGGCGAGTTGATCGACCGGGTAACCGCGGTACATCAACAGCCCCTTCGCGCCGTCGATGAACGTAATCGTGCTCTCACAGCTCGCCGTAGATGCAAAACCAGGATCGTAGGTGAAGGAACCCATCTCGCTGTACAGGTCTCGTATGTCGACGACAATCGGACCCGCCGTTCCGCTACGGACCGGTAACTTTGCCTGTTTACCGGTCTCAGGATCCTGCAGTAAATAGGTCTTGTTACTCATTTTTGAATCCGGCTCCTAAATCCCGCACAAGACAGTCCCCCGCTCGTGCCTGGCCATACCGTTTGCTGATCTACCCGAACCCGAGCGGCATGCAACCGCCGCCCGCTGAACGATTTAAGGCCGACCCGAGGGCGGCCTCGGGGCATCATCCCGAGGAAGGGGGCTGCATATTATAGGCGACGGAGGCCCGGCGTGCACAGGCGCAGGCCGTGCGGACGAGTGATATCGTCTTAACTATCGGATTTTTCGGGTAGTTTTAGCGGCGTCCGCCGCCCGGACGAGCGTTCAAGTCATGCCGTACTTGCGACGGAACTTCTCGACCCGACCCGCCGTATCCATGATCTTCTGCGTCCCGGTGTAGAACGGGTGGCAGGCGGAGCAGACGTCGATGTGCAGCTCGTCAGACAACGTGGATTTGGTCTTGAATTCGTTACCGCAACTGCAGATAACCTTGATTTCGTTGTACTGGGGATGAATATCGGGCTTCATGATTTCGGTAACCTGATGATTTTGCGCCGCTGACCGTCCGTGAGGGCGCGGAAGGATAGCGCTTGGTGACCGGCGTGGCAAGTCGTCGGGCGTTATCCACAAAATCTGTGGATAACTCTGTGGAAAAAGAGCTGATTCAGGGGGCTAATGGCTGACTCCACAGGGAAAAATGCCATTCTGCACAAGATTTAACCATTTCTGTCTTTTTCTTATTAATCAATAATTTACTTTCATTATTATCGAATCTGTCTGACCAACAGCAGCGTATCTCCATGAAATTTGAGCAATCGATGCGCCGTGTGCATAAACTCAGCCGCTATCGGGGTGATCGACGCGTTTGTCAAGCATTATTCGCAGTTTACGAACGGCCTGACCCCGGTGACTGAGCCGATTCTTCTCGTCCGGCGGAAGCTCAGCCGACGTCCGCTCCGAATCTCCATCGAGAAACAGCGGGTCGTAGCCAAACCCGTTGGCGCCGCGC
>SMVA01385599.1_pt1 | contig 11421 bp, 10 predicted proteins | sample 2456451 | NCBI WGS metagenome assembly SMVA01 (sample SAMN11095933, study PRJNA526329) | marine sediment metagenome | biome: Marine sediment; feature: Surficial sediment; material: Deep marine sediment; isolation source: Hadal surficial sediment | place: Pacific Ocean | collected 2014-05 | depth...
CCACCCCGGCCGATGGCGAGGGACAGCTGATCCTCGTCTACGATGGCCTGGATCGTCTTGCTGTCGTGATCGAAGTAGACTTTGGTAACCCGTGCGGGGGCCAGGGCCAGGCGGGCGAACCGCTCCGGATCCGGCGACCAGGGCACGATATCGATCCGCTCCGAGCCGAGTTCGTTGACGACCGCCTGCACCCGCGAGCCCTTGAGACCTACACAGGCCCCGACGGGATCGATGGAGTCGTCTCGCGAGACGACGGCGACCTTGGTTCGGCTGCCGACTTCACGGGCGATCTCCTGGATCTGGACGATCTCCTGCTGGATTTCGGGCACTTCGAGCCGGAAGAGCGCTTTCACGAACATTGGATCCGCCCGGGACAATATGAGCCGCGGCCCCTTGGGAGTCTCCTCCAGCCGCTTGAGGACCGCGCGGATGGTGTCGCCCTGGTGGAACCGCTCCCGGTTGTTCTGTTCCCGGTAGGGGATGATGGCCTCGGCCTCGCGGAACTTGTTCAGCATGATGACCAGCTTGCCGCGCTCGATTTGCTGGATCTCGCCGGAGAGGAGTTGGCCGATCTTGTTGCCGAACTCTTCCCGGATCCGGGTGCGCTCCCCTTCCCGTACCCGCTGGATGATTCGCTGCTTGGCGGCCTGGACCGCCAGCCGGCCGAAGCTGGCGAAGGGGAGTTCCTCTTCGAGCATGTCGCCGACCTCGAAGTCAGGATCGCCGAAGCGGGCTTTCTCGAGCGAGATTTGGCACGCCTCGTCCTCGACCTCCTCGACCACCCGACGCAGCCGGAGCACCTCGATGGTACCGTCGTCCTCGTCCACGTTCATTTCGAAGGTGACCGTAGGGCCATAGGCGCGCACGAGGGCCGCCTGAATTCCGTCCTTCAGGAGATCGAGCAACTCCTCGCGGTCCAATTGTTTGGCGTCCGCCAGTTCGCGAAACGCTTCCAACACTTCCGGAGAACTAGGCATCCGATGCGTACTCCTAGAGTTTTCCTATCGTGTCCCAATCGACGACCAAGGTGGCCTGGCGGATATCGCTCAGGGCCACCGTCACGTCCTGATCGTCGTGACGCAACACCACATGCTCCTCATCGGGGACGGCCACGATTTCCGCCGTCCGCTTTCCGCCCAGACGGGGCGATTGTACCCGCACCCGGCGCCCAATGAAGCGACGCCAGTGATCCGGCCACCGGACCGGACGCTCCATCCCGGGAGACGACACCTCGAGAACGTACTGGAGCCCTCCCGCCGGCCCGCTTTCGATGGCCTGCTCGAGCGATCGGCTCAGGGAGGCACACTGGCCGACACTGATGCCGTGGCCCGGCCTGCTGTCGGGGATATCCGCCTTGACCTTGATTACCCGCCGCCGCGAAGGGCCAGCCACCTCAAAATCCACGAAGTCGAACCCCGCTTCGGTGACATAGCGCCGCACCAACTCCAAAAGGCCGTCGTCGGACACGCTGGTTGGACCCTTGGTAAAAAAAAATGTGAGGGAAAACCCCCACATCGACGAACTGCCGACTTGCCCCTCCACCCCACAGCACCTGATAATAACGCCCCTGCCTAGGGGGCGTCAAGCAATCCCAGGTAGGCAACCATCCGGCCGGGAGCGCCGTCGGACGCCCGGTGGCTGAAGAACCGCTCGTGATCGTGGACCGTGCACCACTGGGAGACCGAGATCTCGCCAATACCCAACCGCCGTGCCTCCACGGTGAGCCGATCACGCACGTCCACGGCCCATGGCTGGGGGAAGTCACCCCGGAGTCCAAAAGCCTCCAGCACCTCAGAACCTACTTCAAAGCAGGCCCCGCAAATTCCTATACCACAGTGCATTACGACATCAGCCGGATCGGACGCTGCTCGGGCGGCCAGCAGTTCCATTCCTCTGGTGAGGATGCCGCTCGCCGCGCCACGCCACCCGGCATGCAGCAGGGCGCAAGCCCGCCGCGTGGGATCGACCAGATACACGGGAATGCAGTCGGCCACGGTCACGGTCAACAGCAGGCCCGTGGTGCTGGTAGCGTGGCCGTCCACGCCGTCCAGCCGGAGCCACCCTTCGACGTCGTCGTGCCACCGCACCTCGATACCGTGCACCTGGTGCCCTTGGACCACGCCGGAGATCTGTGGCAGAGCGTCCCGCAGGGTCCGCCACCGCTCGATGATCTCGGCCGCAGGCCGGTCCGACAAGAGACTCAGATCGAACTCGGTTCCGCCGCGGCCCTGGCGCCCGGTGATGCCGGCCACCACCCCGAAACGGCTTTCCCAGCCCGGGACGTGGTAGCGTGGCACGCCGGCGTCGGCGGGGGACTCTTCCCTGACAGCAGTGGCGCTAGTCATCGATTCGTTCGATGATGGCGCCGAGGGCACGGAGGCGCTCGTCGATGCGCTCGTAGCCCCGTTCGATCTGGCCAATGTTGTGGATGGTGCTTTGTCCCTCGGCGCCCAGCGATGCCACCAGCATGGCCATCCCCGCTCGGATGTCCGGCGATTCGACCGTGCCGCCCCGCAACGGGGATGGCCCGGCGATCAGCGCCCGATGCGGGTCGCACAGGACGATCCGAGCGCCCATGCCGATCAGTTTGTCGACGAAGAACAAGCGCGATTCGAACATCTTTTCGAACACCAGCAGCAGGCCTTCGCACTGGGTGGCGGCGACGATGGCGATCGACATCAGGTCCGCCGGAAAGGCCGGCCAGGGCCCGTCTTCCAACTTGGGGACGTGGCCACCGAGGTCCGTCTTGATCCTGCGCTCCTGCTTGGCGTCGACGATGAGCCGGCTGCCGTCCAATCGCGGCACGATGCCCAGGCGCTCGAACCCCATCAAGGTGGAGCGCAGATCTTCGGGCCGTACGGGATCGATGGTAATTTCGCTGTTGGTCACGGCCGCCAGGCCGATGAAGCTGCCGACCTCGATGTGGTCCGGTCCGATGGAGTAGCTACACCCGGTGAGCGCCCGGCCACCTTCGATGATATAGGCGTTCGAGCCGATTCCCTCGATGTGGGCCCCCATGGCCACCAACATGCGAGCGAGGTCCTGCACATGGGGCTCGGCGGCGGCGTTGCGGATGACCGTGCGGCCGGTCGCGGCCACCGCCGCCATGATGGCGTTCTCGGTTCCCGTGACGCTCGGTTCGTCGAGGAAGATGTCGGCCCCGGTGAGTTCCGCCGCCTCGAGCTCGTAGCGGTCGCCGACCGTGACCTGGGCGCCCAACTGCTCCAGAGCCAGAAAATGGGTGTCGATCCGCCGCCGCCCGATGACGTCTCCGCCGGGCGGCGGGAGGACCACTTTGCCAAATCGCGCCAGCAGCGGACCGGCCAGGAGAATCGACGCCCTGATGTTGGCGCACAGCTGGGCGTCGAGCGGCTTGGGCTGGCAGTTGCCGGTGTCGACGCGCACCGTGTTGGCGTCGGTCCACTCGATATCGGCCCCCAGGTCCGCCAGCAGCGCCATCATGGTTTCGACGTCGCGGATACGGGGGATGTTGTCCAGGGTGACGGGGCCATCGGCCAGCATGGTGGCGGCCAGGATGGGGAGGGCGGCGTTCTTGTTGCCCGCGGGGCGAATGGTTCCACTGAGGGTGACTCCCCCGGTAACCACGAATCGTGGAGGCATGGCCGCAAGCTCGCCACGGTCAAGGAGGGCGTCAAGCGCCCGGGCAGGGATTCCGTAAACCGGCTTCCGGGGTAAACTTGCGGGGGTGGGCTGGTAGAACCTGAAACAAGTGGGGGCATCCCGTGTTGTTCGTGTTGCAGGCCGCATCGGCGGGCGTGGCCGGATGGGTGGGTACCACGGTCGCGATTTCGATTGCCATCATCGCCGGGGCGTTCATCGTCATGGCGGTCATACTGGTCATCACCGCCAAAGCACTGCGCGACACCTCCTCGTCCGTCGCCGAGACGGTAGATCGGCTCGAGCGCGACGCGACTCCTGCCCTGCAGGCCATCCGCGAGGTGGCACAGGACGGTCGTGAGGTGAGCGCTCTCGTTCGGCGGGAGGTCAAATCGGTGGTCCGCACTTCCAAGCGGCTGCGCAAACGGGTACGGCGTGGGGCGGACCGTTTGGAAGACCGCCTGGAGGATCTCGACACGCTGTACGAAGTGGTCTACGACGAAGTCGAAGACACGGCCCTCGGGGTGGCCGCGACGCTGCGAACGGCCAAACGGACGCGCAAGTTGTTGAGTCCGTTGTCACGCCTGTGGCGCAGACGCCGCCGATGACGCTGGGTCGCGTGGCCGCGGTGCTGATGATGATGGTGATTGCGGGCGTGGTCCTGCCGGACACGCTGCACGCGTGGACGCCGGCCACCCACATCTATCTGGGCCAGAGCGTCCTGGAAAACCTCACGCTCCTCTCCACTCCAGTGGCCGACCTGTTGCGGGCGTTCCCGTTCGACTTCCTCTATGGCAACATCGCGGCCGACAGTTCGATCGCCAAGAATTACGCCCCCGTGAGCCGCCATTGCCACCACTGGCACGTGGGCCAGGAGATCCACGACCACGCCCCCAGCGATGCCCTCCGCGCCTTCGGCTTGGGCTACCTGTCACATCTGTCGGCCGACGCCGTGGCCCACAATTACTTCGTCCCCCGGCAACTGGCCCTGACCAGCAGTACGCCGTCTGTGGGCCACGCCTACTGGGAGAGCCGGTTCGAGGCCCACCTGGGCGACTCCTACGCCAAACAGGCCAAGGCCATCATCACCATGGATCACTCCTCGGCCGACGGCCTGCTCGATCAAATCATCTCGCCCACGATCTTCAGCGTGCGAACCAACCGCCGGTTGTTCCGCGGCATGGTCCATCTGACGGAGACACAGGGATGGCAGACCGCCTTTCGGGTGGCACGCGAACAGAGCCGGTGGGATCTCCAGGACGATCACGTGGAGAACCACATGGCGTGGTCGTTCGATCTCATCGTGGACATGCTGACCGACGAGAACCTGATGGCCCGGCAGCTTGACCCCTCGGGCAACCAGTCCCTGCGGCAGTCCAAGGAGTTGCGCCGCCAGTACCAGCGCATCGGTGGACAGCGCAACGGCCGCCCGCTGGCGGAGGCGGTCGAAGATGAATTCGGGCTCCCCCCCGAGCCGCTGGGGCACTGGGATGCATCGACCAAGGTTCGTCCGTGGCACGAGACGGTCACCTCCCACGGAGTCGTGCCATGAACGATTGGTCGGCCGACCAGCCACAGGACGAGCCGTCCCCACCACCGTTCGTAATGGTCACCACCAGTTCGGCCGTCGACATCACCGTGCGCGAGGTCCTGGACGAACGCACGCCCGACGACGCCGTGTGTCTGGGGACGTTCTACCAAGGCCGCCTGATTGCCCGGTGTGTGGTCCCGCCCGAGGCACTAGCGGCGGTCGAGGACCACGCGCTGTTCGCCGACCCGGTACACCTCGGCCTGCTCGGTTTCGAGGAACCACCGGGGTTGCAGTGCCGCTTGCTGGCCTTCGTCGATACCACCCTCCTCCCGCCCGACATGGACGAGGACGACGACCCCGAAGAACCGTGGCAGGCGTCCGTGCCCCGGCCGGATTTCGAGTTCCCGGGAGGGCCGAAGGGGAGCGGCGGCGAGGCCATGGCCGTGGGAGAGCCCGAGGGCACAGTGCCGATCCTGCTGGGCCACATCGTTCGCATGAGCAAGGATCGCAAACACCCCGACGACCTCGCCAGCGAGGCCATGGATGTGCTGGCGACCATCTTAACGGGCTCGGTCTCCGAGGTGGTCGACAGAGTTCTGGAGGAGCTGCTGGGGAACGAAGAGGGAGAAGAGGGAGAAGAGGGCTAAGAGGGAGAAGAGGTTACCAAGGAGTAATCCTTTCCCCTCTTTTCCCTCCTAGCCTTTGCCGAGTCGCTCCCGGAGCACGGGCTGCACTTTCTTGGGATCGGCCTTCCCCTGGCTGCGCTTCATGACCTGACCTACGAAGAAGCCCATCAGCTTGGCCTCGCCGCTGCGGAACCGTTGGGTTTCCTCGGGGAAATCGGCCAGCACCTCATCGACCCAGGTGCCCAGGGCGTCACTGTCACCTACTTGCAGCAGGCCCAGGCGTTGGGCCACCGCCTGCGGGTCGCCGTTGCCGCCGGTGTTGCCCTCCTCCAGTTCTTGAAACACGCGTTTGGCCGCCTGGAGGCTCACCACGTCGGCCTTCACCATGCCGATGAGCTGCGCCAGCCGGGCGGCCGTCACCACCAGGCGCCCCTCCTGGTTGTACCGCCCGATGACTTCGCCCATGACCCAGTTGGCGGCGACCTTGGGGTCGGCGCCCTCGGCCACGACTTTTTCGTAGTACCCCGCCAAGGCCACGTCGCTGGTGAGGACCTTGGCGTCGTAGTCCGAGAGGTTGAACGCCGCGACGAGCCGTTCCCGTTTGGCGTCGGGGAGTTCCGGGAGTTCGGCGCCACGCTCGTCGATCCATGCGCGGGTTAGTACCAGCGGCGGGAGGTCGGGCTCGGCAAAATACCGGTAGTCGTGCGATTCCTCTTTGGAGCGCATCGGGCGCACCGTCCCCGACCCGGCGTCGAACAACAAGGTGGCGTGCTCCACCGCGCCGCCCGATTCGACGACCTCGATCTGCCGTTGGCGCTCGGCCGTCAAGGCCCGCTCCACGTTGGCAAAGCTGTTCATGTTCTTGACTTCGGTCTTGGTGTTCAACTTCGTCTCGCCGGGATGGCGGATCGACAGGTTGGCGTCGACCCGGAGGCTTCCCTTCTCCATGTTGCAATCACTGGCGCCGGTGTACAGCAGGATCTGTTTCAACGCGCTGAGGTAGGCCCTCGCCTCGGCCGGGGAACGCAGATCCGGACCACCGACGATTTCCGCCAGCGGTACGCCCGCCCGATTGAGATCTATGGCCGTCTTCCCCGGAATGCGGTCGTGGAGTGATTTCCCGGCGTCTTCTTCCAGGTGGAGGCGGGTGATGGACACGGCCATCCGGCCGCGATCAGGCGAGTCGAACCACACTTGGCCTCCGGTGGCCAGCGGCTGGTCGAACTGCGAGATCTGATACCCCTTGGGGAGGTCGGGGTAGAAGTAGTTCTTGCGGGCAAAGACGCTCAGTTCATGGACGGTGCAGCCGATCGCCAACGCCGCGGCCACGCCGAGACGCACGGCCTCCCGGTTGGGCACCGGGAGGGCCCCGGGGAGTCCCAGACACACGGGGCACACATTGGTGTTGGGCGGGTCGCCGAAGTTGGCGGAACAACCACAGAACATCTTGCTGCGCGTCGCCAACTGGATGTGGACCTCGAGGCCGATCACGCTCTCCCAACTCACGGGAGCGCTTCTTCCGTTGCCGGTACGGCGCCCTCGATGACCGCGGCAATCTCCAGCAGTTCCGTTTCGCCCAGCTGCGGGCCTATGACATGGCCGCCGACCGGGAGGCCGTCGCTCCGGCCGATGGGCAGACTCAGTGCCGGGAGGCCCGCCAGACTGACCGCCGCCACGAAAATGTCGGCCAGATACATCTGCACCGGGTCGTCGGTTCTCTCCCCGGCCCGGAAGGCCACGGTCGGGGTGGTCGGCGTGAACAGATACGAGATGCCTTCCTCGCGGAACAGCCGGTCGAAATCGTTGGCGATGAGCGCCCGCACCTGCTGCGCCTTGGTGTAGTAGGCATCGTAGTATCCAGCACTCAGCACGTAGGTGCCGATGATGATGCGCCGTTTGACCTCCGGTCCGAACCCTTCACCCCGCGTGGTCCGGTACAGTGTCCCGACGTCGACGCCGTCACCGCGCCGCTGGCCATAGCGAACACCGTCGTAGCGCGCCAGATTGGCCGACGCCTCTGCCGGATTGATGACGTAGTAGGCGGCGACGGCGTACGGCGTGTGCGGCAGGGAGACATCGCGCACTTCGGCGCCGAGGTCACGCAGAATTCCGACCGTGCGATCGCACGCGGCCCGGATGCCGGGGTCGAGGTCGCCGGGGAAGCACTCCTTCGGCAAGCCGATGGTGACGCCGGCAAGGTCTTGGCGCCGCGCCGGCGCTGCCATCGCCGGCGCGGACACCGTGGTGGCATCGTGCCGGTCGGGGCCGCTGATCACCTGCAGGACGCTGGCCGCGTCGGCCACCGTTCTCCCGAACACGGAAATGCAGTCGAGGGAGGAACCGAACGCCACCAGCCCGAACCGACTGACTCGCCCGTACCCCGGCTTGACACCGACCACGCCGCAGAAGCTGGCCGGCTGGCGCACCGACCCGCCGGTTTCCGAGCCGAGAGCCGCGGGCACGACCCCGGCGGCCACCAGCGCGGCGGATCCACCCGACGATCCCCCCGGCACCCGGCTGTGATCGAGCGGGTTCAAAACCCGGCCGTAGGCCGAGTGTTCCGTGGAGGAGCCCATGGCGAACTCGTCGAGGTTCGTCTTGATACCGATGAGTGCTCCCGCGGCCCGAAGCCGATTGACGACGGTGGCATCATAGGGTGACCGGTATCCCTGGAGAATCCGCGAAGCGCATGTGGTCGGTTGCTCGATGGTGACGATGTTGTCCTTGATGGCGATGGGAACACCCGCGAGCGGGCCGGGCGCCGCTGCGCCATCGGCGCGGGCCGCGTCCCCATCGAGGACTTCCTGTGACCAATCGAGCGTGGCGTTCAACTGCTGCACCTCAGGAGTGGCCAGCCGCCGGCCAACCTCCTGGGCAACGGCCCGGGCGGTGGTGTTCCCTTCCTTGACGGCGGCAACGATCTCGGCGACGGTATCCATCACTCCTCCATCGCCTGGAGACGGGGAACGACGAAGAACCCGTCGATGAACTCCGGAGCCATGTCCGCCGGTGGCCGTGCCAGCGGAACCGGCGCCACGACATCGTCGCGCAACACCACTTGGGCCGGCTCCGGAAGGAACGGCGGTGCATCATCCCCAGCCGGCACGTCACTCAACTGCGACACATAGTCGACGATGTTGCCGATGTCCTGCACCAGTTGTTCGACATCCTCTTCGGGAACGCCCAACTCCGCCAACTGCACCACCCGAAGTACCGCGTCACGGTCGATGCTCATGCACTCTCCCAATCCCGTTCCAGCCCGGCATAGGCGACCAGCAATTGCTTGACCCCGACCGCGTCGTCATCGAAGGCCACGGACACCTTGAGGGCCTTCCCCTGTCCGCTCAGCCCACGAATGGTACCACCGCCAAAGCGGCGGTGGCGCACCCGCTCGCCCTTGAGGTAGCGTGGTGCATCCTGGGATTCGTCCTCGGCCGGGCTCCCCTCGGAACCCTCGAAGCCGGCGAACCCACCGCTCCAGTCCCGCTCTCCCCACCCGGATCCGGCATGGCCGGGTGACGGTGACAGCCGCGGTGACCAGACCGAGGACGTGCGTTCCTCCCGCACCGCATGAGGCGGTAACGCATCGAGAAACCGGGACGCTCGGTTGGGATGGAATTGACCCCCGCGCCGGCGCCTCTTGGCCCAGGTTAGATAGACCTTGTCCATGGCACGCGTCAGCCCCACATAAAACAGTCGCCGTTCTTCCTCGATCCCGTCCTCCTGCTCCTCCGCCCGGGCCAACGGGAACAACCCGTCTTCCAGCCCGGCGATCACCACCAACGGCCATTCGAGGCCCTTGGCAGTGTGGAGCGTCATGAGGGTCACCCCCTCTTCCGCGCCCTCCTCCCGGTCGTTGGCGCTCATCAGCGCCGCATCGGCCAGAAACTGCTCGATCGGGGTAGCGCCGGGAGCATCCTCCTCCACTACCTCGGACCAGGCGGCGGCGCTGGCGACCAGCTCCCGCACGTTGTCCAACCGGTCGGCGCCATCGGGACCTTCGGCGTGCAGCACCGCCTCGTAGTCGATGGATTCGATGAGATACTCCAACGCTTCCGCCGGAGCCATGTCCAGAGTGGCGGCCCGCAGGCTGTCGATCACTTGGGCGAACGCCTGCAATCCCCGTCGGGCGCTGGGACGCATGTCCTGGATGCGGTCCGCAACAGCGGCACAGCTCAGCAGAGACATGTTCCAGGCGTCGGCCGCGGCGGCCAATCGGGCCAGCGTGGTCTGTCCCAGTCCGCGCTTGGGCACCCCGATAGTGCGCAAGAACGCCTGGTTGTCGTCGGGGTTGGTCATCAGCCGGAGGTAGGCCAGCAGGTCCTTGACCTCGCGCCGCGCGTAAAAGCTGATGGATCCGATGATCCGATAGGGCGTGCCGGACCGACCGAACGCCTCCTCCAGCGCCCGTGACTGCGCGTTGGTGCGGTACAAGACGGCCATCTCGGGATAGAGCCAATCACCGGCCTGGTGGCGCCGGCCCAGTTCCTGGACGATCCACTCGGCCTCATCCCGCTCGTCGGCCGCCATGGTGAGGTGGACCTCCTCGCCGCCCGTGCGGGACGTGCGGAGGGTCTTGCCGATCCGGCCGACGTTCTGGGCGATAACCGCGTTGGCCGTGTCGAGCACCACCTGCGTCGATCGATAATTTTCCTCCAGCCGGACGAGCCGAGTGCCGGCAAAGTCACGCTGGAAATCTGTCATGTTCCGCACTTCGGCTCCACGCCACCCGTAGATGGACTGATCGTCGTCGCCGACGGCCGCCACGTTGCCGTGCCCGCCGAGGAGACGGATCAGATCGTATTGAGCCCGGTTGGTGTCCTGAAACTCATCGACCAGGATGAAGGCGAACCGTTCCCGGTACACGGCCAAGCGGTCTGGGTGTTCCCGGAACAGCGTGAGGGGATGGAGCAACAGGTCGTCGAAGTCCATCGCGTTGGCCGTCTTGAGCGCCGGACCCAATTCGGCGTACACCTCGGCGGCGACGGCCACCAGCCGGTCGAAGCCGGCCCCGGCGGCGAGTTCCGACGGCGGTATCTGGCGGTTCTTGGCGCTGGAGATGATGCTCTGGACCGCTTTGGGCGAGAACGTCTTGGGCGGGTATCCCTGCTTGCCGAGCAGCCGCCGGATGAGCGCCAGCCGGTCGTCCTCGTCGTAGATGGTGAAGTTGGCGGTGAATCCCAGCAGTTCGGCCTCGCGCCGGAGCAGCCGCGCCGCGAGCGAGTGGAAGGTACCGATCCACAGCCCGCCGGGATCGCGTCCCAGGAGATGGCCCACCCGCTGTTTCATCTCTCCGGCGGCCTTGTTGGTGAAGGTGACCGCAAAGATCCTGTGTGGCAGAACCCCGTGCCGTTCGATCAGCCGGGCGATGCGCATGGTCAGTACGCGCGTCTTCCCCGACCCGGCGCCGGCCAGCACCAGCAGGGGCCCCTCGACGTGATCGACGGCTTCCTGCTGCGCCTGGTTGAGCTCCTGGTCCAGCAGCTGGGTCATGCGTTCGCCTGCTTGGTGATGGGAAGGGTGATCGCGAACGTGGCGCCGACCTCAGTGTGCTCGAGCACGAGTTTACCGTCGTGGTTGTCCTCCACCACCCTGCGCGCCAGGGCCAGGCCGATGCCCCAGCCGCCTTCCTTGGTGGAGGTGCCC
>SMVA01438576.1_pt1 | contig 11419 bp, 12 predicted proteins | sample 2456451 | NCBI WGS metagenome assembly SMVA01 (sample SAMN11095933, study PRJNA526329) | marine sediment metagenome | biome: Marine sediment; feature: Surficial sediment; material: Deep marine sediment; isolation source: Hadal surficial sediment | place: Pacific Ocean | collected 2014-05 | depth...
CCCCTAAATCCCTATGGAAATGAAAATGAAATGAAATACGGGATTGAAAAGGATAATAAAATAACTTACTCACTTCCCTTTTTAATGATCGATGCCCAGGCCAATAAACCTGCACTGCCAAATTTCTTAGTAGGCATTTTCTCATCAGAGCCAGAAGATCGAGTCTCCATGTATAACATTGCCTTTTTGGCCACCAGGTCCTTCATCTTACTACTAGTGGTTTTACTTACTTTTTTCCTAGAACAATTCACGTTCAAGAAAGAGGAAAAGAGAATTGATAAAAAATTGATATCCATGCTAAAAACACCTGCTCTAAATATAAATGCGACTCAAAGAAGGGCCTACAAAAGAAACCCGGGGGCGATATTAAAATTAATACAGAAAAGGAATAAGCAAACAGAAGCAGATATAAAGGAACTAAAATCGCTTACAACTATAGACCCGGTTGGCCCTCTGGCCGAAATCAGTCAGGTTGTTGATATAAATCCGGATGTTGATTTAATCAAATATATCTATGAGGATGGAATGGCCAAGGCCTTATTTAAGGGTAGAGATGCAAAACTGGTAAGAAAATTATATACCAACCTAAAGGCCTTAGGGGTTGATGAAAGTAATATAAAGCTTAACCCAAAAAAGAATGAAATCAACCTGCGATTTAACACTAAGGATGACTAATGGACAATTCGTCTTCTATTTCTAAAAAAATTGATGAATTTGTATTTGGCCAGGTGGATAACTTTAAAAATAGCTCCACTTACCAACAATTTATTGATCAATTCTCAGGCCTTGATGATTCGGCCCAAAAATATATCAACCATTTCTTTGCTATTTTGGTGGTGCTGATTCCTTTAATCCTAATAGGTATTGTAGAAGTTCAAAGTTATAAAATGAGTAAAACGCTAGATATTAAGAGAGAAATATATAATAGTCTCGGCGAGACCTCAATTAAATCTAAAAGACTATCCCTAATTGAGAAAAGGATTTTAGGGCCTAGAAAAATAACGTCACAAAATGAGCTGCAAAGCATCTTGAATCAAATTATTAAGGCCACTAGACTTAAAGAGGATCAGATTAAAATTGCCGGAGTAAAGACTACCAATATTTTAAAAAACCTAGGCAGGTTAGATGCAACTATTAAATTTAATAGTTTTTCCACTCCCAATCTTACCAACTTTCTAAGAGATCTAATAAAAAAAGAGAAGATGGTCATCCCCAAGTTATCTGTTATAAAAAACAAAACTAGTGAACTGCTAGAAGGTGAAATATTAATCCATCATCATTATAGATTAAAATAAGGTTTATTATGATTAAAAGACAATCCATTGATAATCAACTCGATGATGATATCTATTCCAAAGTTAATCCTTTTAACTGGAAATTTATCGTTATAGGTTTTTTTCTTCTCATAATGGGCTTTTTGGTTAACTTTCCCATTAGAAAAACCATTATAGGTTACGCCTCGGCCAAGCTTGGAAGTAACAGGTCCTGCCCTATGACCTTTGAAAGGCTGGACCTTGGTAATTTTCTTCAATGGGCAAAATTCACAGGCCCCATATTTTCTGGTAGATGCTACGGCCAAAATTCAATGTCTATGTTGCGACTTGAATCACTCGGCCTGGCCTTAGTGGCCCCCTCGGTTAATCCTCCAGGCCTAAAACTCCATATTGAGATAAAAAAAGGTAAGACCAATTTAAATATATACCCCACCATCTCCTACCCTAAGATGGGACTTGAAATTAAAAACTCCGTAATAGATGGAAATTTGTTAAAAAATTTAACCGGGGATATATTTAAGGTCCATGGACAAATAAAGATCGACTCTCATTTGATAATGACTAAAAAGAACTTAACTGGAGGAAAAATTAATATTACTTCAAAAAATCTCTCCATCCCTCCGCAAAATATCATGAATTTTTTAATTCCCTACATGAATCTAGAAGAACTCACTATAAAAGGTAGTGTAAAAGGTCGCAATACCTTACATTTTACTACCTTAAAACTAGGATCTAAGATCTCTCCCATTATCGCCAATTTAAAAGGATCAATCAAAATTAATCCGACAAATACCAGGGCATCCACTTTAGATTTGAAAGGTAAAATAAAGTTTACACCGGAATTTATTAAAAAGTTTGCCATTTTAAACCTATTTTTAGCTGGAAAAAATAAGGACCCTGAGGGGTTTTACAACTTATCTATTAAAGGCCCCATGGGAAGGCCAAAAATGGGTCTTGAGTAAGGAGAAATGATGTTAAAGCTTGAAGAGACTAAAATTCAAGAGACTGACTTCTCCAAAGAAGTGATCGTTTGCCATCCCCATGACCCCGTAAAAGATATCCTCCAAGTCTTAAAACTCAAAAATATAGGGAGTGTGGTAGTAATTAATTCAAATGGCCAGGTAGTGGGTTTATTTTCCCAACGGGATTATCTCATCAGGGTGCCCATCGAAAAATTGAATTTAGATAAAGAAAATATTGAAACTTATATGAATGCCAATCCTTTAAAATTATATCTCGACAGTAATTTATCAGGCGCCATCTCCGCCCTGGCCACCAGTAATTCTCGTTATATTGTTCTCATTGATGATGATGAAAAACCACTGGGAGTCTTATCTCAAGGGGATGTGATTAAGTATTTGGCCAAATCTATAAAAGTACTGGAATCCACGTTTTCTTGATGCTATAGCTTCCCCTATGGAATTAAACGTTATATCTCGGCATCTTGCCCTTCATTTAGAGACGCAAATTCCCCGTCAGGCGGAATTTGCCCAGGTCTACCGGTATAGCGTTCTTCCCGCAGGTAAACTTTTTAGGCCTTCCCTGGTTTGGGCCTTGGCCTTGGACCTGGGGGAAAACACCCCAACTGATGAAAATAGCAATCATGCCTTTTTGGCCTCTGCCGTGGAAATTCACCATGCCTACACTCTGATTCATGATGATCTTCCCTGTATGGATGACGACTCCATGAGACGGGGCAGACCTTCAGTTCACCAGGCCTTCGGCCAGTGGCAGGCGCTTTTGGCCGGTGATGGCCTTTTAAATGCCTCTTATGGATTATTATCTAATATTAACTCTCCAAACCTAGGAAAAGTACTAAGGCTTTTCAGCAAGTATTTAGGGCCACAAGGACTTATTCAGGGTCAGGTGAGTGACCTGTCAGGTGAGATATCACAGTCCTTTGAAAAGCTTTTGAGCGCCCACGACCAAAAAACTGGAAAGCTAATTCAAGTCTCTATTCTGGCCAGCTATCTGCTCACCGAAAAATTTTCTTACCGGATTTTTATTGACCTGTTAAAGCTGGGATTCCATATGGGGATTGTATTTCAACTTCTAGATGACTTTACTGAATTCACGGAATCTTCTCTTTCTAGTCATGAAAGGATGGTTAATCCGTGGTTACATTTTGCTAAAGAGGCCGAACTTACCCTAAATAAAGGGATTGATGAAATTGAGCGTATAACTTGCAGACATGATCTGAAAAATCTCAAAAAAATGATTACGGGGTATTACCTAAACATTTCAAATAAATTAGATGATGGGGTAGAAAATCTAAAGTTAAACGGAATCTCGCCTCTAACGGCCAATTCCGTTTCTAATTTCATTGGCAAGGCTTACCACTGACTCCAGCTTGCTACGCATGGCCATGATTTTATCTGCGTCCTCAGTGGGAATCTCTATCCTCTGAGAAGGTTCGCTTTTTTTCCTATTTTTTAAAAGTGAGCGAAGTTCAAACTTGGTTTTTTCAATAGTCAGCTTATCTTCAAACAGAAGTTTTTTTATGTAGGTAATGGACTCAATATCTTTTCGTCTATAAAGTCTTTCGCCATTAGGGCCCACATCTGGGGTGATTTCAATAAATTCGGTTTCCCAAAACCTAAGCACATAGGGCTTTAAATTGAGGATTGAACAAACTTCATTAATGGTAAAATGGGACTTATTTGGAATCTTCATTAATCCATCCCCCCTTCATCATTGGACATAAATGAATTTAGAGCACGATCACTTCCCGGTTTTGGAGGAAGACTTTGATCCTCCTCACCTTTGGAATCGATTCGATGGGCATATCTTCCAGTAATATCTTCTTTTAGCACCTGAGAGGGTTTGAACGTCAAAACTCTCCTGGCAGATATTTCCATGGCATTGCCCGTTTGGGGGTTTCTACCTAGCCTCGTGGCCTTATCCCTGATGGAAAAATTGCCAAATCCGGAGATTTTCACTTTTTCTCCCCGAGCTAGCGTATCCTTAATTATTTTGAAAACCATATCCACCAGATCGGCGGCCTCTTTCTTGGAAAACCCTGCTTCCTTATAGACTCTTTCTACAATATCGGCCTTGGTGAGACTCATAAATCTTCCTCCATGAAAATCCCTATATTCAGTATGTTATCAAATAGATTTATCGATTACTACTGAAAAAAGGCGCAGGAGGTTATTACCTGAGTTTTCTTTTCTTAGTCTTTTTGTTGGTCTTTTTGTAGAGCTTTGCTCTTTCTTGAGCTTTTTTCTTTACCCAGTCATCTAGAAGATTATCTACCTCTTTTAGCTCCTGGATAAGTTTCTTCTCTATAAGTTTTTTGGATTTCGAGATTTTGGTATACTCTAGCAGATTTGCCTTATCCTCTATGACCATTAGTTTTCTCTTACTAACTTCATCTTTGGTCATTCTGTAGATAGGCATATCGGCCAAGTATTCATTGAAGGTATATTTTTTCTTTTTCAAATAATCCACGAAGCTTTTTCTATTGGCCGACTTTGTGGCAACTTCATATTCTTTATTTTTAATAAACTTAATGATCTCGTTGTTTTGCCTGATTTTATTTTCTAAGTTTTTGCAAAGAATTTCATATCGTTTTCTTACTACTACTAACCTTTGAGCGGTAAAAATCTCGATGATTTGCTCAGGGCGAGTAAAGATTCTAATCCCCCGCTCAGAAATAAGCGTGTAGTTAGGGGTCATAGAGGTATGGATCGCCATCTTTTTCTCGACTTCAGCTAAAGTCGGATTCTGTCCCCGCTTAAAAAGAAGTTCAACATTAATCTCATTATCGACAGAAGAGTCGATATAATCTTTTAAAAATCCTGACTCCACATGCTTATTTAAATACTTATACAAACGAATTGCATCGTAATTTCGAGGAATTTCGGTAATGCAAATCTTTCCACCTTTTTCCTCAAACACCATCCGAAATAACAAGCGGCCCTTGTCAATTTCAATTTTATTTTTAAAATTGGCCACATGAGGTTTGAGGTTTTTTGGTTTTCCCGTCTCAACGGTTTTTATCATGGAGGCGATAATATCTTTGTGATTAAAACTTGGAATAACGGAAGAAAATCCCGTTCCGATTCCCTCGGCGCCATTTAAAAGCATGATAGGAAGTTTTGGTAAAAGGCCCACCGGCTCCATTACTTTTTCATCGTAGTTTGGAACCATTTGTACTTGTTCCATGTCATCAAAAAGTAAAATCCTCGATATTTCTCCCAACTTACATTCGATATACCTACTGGCAGCTGGGGCCGTCTCTAACCTTTCTCCAAAATATCCTTTCTTATCAATCAAGGGATAATTATTAGCAAAAGTGTAATCTTGTGCCATATTAACGATGGCCGATTCAACTGAGGCCGGCCCGTGTGGGTGTAGAGTTAATACAAGTCCGGTGGCAGAAGAAACTTTTTGCAGTCCTTTGGATTGATATTTCCATAAAGTATATAAAATCCTACGCTGCCCTGGTTTTAGGCCGTCTTGAAGATAGGGAATGGCCCGATCCATTAAGGTATAGATTTGATAAGTTCGGTATTCTGCCTTAACTAAATCTTCTAAAGGAACTGCGTCTAGCGCATGTAAATACTTTTCTTCCATTTATCTTTTCTTCTTCTTGGTTTTTTTCTTTTTAGTTACCCCACCACCATGTTGGATAGATATCTTATTTGATTCATGATCAATTAACAGTTCTTTCCTGGGGGCAGAGTCCTTGCCAAAACAAACTTCCAACATCTGCCTGGCCGATTTACCATTATCAACTTCCAAAACAGTGTAGTTTTCTCGCGCCATGACATAATTCCAGGCCTCAGGAGACATTTCCCCCAGCCCTTTATTTCTCATGATCTCTTTTATTTTAATGTTTTTGTTTTTCTTAAGTTTTTCAAGCTGACCATCGGTTTCAACAAATTCAACTCCCTTATCAGTAACCACTTCAAAAAGCGGTGCCTTGGCCAGTTGAATAGACCTTTTAGTAAACAGCTCAGGCCAAAAGGTGAAAAAGAAATTGGTTAAAAGCGTATTGATGTGTCCACCATCAACATCAGAGTCGGCCAAAAAGATGATTTTTGAAAACCGGATCCTTTTCCAATCCACCGGTTCACCAATGGTAAGTCCAATGGCGGCCATAATATCGGAAAATTCCTGATTATTTAATATATCTTTGATGGAGGCCTGGGAAACATTCATAGGCTTACCCTTAAGGGCAATTCCACCTTGAAGCACTTTATCCCTACTCGATCTAAGCCCACCAATGGCCGAGTCCCCTTCACAGATAAAAAGTGAGCATTTCAAACGATCTTTTCTCTCATTGGCATCTAAAAGCTTTTCCACTCTTTGCTTTTTCTGCTTCCGACCTTTTTTAGCGGCATCTTTTAATTCTTGAAATTTATGGCGAGCGCGTCCCCGTTCCATAATAAGATCAAGGTAATCCTTATTTTTTCGAATCCATTTATCCATATTGGATTTCATGAATTTTTCCAGCGCTTTTTCTAGCTGGAGGTCTTTTACTAATTTTCTTTTAGTTTGGGATTCAAATCGGGGATTGGGCATCGTTATCCCATAGATAAAGGTCAGCCCGGTTAGAATATCATTGTCTGACAAAGTAATTTTTTCTTTTTTGGCCGGTCTCTCTAATTTTGTCTTCAAGGCATTTATAAATAATCTTTTAAATCTATCTTGATGAAAACCACCATCGAAGGTGGGAGTAGAGTTTACAAAAGCAATAAACCTTTCCCGCTCTTCAGAATTATTATCTATAGTGAGTGAGATGGAGATATCAATTTTACCCTTGGCCTTTTTCCTAGTTTTTTCACTAGTAGTCTCGTAAATGTAGGCGATTTCACCTAAGCTTTGCGCAGACTTACCGTCAATTCTCTGGGCCAGCTCAAAAAGCCCCTTTTTGTAATGATATTTTTGAGTATTAAAATAAAACGCCAGACCAGGATTATTATAGGCAAGATCGATAATTCTTTTTCTCAGTAACTCTTTATTAATAATGTTATTTTTATAAACTTCTTTTGCGAGAACAACCTCAACTTTAACTCCTGAGTGACCTTTAAAAGGTTTGGGTCGAGTTTTTTTGATTTTAAGCGCCCCATCAGTATAGGTGAAGGCCTGCTCTTTTTTTGAGTTGTAATGACGAACCCTAACCTTGAAAGTATCGGATGTTAGACATGTTGCGGCAGCACCAAGTCCATTTTGTCCAAGGGTTCTAGTTAAAAAACCTTTTTTATCAGTATCTTCATCTTTAAATTTTGATCCAGTGCGAAATTCTGTATAAACCGCATCCACTTTTTTAAGCAGAATGCCAATTCCATTATCCTCAACCGTCACCGTTTTTTTATCATCGGATAGATAAGTGTGAACCTCGGTTACATGTCCTCGATAAAATTCATCAATGCAGTTATCTAAAATTTCCTCGATCGCCTTCGATTTTGCCTGATGAAATTTTACCGTTTTGAAATCTACAGATTGCTCTCCATAGACATAGGTTTCCAGGTCTTCTTCTTCGTTACTGCCAAAAACCAAAGTTATCCGGTTACGGACGTGCCATCTCTGATCTTTCTTTTCAATCTCAGCTTCTTTGGCCTTTCCTTTCCTGGTAACTTTTTTAATGGCCATTGCTCATCCCAAGTTGTTAAAAATTAATATATGTGTTCAATTTAAGAATATGATTTTTTTCCGAAAAGGTACAATGCAAAATATCAAGTTCTTAATATTACTAATTTTTCTAGCTAGTAGTCCCTTATGGGGATCCTTTAAAACCCAATTAAATAAACTTCCATACACCAGTTCTATGAATGAAAAATTAAAAAAAGGGAAGGTCTTAACTAGCTCTAAAGTTAAGACAATTGAAGGGCCAAACGAAAAAAAGTTTCAATCTCTTAAAATTTGGACGGTGGGACTCCACAAAAAATCCTGCAAATACGCAATGCGCAAGCTCTCACTTTACGAGAATTATCAAGATTATCTAAGTTACGTAGATGCCAGCGCTTACGATGATAAAAAGGGCGTGATTTATCTAGGGCTATCTGCTCCTATTCTGCCAATTAAATTTGACCTCTTCTTAAATATTCCGCGAATCAAAAAAGAAGGCTCCTATGGATTTTCCTTCAATCAGGGATTTTTGAGGGGACTTAAAGGGAAAATCAATCTTTCAAATTTTAAAGGAAGATGTTTTATTGAAACCACCGCTGATTGGCAAGGCCCACATACCGGATATTCAAGCTTTATATTTAAAACCTTTGTAGACGCCATTTTGGATTTAACACTGCGAAGATTATTTAGGATTTCAACTACTTATTAGCACCGTTCCTTTTACTTGCGACATAAAAGTTATATCTAGAGTTAACCCAAAAAAAAGGCACTAATTGAAAGTTCTAAGAATTAACGCTCGCGATACTCATCGTATCAGATCTGAAATACTTAGACCGGGTAAATCAGTTGATAACTGTATCTTTGAAGGTGATGATGATGATCAAACTTTTCATCTTGGTGCCTTCATTGAGAATAAATTAGTTAGTGTTGCCTCTTTTTACTTTGATCGCCATCCTGATCTAGACGCTCTGTATCAGTACCGACTACGAGGTATGGCCACCCTTCCATCTTTTCAAAGACAAGGACTTTCCAAGGCCCTTCTTAAAATAGGATTCCCAATAGTAAAACAAAATCAATGCTCAGTGGTCTGGTGTAATGCTCGAGAAGAGGCGATGGGATTTTACCAAAAGGTTGGCTTTGAAAAAATGGGAGATAAGTTTGAGATCCCTGAAGTAGGGCCCCACTTTCTAATGGTTAAAAATATTGATCATTAATTAAATTTTTCTAATTGATACCAACAAAATCTTTTTTTAATGGGCTGTCTGATTTTTTCTTCCTGCACATCTGCACAAACATCGTAGTGAGGAAATCGTTTTAGCGGAGCACAGGGAAGGAAATCTTCTCTTTTGGCAATCGCCCCCTTTCGATCTTCCTCACAGGCCTCGTAGCTAAACTCATCAACGCAGGCAAAAAAATTCTTTTTGCAGTCATAGATTAGATATCTTCCGCTTTTTAGAATGTGTGATATCTGAACGCTATTGTGTTTTTGCCCATGGGCCAATGGTAGAAATAGGAAGAAAATTAACAACTTAAACATTACAATCCCTACTTTTCAGTTGATTGATAAAATTATAACATGGCCCAATGAAAATTAATCTCCACAATCCCATTCTCTTCAAAACTGCTGAAATAATTCAAAAGGCCATTAAAGACAAATTTCCTGAGGTGGAGCTCTCTGTGGAGGAGATCTACCCTCAGATTGGGGATGCCCCCAAACTTGAGATGGGACACTTAGCTTTCCCATGCTTCCCCTTGGCCAAGGTTTGCAAGAATGCCCCCAACAAAATTTCTGAAGCACTCGCCTCTGCCATATCTCCGAGTGAGATCATCACTGAGGCCAGGCCAGTTGGGCCCTACCTAAATTTCTTTCTAAATAAGCAGGCCCTAGGCCATGAGATCATAGAAAAAATTCTAGATGGATCTTTTTTCAAAACAAAGATTCTATCAAACACGCCAAAAACCATGGTGGAGTATTCTCAACCCAACACCCACAAGATTTTACATGTTGGGCATATGAGAAACCTCTGCCTGGGAAATGCCCTCACTAGAATCTTTGATTATTGCGGCTACGAGGTTATCCCCTCCACGTATCCTGGAGATGTTGGGACCCATGTGGCCAAATGTCTTTGGTACGTTAAAAATCATCCAGGTGTAGAGATCCCCAAAGAGCATAAAGGTGAATGGCTTGGTGAGGTCTATACTTTGGCCACCAATAAACTTGAAGCAGAAGTAGGCACCGATAAAGAAGAAGAGAATAGAAACATTCTCACCACTATCTTAAAACAAATTGAGGCCAAATCTGGTGAGTACTATGACCTCTGGATGGAAACGAGAGAGTGGTCGCTGGATCTGATGAAAGAGGCCTATGATTGGGCCGATGTAAAATTTGACCGTTGGTTTTTTGAATCAGAGATCGATTCATATTCACTAGAACTGGCAAGGAAGTATCTGAAAGAGGGAAAGTTAGTTGAAGATCAAGGCGCCATTGGCATGGATCTTCGCGAGGATAAGCTCGGTTTTTGTATTCTCATCAAATCTGATGGAACTGGTAACTACGCCTGTAAAGACGTGGCCCTGGCACAGATTAAATTTGATGACTTTAATATTGAAAAAAATATCTACGTTGTCGATGAAAGACAAAGCTATCACTTCAACCAGGTCTTTAAAGTTTTGGAAAAAATCGGTTTTGAACAAGCAAAAGATTGTCACCACCTAAAATATGAGATGGTGGAACTTCCCAGTGGGGCCATGAGCTCACGTAAGGGAAACATTGTCCCTCTCATGCATTTAGTTCATGGCATGGAAAAGACCATTAAAGAGCAATACTTAAATAAATACTCAGATGAGTGGTCCCAGGAAGAGATTGATAAAACCGCCCAGATGGTCGCTAACGGTGCCATCAAATATGGCATGCTCAGAATGGATCCGGGCAGAAAGATCGTCTTTAATATCGATGAATGGCTCAAACTCGATGGCGAAACAGGGCCCTATCTGCAATATGTTCATGCCAGAATTATCTCTTTAGAGGATAAAATTGGAAAAGTAGAAAAGGTTAACTGGGATCTCTTAGTTCACCCAACAGAAACTGCTATCATGATTAAGCTTTTTAAATTTAACTCCATAGTAGAGCAGGCCTGTGAACAGTATAACCCTTCCAAAATATCCTCATTTCTCTATGAGCTTGGAAAATCATTTAACGCTTTTTATGCTGAATGCCCGGTGGGAAGAGCTGAATCCATTGATCTAAAATGGACCAGGCTCGCTCTTTCAAGCTCTGTTGCCAGAGTGATGGAAAAAGGGATGGAGCTTCTAGGTATTCCTGCCCCTCCAAGAATGTAGTCTAACTACATAAAATCAATATTTTCAGCTACTTGGAAAACAGGGTAATAGCTACCCTATATTATGATAAAATATAGATATAGGTTTGTTTTTGCCCTATTTTGTAGTAAACAGGGGTAGTCAAATACTGGAGAGCAAATGCTTAAAATTACTAAGAAAGTCGAGTACGCCTTGATTGTTTTGAAGTATATGGGTGAGCACCCTAATGGGAACTTACACAGCGCTCGTGA
>SMVA01363787.1_pt1 | contig 11418 bp, 7 predicted proteins | sample 2456451 | NCBI WGS metagenome assembly SMVA01 (sample SAMN11095933, study PRJNA526329) | marine sediment metagenome | biome: Marine sediment; feature: Surficial sediment; material: Deep marine sediment; isolation source: Hadal surficial sediment | place: Pacific Ocean | collected 2014-05 | depth 0-1...
ACGCTTGACGGGCGGGCCGCGCTGTCCCGCGCCGAACTCGTTCTCAAAGGCGTCCGTGGCGAGTCGGAGAGCACCATCGGTTTCACGCTGACTCCAGTGCGGGATCCCCAGGGCGAGGTTCGCGGGGCGGCAATCATTTTTCGCGACCTGACGCCCTTCGAGCGAATGGGCGAGCAAGAGCGGCTCCAAGAGAGGCTCGCCGCGTTGGGCCAGATGGCTGCGGGCCTCGCCCACGAGATCCGAAATCCCCTCGCGGGCATGGAGATCGTGACGGGGCTGTTGAAGCGCCGTCTGGCGGATCGGGAAGAGGAGTGCTCGCTCGTCACGCAAATTCAGCGCGAAACCCGCTCGCTCGCTCGAACGGTCGAAGACTGTCTGGAGTTCGTCCGGCCGATTTCACCCGAGCGCGGCCCGGTCGATCCCGAAGACCTCGTGAACGAATCGCTCGACACCGCTCTCAAACGCTGCTCGTTTTCCGGAGTGATCGAGTGCGCGTTCGACGAAGAGCTTCCGCAGTTGAACGTCGACGTCGATCGGCTGCGATCCGTGGTCACCAATCTGATCCTGAACGCCCTGGAGGCCATGGATGCAGAGGGAGAAGACGGCGAGAAGCGGCTCGTTCTTGGCTTGAATCACGTCGTCGCCCCGCTGACCGATCAATCTGTTCGCGTGGGAGTCGATGGCCGAGAGGAGTCGGGCGGCGTGGCGCGCCAGGAGATCGTCATTACTGTGTCGGATACGGGTCCCGGAATTCCAAATGAATTGAAGGAGAAGATCTTCTACCCATTTTTCACCACCAAGCAGAGCGGATCTGGAGTTGGCCTCGCGACTGCACAGAAAATTGTCGCGAGTCACGGCGGAGTGCTCGAATTTGATTCCGAGATGGGTAAGGGTTGCTCATTCCGGGTGCGCGTCCCGATCGAGGATGAGAAGCCATGAGTTCAGACTCGGCCCGCATCCTCGTCGTCGAAGACAACGATACCCTGCGGCGTGGCATCACATTCGCGCTTCGCGAACGTTGGGGTGACGTTCAAGAAGTTGCAAGCGGTGATGATGCGGTTGAGTGTATTTCCGATTCGAATTCCGATGCCTTCGACGTCATTGTCACCGACCTGCGGCTGCCGGGTTGCGACGGAGTTTCTGTTCTTCGCGCCGCTCGCAAACGAGATCCGGGGACGAGTGTGCTGCTCATGACGGCCTATGGAACCATCGAAACAGCAGTCGAAGCCATGCGATCCGGAGCTTTCGATTTCGTCCAGAAACCGCTGGATCTCGACCAACTCGAACTTCGAGTGGCGCGGGGGGTCGATCACCGGCGACTGCTCTACGAGGTGACGGAGCTGAGGGCCGAGCAGGCCGCGCGCCAAGCGAGCGAGCAAATCATCGGCGACAGTCCCGCGCTCCGAAGTGCCCTGGATCTCGCGAAACGGGTAGCGCCGACACGTTCGACGGTTCTGATTACCGGCGAGACGGGGACAGGCAAGGAACTGATCGCGGGATTGATCCACAGCGCTTCTCCTCGGGCCGAAGGGCCCCTCGTCAAGGTGAACTGCGCTGCGTTGCCCGAAACGCTGCTGGAGTCCGAACTCTTTGGTCACGAGCGCGGCGCGTTTACCGGAGCCGATCGCCAGCGCATTGGGCGCTTCGAAGAAGCGAGTGGAGGCACGCTCTTTCTCGATGAGGTGGGCGATACTTCGCGCGCCACGCAGGCGAAGCTGCTCCGTGTTCTCCAAGAACAGCGATTCCATCGGCTGGGTGGAAGTAAGTTGTTGCGAACGGATGCGCGCATCATCTCGGCCACCAACCACGACCTTGCCGCTCGGATCGCGGAAGGCGAATTTCGCGAAGATCTCTATTTCCGCCTCAACGTGATCCGGATCCACCTTCCGCCGCTGCGTGAACGGCCCGAGGATCTCGTCGATCTCGCTCATCACTTTCTCCATGAGCTCAGCGCCGAAATGCAGCATTCCATCCGCGGCTTTACGGAGGCGGCACTCGCAAAAATTCGAAGTCACGATTGGCCGGGAAACGTTCGGGAACTGCACAACACGCTCGAGCGAGCCGTCTTGATGACCGAGGGTCCGCGAATCGACGCCGAAGATCTGTCGATCCTGAGTGGCCGAAGCGTGGAAGGCGGCCGTAGCTGGCGCCATCAGCTGCCCGCCGAGGGAATCTCACTACGGGATGTCGAACGAGAACTCGTTATCGAAGCGCTGGAGCGAACCGGATACGTTCAGAAACACGCCGCTGAGCTGATTGGTGTGAGTCGGCGCAAGCTCAACTATATGATCCAGAAAATGGGGATCACGCATCCGACTTGGCGCCGAAATCGCGACTCGGCGAGCGCTGCTGGGCAAACGACCCAGCGTGTGCCCGCGGATCCCGACACCCCTTGATTCTTCATCGTTTTGTCCGAACCTTAGCCGCCTGAGCAGAGTCTCAAAGCGAATTGCAGTAGCCAAATACGCCCCCAGTCAACACGAGGTGGTCGAATGCGACGCATTGTCACACGGATCCTGGTTCTCGCAGCTTGTTCTCTTGCGCTGGGGGCGTGCCAGGACGCCGAGGAGAAAGTCGCGGGGCACTTGAGCCGCGGCTCCGCCTATCAAGAGGAGAAGGATTACTCGGCGGCGATCATCGAGTACAAAAATGTGCTGCAGATCGATCCTAACAATGCAGCCGCCCATTGGGGGCTCGCGAAGGGGTACCTGGCCAGTCAAAAATTTCAGGCGGGATTCTGGGAACTCCGCGAAACCGTGCGCTTGGATCCGGACAACCAGGACGCGCGCGGGCAGCTTTCTCAGCTCCTGCTGATCGGCGGCGACCCGGATGAGGCACTCGAACAGGCTGAGGAACTGATCAGCCGCGGCGGGGAGCGCGGGCATCTCCACCGCGCACAAGCGCTCGATCGACTCGAGCGAACCGATGAGGCGCTCGAGGAGTACGAACTGGCCATTGCGGCGATGCCAGATGAGAGCGCACCGGTCGCGATCTACGCGGATGCGCTGAGTCGTCACGGAGACCGCGAGGCCGCCGAGCGGTACTTCCGTCAATTGGTGGAGATGGCTCCCAGTGTCTCCAGCCAAACGTCGCTCGCGGCATTTCTCGCGCAGGATCCCGCCCGGGATGACGAGGCCGAGCAGGTTTTTCTGGACGCGACGCGCCTCGCGAAAGCCAACGAGCAGGTTCTCGTCCATCAAAACGTGGCGAGTTTCTATTTTCAGCGCGAACGCTTCGACGAAGCTACCGCCTATCTCGAAGGAGTGATCCCGACCGTCGAGGAGTCCGTACCACTGATTTACCTGCTTGCGCGTCTTCACGCCGCCCAGGGCAACAACGAGAAGGCCAATGCGTTGATCGAACAGGCAACCCAGATCGACCCCGCCGATCCCGTGCCTTATTTAACCCTTTCGGGGCATCTCGGCCGGCAGGGTGATCCAGAGGGAGCCTTGGCGGCGGCCGAGAAGGCGCTGGAAATCGATCCGAATATGGCGGATGCAAAGCTGCGCGTGGCCGAAATCATGGTCGACGTCGGCTATCGCGACGGCGACGTGGAGAAGGTTCAAAGCGGCCAGCAGTTGGTCGAGGAGGTGCTGGCTGTTGGAACTCCGAGCGCCAGCGCGCTGATGGTGATGGCGAAGATCCACCTCGCCCAGCGGAAGGTCGACGAAGCGATCGAAGGCCTGCGGGCAGCGCTCGAATTTGAACCCGCCAACCCCCAGGCGCACTTCGTCCTTGGTACGGCGCTGTCCGTCAAGGGAGAGGGAGCGGCGGCACGCACTGAACTCGCGCGCGCCCTCGAGATCGACCCAGGCATGCTCGAGGCGCGCCGCGTCTTGGCTCGGGTCCACGCTTCGCTAGGCGAGCACGAGTACGCGATCGAAGAAGCGCGAAGCTATTTGGCCGCGAAGCCCGAATCGACCCAGACGCGGATCCTTCTGGCCCAGAGTCTGGTGATCCTGCGCCGAATGGACGAGGCCCTCAGCGAGCTGAACGCGATCCCCGAGGGCGAGCGCAATGCCGACGTCCTCTACGCGCTGGGACGGGTTCATCTCGGTATGGGCAATGATCGAGAAGCTCGTGAGTTCCTGATCGAGGCGAACGCGTTGATGCCGACCCATCACGACATCTTGCGCAATCTGGTGCGACTCGATCAGAAAGAGGATCGGTTTGCGGAATCGGTGGCCCGTATTGATGCCGCGTTGGAGGCAGACCCCAAGAGCGCCAAGTTGCGCACGCTCTCAGGTCTCGTCGCGCTGATAGACAACCGGCCCGACGATGGCGAGGCGGCCTTCCAAAAGGCGATCGAACTCGATCCGACGGACGCGGCCGGCTACGAGCAGCTGGCACGGCTCTATGCGAAGACCAGCCGGCTCAATGAGGCGGTCACCACCTACGAATCCGCCATCAAAGTGCGTCCCGAGGATCCGAACCTGCACTATTTCCTCGGCACCCTCTATTCGTTTGGAGGCGCACAGGACAAGGCGATCGAGCGCTACGAGGACGCGATCAAATACGGTCCTGACTTGGCCTATCCGAAAAACGATCTTGCCTACATCTACGCCGAGTCCGGCAAAAATCTCGACCGCGCGCTGGACCTCGCACAAGAGGCCAAGGCGGCTCTGCCCGACACCGCCACGGTGGCAGACACGCTCGGCTGGGTGCTCTACAAGCGCGGAATTCCGTCCGCAGCGATCAGCTATTTGAAGGAAGCAGTCGCCAATTCAGACGGCGACATCGCGGTTTCAGGCGTTAGCCTGCACCATCTCGCCCAGGCCTACGAGGCAGACGGCGATCCCGAAAAGGCGCGACAGACCCTGCGGCGTACGATCACCGCGCTCGAAGAACAGGCCGAGGAGAAGCGGGGGGGCGCAGAGCCAATTCGCCCGGAGCCCGCCTGGGCGGTGGAAGTGCGGGACATGCTGGCCCGCCTCGAGAACGACAACTGATCCCAACCCGACACTGGCTTCGATCTCAAGCCTCCCAGCCGCGCGGTCGATACGGGCACGTCTACGTGCGTCGCTGGGCCGATCCGCGAGGGCGGCCCCGCGGGGAATCGACCCACCGTCGCCCGCGGCTCGACGTCGTCGTTTGGAGGGATGCGATGAAAACCGGACTGCTCACGATCTTCGCTGTGGCGATTTCAGCAGCGCTCACTGCGGGGAGCCCGTACGCGAGCGAAACTTCGACCCTGAACCCCGATGCGGCGGCTACCGCAAACCGTCAGGCTGACGCCGAGCCCGCGCCGGCAGCAACGGTAGCGGCGCCAGAGTTGCCCGCCGCAGATCAGGCGGCGGTCGACGAGGGCGAGAGCGCCGAAATGGCGGACCGCGCCGAAACGGCAGACAGCGTTGAAACGGCGGACAGCGCCGAAACGGCGGACAGCGCCGAAGCGGCGGATGGCACCGAAACGGCGGACAGCGTTGAAACGGCGGACAGCGCCGAAACGGCGGATCCCGTCGAACCTGCGGACAGCGTAGAAACTGCGGACAGTGTTGACACGCCGCTAGTCGAGGAGGTCACTGAACGCGACGCAGATGCCGAAGCCGATTCGGCAGTCGCAGCGAACGACGAGGGAGCGATCGATCCCGAGCTCCCGGGTACCAGCGACGAAATCGAGAACGCGGAGACGTTCGCTGAAACCGACGCAGACTCCGCGAGCCAGCTCGCGAGTTCAGACGCCCAACCGACCCGAAAAGTCGCACTTGGAGAAATTGGCTACGACGAGCAGGGCCGGTCCGGCAGGATCCACCTGGTCGTTGCTGGCGACACACTCTGGGATATCTCCGATGCCTACCTCGGGACTCCGTGGGTGTGGCCGTCGGTCTGGACCGACAATCGCGATATCGAGAATCCGCATTTCATCGTTCCCGGCGATCGCATCTGGATCAGCGCCTATGAGATGCGCCGCGTGAGCGCCGAAGAGGCAGAGCGACTTCTCGCCGGTCAACCCCTGGCAGCCGATGGCGACGCCGAAAACGCCGGCCCCGCTTCGGACAGCTTCCAATCGCTTTTCCTAAATGAGGGTGGACCGAACCTCGTGCGCGTCAGCTCGCGTGAGACGACTGGCATGATCAGCGCGGATCAACTCGAAGCCGCAGCGAGCATCGTCGGCGCCGTTCCGGAGCGCTTCATGCTCAGCCAGGGTGATCAGGTGTATGTCGGCCTCGGTGAGCAGGAGGCGTCCATCGGTGATCAGTTCACGATCTTCCGAACCCGGGAGAAGGTCTACGACCCGGATACCGATCGACTGCTCGGTTACCACGTCGAACTTCTCGGTTGGGTCGAGGTCGAAGAGACCGCCGCCGAGGCGTCATTGGCGGTGATTCGGATGTCCGGTGCCGAGATGGAACTCGGCGATCGCGTCATGCCGCGAGAGGATCCGATTATCGAGATTGAAGTGGCGGCCAGTCCGAAGAATGTCGATGGGCAGATCAGCTTCTTTCCGTCCAGTCGCGTGCTGATGGGAACGGCCGACTACGTCTATCTGAATCGGGGAGAGCTCGATGGCCTCCAGGTGGGCAGCCCCCTCGAGGTCTATCGAACCGGTTGGCGAGCCTCTGAGCCCGCCCGTGATACCCAGGTCGACGTGCCCGATCGCGTGATCGCAGACCTTCTCGTCGTGCGTGCGCGACGCGAGTCCGCCGTCGCGTTGATCCAGCATACCGAGGTCGAACTCGAGCTGGGTGACCGCTTCCGAGGTGCGGCCGAATAGTCGAGGAGCGCCAGCTTCGATCTGGCGCGCTGGATTTGCGCGCGCGACTCCGCCCGAGCTATGCATGGGCTCCCCGGTCCCGGGGAGCCCTCGTTTGTCCGCCGATTCCACTCCGGACGTCCTCGATCCCGCCGACTCGTGTCCCGCTTCCAGTTCCGTTCTCGCCGATTGGCTAGCACTCCAACGCGCGCTCGGACTCAAACCCCAAAAGGCAGCCGAGCTGCTGCGAAGACACCGGCATCCCGCACGCGTTCTAGCCGCGTGCGGCCTCTCGACGGGTTTCGATCGAAACGCCGAGATTGCAGCGCTCTTGCGGGCCGGCGCCGTGGCCGTGCCATTGGATTCAGCCGCGTATCCAGTGCGCCTCGCGAGCCTCTCAGATCCGGCTCTGCTGCTGCTGGTGCGCGGCGACGTTGGCGCTCTGTCCGAACTCTCGGTTGCGATCGTCGGGGCGCGTGCAGCGACGGTGTACGGGAAACAGATCGCGCGCGGTCTGGCCGCTGAGCTCGCCCGAGAGGGCGTCGTGATCGTCTCAGGCCTCGCACGCGGGATCGACGCGGAGGCCCATCGGGGCGCCCTCGAGGCCGGTGGGCGGACGGTCGCCGTCCAGGCGTGCGGCATCGATCGCATCTATCCCAGGGAACACCGGGCGCTCGCCGACCGGATCGCTGCCAACGGGGCGATCGTGACCGAGCTGCCGCTCAATGCGCCTCCGCTGCGAGCGTATTTCCCGCTCCGGAATCGATTGATCAGCGGCCTGTCCACCGCGGTCGTGATCGTGGAGGCCCGGGAGCGAAGCGGGTCGCTGATCACCGCCAATCACGCAGCCAATCAGGGTCGAGACGTCTTTGCGGTGCCGGGTCCGATCACGGCTCCGACGAGCGTCGGCACCAACCGGCTGATCCGCGACGGCGCCTACGTGATGCTGGGCCCGGCTGAGATCTTCAGCGAACTCGGCTTGATCCGAGAGCCGCGCTCGCGTCCGAGGGTCGCTTGCGATCTCTCGGGGCTCTCCCGTGAGATTCTCACGCTGCTTGCCGATGCTCCCGCCTCTCGCGACGAGTTGGCGCGCAGGCTCGACCGCGAGCCCGCCGAGTTTGCCCTCGAGTTGGTCGAACTGGAACTCTCGAATCGAATCGATGAGGACCGCGACGGCCGCCTGAAGATCGTATCTCGACTCGAATGAGTCGAGCCGGGCTCGCCCGGTTTGCTGCGGGGAGGTCTAAACGGGCTCATGCGTTGCCCGAGCCTGGACGATAAGTCGCCCAGATGTTCGATTCTGGAGCGGGGCGATGACTGCATATCCCGAAAAACGTCGCGACGCTCGGTTCCTCACCGCCTTGAACGCCCACTATTCCTCAGGCCCCGAAGAGGGAATCGGCGTCCTTACCAACATCTCCAACTCGGGTGCCCTGATCGAGGACTCCTCGGTGCAACCCACCGTGGGTTCCAGGGTGCGCATCTACGTTTTCACCGAACCGGCAGATCCGATCGCGCCCGCGAGTCCGTACGAATTGGTGGGGCGGGTCGTCCGACACAGCTCTTCGGGCTTCGCGATCGAATACGATGACTCCGATCCCGAGGTGCGCCTGTTGGTCGAGAAAGCGGCGGCCTCCCAAGACTGATCTCCGCCGGGCACCTTTCAGCGCCCCCGCGCTCCTGACCTGCCAATCCTTCGGATTTGCTTGCGGCGTCGCGCGATCCGATTCTGGGATCGCGTGTCTGGTGGCGAGGCACGGGGCCCAGCCGCCAGCTTCCGCTCAAATCCACTCGCGATTTCGATGATTCGCACAGGCCCCAGCACGCCCCGGCAGCACTTCGGGGCTATGGTTGGGAACTTCTCCTGGAGGCTGAATGGCGGCGGTGGGTGTCGCGAGAGCTGCGGAATCGCAAGGTAGGCGCGTTGTGGTGGTCGGCGGCGGCCTCGCGGGCTCAGAGGCGGCCTGGCAGGCGGCGCGACGCGGCATGGAGGTCACCCTCTACGAGATGAAGCCCGTGCGGTTTTCACCCGCCCATCAAAGCGATGGATTCGCTGAGCTGGTCTGCAGCAACTCGCTCCGTTCCAACATGCAGGTCAACGCCGTCGGGTTGCTCAAGGAGGAGATGCGCCGGCTCGGATCGCTCGTGATGGAAGCTGCCGACGAGTCCGCGGTTCCCGCAGGACGCGCGCTCGCCGTCGACCGGGAGGCCTTTTCGCGCCGCATCAGCGACAGCATCGAATCCCATCCGCGCATCGAAATTCGCCGAGAAGTCGTCGAGCGCATTCCGGCCGATGGACGCGTGATTCTCGCAACGGGTCCGCTCACGGCCTGCGAACTCGCGCGCGATCTACAGCAGCTTCTAGGCGATGAGCATCTGTATTTCTACGACGCGCAGGCGCCGATCCTGTACGCCGATTCGATCGACCACGAGATCGTTTTCCGCGCGTCCCGCTACGACGAGGGCGAGGGTGACTACCTCAACGTTCCGCTCTCGGAAGACGAGTACTTCGACTTTGTCGGCGGGTTGCTGGCGGCCGAGACCGTGCCGCTTCACGCCTTCGAGGCGAAGCTTTATTTCGAGGGTTGCCTCCCGATCGAGGAAATGGCGCGCCGCGGCGAAAAGACCCTGGCCTTCGGCCCACTCAAGCCCGTCGGTCTGATCGATCCGCGAACCGGCCGGAGACCCTACGCGGTCGTTCAGCTGCGCCAGGAGGACAAGCGCGGGACGCTCTACAACCTCGTCGGATGTCAGACCAAGCTTCGCATCGGAGAGCAGCAGCGTCTCTTCCGCAGCCTCCCCGGATTATCTGAGGCCGTCTTCGCGCGCTACGGCTCGGTTCATCGCAATACCTATGTCAACGCCCCGAAGCAGCTGCAGCGAAACCTGGAGGTTCGCCGCCGGCCGGGTCTCTATCTGGCCGGGCAGATGGCGGGTGTGGAGGGTTACGTCGAGTCGGCGGCGCTCGGTTTTATCGCAGCGCTCAACGTCGTTTTCGAGTCGCGCGGCCAAGCGCCGATGCTTCCCGACGCAGCAACCGCCCACGGTGCATTGCTCCATCACCTCAGCGACGCGGACCCGCAGAATTTCCAGCCGATGAATGTCAATTTCGGCCTGTTTCCCCCGCTCGAAGCGGAATCGTGCCGCATTCGCAGGCGCGAAAAGGCAGAGAAACTCGCCGCTCGTGCGCTCGATGTCCTGGCCCCCTACCAGCACGCAACCGCGGAGTTGCTCGAATGAATTTTGCCGATGCAATTCGCGAGTACGGGCTGCACCTCGACGTGGAGCGCAATGTCTCGCCGCATACTCGGCGCGCCTATCTCTCAGATGTTCGTCAGTTCGTCGATAGCCTGGACGCGAACAGCAACCCGTCGACGGTAACCCCAGCGGATGTCCGCGCGTTTCTCGCCACTCTCCACGCTGCGTGTCACCCCTCGACGCTCGGTCGAAAGCTCGCTTCGCTGCGCTCCTTCTTCCGCTTCTTGCTGCGCGAAGGCGGCTGTGGGCTCGATCCGACGGTTGGTATTCCCGCCCCTCGCCAACCCAAACGACTGCCGAACCCACTGCCGGTGGACGACTGCGTGACCCTCATCGAGTTGCCCGATTCCGGCCCCCACAGCGACAGCTCGGATCGGCGGCGACTGCGGGATCGCGCATTGGTGGAACTTCTTTACGGAGCGGGTCTGCGGGTCGGTGAAACCTCCGCACTCGATGTCCGCGACGTGGATCTTCACCGGGGCGACGTGCGTGTCATGGGCAAGGGTGGCAAGGAGCGGGTGGTGCCGCTCCCGGCCGCGGCACGAGAATCTCTCGGCGAGTATCTCGACTCTCGGCGGGCTCCGGGCCTTCTCGCCGAGCCGCTGTTTCCGTCGCTCCGTCCGCGAGATGGGCGCCCGCGCCGTCTCGGAACGCGCGACATTCGTCGAATCCTCAAGGCGCGGGCGCGGCAGGTCGGCATCGCGGATCGGGTGCACCCCCACCGACTTCGGCACAGTTACGCGACGCATCTTCTCGACATGGGTGCGGATCTCCGAGAGATTCAAGAGCTACTCGGCCATGCGAGCCTGTCCACCACCGAGAAGTACACCGCGGTTTCGGCGGAGCGTCTGATCGAGGTCTACGACAAAGCGCATCCGAGAGCCGGATTGAAATCAGCCGGGCTCAGCGAAAAGAGAGATAGGCGATGAATCTCGGAGAGTCGGTTCGCTCGACGACGGTGCTGGCGATCGTGCGAGATGGGATGATCGCGATGGCCTCAGATGGGCAGGTCACGGTCGGCGACGCCGTGATGAAGCAGACGGCACAAAAAACCCGGAAGGCCACCAAGTACGATGTCTTGATCGGATTTGCGGGTGGCGCGGCCGACGCACTCGCGCTCACCGAACGGTTGGAGTCCAAACTCGAGGAGTACTCAGGGAATGTTCGGCGCGCCGCTGTCGAGCTCGCCAAGAGTTGGCGGACGGATCGCGCGTTGCGGCGGCTGGAGGCGCTTTTGCTGATCGGCAACAGCGAGTGCGTACTGGTCGTTTCGGGAAACGGCGATGTCATCGAGCCCGACGACGGAATCGTGGCGGTCGGCTCGGGAGGGAACTTCGCGCTGGCGGCGGCTCGCGCGCTCTCAGATCACAGCCAGCTTGGCACCGCGGAGGTCGCCGAGGCGGCGTTGCGATACGCGGCTCGAATCTGCATCTACACCAACGACAACATCAACGTGGTGACACTGC
>SMVA01251401.1_pt1 | contig 11415 bp, 6 predicted proteins | sample 2456451 | NCBI WGS metagenome assembly SMVA01 (sample SAMN11095933, study PRJNA526329) | marine sediment metagenome | biome: Marine sediment; feature: Surficial sediment; material: Deep marine sediment; isolation source: Hadal surficial sediment | place: Pacific Ocean | collected 2014-05 | depth 0-1...
CTGAGCGTGTTCCATTGCCAGCGTCAACTGGCCCATATGCAGGTAAATAGCGTTCAGCCAGGAGTGGATGAAAGGCATGTTCGGGTCAGCTTCCACCAACCGCTCGCCCATTTCAGCCGCTTCCACAAAGCGGCTGTCGAAGAACAATATGGTCACCAATTCGCGGGGCGCGCGATCGTTAAGCGGGTCGCGCGCCAATATTTCGCGAGCCAGCTGCTCGGCCTTGCCAAGCTGACCGAAGGCGACGTGGAGCTCTACTCGCAATAGTTGGGCATCCAGGTTCGCCGGGCTCAGAGCGAGTACTTTTTCCAAAGCTGTTTCAGTACCGATCCAGTCCCAATCCCAGCTGTACTTGATGTCGGCTATAGCGAGGTGCGCCTCCGGCAGTTCAGGGTCGAGAGCCAGCGCATTGTCAGCTGCGGCCCGTGCACGAACAAGAAAATCGGCAGGATCGAAGTCTGACTGACCCGCGTAGCCATCCAGCGAGCGCGCCAGACCTGCCCAGGCAAGCGCAGATTCAGGTGCCAAGGTTACGGCTTCCTGCATATGCCTCACGGCCAGTTCCAGGTTGTCGGTCCCTGATCTGTTGTAGTAGAAAAGGCCCTTCAGGTATGCGTCGTACGCCCCCGCATTATCAATGCCAAATTTTGACCTCGGATGATTTCGTGCGCCGCCAAGCAATTCGACTTCAAGTGCGCTGACGACCTTTATCGCAATGTCATCTTGCACGGCAAAAATATCATCGAGCGTGCGGTCATAAGTCTCTGACCAAACATGAAAACCGTCACTGACTTTTATTAACTGCGCGGTAATGCGAACTCGGTTGCCGCTCTTGCGTACGCTACCTTCCAGAATGTTCTCGACACCGAGACTGTGACCGATCTCCTTAAGGTCGAGGTTTTGGCCCTTGAACGTAAATGAAGAAGTGCGTCCGGCGACTTGAAACTCCGGAATCTTGGCGAGCAGGTTTAAAAGCTCTTCCGAGATTCCATCGCTAAAGTATTCCTGGTCTTTGTCACTGCTCATATTGACGAATGGCAATACCGCGATCGAAATGCCCTGCGCAGCTACGGGCACGTCAGCGGGCGAGGAGTCATCCAATACGTAGTTGTCGGTAACAACAGCCACAAGCGCCGCGGCGAGCATGGCGATAATTGCGATATCGAGCTTGCGTCCTGTGCGACTGGAGATTGACTGACTGCGATCGACATCTTTTTCTTTCTTGAGGCCTTCGGGAGTAAGTTCAAAAGCCCACGCGAAGAACATGGCTATTGGCAGGCCCAGCGCCAGCACCAGCAAGATCGTTTTGATCACCCACTCCGGCGACTCGAAGCTGTCGAGCGCCAGCTCCGCGACTTGGGCCACCATCCACGCCAACATGACGTAGGCGATGGTTACCCGGATTACGTTTCTTCTTCCCAGTTCTTGTAGAAAATCAAGCATTAAGGTGCTCCCTGCACGCGGCCAAATCGTAGCAGAAAAACGTGTGGAGGCGCGGCCAATGTTATTTAAGTAAACTGTCCCCGGATCTCGAAAACCAACATAGGAACACAGTCGTGCTAAAACTCCACGGATTTTCAGTCAGTAACTACGCGAACATGGTCAAACATTGCCTGATCGAGAAGGGTATTGAGTTTGAACAGATCGACGCTCGCCCAAGCCAGGATGCGGACTACCTGGCCATCAGTCCGATGGGCAAGGTTCCCTGCCTGGAGACGCCGGACGGTTCTCTGGTCGAGACGTCCGCCATTCTCGACTATCTGGAGGATGTTTATCCGGAGCCTGCGATGTACCCAGCGGATGCATTTGCGAGAGCCAAGGCCCACGAGATTATGCACGTTGTCGAACTCTATATTGAGCTTGCTGCGAGGCGACATCTCGGTGCTGCTTTTTTTAGTGCTGAGCGCTCGGAGGAGGCTATGAAAGAAGTGCGGCCACAAGTTGAAAAAGGATTGCGTGCGTTAACGCAACTGGCTGACTTTGGTCCTTTTATCATGGGCAGTGAATTTGGCAATGCCGACATTTTTGTATACCAGTCCTTTCGCTTGGCGAGCCCGGTTCTCAAGATCACCTACGACTGGGATCCCAGGAAGGACGTTGCCGGTTATGCCGAGTTTGAGGCGGCGATGAAGGAGCGCGACTCAACCAAAACCGTTGATGCCGACAACAAGGCGGGAATGGACGCGATGATGGCGCAGCTGGCAGCGGCGAAATAAGAAAATCCGATGACCAGAAGACCAATAACAGTCCTGTTAGCCTGCCTTTTGTTCGCGTGCGGTGCACAAGCAGATGAACTTACAATTGAGCGGCTCTTTGCCAGCCCGGACTTGAGCGGTGTCCGCCCGGTCAAGCTCAAGCTGTCACCCGACGGAACCCGCGTAACGTATCTCCGTGGCAAAGAAGACGATCGACGCCAACAGGACCTGTGGGAATATCACGTCGCGGACGGCGCCAATCAGTTGCTGGTCGACTCCAAAGTGTTAGTAACTGTCGAAGAACAACTCGACGATGTGGAAAAGGCCCGCCGGGAGCGCATGCGCATCGGCGGCAAGGGCATCGTTGAATACGTCTGGGCGCCGGATAGCTCGAGCATCCTGTTTCCCCAGGCCGGCGACCTGTACCTTTACATCCTTGATGCTCCGGCAGAAAAAGCGGTGCGGACATTGACGCAAACTGAAGCATACGAAACCGACGCCCAGGTATCTGAAGGAGGGCGTTACGTATCGTTTATCCGCGAACAGAATCTTTTCGCCATCGACCTCGACACGGGTGAAGAAAAACAACTGACATCGGATGGTGGTGGAACCATCCGCAACGGCATGGCGGAGTTTATCGCCATGGAAGAAATGGATCGGGACACGGGCTACTGGTGGTCGCCGGATGACAAATATATTGCCTATACACGGGTGGACGAAGCGCCGGTGGAGCTGGCAAAGCGTTATCAGATATTTGAGAACAGCTTCAAGGTCACAGAGGAGCGTTATCCGTTCGCCGGGAAAAATAATGTCAGCATCAAACTCGCAGTACTTGAAATAGAAACCGGCAAAACAGTATGGGTGGACTTAGGTCAGGAACAAGACATCTACCTGGCGCGTGTTGACTGGACGCCTGACTCGTCGGCAGTCGTGTTCCAGCGTCAGTCGCGGGATCAAAAGCGACTCGATCTGATGGCCGCAGATCCGGCTACTGGCAAGAGTCGCATTGTATTAACCGAGACCAGCGACGTCTGGATCAATCTTCATCATAACCTGAAGTTTCTGGAGCGATCGCCGGGCGAGTTTATCTGGGCGTCGGAGCGATCCGGCTTTCAGCATTTGTATCGCTATGACCTGAGCGGCAAACAGCTGGCACAGTTGACCGCGGGAGACTGGGCGGTGAGCAAGCTGCATGCAGTAGACGAGAATCGCGGCGTAGTCGTGTTCGATGGATTCGCAGACTCGCCGCTTGAGAAGCACCTGTACGAGGCACCAATAAACAGCAACGGAAAGCCAACGATCCGCAAACTGACTTCAGAGTCGGGTTGGCACACAATAGTCATGCCGGAAAGCGGCGGTAACTACATCGATTCTTTTTCCAGCTCCAGCATCCCGCCCCAGGTAAGTCTTCGCGCCGCTGATGGATCTCTGCTGGAGTGGCTGGTTGAAAATCCGCTGGACGAGACGCACCCGTATTTTCCTTATGTAGACCGACATCGAGATCCGGAGATTGGCACGCTTAAGGCCGAGGACGGCCAAACGCTTTACTACTCTTTGCTGAAGCCCTTCGATTTCGATCCGAAAAAACAGTATCCGGTCATCGTTTATACCTACGGCGGACCCCATGGCCAGGTTGTGACTCGAAAATGGGGCTCATCCTTTCACCAGTATTTGCAGCAGCAGGGCTATGTCGTCTTCATGCTGGACAATCGCGGCAGCGCAAGCCGCGGTACGGCATTCGAATTTCCGATCCACAAGCAAATGTCTCGAATTGAGGCGCGCGATCAGAAACTGGGCGCAGAATTTTTGAAGACGTTGCCGTTCGTTGAGGGAGACCGCATTGGCATTTATGGCTGGTCTTACGGCGGCTACATGACATTGATGGCCATGATGCAGGCGCCCGACGCATTCGCAGCGGGAGTGTCGGGTGCGCCGGTGACCGACTGGCGCTTGTACGACACGCATTACACAGAACGTTATATGTCAACGCCTTCCGCCAATGCGAGCGGCTACGATGTGTCGAACGTGTTGACCTATGTCGAAGATCTTTCGAGCCCGCTTTTGGTTATTCATGGCATGGCGGATGACAACGTTTTGTTGAATAACAGCACACTCTTGTTCCGAGAAATGCAATTGAAGGGCGTACCATTCGAAAGCATGCTGTATCCGAACGAGACGCATGGATTCCGCAACCCGGCGATAGTAATCCACAGGACAAAACTACAAATGGAATTTTTCGACCGGCATTTGAAGCACTAGGCAATCGCGCCTGTACAGGCTACGCATTCACCTTGTTATACTCGGCACTCTATTGTTATTTGAAAAGGGTGCCGATATGAACGCTAAATTTCTGGCCGTGTTGTTGGCGGCAATGCTACCAAGCCTGTCATTCGGACAAGGTTCCGATAACTACCAATGCACTCTTGGAGATCTGCAAAGGCGCATCGAGATCTTCCATGAACCCGGCGTATCCGTACCGTGCGAGGTGCACTACTACAAAGATTCCGAGGCAGCGGGTGAAATGCAGGTGCTTTGGCGCGCCAGTCACGAAGCAGGCTTCTGTGAGCAGAAAACCCGGGACTTTATCGTCCAGCTCGAGAATATGGGATGGGCTTGCGGGGAAAACGATTATGCGGGAAAGGCTGCTGAAGCAGAGCCTGCAGACTCTCCGGAACAAAGAGACGAGGCGGAGCAAGTTGACGACACCGAGGCATTGATACCTGCCGAATAATAAATCAGCAGACGAACACCATGAACATGTCGTGATCGGCATGGCAGCTTCTGTGGCTGCGTTTTTCATGTTCGCGATCATGATGGTGTTCGCCAAGATGCTGAGCGCCAATCACTCTGCCATCGAAATTGCGTTTTATCGAAACTTAATCGCAAGCATTCCCTTTTTGGTGATGATATTTGCGTTCGGTCGTCGGGACATACTCGTGATACGCAGCAAACCGACGGTCGTCGGACTTCGGGCTGTGCTCGGAACAGTGAGCCTCACAGCGACATTTGCCGCCTACTCGATGATGCCAATGGCAGACACCGCTGCCTTGTTGTTTACAACGTCGCTATTCATTCCGATACTGGGAGTGCTTTTCCTGAAAGAGTCCGTTGGCCCCTACCGATGGGCTGCCGTCGCCATTGGTTTCATCGGCGTCGTCATCATGTTGCGCCCTTCCGGTCAGATGTACACGTTGGGCGTCGCGGTCACGATGAGCGCTGCCTGCATGCACGCAGTTTTGCAGATCATGTTGCGTTACCTTGGCCGCTACGAGAGCCCGGAGGCTGTTACCTTTTACTTTTTTATCATCGGCACGTTTCTCACCGCGCTCGCGTTGCCGTTCGTCGCGGTCAAACCGACATTAGCCGAGATCCCGTTGTTGCTCGGCGTTGGTTTGTGTGGCGCTGCTGCCCAATGGCTTCTTACGGTCGCATTCAAAAACGCACAGGCGGCCATCGTCACGGTGTTTAATTACAGCACCATCGTGTGGGCAACGCTGTTCGGCTGGCTGATCTGGAATGAATTTCCGTTACCGACCGTACTCGCGGGTGGCGCGTTCGTAATCGCCTCAAACATCGTTGTGGTCTGGCGTGAGAGCCGGACGAGAAAGATCTCCGGCGCCCGCTTTCGAGCGAAGTTGTAGCCCAAAAAGGTGCCGGATTTATTTTCCGCAAAAAGGTGCCAGGTTTATTTCTCGAAAATAAATCCGGCACCTTTGACGCACAAAGTGAGTCCGGCGTGTTGTTGGTGATTACTACGGTTACCAATGACGGCACCGATATTGAGTTTTCGTTGCGAGCGACCGGGGTTCATCCTTAGAACCGCGGGATCGCGGGCCAAGACCCGCTCCGACAGATTTGTAATTATCGCCTGAGGGCGTAGGCTTTACGGTCCAGATCGATTTGGTCCATTAAGCCGAATGTCGATATTCTCGGAATTAAAGCGGCGCAACGTCTTGCGAGTGGCGATCGCCTACCTCGCTGCTTCCTGGTTGCTCATCCAGGTTGTCGAAACACTTTTTCCGTTATTTGGGCTGTCTGGCACACAGTTCAGAGTGGTCGTCATTGTTCTGGCGATTGGACTTCCGGCAATTTTGATTTTCTCCTGGCTCTACGCGCTGACGCCCGAGGGTTTGAAGCTGGAGAAAGATGTAGATCAATCCCGCTCCATTGCACATTACACTGGCAAGAGGCTTGATCGCGCCATAATTATTGTTCTTACACTGTCGCTCGGCTATTTCTCCTTTGACAAGTTCGTGCTTGATCCGTCGCGCGATGCGATACGAGAGGAGTCCGTGGCGCAGCAGGCGCGGCGTGAGGCACTGGTGGAATCGTATGGAGAAAAGTCCATCGCTGTGCTGCCGTTCGTTAATATGAGTTCGGATGTTGAGCAGGAATATTTCTCCGACGGGATCTCCGAGGAGTTACTGAACCTTTTGACGCAAGTTCCAGAACTCAGGGTCATCTCCCGGTCTTCAGCGTTTTCCTACAAGGATAAAAACCTCGATATTCCGACGATAGCGGCGCAACTCAATGTCGCGCACATACTCGAAGGCTCCGTTCGCAAGGCGGGTAACAAGGTGCGGATCACTGCCCAGCTGATCGAGGCACGCACCGACACCCATCTGTGGTCCGCAACATATGACCGAACGCTCGATGATATTTTTGCTACGCAGGACGAAATCGCGGCCAAAGTGGTGGAGCAACTTAAACTTACGTTGCTGGGAAATGCGGCGCTCAGGGTGCGAAAAACAACGCCGGAAGCGTATGCGCTGTTTCTCCAGGCCAGGCACATACGGTTGCAGGACACCCCGAAAGCCTGGAAAAAAGCGCTGCAACTTTACCAGGAAGCGCTGGCTATCGACCCGGACTATCCACCTGCCCTGGAAGGTCTGGCTGAAATGTACGTGTTCCATGCACTTGCTGGTATGTTGCCGGTCGACGAGAGCTTTAGACACGCACGCGAGGCGATCGACCGGTCGCTTGAGATCGATCCGGATTTCGGCGTCGGCGTGGCCGGTCTCGGATGGATCGCGATTCTGTACGAGCACAATACTGCAGCAGCGGCGCGCCATTTTGAACGTGCGCTAATAATGGAACCAACGAATCTTGACATCATTTCGGGCGTCGCCTACCTCGCGGAGGCAATAGGTCATCTGGAAACCGCGGTTGCATTCAAAGAATACGCAGTCGCTCGTGATCCTGCAGGCCCGGTCGGGTATTTTGAGTTGGCTATCGTTTATCTCAAAGTGGATCGCCCTGAAGATGCCGAAGCCAGTGCCCGCATAGCACTAACCCTGCACCCCGAACATTTCGGTGCCTGGCAGGTGCTTGGCCTGGCGTTGCTCGCAAATGGCAAGATCGAGGCAGCGATGGAGGCGATTGAGCAGGAAACGATTGATTCCTATCGACTCGCTGGCCTGGCATTTGTTTATCATGAACTCGGGCAAGATGAACAATTCGAACATGTTCTTGCCGAACTCATCGAGAAATTCGGAGAGGAAACGTCTATTGAGGTTGCGAGCGTGTACGCCTGGCGGGGCGACAATGATCGTGCATTTGATTGGCTGGAAAAAGCGCGAGACAATAAGGAATCGGGTATTGGCAATGTCGCGTCTCACTACACCTTCAGAAATTTGCATGAAGACTCTCGTTGGCAACCGTTCCTGACCGGGTTGGGGCAGTCAGATACGCAACTCGCGGCGATCAAGTTCGACGTACGGTTGCCGAAATAGGGATAATGAGAACTTCGATAGTTTGGAGAAGCCCATGTGCGACGAGCAAACAGAAAAAGAAAATGATGAATACTTACGAAAGAGCGATCTGACTCGCCGCAGGTTTGGCCAGTATGGCGTTGCTGCGGCGATGACCATGATGTTGCCGCCCGTGGCGAATGCACTCGATGTCGTTGAGCAGGATGTCATGGTCAGTACGCCGGACGGCAAAGCCGATTGCTATTTCGTGCACCCGGCGGACGGCTCGCATGCTGCGGTTATCATGTGGCCGGATATCGTCGGCATCCGGCCGGCGTTTCGGGCAATGGGTAAGCGGCTTGCGCAGTCCGGGTATTCTGTCCTTGTCGTTAATCCGTACTACCGCACGCACAAAGGCGCTGTGGTGCCACCAGGCGCGACATTTCGCGACCCCGGCATACGCAAAATTCTAATGCCACATGCAAAGTCGCTGTCGCCGGAAACCTGCGTGACCGATGGTCGTGCGTTTGTTGCATACCTCGACCAGCAATCGTCGGTCGATACCGGCCGCAAAATTGGCACTACCGGTTATTGCATGACGGGTTCTTACACAATGCGGTTGGCGGCCGACATGCCCGATCGAATTGGTGCCGGCGGTTCATTTCATGGCGGCGGTCTGGCAACGGACGCCGAAGACAGCCCGCTATTGCTCGTGCCAAAAATGAAGGCCGGGTTTCTGATCGCTATCGCTGCGAATGATGACGAACGACATCCAGAAGCGAAAGACAAATTGCGAGAGGCCTACGACGCTGCCGGACTGAACGCAGAAAACGAAGTCTACAAGGACACGATGCACGGCTGGTGTCCGCCGGACTCGGCGGTTTACAACGAAGAGCAGGCCGAGCGAGCGTGGGGCAGATTGTTGGCTCTGTTCGAGCGGGAGTTGGCATAAGGACGACTGAAACAGGTAACGTTAGTGAGCTTCCCCTGAAGCTGCCACTGGCAGCGTACTGGCTTCTCCCACCGGCCCCAGGTAGAGGTCGAGCCAGGCCAAAATTTCCGTAATGTACTCGCTCTTCGGTGGGATGTGATCCGTCTCATAGACTTTCAGAACTTTGTGCTCGTCCGGAGTTCCTATCATGTCGAACAACGGTTTTGCGGAGGCTTCGTGATCAAGGATCGAATCATAACGTCCGACCATCATCAGGAACGGCATGGTTATCCTGGGCACGTAGTTGATCGGGTTTGCTTCCGGCAGGCCTGCCTCGTAGATACCACCCGCAAGTATAATGGCGGTCTTGGGCCGGGTTTCCACTGCAGGAATAATTCCCCCCATGATCCCGCCCCAGCTCATGCCGTAAAACGCCAGCCTCTCGCTGTCTATGTCCGGCCGTGTCTCGAGGTAGTCAATCGTTCTTCGAAAGTCTTTCACGAGTTGAGTCAGATACTCGGTGTACTGGTGAGTGCTTGTTCCCATGTGGATCGCCAGCAGCTTGTCCTCGCGCCGTTCGAAGGTGCCTTTGTAAACAGGATAGGCGACCGCTCGGCCGGTCTTGACCAGGAACGACAGGAATAGCGGGAATTCGTAGTAGTCATCGATGTCTTTGCTGCTCTCCTTGAAGAGAGATGCGCTTCCAGGAAAGTAGATGACCGTCTGGTACGGCGGCGTCGACGTCTTCGGCAGGAACATGTTGACGATCATCCGCTCATCGTTGTAAGGAACGTCGATTGAAATTCGCTCGACCGTCCACAACTCGGAGCTGTCGTCTTGCGACACCTGCTGCACATTCAGGTCCAGATCGTCGTAGTCGTACTGGCGCAGGAAAACCTCAAAGACCTCGTCGGACACGACTTCATGTTCGTACAGATCCTTGGCTGGTTTGATCGGTATGGCCGCGAAGATACCCTGGGTTTTGTTCGCGCCGTCCGGATAGACAACGGTACGGAGCCCGTATTCCGGACCGCGGAACATGGGTGGCGCCTGGCTAAGCTCGGCGAAACGATACGGGTTATCGCCGAACGATCCGCCCCGCACCAGCTTGCCTATCGCCGTATTGTTCGAGCACCATTCTCGAACATTTCCGGCAAGATCATAGCTGCCATATGCCGTGACACCCGGCAGGCTGCCGACCTCAATGGTGCTTTTACCACCGAAGTTGCTGAACGGCGCGAACACTGCGAAACCGCCCAACTGGGGGAACTGGATAAGCGGCGAGTATTCACCCCGCGCTACGCCCCAATGCGTACTTGTCGGCAGCGACTTGCCGACGTACTCGGCATACGCGGCCGCCTCATACCAACTCACGCCGGACACCGGATAATCCGCGGCGCCGTCTGGAAAGGTGCCGCCTAGCCAGGAGCTCGGTCCTGGCCGCCCGCTGCCATCGACAAAGCGGGACATTCCTTCCTCCCAGCTAATCACCTTGCCGTCTTCCACGAAGTCGTGCTGCCAGTAATCCATATCGCGATAACCGCCATCCAGAACGAACTTCTGGAATTTCACGTTGGTCACCTCGTAACGGTCGATGAAGAAATCCTGCACCTCGCCCTGCGGAGTCTGTGCGCCGGCGACACGGACCATTCCCGGCGGCGCCTCACCCACTTTGTCCAGCTTTCGGTAAATATTGTTCGGACTCAGGAGATCCTTGTCGGTCATCCTGCCACTCATCCTGATGTCCCAGGAGGACGCGGCGGCCAAAACCGACTCGTAACCCTCTTTCTCGAATTTCCAGCGGAAAATGCCGACCGGGATGCGGGCTTTTTCGATCGGCGTAACACCCACATGAGTCCATTGATCTTCCGGGCTACCGTAGGACTTCATGTAAACGTCAGTGCCGGGCGGGTCGGAGTCAATGTCGATGCGCAACGATATGGTGTCGAAGATGTCGGCGAGATCGGGGCTATCGGGAATGATTTCCTCTGCCTGAAGGGCCAGGGCATAGGTTGCTGTAAAGTCGCGCCATTTCATTTCGAAATGGCTTCGGATCTCCGGCAAGAGTTCGTTTTCAGCCCAGCGAACATCGGCCTGGTGGTCGAAGTACTGTTTGACTTCAACCAGCGCAAAAGCAGCGACCGCGACCGCTGCGGCTACCGACAGGGGGATCGCGTAACGAGACCAACGATACCTCGATGCAGGCACGTCGGACGAAATCGATGCACGGCCCGGCGACTCGCTTGGTCGCGAGATGCCCGCAAGCAGCTTCGTGCGATAATCCTGTTGTCGCATCTCGTAGCGCATTAGCGCTTGCGTCGTGCCGATCGACAACGCGAGTCCCGCGGGCATTTCTGTTTCGGCTATAAACGATGCCAGGATCGGCGTGTTCCGATCGAGCCCGAAATACACTTCGTCGCGGCAATGACGCGAACTGACCGAGATCGGACTTACGTAGAACAGGACCAGGCTTGCGCCGAGGATCGCTTTGCCGAGTCTTTCGGGAAACTCGGCACCCGGGCTAATGCCCTCGTCGTACCAGATGTTAATGCCCTGATTTCGCAGCCACAGGATTTCCGGGTACACGATCTTTGCGTCA
>SMVA01363490.1_pt1 | contig 11415 bp, 13 predicted proteins | sample 2456451 | NCBI WGS metagenome assembly SMVA01 (sample SAMN11095933, study PRJNA526329) | marine sediment metagenome | biome: Marine sediment; feature: Surficial sediment; material: Deep marine sediment; isolation source: Hadal surficial sediment | place: Pacific Ocean | collected 2014-05 | depth...
CCACCCGGACCACATACCACTTCAACTCGCTCATTTTTGCTTCATCTGACATTGACCCCACTTATAAGGTTTGATAGAACCACTCCAGGCTGTTCTTAAACACCGTATCAATTAACCCAATTATTATTGCAAATATCAACGAGGCCACTAATACCAGAACGGAACTGTTCTGTAGTGATTTGTACGAAGGCCAAGTCACTTTGTTCTTCATTTCCTCGGTGGATTCTAAAATATAGGTTCTAATCTTATACATAGGTCTGAACGGCTTTTTATTGCACGGGTGGAGAGACTCGAACTCCCAGCCAATGGTTTTGGAGACCACTACTCTACCAATTGAGCTACACCCGTAACTTTAACCAACCATTAAAAATGGGTGTGCAAAGTTACGAATTAAATATAAGTATACAAACGTGTTTGTATTAAAAACAGAAACACGTTTACTTGTTATTTTCAGAGTCTAGTCTAAGATTTCAGTTACCTGACCGGCACCTACGGTTCGACCACCTTCACGGATGGCGAAACGTAGTCCTGTTTCCATGGCTACTTTATTGATCAACTGCACATCGATAGTAACGTTGTCTCCAGGCATTACCATTTCTACACCCTCTGGCAAGGTAATCTCACCAGTCACATCAGTAGTTCTCAAATAGAACTGTGGTCTATATTTCTTAAAGAATGGCGTATGCCTACCACCCTCCTCCTTACTAAGTACATAAACTTCAGCTTTGAAATGAGTGTGAGGAGTTACAGAACCAGGCTTACAGATAACCATTCCCCGGCGAATATCAGTTTTTTCAATACCCCGAAGCAGCAGACCTACGTTATCACCCGCTTCACCACGATCAAGTATTTTGCGGAACATTTCTACTCCTGTAACAACTGACTTCAGGTTTTCTGCACCCATGCCCAAAATGTCTACCGGTTCACCAGAGTTGATTATCCCTCTTTCGATACGACCGGTTGCCACAGTGCCTCGGCCGGTAATTGAGAATACATCTTCAATAGGCATCAGAAAATCTTTGTCCATCAATCGCTCAGGAATGGGAATAAAGGTATCAACCGCCTCCATCAATTCGTTAATTTTTTCGACCCACTCAGCCTCACCATTCAATCCACCCAAAGCAGATCCCTGTATCACAGGAATGTTATCACCATCAAATTCATAAAAACTAAGCAGTTCCCGTATTTCCATCTCTACAAGTTCCAGCAACTCAGGATCGTCTACCAAGTCTACCTTGTTCATGAACACCACCAATTCAGGTACACCTACCTGGCGTGCCAATAAGATATGCTCGCGTGTCTGTGGCATTGGGCCGTCCGTAGCTGCAACCACCAGAATAGCGCCATCCATTTGGGCTGCGCCAGTTACCATGTTCTTAACGTAATCAGCGTGACCCGGACAGTCAACGTGTGCATAGTGCCTGTTCTCAGTTTGATATTCAACGTGTGCAGTATTGATGGTAATACCCCTTTCTTTTTCTTCAGGAGCATTGTCAATAGAAGAAAAATCTCTTGCCTCTGCCAAACCCTTTGCTGCAAGTACTTTGGTAATGGCAGCGGTTAATGTTGTTTTACCGTGGTCTACGTGACCTATCGTGCCGATATTAACGTGTGGTTTGGAACGGTCAAAGGTTTCTTTAGCCATGTTTGAAAATCCTCAAATTTAGTTTAATGTTAATTTTATTTTTATATAAATTCAGTTCAAAAATCGTACTTCAATGAGCCAACGACGGGATTTGAACCCGTGACCTCTTCCTTACCAAGGAAGCGCTCTACCCCTGAGCTACGTCGGCCTCAAGCTTCCGGCATTGAAGCCGGATATATGGAGCGGGAGACGAGGTTCGAACCCGCGACCTACAGCTTGGAAGGCTGTCGCTCTACCAACTGAGCTACTCCCGCAGATTGAGTGTGGGTGTGCGTTTTTAGAGTGAGTGTACTCACACTCAAACCCCAACTCACACTCAAACTCAATGTGGGGAGAGCAGGATTCGAACCTACGAAGGCTGTGCCAACAGATTTACAGTCTGTCCTCGTTGACCGCTTGAGTATCTCCCCCTTAACACAGCTTTATTTATGAACGTACCTAAGCAATTGCCATATGGCAATTTTAAAGGAATGCAAAATTATACACTTTTTAATTATATTCAAACTTTTCTAGGAAAAGATAAAAGGTGCATTTTGATCCATAAAAAGCCCGTCCAACTTCCCGTCCGACCCTAAGGAATTTGGGCGTAAACTTCCAACAATCTGGTATCCTTCTCTGACTGCTTGATCAAGCGCTTCATTTCCGTCACTCCTTCAACTTCATCCAATAGGCTTAGTGCCTGAAATGCGGAAAATCGCACGTAATAGGTAGAGTGGTTTATCCCCAGGTCAGCCAGGTATTTGGCGCCATTTGCCTGCTCTTTCGGGGGTGCACCTACCAGGTATTGTCCAAAATAATTGACCAAATAATACATCAGTTCTCCGTTGGCTCTTTCAAACTTGCTCTGATACCATGAATATTTGCCCGGAACATAATTCAATGCGTAAAAATCTGCCAATGGAATTACCAGCTGGATGTTGTTTTCATTTTCGAATTGTTGTGCTATTTCATTTCTTTCGGGATGGTCGATCTGCAAGTATGCGGTAAGGCCTGCACCGGCAACCGCATAAGATGAGTCTTTAATAGCCTCCAGATAAAGCGGCAGGTACACCTCATCATTGGGGAAGGAAGACAAAGTAGTAATCGCATCTGCCCGTACCAATGATTTGGGGTCACTCTTTGCTATAATATACAGTCCGGATACCAGTTCCTCGGATTGATCCCCCGGATAGTCTTCAAATAGGTTCACTGAAAGCTGTCTAATAGCCCAGAAAGGATCTTCAAGTGCCTCTACGAATAACCCAACTACCTCGTTACCTACCGAATCGTCCAACAATTTCTCCAGGGCCTTGTATCGGGTGAGTGCATGACTTCCAACCCTATATTGGTGCATCAACTCTTGCACACTTTGGTCATAATCTAAATCCAACAATAAACTATTCTCTTTATCGATTACTATCAGATCCGGTTCACTGGCCATTTGGAATTTGAAACTCTGATGTTGTTGCTCCAAAACTATTGAATGAGATTCACTCTTCTGATCGTGCCAAAACTCAATTTCAATGGGAAGACGATAAACCGGTGCAGAATTAAGGTCCTGAACCTGGGTTATCTCTACCACAAGTGTATCATTTTCAAAAACTTTCTCGAAGTGTAACTCTGGATGCCCTGAGTTCAAAAACCACTGATTAAAGAACCAGTTCAAATCTTCACCACTGACTTGCTCTGCCACCAGACGAAAATGGTGTACCTCGACCGGTTGATTGGCATAGGTAATGAGGTATTCATTCAAAGTATTAAAAAAAGCATCATCTCCCAGGTAACGACGAAGCATATGTAGGATTCGGCTACCTTTTGCATAGGAATGGCTGTCGAACATATCTTCTTGGTCATGGTAGTAAAACCGGATTAGATCTACCTTTTTCTCTTTGGCCTCTTCCAGATAGTTGAGTTGTTCTTCGTATCCAAGGTAATCCGCCTCATCTCTACCCGATAAGTGCTCAGCCCATAAATACTCAGCGTAGGTAGCAAAGGCTTCGTTGAGTGTCAGGTTTGACCACGATTCACTGGTGACCAAATCCCCGAACCAATGATGGAAAAGCTCGTGTGCAATGATACCGTCCCAGTCATCATCAATTAAAAATCTTGCGTCCACCTGAAGATCTTCCATAAACACTGAAGCAGTGGTATTTTCCATTGCACCTGATACATAATCCCTAACCACCACTTGTGAATATTTTGACCACGGATAAGGATAGTTAAGTAACTCCGAAAAGTAGGTCATCATTTGAGGTGTTCTGCCAAAGATCAATTTGGCATAAGGTTCGTATTCATGTTCTACATAATATGCCACTTCCTTTCCATGCCACTGGTCTCTGACCACCGCGAATTCACCTACTGCCATCATAAACAGATATGGAGCATGTGATTGACTCATGTTCCAGTAATCTGTACGGGTGCCATCACCGTTACCCTGTGAGTAAACCAACCGCCCGTTGGAAAGAGTGGTAAAACGATTTTCCACGGTAATGTAGATTTCCTGGGTGGTTCTTTGGTTTGGGCTGTCAATTGTAGGAAACCAACATGAACTGGCTTCTGTTTCTCCCTGAGTCCAGATTTGTTGTGGTTTGTTTTTTTCTTTACCCAAAGGATTTATAAAATATAGACCCTTGTCTGAGGTAATGGCCTCACTACTGCTGGCTTCTAGCTCATTAGGCTTGGCAGTATAATCAATTTCCACAAAGTAAGACTCATCTCTTTGATAGGTACGGTTTAAAGAAATTACCAGTTTCCGTGAGTTATATTTATAGGTCAGTAATTCTTTACTACCTCCTTCAACCAGTTTGACAGAATGAATATCGAACCCTTTCGCATCCAGTACCAAAATATTTTGGGGATAGAAGTATGGTCTCAATTCCAGGGTAGCCTTTCCCAAAAGATGTTGCTTTTCCCAATCGAATCGCACCTCCAAACGGGTATGAATCAAATCGTGCAGCTTGGTGTTTTCAGCTCTATAAGGTCCGGGATTAAGGGTCTTGGTTTCGACAGCTGTTGATAATGATTCTGGCGGTTGATCAATCGAGGTAGTGTCTGTAGAGGAGCTTTCCGTGGATGTTGGTTGAGTAGTCACACAAGAAGATATACTTAAAGAAATTATGGTCAACCACAATAGATGACAACTGCGCAGGTTAGGTTTATTCAGCATGAATTTCAGTAATAATTGGTATTTAGCGTCAAAGTTACTATTTATAACCTGAATTTTATTTGATCTGATATTCACAAAACAAAGCCAATGTATAAAGTAAGTATCAACGAAACATCATATAATATTGACTTTAAAAGTGAAGGCATTTACGTTGACAATGAGCTATTATCCTGGGATATGGCAGTGGTAAGTGATTATATGTTCCATCTGATAACAACGTCTAAGTCCTATGTAGTGGAGATAGTGGCAAAAGACGCTCAAACTAAGCATTTACAGCTAAAAGTTAATGGTGTAATATTTAATATTGATGTCCGGGACAAATACGATATGTTGTTAGAACAACTGGGTATGCAACAATCTGGTGACAGCAACCATCATGAAATCAGGGCTCCTATGCCTGGCATGATTCTGGATATCCTAGTAAAAGAAGGTCAACAAGTTTCGAAGGGAGATAAGCTGGTTATTTTGGAAGCCATGAAAATGGAAAACGTCATCAAATCATCAGGAGAAGGAACCGTGGAAATGATTACCATTCAAAAAGGAATGAATGTTGAAAAAAATCAGGTGCTAATTCAATTTTAAATAATTCCCTAAAATAATCTAATAGCGCTTCTTATATTTGAATAGTCCAACACCTCGTACATGAAGTATAAAAGAATCCTCTTAAAGCTCAGCGGGGAAGCCCTAATGGGTGAAAAACCCTATGGCATCGACCCATTACGCTTGGAGCAATTTACCCGGGAGATCAAAAGTGTAAAAGAATTTGGAATTGAAATTGCCATTGTAATTGGAGGTGGCAATATTTTCCGAGGGGTCCAGGCGGATAACCTAACCATCGACCGGGTTCAGGGGGACTATATGGGGATGCTGGCCACGGTAATCAATGGCATGGCCTTACAAAGTGCTTTGGAAAAATCGGGGTTGTATACTCGTCTGATGTCTGGGATAAACATGGAACAAGTCTGTGAACCATTCATCAGAAGAAGAGCAATTAGGCACCTTGAGAAAGGTAGAATAGTAATTTTTGGAGCAGGGATTGGCAATCCGTATTTTACCACTGATTCTACTGCCAGTCTTAGAGCTGTGGAAATAGAGGCAGATGTGGTTATGAAGGGCACCAGAGTAAATGGCGTATATAGTGCAGATCCGGAAAAAGACCCCACAGCAGTGCGGTATGACAAGCTTTCCTTTTCCGAAGCATACAGCAAAGGGTTGAACATAATGGATTTAACTGCATTTACCTTATGCCAGGAGAACAATTTACCTATTATTGTTTTTGATATTAACCAGCCGGGCAACCTGCTAAAAATCATAACCGGATCAATGGAAGTGGGGACCTTGATTGCCAATTAATCTAAACATCCAATGGGAGATATTGAATTCTATTTAGAGCATGCCAAAGAGTTGATGGAAAAGTCCCTTCAACATACTAATGGGGCTTTGGCAAAAATAAGAGCGGGGAAGGCAATGCCTAACATGTTGGACGGCATTATGGTTGTGTATTACGGTAACCCTACCCCTATTAACCAGGTAGCCACTATCAACTCCCAGGATGCACGTACCCTGGTAATCAAACCTTGGGAAAAAGGCATTGTGGGAGATATTGAACGATCAATTATAAACAGCAATCTGGGATTGAACCCGCAAAACGATGGAGAGTTAATACGAATAAATATTCCAGCATTGACTGAAGAACGAAGAGTGGATCTGGCAAAACACGCGCGTAACGAGGCAGAACACGGCAAGGTGAGTATCCGGAATATTCGCAAAGATGCTAATGATCACCTGAAGAAACTGTTAAAGGAACATGTTTCTGAAGATGATGTAAAGGATGCTGAACATGAGATTCAAAAATTGACGGATCAGTTTATTTCAAAGATTGAAGAGCTCCTGAAATTGAAAGAAAAAGATATTATGACTGTTTAGGGTCATAAATAAAATCCTTGCTTATCAATATACTGCTCCACTAATTCAGGAACCAAATAGCGAATGCTTCTCTTTTCTCTTATTGATTTACGAATAAAACTAGCGGAAATATGCAGCATGGGAGTATCGATTATGGTCACTTTGGGATGGTTTGAAAGTTCAGTTTCTACTGAGTCCGGCCGGGGATAAACCAGCAGTCCGTAATTGTCAAGAATACGCTGATAATTCTTCCATTTGGGAAATTGAATAAGATTATCAGAACCCAGAATTAACTTAAATTGATGTTGTGGATGCTTTTCTGATAAATAAATGAGAGAATTTATTGTATAGCTCGGTTTTGGCATGGAAAACTCCACGTCGCATGCCTGTATTTTATGATTATCCTGAACGGCCTTTTCAACCATTTTATATCGATCAAATTCATGCAATAATGATTTGGTTTGCTTGAAAGGGTTCCGTGGTGAGACTACAAACCAAACCCTATCCATATATTCGGCCATTACGTTGGCGACAATCAGGTGACCAATGTGTACTGGATTGAATGAACCAAAATAAAGTCCAATGTTCATATCATCGGATCCATTGCAAGCGGTCCTGCGAAATTTCTGTAAAGTCTTTGAGCAATTTCCACGCTTTGCTCAAGATCTTGATTAAGTAGTGTTACATCAAATTGGTCTTCAAAGGTAAGTTCAAATTTAGCCTTAAAAAGTCTTCTGGAGATACTATCTTCTGACTCGGTATTGCGGCTTCGAAGCCGCTTACCCAGCACATCGATCGATGGGACTTTTACAAATACTGCAAGCGCGCTTTCTCCAAAATATTTTTTTAAGTTCAATCCTCCTTTTACGTCAACATCAAATATTACATTCTTCCCGGAAGCCCATACCTTTTTTATCTCCGATTTCAGGGTCCCGTAAAAATTCCCTGCATACACTTCTTGCCATTCCACAAACTCGTGGTTGTCAATTTTATTTTTAAAATCTTCAGGAGATAGAAAGTAATAATCCTTACCATTCTCTTCCTGCCTGCCCCGGCGGTCGCGTGTACAGGCTGAAATTGAGAAATCCAAGTCAGGATTCTGTTGTACCAATCGCTTTACGATGGTTGTTTTACCGGAGCCAGAGGGTGCTGAAAAAATAATTGCCTTATCCCCTTGCATAGGATCAGGCGTTGCTTCTAATTTTAAGTTTAATGGACTGGATCAGGTCATCTGGAACCTGCTTTCTTTTCAACTTTGTCTGAAGCATCTCCTTTATGGATTTCTCCAGGTTGTAGGCTTCATAGCAGGGCAAACACTCATCGATGTGCTTTTGGAAATGCTTTATTTCTTCCGGGGATGCTTCATCATCCGTTATTAACTCAAGTAGTTCTATGCATCCCTTGCAAGAAGTCCGGCTGCGGAAGCTTTGCTTCAGCCAGTTGAAGAGTTTGGTAGCCATTCTTTTTTATTTATTGTAACCCATTGATTTTGCATATACTTGCAATTTTTCTTTTAAGAGATTTCGGGACCGGTGTAATCTGGATCTTACTGTTCCTATGGGGATATCCAGTATTTTAGACATTTCCTCATACGTAAAACCTTCCAGATCACACAATATGATCACTGTACGAAAATCCACTGCCAAGGCGTTAAGCGCGTTGGACACCTCATCGCCAATCATGTGTTGTACAGTCTCAACCCGAAGATCTGTAGTCATTGATACGTCCACACTGTCTGAATTGTAAAACGTTTCAACTTCCTGATAGTCGATCTTAGGTGGTTGCTTACTTTTTTTCCTAAAATCGTTGATGAAGCTATTTTTCAATATTCGAAACAACCAGGCCTTGGCATTAGTTCCTTGTTGAAAGGAATTTAAAAACCTAAACGCCTTAAGGTAAGTTTCCTGAACCAGATCCTTAGCATCATCTTCATCAAATGTCAGGCGATAGGCAAAATTGTACATAGAGTTAATATGAGGCAAAAATTCTCTTTCAAAAATTTTTTCCTTGTCCACATTGGAATAGTTTTGTTTTACATTTTCTACTGACATAACTTGGGTTGGATAATGGCCTACTCCATTCCCAGCAAAAATTGTTCCTTACCTACTTAAACTATGCTAATTTTAAAAAGGTTGTCCCATTTTTATAACATTTGACCATTATTTTCCCTGTGTGTCAAACAGAGGATGGTTAACTGGTTCCCAAATAATAAGAAAAAATATTAAAACAGATCCAAACTCCAGCAGTTCCCAGTTTCTGCTAGCCGGAATTATAGAAATAACCAGGATTAGAGTTATATAACTAACTGTATGCCTTAATCTTGGAACCGGTACATACCAATGTTCAAGTAAGCTGTTCACAGACTTCACTCTGTGAAATAATATTGGTACAAGCACCATGTATATTAATATGGCAGTTGTTAAAATCAACCCAAAGATCAACTTATTTATTTTGACTCCATTCACTACGAGATTATGAAGATTCAGTTCTTCCTGGGCATTATTTTGCCTAAAGTATTCTGTGGTTTCTATTCCAATGATCCTCTGCCCCCATGAAAGCTCCTCACCAGCTACAAAGAAGAACACTATGAAAATGAGCCATGAGACCAGACTAAAGTACACATTGCGGCTCTTCCTTAATCTCACCCAGCGGTACAAGACAACCACACATGAAGCTAACAGGAGGATCACCGTAAGGTATTCGATTTCTCCGTCTTCCATCATGTATCTGTTGTCAAAAAATTTAGGATCTCCAAATCCCCAGTAAACACCCAATAGAGTAGTTACCACCAGTAAAAAAAAGAGCAGGGTCTCAACCTTGTCCATCAGATCCGGTCTCGTTTTAAAAAATATTTTTTAAAATAGTAGCTAAGCGGATTCTTATACTTTTCCATTTTCCAAGGCCTACTACTATGTGGAAGGTGTATGACAGGTAGTGACTTTACCAAAAAGTTGTCGAAACCCAAGGTCCTGGATTTCTTTGAGATATGTACGTCGTACCAATCTTTGTCCTCATTAAGTTCATTAAAGTCAAAACAGGCAAGGAATTGATTACTTAATAGCGTGCAGCAAAAACTCAAACTGCGTTTTGTATTAATGATATCCGGTGCGGTTGGAGAAATATGACTGTAGGGGAAGTTGATTTCTCCCTGCCGGTTAGTAGTAACAGCGGCCACCATTCCTGCTTCCTGCTTTTGATTTTGGAGCTGAATAAGGGATTGTAAGGTGTGTGGTTCCACTATTACGTCGGATTCTACAATAATTAAAGCCGAACCAGCTTCCAATGCCATTTTCTGTGACATGATCAACACAGTGCGATAATTTGGTGAAGCAGTGGTTACATGGTCACTCAAATTGACCAGGTTAAAATTGAGTTCATCAGCATACGATCGTAAGTAGTCCTCAGTATCTTGCTCGCTAAAATCATTAAAAACGTAGTAATCAATAGGAATACTTGAATTCGTCACTGATTTCAAAGTTTTCTTGACTGTATCCAATGAATTCTTAACCGGTGTTACTACTATAGGGGTCATGTTGGCAATTTAACAAGATTCTTAAAACTTGTTATAGTGGGGATTCCTTTGATACCAATTAGCTGTTTTTATCTTAACCTGTATATTCACCCGGGACATCTACTTTGCTAGCTATCACTACTAATTCCTGATCCAGATTGAAGATTGAAAGCATACGTCTTCCCGTCCTGTTTATTAAAAATTTTATCGAGTCATGGCTGGATACCCACAACGGATAGTTTAATTGCAGTACTTTGAATCCACAGGAGGCCAAAACCCGTGGTAAGTTGTCATAATTAAAGTACACGTAATGCTCAATGCCTACCCCCCGGATGCTATAAAACTTATGTTTCTCTCTGAGTCTTCTAGCACGGTAGTATTTGGAATTGGGGATGAGAACTATGACCAGTCCCTGGGACGGCAACAATTCATTGCACTGTCTGAGTACCTTAAATGGGTTCTTGAAATGCTCCAGTACATGTTGCATGAAAATAAGACAAAGGATCGCACTTGATCTACCAACTGCTCCAATGTCTCGTTTGAAGCATTCAATCCCTTTTTATGACAAAATTCCACTGCGAAAGAGCTTACATCAATACCCAGATGATCCAACCGTTTCCTGGATGCAGCTTCCAAAGTATTACCCAATGAACATCCAACTTCAAGAATGGATTTGATATCAGGATTTATACTCAAGGCCAGATCCAGCAACCAAACAGATTTTTCCACTTTGTGGGGCCGGTTGGCAGCGTAATTTTTGGAGTCAAAATACTGTTCATTGTAGAGCTGTTCCAGATCAAAAGAGGCTTCGCTACGCCAAATAATTCCACAGTCCTGACATTCCTTATAAACCAACTCCCCATCCTGGGAGTAAATTTTTTGGTTTTCAGGAGAACAGCCCAGAAAAATCGAACAAAGGCTCATATAGAATGGTTACTGGTCTTTTCAGGACCACAATCCCTCAATACAATTTTTATTCCCAAGCTTCTGAGGTTCTAAAGCCATAGGAGTTCCTTTTTCAAAAACTATAATACTGTTGTAAAAATGCACCTACAAGGTAGATTGACTAAATTCATCTTCCTTCAACTCTCCTCAGTATTAAGCTTGTCTATAAGATGCTTACTGTGTTCTATATAAAGATTCAGGTTTGCCCATGCCTCCACCGAACTCTTCCCAGTAGCCTGTGTGAAGGGTCTTCTACCAGATATA
>SMVA01166760.1_pt1 | contig 11414 bp, 10 predicted proteins | sample 2456451 | NCBI WGS metagenome assembly SMVA01 (sample SAMN11095933, study PRJNA526329) | marine sediment metagenome | biome: Marine sediment; feature: Surficial sediment; material: Deep marine sediment; isolation source: Hadal surficial sediment | place: Pacific Ocean | collected 2014-05 | depth...
AGCAATACCCAGCCAACCTGCGACCGTAATCGCGTCGGCCTGCGGGTGTCCGCGTCGGCGGGCAATATTACCGGGCAGCGATCCCAGCGCGACAACCGCAACGACAACTACCAAGAAAAGAACGCCAATTACAACAAACGCAAAAACATCGAGCATCATCTTGCGTCCTTCCGGCTAGTGCTTCTACCTTGGTTCATCGACGTTCGCGTTGGGGCGGTTGTTCCCAAAATTATTTTACGTCGTCGTTACAATCGTAGTGCACAGTTAAGCGAATAGCCTCGCTTCGTATTTACTGGGCCGAGGAAAATTTGGTAACGTCTAAGGCATTCGCAGGGTATGTCGTATTAGGGTCGCATTTATTGCGATACTCTGAAACATCCCGCCCCAAAACCGCAAAAATAATTTTTGCGAAGTTGACGTGCAATCAAAATTCCACCTCTGTGAGAATTTGACAGCCGTCTGCTCGAGTTTTCCGATTAATCCCACTATGCCCTTGCACTTACTATACGCCGCGACGCTTGATATGCAATCAACCGGGCAGGTCGGCGCTGTTCAAATGCAGTAGCTGCGGGATAAGCAGACGCCCGTTGCACCCCAATGCTTAACGATGCTCAACCAATCCCCGCAAAACTCCCGCACGGAATGCGCGGTCTATTTGTTCGGATAAGTTCGCGTTCCCGTACTACATTAAATAGGAGAATTGAGTATGGACATTAAAGACATAAGCATTCGACTATTAACGGGTCCCGAGGCGGCCAACTACTTAAACCTCAGCCGCTCCACGCTGCGTCAGCAGAGGATGAAGGTTCGACCGCCAAGCGGTGTGCCTCTTATCCCTTACGTCCGGTTTGGCCGTAACGTCCGTTACGACGTTCATCAATTTGACGAATTGATTGTGAGCCAGCGGATGGTTCCCATTTAGCGGTAGTTCCTGGTGCCGCGACTGGTAGCAATAGGTATGAGGTTACCAGCACGTTGTTGGTCAACGTTGATTGGAATTGGTGGGCGACCCAAAAAAACCCAGAGATAAATCCATTGACCACTCTGGGTGGACACGGGTGGCAGGGGGTGCCAACCGGGGGTGGTTCGGCGTGCCAATTTTGCTAACTCAGTTAGTTCAGCATCACCAGCACGCGGTGGATGGCTGTGCACCCGAGCGCGTTTAGCGTCCTAAAATGGACCGAGGGGTGACCGCAGAAACCCTCCTGTAGAGACAGCCTGTGGTCCAATTTCAAAATAGGAGGCGGTCTACCGTAAAAACCGCGCTTACGATTCTTTATAATTTCGGGACGCCAAGCGACGTTCGATGGGCCGTACAGAAAAAAAGTAGCGGCGGCGCTAGGTGCGCGTCCTCTGCCTAAAGAAGCTCGAGACCAAGATGCATAAGGCGTCAGACATGCAGGTATCGCTGACCGATCCGGATGCGTGTTCGATGAAGTGTCGCGGGACTGGGCTGGTGGGCTAACGTCCAAACGGCGGTCGATACCGAGCATCATCTGATTGTCGCTCACGAGGTGACTAACGTCGGAAGTGACCGGCGACAATTGACGAAGGTAGCGAAACAAGCCAAAGCAGCGATTGGCAGTGCAGCGCTAGAGGTCGTGGCCGACCGTGGCTACTACCGTAGCGAAGAGTTTCTCGCGTGCGAAGACGCTTCCATTACGGCTTACGTGGCGAAGTCGAAGACTTCACACAATGCGGCCAAAGGTCTGTTTGGCCGAGAAGCCTTCCGCTACGTGGGCGAAGACGACGAATACGAATGTCCGGCTGGCGAACGCTTGATTTATCGCTTTACCCGCCAAGAGGTCGGCAAAATGATCCGTCGTTATTGGTCGTCGGCGTGTGTTCGATGTCCGATCAAAACGCAATGCACGACGGGCACTTACCGGCGCGTCAGTCGATGGCAACATGAGTCTGTTCTCGAAGCGGCACAAGCGCGATTAGATAAACGCCCGGACATGATGAGGATCCGTCGTGCAACGGTGGAGCATCCGTTTGGGACGTTGAAAGCCTGGATGGGGTCGACGCACTTTCTGACGAAGACATTGAAGCGGGTCAGTACGGAAATGAGCCTTCATGTGTTGGCTTACAATCTCAAACGGGTGATGAACATCATGGGTACCAGAGCCCTTATCGGAGCGATACGGGCCTAAGGGGGGCTCTTTAACCTCAGAAACGTGATGCCCTACGGCTTCCTAGGGCCTTCGGTGACCGGCTAATTTGCTTGCCCGATAAATCCTCCTCTTAAATTATCCTAACCATGCACCCGCTAAACGGTACCGCTGTTCGCCTCAGGCACGTTGCGCCGAATATCTTTTGAATATACCGACTTTTGACACAGCCTCGGCCGTTCACGTTGATCCTGGCGAAGGCGGTGAATGATCGTTTATGAGCGGCTATCCGCCGCCCATGCAGTTCCGTAGCCTGATTGATGTGGGCTAATCAATCCCACAGCAGCCGAGATTAGGCTTTGAATGCTTCAGCCATCGATCTAGAGCAGCATGATCAACGTTCCCGCGAGGGTGAGAATGACGTTTGCAAAGGCATAGGTCCCCGTATAGCTCAAGGCCGGTACATTGCTTTGCGCGGCGCTCGTCACCACGCTCAAGGCAGCGCCTGAGGTCATTGCCCCGGTCACGCCACCAAGCGCCTCAACCGGATTGAGATTGAGCACACGCCGGCTGAAGAAATACCCCACGAACACTGGCACCAGTGTCACGACGAACCCTGCGCCGATGAGCTTCACCCCGGCGCTCTGTACGATCTCCACTATGCCACCACCGGAATTGAGACCAACACCGGCCATGAATATCAGCAGCCCCATCTCCATCAGCACCCACCGCGCGCCCGACGGAACCCGTCCAAAAACAGGCCAGATCGAGCGCAGGAAACCGATGACGAGACCGCTGATGAGCAAACCGCCAGCCATACCGAGTCCAATGGTTATACCGCCGACGGTAATGGCAAGCGTGCCAAGCGAGATACCCGCGGTGATCCCCAGCGCAAACGTGAACAGGTCGGTTTCCGCCAGATCCCGCTCGACGAATCCGACGTGCTGCACCAAACGATCAACAGCAAATTCGGGACCGTAACAAGTCACCACGTCGCCTCGATGCAAAACGAGTTCTTTACTGAAGGGCAGGATCGTGCGTTGTCTTCGCACCTCGAGCGGCATCACACCGAGCCTCTCGTCGAGTGTTACCTCGCCAATCGGCTTGCCGACCACATGCGGATTGGCCACCACGACCCGAACTGTCGTCATCTTCACGTCGAACCCGTCAGACTCCGCTATCTCCACCCCAACGGCAGAAGAATGCTCCAGCAGATAGTTTACCGAACCTATTACCAGCACCTCGTCATCCAGCTGGAGGCGCGTATCGTTCCTGACTGGAACGTCCTGGCCGTTGCGGCGAATCGCGACGATCTTCACGTCTCTGGGTGCGGAAAATTCCATTTCTACGACCGTCAGGTTGAGGTGTGCATCGTTAGTCACGCGATAGGTTCGTCGGCTAATTTTAGTGTGATCCGGTCCTGCTTCGGGATCTGCAGCACTTTGCAGCTTGGCGGCTTCCGCAGGCAGGTCGATTTTTAAGACCAGGGGTAACAAACGAATGGTGAGGATGAGGCCAATCAGCCCGAACAGGTATGTCAGCGCATAACTCGCGCCGATGTTGGTGAGCACTTGAGCTTCGGTATATCCGCTTGGTATTTCGACCAATCCGGAGCGTACTGCATCCTGAGCCGCAGCCAGTGTTGGGGTCGTTGTCATGGCACCACCCATTAACCCGGCCGAAAGGCCTGGAGCTAGGTCGAGCAGGTCGGCCAGACCAACTGCCAATGCAAATCCAGTTATCGCAACGACGAGCGCAAGCGAAAGGAACTTGAGGCCACTTGTCATCAACACGTCAAAAAATTGCGGTCCGGCCTGGTAGCCTACGCAGAAGATGAAGAGTACGAAACCGAACGTCTGCGCAGTTGGGTTAATCGCAAAGCCGAAATGACCGAACACAAGACCAGCGAGCAATACGCCGCCAACAGCGCCAAGACCAATGCCAAATACCTTTATGCTGCCGATGACATGGCCGACGGCCAAGACGAGAAAAAGGAGCAGCACAGGCTGCTCCTGTAGAAAATCGTACATCGCACTAACCATGAAACCGCTACCTCCGGTTACCTTTTGAGTATTTCGATCAGCTCGCGGGCGCGCAATCTCATAGGGTACACGCTTCTTCCCAGGCGCGAAAAAGACCGACAGTGAGGATTATAAGTCGATGCAACTCTGGATCGGAAAGTGCGTCGAAATCTTCGTTGGCCCGAACAAATATGTCTGAAATGTCTTCATTCGCGAACTTCGCTGTGGCTTCGCGGAAACCGATTGAGATTTCGTGCAACGCCGATAATCGTGACTGCGTATTTTGGGTTCGAATCTGAACTGCCAAATATAGAAGAGAAACGACCACCGCCGACGCCCCAACAATCTCACCAACCGCGCTAATAGCATCCCAGTTCATCTTTCAATCTCCCATTCGCGAAATCAATCGGCAGGATACCAAAGACTTGGCGGAACTAATGTCGCTTTGTGGCCGTTCGCGTTGCAAGTTGTCGCCGGGCCAAACGTCCGTTATCAAGAGGCTAAGCCGACTGAATCGTATTACTTGACCAGTTGCTCAAGCACGCTTTTGTTTTTTAACATCACTTCCATAAAATCACCTTCCTCTGGATAATTACTACAAGGGTTGAAAACAATAGTGTTGACTCCAAATTCTTTGAGACGATCGATTATTTCTGCGGCTGGTTCAGCCTCCCAGATCATCCACCGGGCAGGATGCTCTCGTAATATTGAAGAAAAATATTCCCATTCACTATTTTCAGGCATCTCATTCGGCTCCCAATGAACATTTTTCAGGTTTAAGTTATAACGCCTGGCTAGATATTGATAAACCGGATGTGATGCAATTAATGGTTGGCTTGGAATTTTTGAAAATAATAGTTGAAATTCATGATCAATAGCTAAAAGTTCCTTTTCTAACGCAGAATAATTTAAATCAAATGTTTTCGTAAATTCAGGTCTTATTTTTACTAATGCTTTTTTGATGGAATTTGCCTGTTGTGTGGCCTGTTGTAAATCCAGCCAGGTGGTAAAGGCAATACCAGCATGCAAATGTTCGCCTGCAGGGCCATGTTGATGGGTAACTGTACCGGCCGCTTGAATGTATTGGTCCCTGAAGGCCGACGATGTATTGACCATTTTCGACGGAGGTAAGGAAACCTTATTGATCCATTGCGCATAATTTGCGCCATTGAGAATAATCAAATCCGCTTTTTGGTATTGAATGACGGTATTAATGTCAGGTTCCCAAAATGCAGGATCAATGTCTTTAGGTACAGGAAACACGACTTTTGCGTGTTTGCCCGCAATGCGTTCGGCAAAATAGGCCAGGGGATAATTAACCGTAACGATACTTAATGGTTTGTCTGCCAAGACACCTGTAGAAACGAGGAATAAAATAACAAATATGAAATATTTGATCATTTATTGAATAAAAAATGTCCTGACCAGATCGCTGCTGTTGTAATCCATCAGTAACAACAGAACGACAAGCGTTAATATACTCAAAGTAATAATGATCGTGATTTCGGCGCCAACCAATTTAACGATAGTCGTGCGACTACAACCCAGTTTAAATATTGTATTGATCTCCCGTTGACGTAATCGTAAAGATAAACTGAATACCATTACCATCGCAAGTAATGTGGTAATACCGACAAATGCAATGACCGCATCCAGCACATTTCTTATCCGGAAAATATTCTGTAGCAATTCATCTATAGCATCAACGGGTCTGATGATTTGTTCCGATACACCGTCGCGAACGTACCGACCTCTCAAAATAGTACCGGAGCGGTGGTCTTTTGGTACCACAATAATGGCAGTAATTGGATATTGATCGCTGTCACCGTGGAAATGAAATGAATTTATATTACTTGCCGTAATTTCGGTGTATTGCACGAGTTTGGCATTGGCAACTACACTGTCTTGCGTCCGGCTTAATATGACCGTGGGGTCACCGGTATTCGTAAGATCTGCATGGCCGTGCACCAGTCCTTCAATAATCCATGCTGTTTTAAGGTCGACGAAAACAGCCGTGTCATCCGGCGTGTGGGATCGGTTTAACACACCGACGATATTCATCTTTAATGGATAGATACCGGCAATATCAAAAATCGTTTCGGGGGTGGAAATTAAATTGTCGCCCGCTTTCAGGCCGAGTCGCCTAGCCACGTCCGCCCCAATCACACATTCACCTAACAGCGCCAGAAAACGGCCGTCTCTAATTTGTAATCCATTGAATTCAAAATAATCCAGTGTCGTACCGACGATCGGAAACCGATTGGCCCGGAAACGATTGTAAATCGGGATCGACAATGCCAGGCTGGATTCATCGATCGCGTTGCTGGACTGCATCGAAATGAATTCCGGTGCTTCATTCGTGAAATACAGTGTGTTCATTACCAGATCGAGCACACTTCCCTTAGCACCAACAATCAACGGTGTTCGTTCAGCGCGGGATAGGAGCTGATGCTCACTTTCATTCAGCAGGATTTCAAGCGACAGTGGAAGGACTGCGATCAAGGTAATACAAGTCACCAATATTATCGTTCTGATCTTGTTATACAGGAGATATTTCCAGGCAAGATAAAAACTATCTTTCATGACAGTGTTTAATTTTGGAATTCCTGAAAATTTATTGTTCGATCAAATCGCGGTAACAAATCATGATCGTGGGTAACCGCCATAAGTGTCGTTTCATGCACATCAACACTGTTAAACAGCAGGTCGAGGATCCGGATTTTATTTTCCGGATCGAGATTGCCAGTGGCTTCGTCGGCAAGAATCAGTTTGGGTTTAGACAATAACGCCCGGCAAATGGCGGTACGCTGTTTTTCACCTTGCGAAAGATTTTCGGGATAACTGCTCAGTTTGTTCACGATCCCCATATTGTCGGCGAGTTCGATCGCACGATCACGAGTCTGGGTTGTGAGTCTCAGGCTGTCTGTAATCCGGGACGGATGGAGAATGTTATCGAGGACATCAAGATAATCAATTAACTCGAAATCCTGGAAGATAAATCCGATCTCATTGATGCGGAAATTACGCCGCTTAGCATTGTCGAGTTTACTTACTTCGACACGTGCGACATTCACGATGCCTGAGTTCGGTATCAATATGCCGGCAATGAGATTTAACAATGTTGTCTTGCCGGTACCGCTTGGACCAATGACGGCAACCTTTTCGCCTGACGATACGGTCAATTCAGGAATCGATAATCGAAACCCGTCATCCGGATAATGGAAATCAAGATTCTGTATTTCGATCATTGATTTCGTCTTGTAATTGTTGTTGTGATTGGCCATAGGGGTCAATCCGTGTTTCCTGGAGTAATTCCAAATCCGTGATCTTCCAGCGACCATCAATACCGCTTACCGTAATCAACGCATCATAGTAATTCTTACGCATATGGACATGTCCCCAATGACCGACGCTCCCCATCGCGGTCCATCTTGTATTTAACCGGAAGGTAATTTTCTGGCCTTTTACCGGTTCCATGTCTACATCAATCACCTCGACTTTCTTGATTTTTGCCTGTGCACCACCTGCTTTTTTGATGGCAAATGATTTACGGTTCTGTAAATAGATTTGCTCCAGCAGATCACCACTGACGCTGAGTGCCAATTTATCGTAAATATCGCCCTCTTCACGAAAGTCGAATGCGCGGTAAACATTTTTCAGCAATTTATTGATCAGCACACTGGCTTCTTCATTGTTAAGGGATGTGGCGACAACGCCCGGCACAGGAATGTTTATCCTTAGATAAGGAAGGGTCAAAAGAGCGATGCCAATTAGAACGAACGAAACAATGAGGGCTGTTCGGACTGAAGTTTCTGAACGTTGCCGTTGAAAAATTCGGAGATACATTATTGTCAGTGCAAGAACGCAAAGTACAGTGATCGCTGGAATTTGTTTCGTTGAGAGGCTCTCCGATACAATAATTTCTTCAACCCGTGGGATTTCGTATTTTTTTAGAAAATTGTTCCAGATCACTCGATTGTCATCAGGCGTCACATAGGACAAGAATGGACCCGCCGGATCGGTGGCCGTCGCCGGAACCTGTTGGACCTGTTCGGTAAACAATTCCCAATCCATAGTAACCTGCTGCGGCAACCCATCAGTGATATAAGTGATGATGACACCGATGATGGCCGTCGAGATTTCCAGACGTTCGGGTTGTTCCAGAAGCTGGATCCCGCTTAAAGCAAGCTTGACATAGTTGGTTCGATCCAGAATGGGCCTATAAGTTTTACCATCAATCCGTACGGGATTTTTCGTCAACATAAATTCGCCAATACGCTGCTTGAGCGGTTCCAGTTCATCAAGTTCGATGTACTCACCACTCCTTAAACCGAGGTCCATCCATTCCTCGAGGTCTTTTACCCGGGCCAGGATCTCATGGCGTACTTCGTAGGGTTCTATATATAAATACGACATCAAGGCCGACTTGTGGTGCCGTTTGAGATTAGGATTATCAAATGCCGAATACCAGGGATCCTCCCAATCAAGAAGTAGTTTTGCAGGAGCGCCAAGATAACGAAAATCAATCACCGGAACAGATTTGTGATAAACGATAAAACCCAGGCTGACTAAGGAACGTCCGTCATCATCCAGTGGTGGAATTATGGTCAATGTCTTTGGTTTTGTTGCAAACGGATAATTTATTTTCGCATACAAAACACGCTTGTCCGCGGGGGCCGCTGAAATACGCTGCCGGGTATAGGGATTGATCATGCCGGCAAGAGGTGATTTGCGATCGATACGTAATCGCGGTTCTACCAATACTAATTTTGCCGGTAAATTTTCTCCAGTGTTCGGAATAAATTGAAATGTTTCAGTCGCGAATTTTTGTAACCGTTTTTCAAGCGTTGGTCGTATGATATTGGAATCTATCGACCATCCATCAGGGATCAATTCATCGAACGTATCCAGGTCGCCGATATAGATCTCGAGCACCAGTTCGATGTGATCATCCAATACATATATTTCAGCGATATTCGGTGATGTTTCTGCACCAGTCAGATTAATCCAGTCGGCCCTTGTTGATGTAATGAAAACAAAAAATAAAATGATTGATGTGAGGTAAGCGCGCCGAATACTGATCATAATGCATTGCAGTGTATTTAAATTAGTGGGCAGTTGACAAATGCCTAGCTTAGATTTTTTCTATTGATTGCATGGTGCCGCGAGCACCGGACGTCGGTCGGATTAGAAGCTCGAATTTAGGATTGTAATTCAACTTGGCGGTCGGGATGGCTTTTACGGATTCGATTGTTGTCGACAATGAGAAAGATGCATGGCGTTCGTGATTCACATCGAGCGATTTTTGAACCTACTTGTGCAACCGATGGCAGACAGCACGGGACAACGACACTACAATAGCTTACATTGTGCTATCTCGTTGCCGATCAAATTTAGGTCTGCTAACCGATCTGAGCAGAGATTTTAGTCCGAGTGCTTTTATTGATCTGGTTTTGCGCTCAGCTATTTAGACCAAAGGAGAACTCACCATGCATGTCAAAAATGCCATGTCGACTTTGCTGCTGTTTGGCTTGATTTCCGTGTTACCCCCGGTGATCGCCCAGGGAGCCGGCGCAGCGCCGGAAGCCCCGAGTCCCGACGCATTTGTCCGGCTGAGCCAGAGTGGCATCGGACTGATTATTGGCGGCAGTAGCGGCGGCGGTTGGATACATTTCAATGGCGACGACCACACGTTCAGAATAACGGGCGTCAGTTTCGGCGTGCTCGGCGGCATCGGGGAAACGCGAATGTCTGGCGAAATCTACGGGTTGTCGAAACTCGAAGATTTCGCGGGTTCCTACAACAAGTCGACCGCCGGTATCAGCGCCATAGTCGGTGGTGGCGGTGTCTGGCTCGAGAACAAGAAAGGCGTGAAGATGCACCTCAAGGCTGAAAGCACCGGTGTCGGTATCAACCTCAGTGTCGGCACGGTCGAAATCAAACTCGGCATGGTTGATTAGCCCATCTAAGGGCTGACGCTTACTGCCGGACCGTCGGTTTTCCGCGGTCCGGCGCGTTTCCTGTCAACCGACCCGGGGCTGGCGGTCGAGCGAGGTACCGGGCAGCGGCGCCGGCGCTTCCGGCTGGTCTGACCAGGCCGATGACTCGGCCTGGTCCTCCATTTCCTTTAGCAGCTGCGCCATGCCGTGATTTTTGACGATTTCTGCGTATGACAACCGGTATGCTGCAATCAGGCTGTTATTCTCTACGAGAAAGTCATAGGCCAACCATTTTCCTTTCGTATACTTCAAGCGGTAAGTGATGGGTATTTCGACGACTTTCGATTGGATCACCGTATCGACCGTGGCATATATTTCTCGTTCGATGGTCGAAGTGAAATAGATCACCTCTTCGTTGCGATACTTTCTAAGTCGCGCCCAGTAGGTGTTTGACAATATCTCTTTGAATAACTCAATAAAGCGCTTCTGTTGTTCCCGATCTGCCTTCGACCAGTTGACTGCCAGTATCCGCTTGCTCATCTCGTAATAGTTGATGCGTTCGCTCGCGATTTGGCCAACTTGCTTGCGCGCCGCCGCCGTGGACAGTGAATCATCCGCGAGCGTTTTCATAATGCGTGTGATCGTATCCTTGACGATGATAATGGGTTGCTCATCCGCCGCCACCGCCTGGGCTACTGACAGAATCGAAAGAAGCGATATCATGACGAATGCGCGCAGCATAAATACGATGTTTGGCATCACATATTAGCCTCAATTTTTGCAACGAGGTGCTTCAAAGGACGGGTAAAGTAAACCCGGAGATCAGCGAAACTATGTCGGAAGATGCTACCAGACGACAAGACGCCCGTCACGACTCGGACCGAGGTCGGTCGTGCATCGGGGTCAAGATCCGTCCACTACAATCTAATCGGCCGGCGACTTACTTCTGGCGATTTAAGCTTGAAATCAATAGCTGGTTGGTAGGCAACACTTTGCTGTCGCCGGTGATTATCGTCAATAACCCCATCCGAACGAATCGAGAAACGAGGGTTCATGCTACTCAGGCTGTATGTCGTTCTTCGCACGACTTTTTTTCAAAATTTCGTCCGGGACTACTAGTCGATACACGGGTCGCACCTCACACGCAGCATCAGCGACCTCAAACGAGCGCTTACGGCGCAAAGCAAGGAGCTGGATGCGCGGCGGGATCGCGTTGCAAAACAACAGTTGGCATTCGACGAGCAGTAGACGCAGATCGACAAACAAAACGAACAGATCGACCATCAGCAGGAACTACTGCAAGCCATGCAGACCCAGATCGACCAGACGGTGTCGCGCACGCC
>SMVA01197296.1_pt1 | contig 11414 bp, 5 predicted proteins | sample 2456451 | NCBI WGS metagenome assembly SMVA01 (sample SAMN11095933, study PRJNA526329) | marine sediment metagenome | biome: Marine sediment; feature: Surficial sediment; material: Deep marine sediment; isolation source: Hadal surficial sediment | place: Pacific Ocean | collected 2014-05 | depth 0-1...
CATGATAATTACTCAATCACCTTGGCAACGACACCCGCACCAACGGTACGACCACCTTCACGGATAGCAAAGCGTAAGCCTTCTTCCATCGCAATCGGGTTAATCAATGTCACTTCTAGCTTGACGTTATCGCCAGGCATCACCATCTCAGTCCCTTCTGGTAATTCAACCGCACCGGTGACGTCTGTGGTGCGGAAGTAAAACTGCGGACGGTAGTTGGCAAAGAAAGGTGTATGTCGGCCACCTTCATCTTTCGATAACACATATATCTCTGCTTCAAAACGGGTATGTGGCGTAATCGAACCTGGATGGCACAATACCTGTCCACGTTCCACTTCTTCTCGCTTGGTACCTCGTAACAAAACACCGACGTTGTCTCCAGCACGGCCTTCGTCAAGCAGCTTTCTGAACATCTCAACACCCGTGCAAGTCGTCTTCTGGGTCTCTCTAATACCCACAATCTCAATCTCTTCACCGACCTTGACAATGCCACGGTCTATACGTCCCGTCACCACAGTCCCTCGTCCAGATATCGAGAATACGTCTTCAATCGGCATCAGAAAAGGTTGGTCTACAGGACGATCAGGCACAGGAATGTAGTCATCCATCGCTGCCACCAGTTTCAAGATTGATGGAATGCCGATGTCGCTTTCATCACCTTCCAGGGCCTTCAATGCTGAACCTGTGATTATCGGGGTGTCGTCTCCTGGAAATTCGTAGGTATCCAGCAATTCGCGCACTTCCATCTCCACCAGTTCCAGTAATTCATCATCATCAACCTGATCGGCCTTGTTCAGATAGACCACCACGTAAGGAACACCCACCTGGCGAGCCAGTAATATGTGTTCTCTTGTCTGCGGCATCGGACCATCCGCTGCACTACAGACCAGAATGGCCCCGTCCATCTGCGCTGCACCGGTGATCATGTTCTTCACATAATCAGCATGTCCCGGACAGTCAACGTGCGCATAGTGACGATTATCACTTTCGTATTCTACGTGCGCTGTGGCAATCGTGATGCCGCGTTCTCTTTCTTCCGGCGCATTATCAATCTGATCATAGGCCTTGTATTCACCTCCATGTTTCTCCGCCATGATCTTGGTGATCGCCGCTGTCAGTGTCGTCTTACCGTGATCAACGTGACCTATCGTGCCCACATTGATATGTGGTTTCGTTCGTTCAAATTTCTCCTTCGACACAGCTAATCACCTCTTATCTTATAGTTCGTTAATTTAATGATGTTTATTGACGATGGCCTCGGCGATATTAGCCGGTACCTCATTATATTTTTCAAATTCCATTGTGTATGTCGCACGTCCTTGCGTTGCTGAACGCAGATCGGTTGCATATCCAAACATTTCAGATAGCGGTACTTCTGCACGTATCACTTTCCCTGCAGGTGAGTTATCAGTGCCCTGTAATATGCCGCGACGTCTGTTTAAATCACCATTCACCGTGCCCAAATAATTTTCTGGCGTCACAATTTCGACTTTCATCACAGGCTCCAATAATACTGGATCTGCTTTGATCGCGCCTGCCTTAAACCCCATCGAACCAGCAATTTTAAACGCCATTTCGCTTGAGTCAACATCATGATAAGAACCATCGAATAAAGTCACTTTGACATCTTCAACTGGATAGCCTGCGAGGATGCCGTTAAGCATTTGTTCCTGCACACCTTTATCTACTGCAGAGATGTATTCTCTAGGGACTGTGCCACCAACTATCTCATTAATAAATTCGTAACCTGCCCCCGGTGTCTGTGGTTCCAACTTGAATACCACATGGCCATATTGACCACGACCACCAGTTTGACGAACAAATTTACCTTCGACCTTCTTAACAGTCTTACGTATTGTTTCACGATAGGCCACTTGAGGCTTACCTACATTTGCCTCAACACCAAACTCACGCTTCATTCGCTCAACAATAATTTCCAGATGAAGCTCACCCATGCCGGCGATAATGGTCTGCCCAGACTCTTCATCCGTGGACACCCGAAAAGATGGATCTTCATGCGCCAGTTTTCCCAGTGCAATACCCATCTTTTCCTGATCTGCTTTTGTTTTTGGTTCCACTGCAACAGCGATGACTGGCTCTGGAAAGTCCATGCGCTCTAATGTAATCACGTTATCTATATCGCAAAGCGTATCACCCGTTGTAACATCTTTAAGACCCACAGCAGCAGCAATATCACCCGCCCTGACTTCCTTGATTTCTTCACGATGATTAGCGTGCATTTGCAATACACGACCAATGCGATCTTTTTTACCCCTGACCGGGTTATAGATGGTATCTCCAGAATTCAATACGCCAGAATACACTCTAAAGAACGTCAGGTTGCCTACGAAAGGGTCTGTTGCAATCTTAAATGCCAGTGCGGCAAATGGTGCATCATCCTTTGCCGGCCTTTCTGCTTCTGTCCCCTTACCATCATCCAGAATGCCCTTAACCGCTTGTATGTCTAATGGTGATGGCATGTAATCAATGATGCCATCTAACATGGCCTGAACACCCTTATTCTTAAATGCTGAACCACAAAATACCGGAACAATTTCGTTTGCTAATGTCCTACTGCGAATACCTTGCTTAATATCTGCTTCTGACAAACCATTATTTTCAAGGTATTTTTCCATCAATTCTTCATTGGCCTCGGCTGCTGTCTCGATCAGATTCTCACGCCATTCTTCACAAAGTGTTTGCAGATCGGCAGGAATGTCGCGCTCTTCATATTTGGAACCCATATTGGCTTCTTGCCAATAGATGGCTTTCATCCTGATAAGATCCACCACGCCTGCAAAATGTTCTTCACTACCAATCGGGATCTGCACAGGTACGGCGTTGCTACCAAGGCGCTGATTGATTTGTTCGACAACTCTGAGAAAATCTGCACCTGCGCGATCCATCTTATTGACGAATGCCATACGCGGAACGTTATATTTATTTGCCTGTCTCCAGACTGTCTCAGACTGAGGCTCAACTCCACCTACAGCGCAGAATATGGCACAAGCACCATCCAGTACGCGCAACGAACGTTCAACTTCAATAGTGAAGTCAACGTGTCCAGGCGTATCAATAATATTAATACGGTGTTCATCAAACTGATCTGCCATGCCTTTCCAGAAACAGGTTGTAGACGCTGAGGTAATCGTAATCCCTCTCTCCTGTTCTTGCTCCATCCAATCCATGGTCGCGGCACCATCATGCACTTCACCAATTTTATGCGAGACACCAGTATAGAACAGGATACGTTCTGTCGTAGTTGTCTTCCCCGCGTCAATATGGGCCATAATGCCGATATTGCGATAGCGTTCTATTGGTGTTTTTCTGGCCACTTTAATATTCTTACTTAAATTAAATTTCTAAAGGTTTACCAACGGAAATGAGAAAAAGCTTTATTCGCTTCAGCCATCTTATGCGTATCTTCACGCTTCTTGATAGCCGTGCCTTTATTTTCAGAAGCATCCAGCAACTCACCTGCCAGACGTAGCCCCATATTTTTTTCGCTTCTTTTCTTGGCAGCATCAACTAGCCAACGCATCGCCAGGGTAACGCTTCTTGTTTGACGGACTTCTACAGGCACCTGATAAGTTGCACCACCAACGCGTCGCGATTTGACTTCAACCGTTGGCTTGACGTTTTCGAGGGCTTTTGTAAAAAGTTCCAGTGGCTCACCTTTACCTTTCTCACCCATTTCGCCCAAAGCACCATAAACAATTTTTTCTGCAACGGATTTCTTACCGCTTTGCATTATCATGTTAATGAACTTGGCCAATGTCTGATCACCATATTTAGGATCAGGTAGGTTCTCTCTCTTCTCGGCAACTCTTCTTCTTGACATATCAGTACTCTATTAAAATTCTGCTATTTAACTTCTGTCATCATTCATTACAATTATTTCGGACGTTTGGTACCGTATTTAGAACGGGCGTTACGCCTATCAGCCACACCTGACGTATCCAGAGTTCCACGAACAGTATGATAACGAACACCTGGTAAATCTTTAACACGACCACCGCGAATCAGGATCACAGAATGTTCCTGCAAGTTATGGCCCTCACCACCGATATAGGTCGACACTTCGTGTCCATTAGTCAACCTGACACGGGCCACCTTACGAAGCGCCGAATTAGGCTTCTTCGGAGTCGTTGTATAGACTCTGGTGCAAACACCTCGTTTTTGCGGACAAGCTTCCAACGCACGTACATTACTTACTACACGCTGGCGTTTTCGCGGTTTTCTAACTAATTGATTAATGGTCGTCATATTCGATTTTTGCTATTTTCTAGTCATTTAACCTGTGTCAATTAAACCCATTAATATGAGCCAAAAAGACCCTCTCCATAGTTCCAGAGAAACTTCTCAACTAGACATACGGTTAGTTAGTTAACGGGTAATCCGAATGATCCAGACTCCAATATCAGGAGGCTAAAAACAACTTCCTCCAAATATCTTCAAGTCCTGAAACTAATTGTCAGGCATGATTTCAAATCAGGCCTGACAAAGAAGCGGAATTCTATGACCTGAGGGTTCACCCGTCAAGCCATAAAAGCCCATTTTTTATGCTGCTGGGGTGCCTTCTTCCTGAATTGATGCGACTTCTTCAGGATCTGCAGTGAACAGAGGGATTGCTTCTGACGCTTCATCCATTATCAGCTCTTCCTCGCTAGACTTTTTCTGCCTTTTTTCAATATGATAGGCAAGACCTGTTCCAGCAGGAATCAAGCGTCCAACGATGACATTTTCCTTCAAGCCTCTCAGGTAATCAACCTTGCCACAGACACTGGCTTCAGTCAGAACGCGAGTGGTTTCCTGGAATGAAGCAGCTGAAATGAATGATTCTGTCGACAACGAAGCCTTGGTAATACCCAAAAGCACAGGTTCCCACTTGGCTGGTTGTTTACCTTCAGCAATCATTTTCTCATTTTCATCAAGGCACCTTGATTTTTCAATTTGTTCACCTCTCAGGAGTTTTGTGTCTCCAGGTTCGGTAATTTCTACCTTACGCAGCATTTGCCTGACGATAACTTCAATATGTTTGTCATTAATTTTTACGCCCTGCAGCCTGTATACTTCCTGAATCTCAGTCACAATGTAGTTAGCCAGGGCATGTACGCCTTTTAAACGTAAGATGTCATGAGGCATTGGTGGTCCATCAGCTATACTTTCGCCTTTCTCAACATGCTCACCATCAAATGCAGTGATATGTCTCCATTTAGGTATCAGGGTTTCATAATGTTCACCATCTATCCCTGTGATCACAAGACGCTGCTTACCTTTAGTTTCCTTGCCGAAACCAACTGTCCCGGTAATTTCAGCCATGATGGCAGGCTCTTTAGGCTTTCTGGCTTCGAAAAGATCAGCAACACGAGGCAAACCACCCGTAATATCACGCGTTTTAGCAGATTCTTGTAGAAGACGAGCAATAACATCACCCACCTTAATCTCAGCGCCATCTTCAATGTTTACCATGGCATTTGCGGGTAACAAATAATGCGCAGGGATCTCGGTACCCGGGATAAGCAATTCTTCGCCCTTATTATCGACCAGTTTAATGGTCGGACGTAAATCCTTGGCTGCGGAAGTACGTTGTTTCGGATCGATGATAATCATGCTGCTCAGGCCAGTAATCTCATCGACCTGTCGTTCAACAGTCACACCTTCATCCATATCCGAGAATTGCACTCGACCTGCAACCTCTGATATCACCGGATGTGTATGTGGATCCCAATCGGCCACAACTTGACCCGGCTGGACTGCTTCACCTTCATCAACGGTTAAGACTGCACCATATGGGATCTTGTAACGCTCGCGTTCACGACCATCCTCATCCTGGATAACGATTTCCCCGGAACGAGAAATAACAACCTGATGGCCTTTTTCATGTTGTAGCATTTTTATATTTTGACGACGCAATGTGCCGCCATATTTGACTTCGATATTACTGACGGCCGCCGCCCTGGATGCTGCACCACCAATATGGAAGGTACGCATTGTTAACTGCGTCCCTGGCTCACCGATTGACTGGGCTGCAACAACGCCAACAGCTTCACCAATACCGACTAATTGTCCACGACCCAGATCCCGACCATAACAAGCAGCACAGAGGCCATATCTGGTCTCACAGGTAATGGCTGAACGAACACTGACCTGATCAATACCATTCTTATCCAGAATATCGACCCAGTCCTCATCCAGCAATGTTCCTCTTGGGGCAACAACGTCACCTGTGCCAACTTTAACTGCATCCTCGGCCAGCACTCGACCTAGCGCACGGTCCCTTAATGCCACGACAACATCGCCACCCTCGATAATTTGATTGATGGTATAACCTTCTTCAGTACCACAATCATCCTCAATAACGACAAGATCCTGCGCTACATCAACCAGTCGACGCGTCAAATAACCTGAGTTTGCCGTCTTCAACGCAGTATCAGCCAGACCCTTACGCGCACCATGTGTTGAGATAAAGTACTGCAACACGTCCAGGCCTTCACGGAAGTTTGCTGTAATCGGTGTCTCAATAATGGAACCATCTGGCTTGGCCATCAAACCACGCATTCCTGCCAACTGACGAATCTGCGCGGCTGAGCCACGAGCACCGGAATCAGCCATAATATAAATTGAATTGAATGATTCCTGGGTGACAGATTCACCTTTATGGTTTTGTACAGTCTCTGTGCCCATTTTGTCCATCATGGCCTTGGCCACCTCATCATTGGTATGAGACCAGATATCCACAACCTTATTGTAACGCTCGCCATTGGTAATCAGACCCGAGGCATATTGCTCCTGAAAACCCTGCACCTTTTTTTCTGCCCGCTTGATGATTTCGTTCTTATTATCAGGAATGACCATGTCATTAATGCCAATGGAAATGCCGGCACGTGTTGAATAGGTAAACCCCGCATACATCAATTGATCAGCAAATATGACCGTGGCCTTCAAACCTAGCCTTCTGTAAACAATATCGATTAAGCCAGAGACGACCTTTTTGCTCAGCGTCTTGTTCATCAGTGAGAACTCAAGACCTTCAGGCAAGATCTTAGAGAGTAAAGCGCGTCCTGCTGTGGTTTCAATACGACTGTGCGTTTCTGATTTTTCACCATTTTCATCAATGCTGATTTCACGAATACGCACCTGAATTTTCGCTCTAATATCCAGTATTTTTGCTTCGTAAGCACGATGTACTTCATCAATATCGACGAATATCATGCCAGTACCCTTGGCATCTGCTGACTCACGCGTCATGTAGTAAAGCCCTAAAACAACGTCCTGAGTTGGCACAATAATTGGCTCACCATTCGCCGGAGAAAGCACGTTATTGGTAGACATCATCAGTGTTCGTGCCTCAATCTGAGCTTCCACAGATAGCGGAATATGCACAGCCATCTGATCACCATCAAAATCAGCATTAAACGCCGTACAGACCAATGGGTGTAATTGAATCGCCTTACCTTCAATCAAAATCGGTTCAAATGCCTGAATACCCAATCTATGTAAAGTAGGTGCGCGGTTAAGCATGACTGGATGTTCACGAATGACTTCTTCGAGAATATCCCAGACCTCAGCACCCTCTCGTTCGACCAGTTTCTTTGCTGCCTTGATAGTCGTTGCCAAACCTCTGAATTCAAGTTTACTGAATATAAATGGCTTAAATAATTCCAGAGCCATCTTCTTGGGGATGCCGCACTGATGTAAACGTAATGTTGGCCCTACAACGATTACCGAACGACCTGAGTAATCGACACGTTTACCTAATAGATTTTGACGGAAACGACCCTGCTTACCTTTGATCATATCGGCAAGTGATTTCAGAGGCAGTTTATTGGTGCCCGTAATCGCGCGTCCACGACGGCCATTATCCAGTAACGCATCCACAGACTCCTGCAACATCCGTTTCTCATTGCGGACGATAATGTCTGGCGCACTTAAGTCCAATAAGCGTTTCAATCGATTATTGCGGTTAATCACGCGACGATACAGATCATTCAGGTCAGAAGTTGCAAAACGACCACCATCCAGTGGCACCAATGGCCTGAGTTCAGGTGGTAATATTGGCAATACCTTCAGAACCATCCACTCTGGCTTGTTCCCGGAAGACCTAAAGGCTTCAAGAAGCTTCAATCGCTTGGTCATTTTTTTAAGTTTTGTCTCAGATTTGGTTTCTGGTATCTCACCACGTAAGGTATCGATTTCTTCTTTAACATTGGTAGACATTAATAATTCGCGCACCGCTTCCGCACCCATGCGGGCATCAAATTCATCACCATATTGTTCCATGGCTTCCAGATAAGTTTCTTCCGTCATCAGCTGACCGCGCTCAAGCTCAGTCATGCCTGGGTCAATCACAACATAGGCTTCGAAATACAGAACCCTCTCAATTTCACGCAGGGTCATATCCAGCATTAAACCCATCCTTGAAGGTAAGGATTTTAAATACCAAATATGTGCAACTGGACTTGCCAGCTCAATGTGTCCCATACGTTCACGACGAACTTTCGACAATGTGACTTCAACGCCACACTTCTCACAGACAACACCGCGATGTTTTAATCTTTTATATTTTCCACAGAGGCATTCGTAATCTTTAACCGGGCCAAATATCTTGGCACAAAAAAGGCCATCTCTTTCCGGTTTGAAGGTACGATAATTGATCGTCTCAGGTTTCTTGACCTCACCATATGACCACGAGCGAATTTTCTCAGGAGAGGCAAGGCCAATGGAAATAGAATCGAACTCCTCAACCTGTCCCTGCTGTTTTAAAAGTCTTAATAAATCTTTCAAGATTTGCACCCTCCATAAGACGACACCGTATTTGTTGCGGGTATGGCACGTTGCACTGCCAATACATTAAAATTATTTAAATTCATTCTTGTAATTGCCATGGTTAATTTTGTTTCAGTGCTATATTGATACAGAGTGAACGGATTTCCTTAACCAGCACATTGAATGACTCAGGCATGCCTGGGTCTGTACGATGGTCTCCATCAACAATGCTCTTATACATTTTGGTTCTGCCGTTGACATCATCAGACTTCACTGTCAGCATTTCCTGCAAGGTATAGGCCGCACCGTATGCTTCAAGCGCCCAAACTTCCATCTCACCAAAACGCTGTCCACCAAATTGCGCCTTACCACCCAGTGGCTGTTGCGTAACCAGACTATAGGGTCCGGTTGAACGAGCATGCATCTTGTCATCAACCAGATGGTTGAGTTTAAGCATGTACATGTAACCCACTGTGATAGGTCTGTCGAAAGCATCACCTGTGCGTCCATCATACAGTGTGATTTGACCACTCTCAGGCAAGCCAGCAAGTTTCAACATGCCTTTGATTTCAGACTCATCAGCACCATCGAACACAGGTGTTGCCATAGGTACACCTTCTCGCAAATTATCAGACAGTTCAAAGATTTCTTCATCACTGAAACTCTTCAGATCTTCCTGTTTACCACTGGTGTTGTATATCTTGTCCAGAAATTTCCGTAGCTCGCCTACATTGGTCTGTGCGTCCAACATTGCGGATATTTTATAGCCCAGGCCTTTAGCAGCCCAACCCAGATGGGTTTCCAGTATCTGCCCTACATTCATACGTGAAGGAACACCCAGAGGATTTAACACAACATCAACTGGCTCACCATCTTTGGTATGCGGCATATCTTCAACTGGAACAATCATGGAGATAACACCTTTGTTTCCATGACGTCCAGCCATTTTGTCACCTGGCTGAATGATTCGTTTTACCGCGAGATAAACCTTGACCATTTTTAATATACCAGGGGCAAGATCATCACCCGAGATCAGCTTAGCTCTTTTCTCTTCAAACATTTCATCAAATTCAATACGCAAACGGCCATGCTGCTCTGACATCTGTTCAAGTTGACGATTAGCGGTTTCATTTCGGAGCCGAATATCGAACCATTTTTCTCTAGGTGTTTCTAATAAAAAAGCTTTGGTAATCTTGGTTTCAGGTTTTAAACCCTCTGGCCCACCCTCAGCTAATTTACCCAGTAAAAGAGTCTCAATCCGCTGGTAAATGCCTTCTTCCATGATGCGCATTTGATCACTCAGATCCTTGCGCACACTCTTTAGTTCTGATTCTTCAATTTCCAGGGCTCGCGCATCTTTATCAACTCCATCGCGCGTAAAGACCTGGACATCGATTACTGTGCCATTGGTGCCTGATGAAACACGTAATGAGGTATCTTTAACGTCAGAGGCTTTTTCACCAAATATCGCCCTTAACAACTTCTCTTCTGGTGTTAATTGAGTTTCACCTTTTGGTGTCACTTTGCCGACCAGAATATCTCCTGGATTAACTTCAGCACCGATGTATACAATACCGGATTCATCAAGTTTATTAAGTGCATGTTCACTGACATTCGGAATATCTGCAGAGATTTCTTCCTGACCGAGTTTGGTATCACGTGCCACACAGGTCAGTTCTTCAATATGAATAGTGGTAAAGCGTTCTTCCTTCACTAAACGCTCTGAGATGAGAATTGAATCCTCAAAGTTATAACCATTCCATGGCATAAATGCTACTTTCATATTTTGTCCAAGTGCCAACTCTCCCAAATCAGTAGACGGGCCGTCAGCCAATACATCTTTTGCGGCAACCATATCACCCGGTTTGACTAATGGTTTCTGGTTAATACAAGTGTTCTGGTTGGAACGCGTGTATTTCGTCAGGTTATAAATATCAACACCAGGCTCACCTGCTGTGACTTCATCATTATTCACACGCACCACAATACGGCTGGCATCAACAGAGTCGACAAGACCACCACGTTCAGCAATCACCGTAACACCAGAATCTGCTGCGACGGTTCTTTCTATGCCTGTACCTACCAATGGTTTATCTGCACGCAAAGTGGGTACAGCTTGACGTTGCATATTCGATCCCATCAAGGCCCTGTTCGCATCATCATGTTCGAGGAATGGTATCAATGCTGCTGCGACAGAAACAATTTGCCTTGGCGAGACGTCCATATATTCAACTTTATCTGGCGTCGACAAGGTAAATTCATTTGAATAACGACTTGATACCATATTATCTGTTAGACGACCTTTCTTATCTGTCGCTGCACTCGCCTGCGCGATGACATAATCACTCTCTTCAATTGCAGACAGGTACTCAATTTCATCTGTTACCTTCCCCTTGATAACCTTGCGATAAGGAGTTTCCAGGAAACCATATTCGTTGGTACGAGCATAAATCGCCAATGAGTTGATCAAACCAATATTCGGCCCTTCTGGTGTTTCAATTGGACATACGCGACCATAATGTGTCGGATGAACGTCACGCACTTCGAAACCTGCTCGTTCACGTGTCAGACCGCCAGGGCCGAGCGCTGAAATACGTCGTTTGTGAGTGATTTCAGAAAGAGGATTATTTTGATCCATAAACTGA
>SMVA01132576.1_pt1 | contig 11410 bp, 10 predicted proteins | sample 2456451 | NCBI WGS metagenome assembly SMVA01 (sample SAMN11095933, study PRJNA526329) | marine sediment metagenome | biome: Marine sediment; feature: Surficial sediment; material: Deep marine sediment; isolation source: Hadal surficial sediment | place: Pacific Ocean | collected 2014-05 | depth...
AAGGCCCTCCTACAGGTTTTTTCCATTCGGGCCTGTAGGAGCGGCTTCAGCCGCGATTCTATTCGGGCCTAAAGGCCCTCCTACAGGTTTTTTCCATTCGGGCCTGTAGGAGCGGCTTCAGCCGCGATTCTATTCGGGCCTGAAGACCCTCCTACAGGGCATTTCTCAGAAGTTCGTTCAAGCTCGTCTTGGCACGCGTCTTCGCGTCAACATGCTTCACGATGACGGCGCAATACAAGGAGTACTTGCCATCAGCAGAGGGCAGGTTGCCGGCCACGACCACCGATCCGGGTGGCACGTAACCATAACTTGTTTCGCCGCTTGCCCGGTCATAAATCTTCGTACTCTGGCCGATGTAGACACCCATTGAAATGACAGATCCCTTGCCGACGACCACACCCTCAACAATTTCCGAGCGTGCACCGATGAAGCAATCGTCTTCGATGATCGTCGGCCCGGCCTGTACGGGCTCCAGTACTCCGCCAATGCCAACGCCGCCCGACAGGTGCACGTTTTTGCCTATCTGGGCGCAGCTACCGACCGTCGTCCAGGTGTCTACCATCGTGCCGCTATCGACGTAGGCACCGATGTTCACAAAGCTCGGCATCAGTACTACGTTGCTGGCTACGTAGGCTCCTTTGCGTACGATCGCGTCGGGCACCACGCGCACACGATCGTCTGCAAAACGCTCGGCCGTGTAGTCCGCGTATTTCATCGCAACCTTGTCGTAGAAGCGCGTGTAACCGGCATCGATTACTTCGTTGTCGCGCATGCGAAAACTAATCAGCACGGCTTTCTTCAGCCATTGATTGACTTGCCAGCTGTCGCCGCAGGGTTCCGCAACTCGCGCCTTGCCGGAGTCCAGTAAGTCAATTGCCTCGGCTACGGCTTGCTTCAGCTCCGCAGCGTCGACAGCATCAATGCCGTCGTCGAACGCTTTCTCAATTAATTCCTGCATTATATTCCTGCTCTGTTTTATTTGGCCAAATGCTCATCGAGTTCGCAAATGAGCGCCTCTCGAAGACGCTCTTGTGCGTCGTCGTCCAACGGCGAACCGGATTCGCCGGTAATGTAAAAAACATCTTCGGCGCGTTCACCGATCGTCATGATCTTTGCTGTTTGTATGTCGACGCCTTGCTTTATAAAGGTTTGTCCGACCTTGCTCAACAAACCCGGACGGTCGGCGGCAACGAGTTCCATGACTGTACGGCCCGGTTCGGGTGACTTGACGAATTCGACCACGGTGCGTGTCTTGAACATTCGTGCTCGTCGCGGGAGCGCGCGCGTGACTGCAGCTACGTCGCCGCCACCGGCCGTGAGTACCTTTGTCAACGATCGTCGAATCTCACTGAGGCGTGATTCGTCAATGTCGGTGCGCTTGTCCAATTCAATGAATATGAAGGTATCGAGGCTGTACTCGTTCTTCAGCGCGACGATTCGGGCGTCCAGGATCGTCATCCCGAGCTCGTCCACGACAGCCGTGGCATGGGCGAAGGTTCGGTGCGTGCGCGGTGTGTACAGCACGGCTTCCACGCCGTCGCCCCCGGATTGACGTCGCACGTCGACAAGACCTGTTGCGGATTCAGTATCCGAGGTTGCCAGCCATTTCGTATGCCAGACAATCTCATTGCTTTTGTGGCGTATGAAGTAATCCTCATCGAGCATCGCCCATACGGCATCGATCATGTCATCGTCAATGCCGGTTTCGTTCAATGAGGAACGCGCCTGCGCGTGTTTTTCAAGAATGAGCTGCTCCCGATCGATCGGGTTCTCGAGACCGCGGCGCAGGGCTCGGGACGTCAGGTCGTACAGATCGCGAAACAGCGTCGCCTTCCAGGAGTTCCAGAGTTTCGGGTTGGTGCCGCGTACGTCGGCAACGGTCAGGACGTAAAGATGATCCAGATGCGACTGGTCACCCACCAGCGTGGCGAATTCGTTAATCACTTTCGGATCGCCGATATCTTTCTTTTGTGCCGTGGTGGACAGTATCAGGTGGTTTTTCACGAGCCACGCAACCTTGCGCGCATCGTACTGGCCCATGCCATGTTCAAGGCAGAAGGACTCGGCATCGACGGCGCCGAGTTCCGAGTGATCACCGCCGCGGCCTTTTGCGATGTCGTGAAAGAGGCCAGACAAGTACACAATTTCGGGTTTTTCCAGTTGCTGCATGATGTGGCTGCAGTAGGGGTATTCGTGGTCGAAACGGCTCAGCGCAAAGCGCCGCAGATTACTCACCACAAACAAAGTGTGTTCATCCACGGTGTAGGCGTGGAACAGGTCGTATTGCATGCGTCCGACGATGCGGCCGAACGCGGGTATGTAGAGGCCGAGCACGCCGTAAACGTTCATCCGACGGAGGCCGTGTGTAACGCCCGTTGGTGCCCGCAGAATGGACAAGAACAATCTGTGGTTACGCGGGTTTTGTCGAAACTCTTCATCGATCAAATACAGATTCCGTTTGATCAGGCCTATCGTCGAGGCGCTGACGCCGCGTGTGTCCGGGTTTTGTTGCAATATCAGGAATAATTCGAGCAGCGCGGAGGGATCGTTCGTAAATACGTCGTCGCTGCTTGTTTGTAAGAAACCATTCTTGATCTGGAAGCGTTCGTTAAGCGTTTCCGGTTCCGCATCGGGGTCCATGAGGATCGCTTCCTCAAACGATTGCAGCAACATTTCGTTGAGGCGCGATAAATCCATGACCGTGCGGTAGTAGCGCTGCATCAGTTGTTCGACGGCCAGCGTGTAAGTTGCGTCCTCGTAGCCCAGCATGTTGGCGAGATTGATCTGGTGATCAAAAAGAATGCGGTCCTCGCGTCTGCCTGTGAGGATGTGCAACGCGAACCGAACTCGCCAAAGAAAGGACTGGCCGTTTTGCAGGCGCGTGAGTTGTCCGGGCGTCAGGAATTCATGGTCGACGAGTTCATCCAGCGTTGTGCATCCAAAGTGTCGCTTGGCGACCCAGCCAATCATCTGAATGTCACGTAAGCCGCCGGGGCTGCCTTTGACGTTTGGTTCGAGTTTGTACGCCGTATCGTCATAACGAAAATGGCGCGCGATTTGTTCCTTGCGTTTTTCCTCGAAGAAGACCTTCGATGGCCAGATCCGGTCCGGCCCGACGCTTTGCTGCATGTCGAGGAACAAGGATTCCGGCCCGCTGATCAGGCGCGCCTCCATTAGCGTCGTTGTGACCGTGAGGTCGGCTTCCGATTCCTGCAGACATTGTGCAACCGTGCGGACACTGTGGCCAATCTCAAGACCGACATCCCACAGCGATACGACGAACGCCGAAATGCAGTCATTGCCGGCATCGTCCGGAGGGCCCGGCAGCAACAGCATGATATCGACGTCGGAGTAAGGGTGGAGCTCCGCGCGCCCGTAGCCACCGACAGCGACAAGCGCGACATGATCGGCCAGTTCACCGGCATGCTGGTTCCACAGGCCCTTGAGGACGTCGTCGACAATGTCGGCGCGCTCGCGGACAAGCGCTGCGACGGATTCGCCGTCGAGGAATCGACGCTTCAGGTCCTCGCCGCGCGCTGCAAGCTTGGCCCGACTGCCAAGGCTATCTGGCGTCTGCTCCAAGCGTCAGGACCTCGTAGCCGGTGTCGGTAACAAGTACCGTGTGTTCCCACTGAGCCGACAGGCTGTGATCTTTGGTGACAACCGTCCAACCATCATTGAGGAGTTTGACCCCGCGCTTGCCGGCGTTAACCATGGGTTCGACCGTCAGGGTCATGCCTTCGCGCAGTTCCATACCGGCCCCTGCGTGGCCATAGTGCAGAACCTGGGGGTCTTCATGGAAGACAAGGCCGATGCCATGCCCGCAGTATTCGCGGACCACTGAAAAGCGGTTTTTTTCGACGTGCGTCTGAATGGCCGCGCCCACGTCCCCGAGATGCTTGCCCGGTGCAAGCTGTTCGATACCCAACCACATGCCTTCGAAAGCCACCTGAGACAGGCGGTCTGCCTTTATCCTGGGCTTGCCCACGAAATACATGCGACTGGTGTCACCGTGAAAGCCGTCTTTGATGACGGTGACGTCGATGTTGACCGCATCGCCCTGTTTGAGGATCTTGTCGCCCGGTATACCGTGGCAAACAACGTGATTGACCGACGTACAGATTGATTTCGGGAAGCCCTTGTAATTGAGCGGAGCCGGGATCGCATTCTGCTGACTTGTTATGAAGTCATGGCAGATCCGGTCAAGTTCGCCGGTGGTGATGCCCGGTTTGACATAATCACCGATCATATCGAGCACTTCCGAGGCCAGGCGGCCGGCGATGCGCATTTTTTCCTGCTCATCCGCAGATTTTATGGTCACAGTCATCGTTTTAACCTGAGTCGAACCGAGGTTTTCGAGAAAACCCCGGTTCGACCCCATTTTAAGAAGGCTTGAACTACGCGTTGTTGGCCGAGGCCGGCTATGGTATAAAGCGCGCGCCCAAGAGGCAATTAATCCACACGCTTGTCGTCACATCCCGCTGGGTGCCCTGTAAATACAAGGGGTTGCGAGATGGGGCAAGCGGAGGCATAACCCGGAGAAATAACATGGCAGACGTAACCATGCGCCAGATGCTAGAGGCTGGCGTGCATTTTGGTCATCAGACCCGATTCTGGAACCCGAAGATGGCACCCTACATCTTCGGCGAACGGAACAAAATCCATATCATCAACCTTGAGAAGAGCCTTCCGATGGCGCGCGAAGCCTGCGCGTTCGTTAAGGCGACAGTCGCCGATGGCGGCACCATACTTTTCGTTGGTACCAAGCGTGCAGCCCGCGACGCGATGCGTGATAACGCAGTTCGCAGCGATATGCCCTATGTATGCCACAGATGGCTGGGCGGCATGCTCACAAACTACAAGACGATTCGTAAGTCGGTTAAGCGCCTTGTAACGCTTGAGCAGATGGCACAAGACGGCGAGTTCGACGGCCTGACCAAGAAGGAAGTTCTTGGCCTGACGCGTGAGCGCGACAAGCTTGAGCGCAGCCTCGGCGGCATCAAGGTCATGAAGTCTCTGCCAGATGTCATGTTCGTCGTCGACGTTGGCCATGAGGACATCGCGATTCGTGAGGCCCGTAAGCTGGGTATTCCTATTGTTGCCGTCATCGATACGAACTGCTCGCCGGACGGTGTCGACTATGTAATCCCAGGCAACGACGATGCGATGAAAGCCATCGAATTGTATGCGTCATTGATTGCAGATGCCGTTCTCGACGGCAAGAGTTCAGTGCCGGAAGTGTCGCTGGGCGAAGACGAATTCGTCGAGCTTGATGAAGAAGGCAACGTCAAGAAAGCCACAGGTCGCAAGAAGAAAGCCTCCAGGAAACCAGCCAGAAAGCCTGTTGTAAGGACCAAGGCTGCGACGAAGCCTGCCGATGACCAGGAGAAGACCGCAGAGAAAGCTGAGGTGAAAACCGCAGAGAAAGCTGAGGAGAAGGTCGAGGAGAAGGTCGAGGAGAAGGTCGAGGAGAAGGTCGAGGAGAAGGTCGAGGAGAAGGTCGAGGAGAAGGTCGAGGAGAAGGCCGCAGAGAAGGTCGAGGAGAAGGTCGAGGCGAAGGCCGCAGAGAAAGCTGAGGCGAAGGACGACACGGCGGACAAGCCGGCTGCGAAAAAAGCGGCTGCAAAGAAAACCGCCAAGAAGAAAACCGCCAAGAAGGCCAGCAAGAAAGTTGCCAGGAAAGCATCAGCCAAGAAGGCTGATGTCAGCGAGTAATAACTGCAGTAAAGAGGAATTCAAGTGATGGCTATTAGTGCATCCATGGTGAAAGAGCTTCGCGAGCGCACTGGCGCTGGCATGATGGACTGTAAGAAAGCGCTCGTCGAAACCGATGGTGATATCGAAGCTGCGATCGAGCACCTGCGCAAATCGGGTAAAGCGAAGGCGGACAAGAAGTCCAGTCGTATCGCAGCTGAAGGTGTTGTCGTCGTTAGGTCGAATGGCAGTAAAGCTGTTGTAATAGAAGTGAACTCCGAAACAGACTTCGTTGCGAAGGATGAAAATTTCCTGACCTTCGTCAACGCAGTCGCGGATGCGGCATTGGCGTCCGGCCAGGTTGATGTTGCCTCTCTCGCAGACGACTCGCTGGCGGACGGACAAACGGTCGAAGGCGCACGAACTGAACTCGTTAACAAGGTAGGCGAGAATATTTCGGTACGCCGAATTGCCCAGATTAGTCACGAAGGCCCGGTTTCGCATTACATTCACGGTGCCAAAATCGCGGCCGTCGTCGCGCTTGAGGGTGGAGATGAAGACCTCGCTCGCGATGTAGCGATGCATATTGCTGCGACAAACCCGAATTGCATTGACGAGACGGGTGTTTCGGCCGAGACACTGGAAAACGAGCGTCGCATCCTGACCGAGCAGGCGCAGGAGTCGGGCAAGCCACCGGAAATCGTTGAAAAAATGGTCAATGGGCGCGTTGCCAAATTCCTCAAAGAAATCACCTTGGTGGGCCAGCCTTTCGTCAAGGATCCGGATGTTACCGTTGGCAAGCTTCTGGATACGGCCGGCGCGAAAGTCGTGTCGTTCACGCGCTTCGAAGTGGGCGAGGGTATCGAGAAGAAGGTTGAGAACTTTGCCGACGAAGTCATGCAGCAGATTGACGACGCAAAGAAGAAAGACGCCGATTGAATAAGATAGTATTGATTGCGGCCCGGCATGCCAGGCCGCAATCGAGAATTACGGAGTAAGTGCGTATGAGTGACAGGCCCGCCCCCTACCGTCGAGTGCTGCTGAAACTCAGTGGCGAAGCGCTAATGGGTGATCTGGACTACGGCATCGAGCCGAAGGTCATTCAGCGACTCGCCAGGGAAATTGCAGTCGCCAGGGAAACCGGCGTTGAGATTGCAATTGTAATCGGTGGCGGCAACATTTTTCGCGGCGCGGGTCTGGCCCGGACCGGCATGGATCGCGTTACCGGTGACTACATGGGAATGCTGGCGACTGTCATGAATGCGCTGGCAATTCAGGATGCGCTCGAAACACTGGATGTCTTCGCTCGTGTGATGTCGGCAATACAGATTCATGATGTGTGCGAAGATTATATTCGCCGCCGCGCTGTCCGGCACCTCGAGAAAGGTCGTGTCGTGATTCTCGCAGCCGGAACAGGCAATCCATTCTTTACTACCGATACGGCAGCCAGCCTGCGTGCCATCGAGATCGGTGCCGATGTATTACTGAAGGCGACCAAGGTCGACGGCGTATATGACTGCGATCCGGTGGGTAATCCGGATGCGGTACGATTCGATACGGTAACTTATGACCAGGTCATTTCGGACAAGCTTGCCGTAATGGATGCGACCGCGGTCGTAATGTGCCGGGATAATAATCTGCCACTACGAATTTTTGACCTTACACGGCCGGACGCATTGATTCAGGCAATGTCCGGTGAGGAAATTGGCTCGTTGGTAACCGCTTAAAGAGAGCTCGGAGGTATTTGAAGTGTTAGACGAGATCAAGAAAGATGCTGGCGACCGAATGTCTAAAAGTGTTGCGGCGCTAAAAACGGAAATGACCAAGATCCGGACGGGTCGTGCACACACGAGCTTGCTCGACCACATCACTGTCGATTACTATGGTGCGCAGACACCGTTAAGCCAGGTGTCCAATGTAGGCGTTGAGGATTCGCGAACGCTGATCGTTACGCCGTGGGAAAAGGACATGGTGGCAGTCATCGAAAAAGCCATCATGAATTCTGATCTTGGTCTCAACCCCATATCGGCCGGTACAGTAATTCGCGTACCGCTGCCAACGCTTACTGAAGAACGCCGCAAGGACATGATTCGTGTGGTGCGAAATGAAGCAGAAGGCGGCCGCATCGCTGTGCGGAGCGTACGACGCGATGCAATCAACGACATCAAGGATCTGCTAAAGGAAAAAATGATCGGCGAGGATGACGAACACCGTGCCGAGGACGACATTCAGCGCATCACCGACAAGTATGTCGCGGAGATCGACCAGGTACTGGCCGAGAAAGAAAGCGAGCTGTTGGAAATCTGAGTGTCGGATTTGCTGCCCACTGACTCAATCGTCCCGGAGCATGTCGCCGTCATCATGGATGGCAATGGACGCTGGGCGCGCGAGCGCGGCAAGGCGCGTCACAGCGGACACCGGGCCGGCGTAAAATCGGTTCGCGCGACGGTTGAACACGCTGCACTTCGTGGGATTCAGCACCTGACTTTGTTTGCCTTCAGTAGTGAAAACTGGAGCCGGCCGGCCGCTGAGGTAGGCGCTCTGATGGCATTATTTGTGGAAGCTTTGCGACGAGAAGTTACTGAGCTGCATCGCAATAACGTGCGGCTTGAATTCGTAGGCAACCGCGCCAGTCTTGGTGCTGCGCTCATTCGCAAGATTGAGGCGTCCGAAGCGCGGACGGCCGATAACGACGGGCTGCACCTGATTATTGCGATAGCCTACGGCGGGCGATGGGATATTGTGGGGGCGGCGCGCAAGTTGGCTAAACGGGCCGTTGATGGTGATATTCACGTGGACGACATTGACGAACAGATGTTAGGGAAAGACATGCAATTCGCTGGCGTACCGGATCCTGACCTGTTAATTCGAACGGGTGGGGAGCAACGTATCAGCAACTTCCTGTTATGGAATCTTGCCTACGCTGAGCTGTGGTTTTGCGACACGTTGTGGCCCGATTTTGACGAGGCCGAGTTCGATCGCGCGCTGGACTTTTTCGCGCGTCGACAACGTCGATTCGGCCAAACAGGCGATCAACAAGAGGCAGCTGAATGCTAAAGCAACGGGTGATCACAGCCGTTATTGCGCTGCTTATCTTCGCGCTCGTGGTGTTTGTGGCGCCGCCGATCGTCGCTGAGCTCGCGATTGCAGTGGTAATACTCGCCGGTGCCTGGGAGTGGTCCGGCTTTCTCGGCGGTGCGTCGACGCCCAGGCGCATTGCCTATGTACTTTTCATTGCTGTCTTTATAGCGTTGATCGCGAGGGCGTGGCCGGACAACGTTCATGTCGTGTTGCAGATTTCGCTCGCCTGGTGGATCGCAGCCTTGATATGGGTATTTTTCTTTCCGACGCGGATACCCGCGGCGGCACGCTGGATTTGCGGGGCTTTGGTGCTTGTGCCGTTGTGGGCCGCGCTCGTGATGCTGTATCAGGCAGCGCCGTCGTTGTTGTTGTTCGCCTTACTCATCGTCTGGGCGGCAGACGTCGGTGCCTATTTTGCCGGCAAGCAATTCGGACGTGTAAAGCTGGCCCCGGCGATCAGCCCGGGCAAAACCTGGGAAGGCGTCATTGGCGGGCTGCTGCTGGTCGTGGTCCTGTGTGTGGGGCGCAGCTTCTGGTTTGAGACCAACCTGACAGTGCTGGTGCCATTTTGCCTCGCCGTTGCCGGCGTATCGATCGTTGGCGACCTCACGGTCAGCATGTTCAAGCGCACGGCAGGCCTCAAAGACAGCGGCAGCTTGTTTCCGGGCCATGGCGGCATTCTTGATCGCATTGACTCCATCTCCGCAGCGGCCCCGTTGTTTGCGCTGGGGCTTGGCTGGACAGGGTTGAGCTAATGGGCCATTCAGTTAGCGTTAATGAGAGGGCACCTATGCTGCTCGGTCGGGTCAGAGCGTAGGACGAGCTTATGGGTGGAGCTATTTACAGTCTTCTGGCATTCATCGCCGCGATCAGCATTCTGGTCGCCGTGCATGAGTACGGACATTATATTGTCGGTCGCTTGAGCGGCATGAAAGTGCTGCGCTTCTCAATTGGCTTTGGCAAGCCGATCTGGACCCATATTGGCGCGGGTGAGGATCGCACGGAATACTGCGTTTCAGCGATTCCGCTGGGTGGTTATGTGCGTTTTCTCGACAGCCGCGAAGGCCCGGTAGCGCCCGAAGACGAGGGCCGTGCATTCGACCATCGACCGATTCCCGCCAGAATTCTTGTGCTGCTGGCAGGGCCGTTCTTCAACTTCCTGTTCGCGATCGTGGCCTATTGGGCGTTGTTCGTTTACGGCGTGCCGACCTTGCGACCGGCAATCGGTGTTGTCGAGCCGGGTACCTACGCAGAAGATGCTGGATTGTCCTTTGGCGACCGTATTATTGCGGTTGGCGAAACACAAACACCCGATTGGGAGTCCGCATTGGTCGCGATGCTGGATGGCCTTATCACCGACGGCAGGGTTGCACTGCGACTTGAGGACGAATCGGGCTATCAACGCTCGACGACGATTGATGTTGGAGACGATGCTGCGCGACTTACTGAGCCGGGCATGTTGTTTGATGGGCTGGGTTTTAGTCCCTGGCAACCGCCTGCGATCGTTGGCGAAGTGAGCAATGACGGTGCGGCGGAAGCGGCCGGTGTTCGGGAAGGCGATCGCATAGTCCGAATTGACGGGGAGCCGATCGGCAATTTCGGCGAATTGCGTGAAGTCGTATCCGCGCGTCCGGACCAGCGAGTCCTTATCGAAGTAGAGCGCGGTGCCGAGCGCCTGGAGCTCGATGTGTTGCTCGGTTCCGACCTGCGCGACGAACAAGTCGTTGGCCTGTTAGGCATTGCGGCGGCGGCGAACACGGCCGATTACTATTATCTGCGTCAATACGGCCCGCTGGAATCTGTAAGTCAGGCGACCGCGCGTATGTGGCAGTCGTCCGTGTTTACCTTGCGAATGCTCGGCCGAATGTTGACGGGTGATGTATCAATCAAGAATATTAGCGGGCCCATTAACATCGCTCAATTTGCGGGCGCATCGGCGCAGGCCGGCGTGGGTAATTTCCTGAGCTTCCTTGCGATTCTGAGCATCAGTTTGGGTGTTTTGAATTTGCTGCCGATTCCGATGCTGGACGGCGGCCAGATCGTTTACCAACTCGTGGAGTGGGTCAAAGGCAGTCCCATGTCTGAGCGCGCGCAGATCGCAGGTCAGCAGGCGGGTATCCTGGCGCTTCTCTTGCTCATGAGTTTTGCTTTTTACAATGACATCGCGAGATTACTGGGCTAAGCCCCGGTTGTTACTGGAACGACGAATGAAAAATGATCGACAAATAAAACCCCGTACCTGGCATGTACTGCCCATGACGCTCGCCGTTCTGCTGCTGGCGCTGCCGTCCTACGCGGAGGACATGGAGAAGTTTGTCGTTCGTGACATGCGAGTGCAGGGCTTGCAACGCATCTCGGAAGGAACGGTTTTCAATTACCTGCCAATCAATATCGGCGATACCGTTGACACGGTGCGCATTCGCGAAGCGATTCGCGCGTTGTATGGCCAGGGTCTGTTTAACGACATCGAAATTCGTCGCGATGGCGAGACGCTGGTCATCGTTGTCGGCGAGAGACCCTCGATTGAGAGTTTTGAAATCGAAGGCAACAAGGATATCAAGACAGAAGACCTCATGGTGTCTCTGCGCGGTGTCGGCCTCGCCAAAGGTCGCACGTTCGACCGAGCCGTTCTCGA
>SMVA01073231.1_pt1 | contig 11409 bp, 6 predicted proteins | sample 2456451 | NCBI WGS metagenome assembly SMVA01 (sample SAMN11095933, study PRJNA526329) | marine sediment metagenome | biome: Marine sediment; feature: Surficial sediment; material: Deep marine sediment; isolation source: Hadal surficial sediment | place: Pacific Ocean | collected 2014-05 | depth 0-1...
CAGCAAATTGCCGAAGTGGCGCCCGAGTTAGTGGCAGAGTTGGAACGTGTAGGCGCACGTTTCACCCATCACAGCTCGATCGCGCCGACCGGCACGATATCGCTGTCCTTGGCGAATAACGCCAGCAACGGCATAGAGCCGAGTTTTGCTCACCATTACTTCCGTAACGTGATCCGCGAAGGGCGGAAGAGCAAGGAAAAGGTCGATGTATTTTCCTACGAGTTACTGGCTTATCGTCAATTGATAAACAAGTCCGCTGCTCCGGATGCCGAAAAGACGGAAGAGAAGCTGCCCGATTATTTCATAACCGCAGAAGACATTACGCCGAAAGAGCACGTTGATATTCAGGCGTCAGCTCAGAAGTGGATCGATTCATCTATTTCAAAGACTGCAAATGTGCCGACCGATTTTGCATTTGAGGACTTTAAGGATATTTATCTTTATGCGTATGAGAAGGGCCTGAAGGGTTGCACTACTTTTCGGTTTAATCCGGAGGCCTTTCAGGGCGTTTTGGTTAAAGAACGGGATTTGCAGAATACGAGGTACACATTTGTACTGGACGACGGTACAGAGGTGACGTTGCAGGGTGATCAGGAAGTTGATTATGACGGTGAGACACATTCCGCCGCCAATTTATTTGACGCTCTTAAAGAGGGCTATTACGGCAAGTTTTAAGGAATACCGACGTGGAAAAAATAAGTATAGATAAACCAATCGTTGACTACCGGGTCGAAACTGGCGAGGTGCCCGAACCGGAATCAGATACCACGACATCAAGCGCCCCGCTGAGCCGTAAAACCAGCGAAGATGGGAAAGTCGTGCGCATGCACGAAAAACTGGAGCGTCCGGAGATGCTGCTCGGCTCTACCTATAAGGTCAAGACGCCGATTTCGGATCACGCGATGTATGTCACTATTAATGACATTGTTTTGAATCCTGATACGGAGTTCGAAATCCGTCGACCGTTCGAGATTTTTATTAACTCCAAGAATCTTGATCACTATCAGTGGATCGTGGCGCTGACTCGCATTATGTCTGCGGTTTTCAGGAAGGGCGGTGACGTGACCTTTCTGGTGGATGAGCTTAAGGCGGTATTCGATCCGCGAGGCGGTTACTGGCAGCCGGGCGGCACTTTCATGCCGTCGATCATTGCAGAGCTCGGTCATATCGTAGAAAAGCATTTGCGATATATCGGTATGCTTCCGAAGCAAGGGCTGGATGAGCAGCAACAGAAGCTTGTCGACCAGAAACGCCGCGAATTTTTGGCGCAAAACAAGCAACAGGATGCTTTTTCCACGACCACGTATCCTACCGGTGCGCAGCTCTGCATAAAGTGCAGTACCAGGGCGACCGTTATGATGGATGGTTGTATGACGTGCCTGAACTGCGGCGAATCGAAGTGCGGATAAAATAATTCGCCGTTTACCGGAGTCAGACCCCGTTTGCCTGAGTCCCTTTGATCTGAGCCCCTTTGATCCGAGCATGGGTCCATACCCTCCTATTTGTAGGTAGAATTGGGGGTAGACTCCAGAGATTCAAACCCCAGAGATTAATTACCGGCCATGACTCTTCAGGTCCCCGATTTTTCCGGCGTTACCGTGCTTACTGTCGGCGACCTGATGCTTGATCAGTATTGGTTTGGCTCGACGAGTCGAATTTCGCCGGAAGCGCCGGTGCCGGTCGTGAACGTCAATGAGGCTCAGGCCAGGCCAGGCGGCGCGGCGAACGTGGCGGTGAATCTCGCCAGTCTCGGCGTCAATACGGTTTTGGTTGGTGTTACCGGTGTTGATTCGAATGGCGAAAAGTTACGCCAGTTGCTGGTCGATCAGGGTATACAGTTGGAGGTGACCGAAGCCGAGTCCCGGCCCACGATCACCAAGTTAAGAGTACTCAGTCGCAATCAGCAACTGATCCGTCTCGATACCGAGGATACTTTTGACGTTAAGGACGTTAAGCCACTCGGTCAGATTGTCGAGAACCAGATCGCGGCGGCCAACGTCTGCATCCTGTCGGACTATGCCAAGGGTACACTGGCTCGGGCGCCTGAGATAATCTCGATCTGCCGGGCGCAGAAGGTCACTGTGCTGGCTGATCCGAAAGGCGCGGATTTTACACGGTATCGTGGTGCGAGCGTGTTGACACCAAATCTGGTTGAGTTCGAGGCGGTCGTTGGGCGTATACGCAACGACGAGCAACTCGTCGACCGGGGGCAGGCGTTATGTGCGGAACTGGATCTCGGCGCATTGCTGGTTACGCTCAGTGAGCGTGGCATGGTGGTGATTGCCGATAAAACGGAACCGGTTTTTTTGCCGGCGCGAGCCCGCGAGGTGTTCGACGTTACGGGTGCGGGTGACACTGTTATCGCGGTATTGGGAGCGGGGCTGGCAACTGGACAAAGCCTCCCGGACGCAGCGGCGCTCGCCAACCTCGCAGCCGGGCTTGTCATTCGAAAGATTGGCGTGGCTTCAGTGACACCTTCTGAATTGAGGTTGGCGCTGCACGAGCACGGTCTCGGCGGAGCCGGTGTGCTTTCGCGCAAAGAGGCGCCGGCCACATCTCAGGAAGCGCGGTTTCGCGGGGAGCGGATTGTGATGACGAACGGCTGTTTCGATATTCTTCATACCGGTCATATCGCCTACCTGGAGGAAGCAAAGACGCTGGGTGATAGATTAATCGTGGCCGTAAACGATGACGCATCGGTCACACGACTGAAGGGGCCCGGCCGGCCCATAAATACGGTGGAAGATCGAATGACACTGCTGGCGGGTCTGGCCGCGGTGGATTGGGTCGTGCCGTTTTCAGAGGATACGCCTGCGGAGGTCGTGGCTGACATTCTCCCTGACGTGCTCGTAAAGGGAGGCGACTACACAGCTGATTCGATCGCGGGCAGTAAGACTGTTATTGAGAACGGTGGCCGTGTCGAAGTATTGAGTTTCCGGGAAGGACGCTCGACGTCGTCGATCATCGAAGCGATTCAAAACTTATCATCGACGGATTCTTAGTCTTAGGTTTTCCAGAATCTTTTGCGCTTTGCATACGCAGTTCTGACTTACTTTTTGATTCCGGTGCTCCTGTTGCACCTGTTATGGCGAAGTTTGAGCAACCCCCCGTACCGTCAGCGGATCGCCGAGCGGTTTGGGTTCTTCGATCGAAAACTGGATGCCCCGACTATCTGGGTGCACGCCGTGTCAGTTGGAGAAGTCCAGGCGGCGGCGGCGCTGGTAAGGGCGCTGCAGAAACGACATCCGGACCGGTTGTTGATCGTGACGACGATGACACCCACAGGATCGCAGCGGGTTCGGGATCTGTTCGGCGATGCGGTCATCAACAGTTACGTGCCGTATGACCTCGACGGCGCGGTGTGCCGTTTTTTTGATTGGGCCAAGCCTGAATTGGCGATCATAATAGAGACCGAATTGTGGCCGAATTTGTTTCGCGAATGCGGAATTCGGAAAATTCCACTCGTTCTTGCCAGCGCCCGCGTGTCGCCCGGATCGATGAATCGATATCGGTGGCTGGTTGGTCTTTTCCGTGAAACCCTTTCTCACGGAATTATTATCGCAGCGCAGACTGAGACCGATGCGTCCAGGTTCAGGTTGCTGGGCGCAAATCCGGCGCGGATTTCCGTAACTGGAAACATCAAGTTTGATTTCGACCTGGATCCCGATATTTCCACCAAGGGCCGAAGTTTTCGCGAGGAACATGCGCGTGGTCGCCCGGTATGGATTGCTGCCAGTACCCATTCCGATGAGGAGCAAATCCTGCTGGAGGCGCATCGGGAGATACTGAAAAGTATTCCAGAGGCGTTGTTAATGATCGTGCCGCGGCACCCGGAGAGATTTCAGGGGGTTGCCGCGCTGATCGAGCGGGCCGGTATGAGTTGCGTTACCCGAAGTGGTGGTCGACAGTGTGTCGCTGGCACCGAAGTCTTTCTCGGCGACAGCATGGGTGAGCTGATGCTTTTTTATGCGGCCGCAGATATTGCTTTTGTCGGCGGTAGTCTGGTGTCTGTTGGCGGGCATAATTTGCTTGAGCCGGCGGCGCTGGGATTACCCGTATTGACCGGGCCGCACACATTTAACGCGCCCGATATCGCCGAATTGCTCATCGCAGACGGGTCCACGCAAGTCGTGCATGACGCCGGCGAAATCACTGATCGGGTGATTTCGTTGTTCGGTGATCCGCCTGAACGTCAGCGGCGCGGCGATGAAGGACGGCAGGTGATCGAAAAAAACCGCGGTTCGCTCGGGCGGTTGCTGAGCCTGATCGACCCGATTATTGCGCCAACCAGCCGTTGACCTCGTTCAGGTCATCGACGCTTAAAATGCCGGCCGCCTGTTTCAACAGCAAAACATTGATAATGTAATCGTAGCGGCTACGCGAGTAATTGACGTCCGCTATAAACAGCTGGCGCCGCTGCTCAAGCACATCGACCGTGGTCCGGGTGCCGACCTCGAATCCAGCCTCGGTGGCCCGCAATGCCGTCTCGGACGATTTGCGGGCTTGCCGCAGGGCCTTGACCCGGGAAATTTCCGCTATCACGCCGAGATACGCATCCCGGGCTTCGCGTTCCGTCTGCCGTGCTGTGCCTTCGAAGCGCTCCTGCGCCGCGCGGTGGCGATACATCGCCTCGCGACGCTGGGCCGATACGGTGCCGCCACTCAGGATTGGCACCGCAAATTGGATTTGTATCGAATCCGCCGTCGAGTCAGTGCCGATCGGGGAAGTACTGCTGAGTCCGGTCACGGGATTTGTGGCGGTGCCTTGACCCGATATGTCAGTTTCAGTATGTGATGCCACCAAGTCGATCGTCGGGTAATGGCGGGTTTTCGCTATCCGGAAATCATCCTTCGCGATCTCGGCGCCCAATTCACTGGATAGCACGAGGAAATTTTGGTGCAGCGCCGTTTCGACCCAGGCGTCTTCGTCTTCCGGGTCCGGGCTGACCAGCGGAATTTCGGTCTTCGGGCTGTTCAGGTCGCTTGGGTATTGGCCGACGATCTCGCGCACCGATTCCCTGCTCGTCGCGAGATTGCGTTTCGCCGTGATTTCGGCGGCCACGGCCTGATCGTATCCGGCCTGTGCTTCATGGACGTCGGTGATCGCGATCAGTCCGACCTCGAAACGTTTCTCCGCCTGCTCAAGCTGACGGCCGATGGCCTCCTTGGCCGCCTGTTCCGATTCGAGCGTGTCCTGCGCGGCGAGCACATTGAAATAGGCCCGCGCGACGCGGATCATCAGGTCCTGTCCGGCAGCCTGGTAATCGGCCTCGGCCTGCGCGACCTGTTTGCTCGATTTTTTCAACGAGACCCACTGGTCCCAGCGAAAGATGGTCTGTCTGAGTTGGATGCCCCATCTCCAGCCATCGCTTGCATTGTCGAATGCAGACGGCGCAATGATACCGCCAACGGTCGTGTCGCGGGTGCCTTCCGATTCATCGTCAGTATAGGTCGCATCCACATTGATCTGTGGTAACAAAAAACCTCTCGCGGCCGGTTTCAGTTCCAACGCGGCATTTCGGTTCGCTTCCGCCTCTTTGATTCCCGGGTCGCTGAGCAGCGCCAGTCTGTAAATTTCGATCAGGTTGTCGGCGTTCCCTACCGGCATCGTGAGAAGGGCCGCGACAAGACTGAACAAAGCTAAAGTTTTTTTCATGATGAAAATTGATGGGCCGTCGTTATATATTAGGAGCGATATAGTGATTCGAAACTCATCACTGCGGACACGGTATACCAGAGAGACGCTCCATTGTCAGCTTGAAATCCATCTCGATCGTTGAATTAGGGATGTATTCGTTCGCATCGGATCATATCGGGTCCGCAACTTCCGACATCGGGTTAACGAAGCCGCATTATGGTGAATCTGCCGGTCCGGCATAGACGCATGGGCTATTCTAACCTGCATGACCGAAGCCTGGCTGATCCGTCTCTTGGCATTGGCCTGTCTGGGCTTTGCCGCCACCTGCGGAGTGTTCTGGGGCCGCAGGCGCAGTTACGCCCGTCAAGTCGCCAAATTGCATACCGATATCGTTGAATCTGCCGAGGCGGCAGCTTTTGGCAAGAGAGTGTCGTTGACCGGTACCCCGCCAGAGCTCGGGGAACTGGGCAGCACCGTCAACCTGCTGTTCGATGCGCTCGAGACCAAAGATGCGCAAATGCGCCAGCGCGAGACATTGTTTCACGATCTCGCAAACACCCTGCCGGATCTGGTCCTCGTTCACCGCGAGCGAATTATGTTTGCGAATCGCGTTACCAGCGAGCCGCTGGGCATCAATTCGGATCAGCTGGTCGGTCGTCCGGTAACCGATTTGATCCGTCCGGCCTACCGGAATGCAGTACAGAAATCGATTGCCGCCCGGCTGGCCGGTCAGGGCGGGTCAGAAAGTTCTGAGATGCAATTGATCAATGGGGGCGATCGCGGGGCCTGGATCGAGGTTACCAGCGTGCTGATCGATTATCGCGGACAACAGGCCATTTTGACGGTTGCACAGAACATTACCTATCGAAAACGTATCGAGGCCTCCCTTCGCCGCAACAAACAGCAGGCACAGTTCACGCTCGAATCGATCGGTGAGGGCATCATTACATCCGACACCCGCGGCTATATCGACTACATGAATGCGGCGGCCGAGAAGCTGACCGGGACCAAGCGGGATGCGGCGCATGGCAAGCGGCTCGGAGACATCGTGAACCTCGTGGATGAAGGCGATCGTCGCGATCTCGGCGACCCCGTTATTCGTAGTCTGACCGATCGACGCAGAATCAGCATGGGTAGCAGGGCCTTGATGATTTCCAGGGCCGGTGAGACAGAACATTCGATCGAAATGACGGCGTCTCCGATCAGGGGCCCCGATGGCTCGATCGTCGGGGTCGTCGTGATTATGCACGATGTTTCCGAAAGACGCGGGCTGGCGCAGCAAATGAGTTATCAGGCGGCTCACGATCCGTTGACCGGCTTGATCAACCGGCGCGAATTCGAGCGCCACCTCGGGAATTGTCTGCAATCAGTCCGGGACCAGGATACTTCGCATGTGCTTTGTTACCTCGATCTGGATCGGTTCAAGGCGGTCAACGATACTTGCGGGCACATTGCCGGCGACAACATGCTGCGAGAGGTATCGGCGCTGATTCGCGAAGAGGTTAGAGAGTCCGATTACGTGGCCCGCCTCGGAGGTGATGAATTTGGCATGCTTCTGATCGGATGTCCGTTGAAGAAAGCGCGTCAGATTGTGGACGATGTGATCAACGCGGTCAGGGATTATCGATTCACCTGGCAGGACAGGATTTTTACGATTGGCATCAGTATCGGATTAGTCGAAATCGGCCGCGAGAGCGGTTCGATCTCCGATATTCTCAGCGCGGCTGATTCGGCTTGCTATGTGGCGAAACAACGTGGACGGGGGCAGGTTCATGTTTATTCAGCCAAGGATGAAGTATCGGCGCGGCAGCGGGGCGAGATACACTGGCTGGGTTTACTGCAGACTGCGTTAAAGGAAAACCGGTTCGAGCTCTACGTTCAGCCTGTTATTTCAATCGCCGGAAAAGCCGTAACGGGGCCATCAGTCGAAGTGCTGCTGCGTATGCATGATGACCAGGGCGAGATCATTTTGCCGAGTCAGTTTATCAAGGCGGCAGAGCGTTACCAGCTCATGCCTAGCGTAGATCGCTGGGTCGTTCAGGCCACGTTAGCGGCTATCGGTCAGGGTGCAATACGGCTGCCTGAAAATCGCAGTTGCGGTATCAATTTGTCGGGCCAAACGCTCGGCGAGCCGACTTTTCTTGAATTTGTCGTCGATTGCCTCGATCACAGTCAGATCGATCCGTCACGGGTATGTTTTGAAATCAGTGAATCCTCGGTGATGTCTGACCTGGAACATGCGCGCCGTTTTGTCGACGTGCTGCACGGTATGGGTTGTCAGTTCGGACTCGATGATTTTGGCAGCGGGGTGGGTTCATTCGCCAGCGTCCGGGATCTGTCGATTGATTTTCTGAAGATCGATGGGCGATATACCTGTGATCTTGATTTCGACAGCCTGAATCATCAGGTCGTTTCGGCGATTACTCATTTATCGAAAACCCTCGGAATCAAGGTCATCGCTGAACAAGTGGAGGCGCAGGAGGATTTTATTGCGCTCCGTGAATTGGGCGTTGATTTTATACAGGGCTTCTACATACAAGAGCCCCGCAGCCTGCAGAAGGTGGCGACGAATGATCGGGTCAGAATCCCCAATTAACTGGCAAAAAAAGGGGCGGATTTTCCGCCCTTTTTTGTCTTCTGCAACGCCAGGTTCAGAGCAGCGGCACCATCAACAGTGCAACGATGTTGATGATCTTGATCAGCGGGTTGATTGCCGGGCCGGCAGTATCCTTGTACGGATCGCCAACCGTGTCGCCGGTGATCGCAGCCTTGTGGGCATCGGTGCCTTTGCCGCCGCAGTGGCCGTCTTCGATGTATTTCTTTGCATTGTCCCACGCGCCGCCGCCAACGGTCATCGAGATCGCAAGAAACAGGCCGGTGATGATCGTGCCGATCAGCATGCCGCCAAGCGCTTTGATTCCGCCACCTTCGCCGAACGCCAGGTTGGCGATGACGACGAGGACGACCGGCGCGAGCACAGGCAGCAGTGAAGGGACGATCATTTCCTTGATCGCGGCTTTGGTTAAGATGTCGACGCAGCGGGTATAATCCGGCTTGGCCGTGCCTTCCATGATGCCCTTGATCTCGCGGAACTGCCGGCGCACTTCTTCAACAACTGCGCCAGCGGCACGGCCGACGGCTTCCATTGCCATCGCCGCGAACAGGTAAGGCACCATGCCGCCGATGAACAGGCCGATGATGACCGCCGGGTCGTTGAGGACGAAGCCGATGTCCTGGAGCTTGCCTGCTTGTTCGAGGTTATGTGTATAGTCGGCGAACAGCACAAGTGCCGCCAGTGCGGCCGATGCGATCGCATAGCCCTTGGTAACGGCCTTGGTCGTATTTCCGACCGCGTCCAGCGGGTCGGTGATGCCGCGGATCTTCTCGTCGAGCTCCGCCATTTCGGCGATGCCGCCCGCGTTATCTGTGATCGGGCCGAATGCGTCGAGCGCAACGATCATACCGGTCATTGACAGCATCGCCGTCGCGGCGATCGCGATCCCATAAACGCCGTAAGGCTGCGGCATCAGTTCGTACGCGCCCCAGATAGATATACATATTGCGATGACCGGCGCAGCCGTGGCTTTCATGGACACGCCGAGACCGGCGATGATGTTCGTCGCAGCACCGGTGATCGAGGCATTCGCGATTTTCTGGACCGGGCTGTATTCCGTGCCCGTGTAATACTCGGTGATCCATACCATGAAAGCCGTTAGCGCGAGGCCGATCAGTGACGCGAACCACAGGCTTAACGGATTCAAGCCGTCGATGTCGGACATCATCGCAGTCGTCACCGGGTAGAATGCGATCGCGGCGATGATGCCGGATACGATCACGCCTTTGTAAAGCGCGCCCATGACCGAGCCGCCCTCTTTGGTCTTGACGAAGAACGTACCGATGATCGAAGCGACAATCGAGACTGCGCCAAGGACCAGCGGGTAGAGCACGCCGGCATCAGTGTTCTCCAGCAGCAAGCTACCAAGCAGCATCGTAGCGATGAGAGTTACGCCGTAGGTTTCGAACAGGTCGGCGGCCATGCCGGCGCAGTCGCCGACGTTATCGCCGACGTTATCTGCGATCACGCCCGGATTGCGGGGATCATCCTCCGGGATACCGGCCTCGACTTTGCCCACGAGATCGGCACCGACGTCGGCGCCCTTCGTAAAAATGCCGCCGCCGAGTCGTGCGAAGATCGAAATCAACGAGCCGCCGAAGGCGAAGCCGACGAGCGCGTGCAAAGCCTTCTCCGTCGGCATACCCGTTGCGGTCAGTACCCAGTAGTAGCCCGCGACGCCAATGAGGCCGAGGCCGACGACCAACATGCCAGTAATCGCGCCGCCGCGAAAAGCCACGTCGAGTGCCTTGCCCAAGCCTTCATTAGCGGCCTGGGCGGTTCTGACATTGGCTCTGACGGAAATGTTCATGCCAATAAAACCGGTCGCACCTGACAAGACGGCGCCAATCAGAAAGCCGATCCCGGTTGCCCAATCCAGGGCGAGTCCAAGAACGATGAACAGCACGGCGCCCGCGACGCCGATCGTGGTGTACTGGCGGTTCAGGTACGCACTGGCGCCTTCCTGGATTGCGCCCGCGATTTCCTGCATTCGCTCGTTGCCGGCGGGCTGTGCAAGAATCCATCGGCTTGATAGTGCGCCATAAATTAACGCGATGAAGCCTGCGCCGACACTCAGCATCAAGGCAATGCTGCTAGACATCTGTATATCCTCCAGAGAGACAAAAAACAGACCGCGCCGCGAATGGCTGGTCCTTTTTAATTTTAGTGGCGCACGTCTGTGAGCCCCATGGAGCCAACTGTCGGCCCAGAAAAGCGCGCTATGGTATCACAAAACCTGAACTCAGCTTTTTCGGGACGCCGACGTTCTTCAATACCGCATATTTCGGCAGCCCGCCTTGATAGGGAGGGTAGTCTTCCCCGCCAATCAATGGCTCCAGGTAACGTCTGCAGAGGGCCGTGATGCCAAAGCCGTCGCTGGAAATATAGCGTCGGGGCATCTTTTTCTCCCGGTTGGCGACCCGACTCAGCGGCGCCTTTTCGATCGTCCAGCGGTACGGCCGGTCCGATTTTCGTACGATCGCCGGCATTACGGCATTTTCGCCGGCCAGGGCCATTTCTACTGCCGCGCGCCCCACGGCATAGGCTTGTTCGACATCGGTTGCCGACGCGATATGTCGTGCGGAACGTTGCAGGTAATCCGCAATGGCGTAGTGATATTTAAAACCGAGATCATCCTTTACCATTTGTGCGATCACCTGGGCGACGCCACCCAGCTGCTGGTGGCCGAACGCGTCGGTCGTACCGGCGTCAGCCAGAAATCGTCCATCCGAATAGCGGGCACCTTCGCTGACGACGACGACACAGTATTCATTGTCCCTGACACAATTCTTGACCCGCGTAAGAAATGCTCGCCGTTTGAAAGGAATTTCGGGAAACAAAATGATGTGCGGCGCTTCGTCACGGCCCCGGCCGGCCAGACCAGCCGATGCCGCGATCCAGCCCGCGTGGCGCCCCATGACTTCGAGGATGAACACCTTGGTCGACGTCTTCGCCATCGAAGCGACATCGAGGGCCGCTTCGAGAGTCGATACGGCGATATATTTCGCTACCGATCCGAAACCGGGGCAGGTATCAGTGATCGGCAGGTCGTTGTCCACGGTTTTCGGGACATGGATCGCCTGCACCGGAAATCCCAGCTTTTTCGAAATCTGAGAAACTTTGTAGCACGTGTCCGCGGAGTCGCCGCCGCCATTATA
>SMVA01395448.1_pt1 | contig 11405 bp, 10 predicted proteins | sample 2456451 | NCBI WGS metagenome assembly SMVA01 (sample SAMN11095933, study PRJNA526329) | marine sediment metagenome | biome: Marine sediment; feature: Surficial sediment; material: Deep marine sediment; isolation source: Hadal surficial sediment | place: Pacific Ocean | collected 2014-05 | depth...
TAGACACCTTCAACCAGTTTTATCTTTCTCGCCTTTTTAGGCCTTACATGCTTACCAGAGAGGATCAAATCTAGCGCGTTTGGCAGCCCTATTTTGCGCGGTAACCTGTAGGTCCCACCAAAGCCTGGAATAAGCCCCAGCTGTACCTCAGGTAGCCCTAAAACCGTCTTAGGATCGTCACTACAGATGATCTGATCACAAGAGAGAGCAAGTTCCAGCCCTCCACCCAGGCATGGCCCATGCACACAAGTAATAGTGGGAATTTTAAGATCTTCAATCATATTGTAGATGATCTGCCCCTGTTCCGCTCCGTGTGCCGCCTCACTTTCTTTTTCAAAAGTGCCAATTAATTTTATATCCGCACCAGCTATAAAACAGCTGGGTTTGTGAGAGTGAAAGATCACCCCTTTTAACTCGTTTGCCTCGACTTTTTTCTTAACAACACCTACAATCTCTTTGGCGTCCGTTAAAGTTGCCTCGTCCAATACTGTCATGGACTTATCAGAGTTATAACCAAAGCCTACATAGGCGATGGAATTTCTAACCTCAAAACTCATGGTTTTTGTTTCCATTATCATTCTCCCGTTATGCCAAATTCTCGATTACCACAGCACCACCTTGACCGCCGCCAATACAAAGCGAGGCAATGCCGTATTTTTGTTTTCTTCTTTTTAGTTCATGGGCCAAGGTGACCACAATTCTAGAACCAGAAGAACCTACTGGGTGTCCGAGGGCGATACCACCACCATTGACATTAAATTTTTCATCTGGAATTTCACCTAAGGCCCTATCAACATCAAACCTGGCGGCCAAAGACTTATCCTTAGCGGCCATTCTAACGGCAATTATTTGTGCGGCAAAGGCCTCGTTGATTTCGATCAGATCCATTTGATCTAAATTAAGATCTGTCTTTGAAAGGACGCCATCCATTGCACGAAGTGGCCCCATCCCCATTCTCTCCGGTTCAAGGCCGGCAAAATGATAATCAATCATTCTCGCCATAGGGGTTAGGTTATATTTTTTAACCGCTTCTTCCGAGGCCATTAAAAAGACTGACCCCCCATCGGTGATAGGACAACTGTTACCAATGGTGACGGTACCCGATTTCTTTTCAAAGTAAGGCCTCATTTTGGCCAGCCCCTCCACTGAAGAGTTTGACCTAGGGCCTACGTCTTGATTTAGGATGCGATCAAGCTTTTTCCCGGTTTTAATAGCAACCATCTCAGCATCAAAGCGACCTTCAGTTTGTGCCGCCACTGCCCGCATATGCGAGCTATTGGCAAATTCATCCTGCTGCTCACGGGTAATGCCGAATTCTCTAGCTAAGACTTCTGCAGTTTGCCCCATATTTAATCCACAAAAGGGATCGGTGAGCCCCACTTCAATGGCCACCACGGGACTGAGATAGGGAATTCTAAAAGAGGCCAATACTTTTAATTTTTCAGGAATTGTTTTGGCCTTCATCAGTTTGATAAAAAGCTCCGTCATCTGCCTGCCGTAGATCAAGGGCATCTGAGACATACTCTCAACTCCACCAGCAAAAACCAGTTCTGATCTTCCACTGGCAATACCCAGCCAGCCCTGGCCCATGGCCTCCAATCCGGAAGCACAATTACGGTGAACGGTGACACCACTGGTTTTTTTATTAAGTCCGGCCTCCAAGGCCATGACACGACCAATGTTTGGATATTTTGGGGGTGCCCCGGTATTTCCAAAAATGACTTCATCGATAGCATCATTTGGTATAATGGTTTCATCCATTATGTTCCTGACTAAGTTAGACCCAAGGTAAGGGACGGGTACATCTTTTAGATCTAACCCTGCCTTAGCTTGAGGGGTTCTCTTACCATCTATTAAATAAACCTCTCTCATGGCCTGCTACTCTCCTTTAATATGATTTGTATTTTTGGGGCCTATATTAATGGGAAAATGCTCCAATTCATAGATTCGATGCAAAAAAGTCCTCCCTTGAAGTCCCTTTTTTCCATAAGATATAATATGACTAGCTGCTAAATTGTCCCGAAGGTGGAAAATATGGCCCAAACATTCCTAATTCTTAAAAATGCACTGCTTTTCCTTAACATTTTAGGCCTTGCCGCCATAGGTTTTTTTACTTGGACTGAGCTGCAAAAGAGTCAAAATAAAATCGCCCCAAAAGTTTTAGTACAAGAGTTTTTTGATAAATGGGATGAACAAAAAGGAATTAAAAAGGAGGAAGCTCCAACACAAATTGAAAGAAGAGCTGCCTTACCGCTAGATATATTTGTGGCCAATCTGGCGGAGGTTGATGAGACGTCCTATTATATAACTTTTTACCCGGTTCTCACTTTTGATTCAGAAAGTGGCGTTAATGAGGATAGCTTTGCCCCTCATGTGCCAAAAGTAAGAGATCAAATTTTAAAAATAATAAATATAAAAACCAAAGATGAAATACTGGCGATGGGTGGAAAGGCAAAACTTAAAGATGAATTAAGAGCTGCCTTGAATACTCTTGATCTACCCTACTTAGTAAAGGGTGTCTTCTTTACGGGACTCATCGTCCAATAAAGAAGACAACGCTAAAAATTAGAATAAAATTATCAAACCAACGTTAAGTGCAAGAGAATAAGCATCTTCAAGATCGTATTCAATTCTTTCCATTGCTAGTGGAACGTATCCATATATCGAGTTGGTACTATCGCCATAACGACGATTAAGACCGCTGGCAAAGTTTTGAGTGAATCTACCATCGATTATCAGTCCAATATTTCTTGAAAATCTAACCTCAGAACCTACAGCAACAGTTCCTGCAACGGTTCCAAAAGTATAATCATCATCGTAATATGCGTAGGCATCATCAGCGTAATTCATTTTATTGTGGATATAACTAATACCAGTTGCAATAAATGGTCTAATCACACCATGTGGGATAATAAAAAACTTGGTAAAGATTCCCAGATCGTATTGCTTAAGATCCATTTCGTTAGAAGAGTAAGCAAAGTGATCTTCATATAACTCAAAAAGTGAGAAAGTGAAGTTGACACCAACAGAAAAACGACTAGAAAGCATGAAATCTAGGGCAACCCCTGTGCTTATAGTTGAGTTATAATCTAGGTAATCACTTTTAAGCTTCATCACACCAAATGTTGGCATAATTTTAACCACTGGTTCTTTTTTGATTACCGATTCTAAAGTGATTGGTTTGGCCATAAGACTTGATGATCCAAGTAAAATTAAGGCGGCGATAAGTAGTTTCATTGATGTGTTCCCTTGTTATTAGTCTTAATTCAGTTTAATCCTGACATAACGTATCATTTTAGGTGGTTTTATCAATAATCGAGGAAATATTTACAGGATTTCAGGGAGTTTATGACGCATCGCTTTTTTTATCTGGTCCGCATAATAGTGAAATAGACGAAATCACGTCGGTCGTAGATGCCTTTGAACATGCAAATCATACTTTTCGACGACTCCGTACAATTATCAGCATCGGCAAGCAGCCTTTCTTTGGCTATTTTCATAATGGAGAAGGCGATAGTGGCCATCACAGCAATTAATAGGATGTATTCGACAGCGGTCTGGCCATCTTCGGATTTTAAAAACCTTTTCACCCTTTTATTTTAGCAATTTAATTTATTCTGGGAGAGGAGGGGAATTATTTGTAGGGCCTTAAATCTTTAATTTCCATTAGGGTGGAAAGAAGTCCTAGTGTCTCGCCGCCAAAATTGCCCAGATAATGCAGATTTTTAAGGCCAAAGAGCTTTTTAGAATTGGAGATTCCATGTATCGATAATTTTTCAGGTAATTTAAATTCAACTCTACCCAAAGAAAAGGCCTTTCTCCCTGTTACAGGCCATAGGAATTCCCCCATTTCCATTCTATCTTCAACCGGTTCCTCCCACCAATCAACCCACACTTTCCCCAAATCCTTTTTTAAAATAGAAGTAATCTGCTTCTGATAAAACTCAACTTTTGCGCCGATTTCATAAGGAACCAAAACTTGCGCCCATAAGCGATTTTTTAGCAGCCTGATCTCAGTATAAGGCCCAAAGGCACCCATTCGAGATTGATCACTAATAACGATCTTTTCTAGTTCCAAATATTCAATTGGTAAACGCTCAAAGGACCAGCGAATATTCACGCTGGTATACATGGGTCTTTTAGTTGAAACCTTAAACTGAGAGCTAAAAAAAAGTCCCTTGGAAAAATAAACATCTTTGGTGGTAAGGGATTTTCCTTTTTCAAAGTTAATTCTCCATAGCTTGCGTCCCTTAAAGTCCATATTTTTAACCGGGCCTGGTCTAACAAGTCCGCCAACCTTAATGAATTTATCTTCCAGGTCATTTTCCAAGGCCTCTTGCTTCACTTCATAGTGGGGAGACAGGAGACAAAGGAATATATGAAACAACTCAAACTCGGAGGTACTACGAGATATTTTTCGCTGAAAAAAGGCCTGGCACAAAAACCTGAATAGATCGTCTTTAAAAACACCTTCCTTTAAATTATCAAAAGGGCCCTTTAGCTCCACCGGACAACTTTCCATAAAAGTCTGAAAATTAAGATTGGGAATATTTTTAAAACGAAAAATAGTCTCCCCTAGTCTAGCAGTATAGCTAAAATAGGATTCATTAAACTTGCTTTCATTATGCCTAAAAAATTGCAGTGTCGCCTCGGGTGTAAAGACGTGAGGAAGTTTCCGCAGTAGTTCCCGTAAATTCTGCCAGGGATTTCGCCCCAAATGAACCTGAATTCCATCGAGAATAAAAGTAACCGGTGTGCACAAGATATAATCATCGATTTGTTTAAGCGGATGGTAATTTAAATCTTTTCCCCAAGTATGCAGAATACTTTTCTCCAAATCACAGAGAGGCGGACAAATGGGAAAATTGGCTTCTTTTTCGTCTAAGATTACGACTTCTTTGGTTTTTTCTAAAAGCCCAAAGGACATAAGAAATGAAAGATAGTTTTTCCCTAAAAGAGTGGTATATGGTTTTGCATCATTCATTTAATTTCCCATCTATGAGAGAGACGATTCGCCTAAATTTACTTCTTGATTCAACAATAATTGTCTCTCTTTTATCTATCTCATGAGCTTCGATAGTTTCATCAATATAACTATCATAAAATTGCCCAAGCTCTCTGACAACATGAATATAAGCTGGAGAATGAGAGAGGATAAAATCATATTCAGTAGAGCGAAAAGTCTTGGGCCCACAATACACGCGACTTCCCGCCAAGTAAGGCTCTAAAACTGAGTGAATAGAACGACCAAAGCCGCCTCCTACATAACTCCCTCCAAACAGCTTATAGAGCTCACACAAAATACCTTTGCTGGTGATCATCAAGACACCTGGTTTTTCCTGCATGAGTGCAGCAGCGTCAACACTTTCGTTTAACTCATAAAGCGGAATCTTGCCTCCGGTAAATTTATTAAAAGATTGTTTTATTTCATTAAGGGAGGTTTCATTTAAACTATGCGGGGCCATGGCCACAAGAATCTTTTTGCCAAGGATATCTTCCCTAAGCCTTGGATCAGCAAACAGCTCCATCTCAATCGGCCAACAACTGCCAAGAATTAACCGCTGGTGCTTTGGGAGCTCATTTAAAAGTTCAAAATAAGGCGTCAGTTTATCATCTGCACTCTCTACCCTGTCGCCAATTCTGCTGACACGGAAATCCAGCACTGAAAGATCTCCCTTATAAAAGGATTTGAATCTCTTTTCCTCTTTAGGAGAGGCGCAGACAATAAAATCGAACAGATTGTACAACCTACGATTCACCCATTTTTTTCCCTTTAACGAGGCCGATACCAAACCAAATCTGATGTTGAGAGAGAGCAGTTGAGGGTAAAAGTCATAGCGACAGAGTATTAAAAAGGGAGCAGAAATCCAGGATTTAAGAGATTGCCCCCCTAGCGCATTGAAAAAGAAATGGGTTAACAAAGGCAGCCTAAAAATTCGTAATGTTTGGGGATACTTTTGCTCTAATCTTTGACATTTCTCCTCCACACTTTCCGAGGAATAGATCAGCTCAACCGGAGTTCCTTGTGCAAGAAAATGCTCCAAGAGCGGATAGATTTGTTCAAACTCCCCTTCACTGGAAATTTCAAAGGCGAGATCGGCCTTAAAGAGAGGATCAGACTGATTCTTACGCTCAAATTTGGCCCTCTTTCGCCCCCAGGGAAGGAGCATAGAGAAGGGCCAACCCAAGGGAAGATACTGTAAGGCCCAAAACATATTCACTAATTTTTGCCAAAATTTCATGTCCTAAAGAGGTCCTTTAACGGTGCAAAATGGCCCTAGAAAGATAAAAATATCAGTAATTTATACCATGTTTAACCAGTTTCTAATACTTTAACAAAATCCAAACACCTACATCGATTGACTTATTTCCTCGCTCAACTATTATGCAATTACATTAATCTCAAACAGGAGCACACTCTCAATGAAAAAGATTCTTTTAATCGCTCTGTTTGTTGCCACGGGAGCAGTAGCACAGGAAACTACCACAACTTCGGCCCCAGCGACAACCAGCGACAGTACCAGTACTTTTAGCTTCGGAGGTCTTTTAGATGACCTAAGAAAATCACCTCTCAGCTTAAGTTTTTCTAACGAAGTTGGATCAACTAGAGGAACTGACCATGCCGTTAATGGTTTCTACAACGACTTTTCTGGACTTCTAAGCTACAAGCTTACAGATAAAGATTCTTTTAGATTTAACACTGGTTTTTATGCATCTGATGCCATTGGTAAGGCCGAAGAGAAAAATGTTCAGTGGACTGGAGCTACTTTAAGATACAAAAGATCTCAAATCCTAGTTGCTGATAAGCACGGGGTTGATATGAGTGCCGAATTTAGACTAAATGCCTTTGACAAATTCTGGGATAAAGACGGAGATAAAAGAACAGGTTCTTACTCTTTTAGAGCTAACTTCAGTAGAGAGCTAATGAACAATGTATCAATGTTCACTCAGCTAAGATACGATGAATACTTTAGAACCTCTTCCGCTGCTAAAGTTGGAAGAAGAAAATTTGTTGCTTTGCTTTATCCTTCCTGGGTATTTGCAAAAGATTGGTACCTTGCTACTGCCGTTTCCTTTAACTGGTACATAGGTGCTAATGGGACTACTGAGAAAGGCAAAAAAATCCAAAAATACACCAACAGAATTGGCTTCGCTCCTGAAGTTGGATACGCCTTTAACAAAGACTTCTCTATTGGTGCTTACTGGGATTCAACTCCATTCACCTCTAATGATGGTAAATTCTTTGCTGAAGGTCTTGGAAAAGGTTCAACATTTGCCACTTACCTAAGTTATAAATTATTCTAATTACATATGAGGGGGAATTTTTTTCCCCCTCATTATTTTCTTTTAAATTAAACAAAAACCATCCTCTTTCCGAAAATTGTATAGAAAAAGACAAGGATGTTTTTTATGCCAAACCAGTTAAACTCAATCGTAGAAGAATTAAAGCAAAACACCCTTAGCATTGATGATATTGAAAAACATGAACTGACCAAAGAAGAGCTTTTTGAAGTAAAAATTGGCTCGGTCATCATAGGCCCCTATAGTGAGGCCTTCTTAAAGGCCTTTGCTGATAAAAAGAATCTAATGGAGTTTAATGTCCTGATTAAAACCATGGAATCTATTCTTTGGGTCCCCATACTTCAACACCCAAGTTTTTTAGCAACAGATGAAGATTCTGTAACAGATGCCAAAAGAATAAGTTTTTATATTTTAGTGAACGGCCGAAAGGTTGGCCCTTATCGTATTGAAGATATTGATTTTAAAGTGGCCAACAATGAAGTTCTTTTCACTGACCTAGTTTCAGAAGATGCTGGTGTTAGCTGGAAAAAGCTATATGAGGTAGATGGATTTGACCTTCGAAGACACTCTGAAGAAGAACTTCCCTCCGCACCTGAAGGTCAGATTTTAGAGGACTCAAGACAGGAGATCGAAAAGGGAGAAAAAAATGACCCTCTCGGAGATCTGGCAAAGATTGGCCATCAAAAATCTCAAGAAAAACAAAAACTATACGCCACGCCGGACATTCAGGAAGATAAAAATCTTGGCCGCAGTTTGATTAATATTGCAACCTTTGTAGGAATCATTTTTATTACCATCTTTGTTTTTGACAAAATTGACCCCTTTGGACCTGAGGAAACAGCAAGGCCGCCAAAGAAGGTGTCTGCGAAGGCCACTACAACCAGGAATGAAAGAACTCCTAGAAAGAAAACGCCTACAAAAGCCAAAGAGGAAGCATCTCCCGCCAGCGTTCGCAGAATGGAAGAGAAAAAGGCCAGAAGAAAAAAGGCCATTGCCAAACGAAAAAAACCTAGCACTGCGAAAGCAAAAACCGCAGAAGAAGATCCTTACCCCGAAAATGATGACTTCTTAGATGAGGAACCTGAAGATTATTACGATGATGAAACCAAACCTAAAAAGAAAAAGACCGTCAAAAAAGCAAAGACTAAAAAGCGAACTGATGATGATTACTATGATGAGGAAGCTGAGGAAGACGACCCTTATTAAATATCTTTTCACCCATAAATTCTTATGTTAATTTTTTTCCATGGAAGATATTTCTAAGGAACTACTCGCAAAATTCTGCCCTCCGGCCTACCCTGGATCATTTTTTTTAAGTTTTGAAGGTATTGAGGGAGCGGGAAAATCTACCCAAATCCTAAAACTTAAAAGTTTCTTAGAAGAGCAACACTTTAGGGTTTTAATCCTTAGAGAGCCCGGTGGAACTCCTTTTGGAGAAAAGCTTCGCTCTGCTATATTAAATACCCAGACGCCAATTCATCCCCTGGCCGAGGTTTATCTATTCACCGCATCTCGAGTACAACTGCTAGACGAAGTAACACTAAAAGAATTAAAGGTACCAAACACCGTCATCATCTATGATCGCTATATTGATTCAACCATGGCCTATCAAGGCATGGGTAGAAATATAGGTGTTAAAACGATCCTAGAAATTCACCAAAATGCCCCCTTAAATTTAATCCCCCACCTTACTTTTTACTTGAAAATCTCGCTGGATACCTCTATTTTGCGTCAAGAAAAACGAAACCAAGACAAAGATTACTTTGAATCCCAAGGTCGAGATTTCTATCAAAAGCTAATTGATGGCTACGATATGGCAGCAGAATTATTTCCCCATAGGATTGTCGTGCTAGAGGGAGAGAAAGATGAGGCCCAAGTCTCTGATGACATTATCGGGCATGTAAAACAACTCCTTTTAAAGTAAAAATCACTCATGATTAAAAATATATTGCTAGAAAAATGGTCCAGAAATCAAATGGGCCATTTCTTCATTCTGCGCGGCCCAAAAGCACCACTTTCCCAGTGGGCCAATGATTTGATAGAGCAAATCCTGGTAATGGACTTAGGTATTTCACCGGCCGTGACAAAAGAATATCTAGAGCGCGGACACCCGGATATTTTAGAAATCAAAAAAGAAAAAGAAAAATATAGTTGGTCAAAAACGCAAAATGACTTCACTGAATTCTTTAGGTTTTTGCAGTACCATCCTATAGGGCTTAAAAGAAAACTGGTTCTTTTGCATGATGCCAACTGTTTAACCCAAGACATATGTAACAAAATCCTAAGAACCCTTGAAGAGGTCTCAAGTACCACCATCTTCTTTTTAAACCCCTCAGAAACCCCTATGCTGGCGACTATTGAGAGTCGGGCCATCACCATAAGGCCGATAACTAAAGTGGTAAAAGAAGAAATTAGTCTAAAAAAGGTCCAGGAATTTTCGCCTTGGATAGAGACTTACCTTGAAGAGGATTTCCTCTCCCCAAAGGTAAAAAAACAGCTAATAAACTTCATGTCCCATCAAGAGGATGCCTCGACACTGCTTGAGTCCCTGAAAGGGGATAAACCCTTGCAAAATAACCTCTTTGAGCTCCTTTTGGCCTGGGAAAGTAATCACTATTCCTCTTTTGCCCATAAAAAGCGCTTTTTAGAAGAGACCCTAAGGTTTAAAGAATCCCAAATATACAACAATCCATACAAAGAACGGTTTTTCGGGCTTTTAACGTTGTGCTCCCAGAATAATCCATAGTCTTGCCAAGTCCAAGGTTTTTAAGGAGTATAGAAGGCCTTATGCAAGAAGAAGCAATCGTCCTAGAAGAAGAAAGCAGTAACAAGGGTAATAAAAAATACCAGGATGGAGATATCCTGAAATTTATCCGTGTTCGTTTCCCAGGAAACATCAAGGCCCATTCATTTTTACTTGGAAACCGAAAACTTGGGTACGGCCAAAAGGTGGTGGCCATGAGTGATCGTGGGATGGCGGTAGGTTACGTAAACTCCTTTCCCTATGACCTACCTTTTAAAAAAGAGATGCTGCCACTAAAAACCATTTCTAAGGTTGCCGCCGCGGAGGATATCGTTGCCGAAAAGAAGCATCTTGATGCCGAAAGAAAGGCAGATAGATTCTGCAATAATTTAATTGAAAAATTAAAAATAGATATGACTGTCACCCATGTTGAATTCATCCAGTTTGGCAAGAAAGCAGTTTTTTATTTTAATGCCCCCTCTAGGGTTGATTTCAGGGAACTGGTCAAAAGTCTTGTGGGTGAACTCAAAATGAGGGTTGAGCTCAGGCAAATATCTATCAGGGATCGTGCTGCTGCCATTGGTGGAATAGGGCCTTGTGGCTTGCAGACCTGTTGTAGCTACTTTCTAAAAGATTACGGCAATGTCTCCATAAAAATGGTTAAGAATCAAAACCTCGCCTTAGTTCCTAGTAAGATAAACGGCGCTTGTGGCCAGCTTAAGTGCTGTATGAAATATGAAAATGAAGTTTATTCTGAAAAACGCCGAGATCTCCCCAAGGAAGGCACTTTTATAAAGGCAGCAAATGGTGATATCGGCAAAGTCTTAAGGCTTAATGTTTTGTTTGAACAATTTGAAATGCTTACGGACAAGGGAATCATGAGAAAGTATGCCGGCAATCAATACCTAGGCGTTAATTCTAAAACCCCTGAGGGGTGGTCTTTTCCCAAAACCTTTGATTTTATAAACAATGAAACGGCAAAAATAATAGGTGAAGAAAAGTCTGAGGAAGATGAAGTGTCGTCAGAAATGGATTACTTTGCTCCGGTAGAAATAGAAGCATCTGTGCCAGAAAAGAAAGAAGAAAACCCAGACCGCGATCGTCGAACAAGAAACAGGCGAAGACGAAGAAAACCTAAAACAGATTAATTAGTCTTAGCTAAAGAGTTAAAGATAGATTCTTTAGCTTGCTTTCTCTGTGCTGCAAGTACTGCGGCCTTAGCATCCAATCTACCACCAGAATTTGAATTATAGGCAAGAGCTACTTCTTTTTTAGCGGAAGCGGTAATGATCTCTTTAACCTCGGTGTAGGAAAGCTTTGGAAATTGTGATTTTAACATAGCAACAACACCGGTTACAAA
>SMVA01004729.1_pt1 | contig 11404 bp, 7 predicted proteins | sample 2456451 | NCBI WGS metagenome assembly SMVA01 (sample SAMN11095933, study PRJNA526329) | marine sediment metagenome | biome: Marine sediment; feature: Surficial sediment; material: Deep marine sediment; isolation source: Hadal surficial sediment | place: Pacific Ocean | collected 2014-05 | depth 0-1...
AGAATGGCCGTGTTCTTGGCCAAAATCGTGATGCCGCGCTCCCGTTCCAGTTCGTTCGAATCCATCAGCCTGTCGGGCGTGCCGGCGCGCGGCCCCAGGGTGCCGGACTGCAGCAGCAGCTGGTCAACCAGGGTGGTTTTGCCATGGTCTACATGAGCGATGATGGCGATGTTTCTGAGCTTCTTGCGATGCGGCATGATTCGGCTGGTCAGGGTGGAAAGGGCGCGGATTATAGAGACGGTTCCTCTGAATTGATACGGCTCACCGGTATTATCTTTGAAGCTGGCTGTTTGGCACAGCGCAATCCGCCATGATACGCAAAGTCAAATGCCGGTATCATGGTGGATTGGTCATTTTAGTCACTCGCGAGCACGTTGTATGTACGAAGAAATCACCCAGGAAATTCAGGACATGGAGCCCGGCCCTGGCACCATCGCGTTCTTTGATTTCGACGGCACCATCATCTTCGGCTTTTCGATTGCCTCGCTGTTTCTTGAGCGAGTTACCAGCGGCCAATTGGCACCCGCAGACGCGATCCAGCAGTTTTTTCAGCTGCTGAGCCACGGCATAAGCGGGGCAGATCATTCGGTACTGATAGAGGAAGCGGCAGAATCCCTTGCCGGAACTGCGGAGCGAGAATTTACAGACATTGGCGAGGCGATATTCGAAAAGTATCTTGCCGGTGCTGTTTATCCGGAATCACGCGCACTGATTCGTGCGCACCAGCGGCAGGGCCATACCGTGGTCATATTATCCTCCGCATCTCATTATCAAATAGATTTCACGGCGCGCGAGCTGAGTATCGAGCACATCCTGTGTAACGAGTTTGAAGTGCTTAATGGCGAATTCACCGGCGAAGTGCGAGCGCCGATCGTGTTTGGCGACGGCAAGCGAGTCGCAGCAGAAGAGTTTGCGAGCCAACGCGGCAGCAACTTGCGGCGATCGTTTTTTTACAGCGACGGTTTCGAAGACCTGCCTTTGCTGGAGGCAGTCGGCTATCCAAGACCGCTCAATCCGGACCGGCGATTGCACGACCTGGCGCGATTCCGAAATTGGCCTTCACGAACATTTTCAAGCCGGGGCTTTCCGGGCCTCCGCGAGATTGTTCGCACCGGCCTGGTCTATGGCGCATTCTTTGCGGCTGCACTGCAGATAGTGCCGACCTGGATTCTCAACCAGTCGCGTCGCGATGCGGTCAATCTGGCTGTAACAACCTGGGGCGAGTTTGGCAGCGCACTCGCGGGCATTGATGTCCACGTGACCGGTGAGCACCACCTGTGGGAGCAGCGTCCCGCCGTTTTCCTCTTTAACCATCAAAGTGCCATCGACGTGTTGATCATCGCCAAGTTGCTGCGGAAAGACTTTACCGCCATCGCGAAACAGGAGATCGCCAGGAATCCACTGGTTGGTCCGGTATTCCGGGTTGCAGACACTGTGTTTGTCGATCGAAAAAACCAGGAGAAGGCAATTGAGGCGTTGAAGCCCGTGGTAAGAACGCTGCGCAATGGTTTGTCTGTTGCAATAGCCCCTGAGGGAACACGTAGTTCCGGCGACCGGCTCGGCGCTTTCAAGAAGGGGCCGTTTCATATTGCCATGCAAGCCAAGGTTCCGGTCGTGCCAATTATTATTCACAACGCGACCGATGTGCTGCCAAAAGGCGGATTTTTCGTGCGTCCGGCTATGGTCAAGGTAGACGTCTTGCCGCCGGTCGATACGTCGAAGTGGTCCGCCGAAACGGTCGACGAGCATGTTGCAGAAATCAGGGATTCGTATTTGCGGGTGCTGCAACAGGCGCCTGAACCCGTCGCCAGGCTAAAGCGGGTTAAATAGATCGATCTTCGTTAGTCTTCAATAGTAAAAGTCAGACCAGCGTTGTCGATCATGCGTTTGCGCAACAAGCCGCCCATCGCGGACGCGGTTGTCCAGAAGCCGCCGCCAACAGGGATATCGTCTTTTGCCAGGCAAACCGCCGCTTCGCTCAGCATCTTGCTGGTCGAGCCATAGCCGGGGTCTCGGTCGCCGACCACTCGTGCCCTGATCAATCGGCCGTCTTCCATTTGTCCGATCAGGATCAGGTTGAAAAAACCGTTTTCCCGCTCCGATTTGCCGGGCCCTTCACCCGGTTTCGGAATCAGCTTGTCGATAATCAATGACCGGCTAAGGCTGAAAGAACTTGCGAGGATAAAGCCGCCAAGTCCGGCGACCATGCCAGCGGACTTCAGCCATCCGACGCTTCCATGCCCGGTCAGCATGGACTCTGCATAGCTGAAATCTTTGCCATAGGGATAATCCATCAAGGCGTTGCTGCGCCGGACAATGCGCATATTGATAATCGCCATGATGAACGGCGCGGTCCAGCTGTCAATCAGGTCGTTGTGTTCGATTCCTTGCTGATCCCGGCCATCCGGCCCCTGGCGTTCGCCTTGCGGATTAAGGCTGTACGGGTCGACCATGATGCGAGCCGCTTGCTTGTTCTTGCGGGCCTCGTCCAGGGCATTCAGTCCGCTGGCAATAGTGCCACCGCTGCCGCCTCCCTTAATGGCCTTGACGAACAGATTGATTCGCTGGCACGGCGCACCGTATTCGCGAATCGCGTGTTCCTGCAGAAACTGCACCCCGAGATCGGAAGGAATCGAATCAAATCCACAGGCGTGTACGATTCTGGCGCCATTCGTCTGTGCTGCCGCCTGGTGTTTTTCCATCATTTGACGCAGCCAGTAAATCTCCGCGGACAGATCACAATAGTGGGTACCGTTTTCGACGCAGGCGCCGACCAGCTCACTGCCATACAGGGCATAGGGGCCGACGGTGGTCAGTACGACTTTGGTCGAGCTAGCCAGTTTCTGCAGGGCTTGAGCGTCATGGCTGTCCGCTATAAGAATATCGGGTGGAGTGTCCGTTGCGCCTAAACCATCGAGAACTTGCTGCAGCTTTTTCTCATTTCGCCCGGCAATTGCCCAACTCAGATCACCGCCAATTTTATACCGGTCGTGCAAATATTCGACCACCAGGCTGCCGGTAAATCCGGATGCGCCCCACACGACAATGTCGTATTGTCGATTCTGTACTGGCGTTTCATTTGTCATCGCGCCAGACTAGACTTCGCTCCGGAATAACACAACCAAGACAGCGTCGTCGATATGATTGTTACGACGCACCAACCATCCACCTGAACTGGAAAACACAATGAACGCAGTTTTATGGGTCAAACGCCTGCTATTCGTCCTGGTAATTTCTTTCACTGTTATGTCGTGTAGCAAGTCAGCTGAAACAGACGTCGCCGAAGCCGGCTTGCTGCAATATGTGCCAGCGGATACACCATATTTGTTTGCGCATACTGAGCCGCTTCCGGATGACGTGCTGGAAGCGATGGCACCGGGCATAGACTCTGCGCTAATCGCGTACGGCAATCTTCTCAAGGCCGTGATAAATACGGAAATTCAGAAGCCCGATGAAGACAGCGACGTTAGTGGAGAGCTATTGGCAACGATTGAGGCGGTGACCAACGAGTTGGCAGCGCTATTGACACTTGATGGACTGAAATCCGCCGGCATTGACGGCCAGTCAACCATGGTGATGTATGGCGAGGGTTTGCTACCGGTCTTTCGCATTAAGTTGACCGACGGCGCACTCATGGAGCAGACCATTGCCCGGATCGAAGACAGAGCCGGTCTGCAGATGGCGACCGGAACGATCGGCGGTCAGGCCTATCGCTACGCCGGGGACGAGGATGCGCAGCTTATTCTGGCCGTTGTGGAAGATGATCTGGTCGTGACCATGGTACCAACGGTCCGCACGGATGCATTGCTCAAATCCCTGCTGGGATTGAGCAAGCCTGCAGAAAGTATTGCGAAATCGGGCAAGGTCGCCAGGATACTCAAGGAAAACGGTTTTGAGCCTTACTACATGATGTTTGTCGACATTACTCAACTCGCCTCGACATTTCTTGACGAACCCACGGGCAGCAACGCAGAGCTGCTGGCGCTCGGTGACTATGACTCGGCTGACCTTAGCGACATATGCAAGGAAGAATTTCGTGAAATTGCAGGCATAGTGCCGCGCATCATTGCGGGATATACGACGATAAACACAAAGGAAATATCTTCAAACTTTATTGTTGAGTTGCGGCAAGATATTGCCGCCGGCGTTGCGGCATTGACCGCGCCCGTTCAGGGCCTGGGCCTGACAAAAGGTGGCCTGTTTTCCTTCGGCATGAGCATCGATCTGGTGGCGGCGAGAGACTTCTATTCCGCGCGGCTGGACGCGATGGAAGCCGATCCGTTTGAATGCGAAGAACTTGCGGAATTGCAGGCCAGTGTGGCGCAAGGCCGCGAGTTGTTGAAGCAACCCATCCCGCCGATCGCTTACAGTGTTAAAGGTTTTTTTGCAGTCGTAGATGCGATGGATGGAATGGATATTGCGGCCCAGCAACCGCCCACATCGGCCGATGCAAGCTTTTTGCTGGCCACGGACAATCCGCAGGGCCTTGTAGCAATGGGTGCGATGTTCAGCCCGGAACTGGCCGCGCTCGATTTACAGGCGGATGGCAAGCCGCAGAAACTGCAACTCCCGCCGATGTCGCCGGCATTGGAAGAGGCACATATCGCGATGACGGAGAACTCATTGGTTATCTCGATCGGCGAAGGTGGTGCAGACAGGATTGTTGCGTTGCTCAAGAAAGACTACGCTGAGCCGCCGCCCTTTATGAGTATGTCTTTTGATGCGGATCAATATTATGGCGTCATGGCGGATTCAATGGAATTCGGGCAGTTCGGACAGTCGGAAGATTCCGAGACATCGCCAGAGATTACAGCCGCAATGTCCGAGCTCAATCTTGCGATGCAAGGCTGGTTCGGTACAGTATCCTTTTCGGTGAATTTCACTGATCGCGGAGTTGAAATTCCGTCAACGGTGACGATCGCTGACGACGAATAATCGCGGGCAACCTGATCTCTAGCGGTCGCCCACAACGGGATTAGTAGTCCGGCGGCGGTTTTCTTGCGTTGATCGCTTGTTCAAACGCATAGGCGATCTCGATCAGTTGCCGCTCGCTGAATGCGCCGCCGATAAAGGATACGCCGATCGGCAGGCCATTAACCTGTCCTGCCGGCACGGTAATACTCGCGTAACCTGATACCGCCGCAAAAGAAGAGCTGCTCAGCGCATACGTGTCGCCGTTAATGTGATCGGTCAGCCACGCCGGTGAATTGGTCGGAGCGATAATCGCATCAAGGTTGTTCAGTTTAATTGCATCGTCTATTGCCGTTTGCGAGATGCGTTTGCTTTCTCTTAGAGCCAGCAAATACTTGTAATCTGAAAGCGGTCCCGATAATTGCGAAGCATCCATTCGCTCCTGTCGAAAGATCGGCATTACGGTATCTGCGTTATCGATATTGTATTGAATGATGCTTTCAAGAGAATCGATATCGGCATCGCTTTCTTGCAGATAGGCATTGAGGTCGGCTTTGAACTCGAAGTCCAGCACGATGCCTTCCGCGTCGGACATGCCATCGGTATCGAACTCAATCGGATCAATGATGATCGCTTTCTGTTCGGTCAGAACCTCAATCGCCTTTGTCAGAATCGCTTCGACTTTCGGATTTTCTCCGGCGCCGAAGTGAGTTCGTAATACGCCGATTCGTTTGCCTTGCAGCGCGTCCGGAGACAGATCTGCCGCATAGTCCGGAATCTGCTCGGGTCGCTCGGCACTTGCGCTATCGTTTTCATCCCTGATTGACATCGCATTCAACAAAATGGCGGCGTCGGTGACGGTGCGCGCCATCGGGCCGGCGGTATCCTGACTGTGGGCGATCGGAATTATGCCATCGCGACTGACCAGACCGAGTGTCGGCTTGATGCCAACAATGCCGTTGATACCGGAAGGGCATACGACCGAACCGTCTGTCTCTGTGCCGATAGCGATGGAGGTCAGGTTTGCAGAAACAGCGACCGCGGAACCGCTGGAAGATCCGCAGGGATTTCGTCTCGGATCGTAAGGATTCTTCGTTTGTCCGCCAATGCTGCTCCATCCACTGGAAGAGTGGTCCGATCGAAAATTGGCCCACTCGCTTAAGTTGGATTTGCCAAGAATGACCGCACCCGCGTCTCGCAAGCGTGCAACCATGAAAGCGTCATCGCGTGCGCGATGATTTGCCAATGCGAGCGATCCGGCAGTGGTATGCATCTGATCGCCAGTGTCGATATTTGCCTTGAGCACCACAGGGATGCCATGTAACGGTCCTCGTGGTCCGGATTCGGCCCTTTCCTGATCGAGGGCAGCGGCAATTTCCAATGCATCCGGATTGATCTCAATAATCGCACGCAATTCGGGTCCAGAACGGTCGATGCGGTCAATTTCTGAGAGATAGTATGCAACAATTTCCTGCGACGTCAGTTCGCCGCTCAGCATCGCATTTTGCAGCGTGGAAATGTCCATCTCGCGAAGATCGATATCGTCTCCCATCGAGCATGAAGCAACCAGTATCAGGGTCAAAATCACTGCCAATAATTTTTTCATAAACTTTCTCTTGTTTAGTGCCAGGCCAATGCGCTGGATTCGATTTTATACAATGCGAAATCGCGTAACTGATTGGCCTGGTGCAAGTCGATATAGGGCACTTTAACCGATCCGGATGCCAGGAAGAATCGCAATGTCGCAAGACCCTTGCGCTTTTGAGTAACGGTCTGCGTCACGTTAATCCTCTGGATCTTTCGGTGCAGAAACGAGGTGACTCGAAAACCAATAAAGCCACGCCTTACCGCCATGCCATCAGGCGTGACCCGGACACCGAATCGCTTGTAGCGGCGCCGGACGATCAAATAATTCACTGGAATCCACAGCAACAGGGTCAGTGCCGGCAGGCCTGCCGGAATTGCAACTAGCGCGATTACGATGGTCGCTGGTAATACGCCTGTGAGCAAAACGCGAGACCGAACATAGCGCTTGTCTACAGGGAGAAAGCCACTGTCGGTCGGGTCCAGAATGACATCGGGGAACTCCCTGCCAAAAATCTCGCGAGCCAACATCGGTAACTGGTCTTTTTTGCAGAGTGGAATGGTGAAGCTTTTTGCCAAAGCACTTTTGCCGCTGGATGCTTGCCTGGCGCGCATTCGAAAGCGCTTGAACAATCTCATTACGATATTCTGATCGATCACGACGGACTGAATCTTTGCATAATTGATCGAATGTTCGTGGCGTGTAAGGAGTCCACCGCTTGAGCGCAAGACTTTTTCATCAGCTATCAACTTGAAACGGTGATAGGTCAAAAATGCGCCAGCAATGGAAGCCATCACCAAAATCATCAGGAATCCGACTATGGCAAGCATTACGAATCCAGCCCCGAAGTTAACGCCGGATTGCGCTCCTTCGACGATCGCCTCGACAGTGCTTTCGTCGATGTTTTCTTCGACGTCTTTGCCGATCTGATTCATGAAGGGGCCCAACAGGACCAACAGGATCAACGCTCGATTGCTCGAGAGTCCGATGCGGAGCATGTCGAACCAGTTCAAGGTCAACAGCGTTCGATGAGTATCTTCACTGGAGTCGGCATCGCCTGATTTACTCTCCGAACCTCTATCGGCCGTGCGAATTTCCTTACGAATGCGCGTCTTCAGCGAGTCAGCAAATGCCATCTTGACTGCAGGTAAATTTCCTTCCTGTTTGGCTGAGCCTGCGGTATCGAGCTTAATCGTGACCAGCCCGAAATAGCGAAAGACAATATTTTGTTGAGTTGTGATGCCCTGGATACGATCGAATTTTATGTCGAGCTGGACTTTACGGAGAACGCCTTCTCTAATGAGCACTGAATTATCGGTGATTCGAAAACGGAAGAACCAGTATCGAAGAACTGCTCCAACCACGGTGACCATCAGGAAAGCAGAGACACCAAATACGACTTTAAAGACGACGTTTCCCTGTGACGCGAACAACAAGGCAGCGAGAGGCGCGATGGAAGGCAGCAGGTTCTTGGCAATGGCTTGATAGATCTTGCCCAGATAAAAAATCGCGGCCAGCGGCGACGTTCGGCGCCATTGTTCGCTGCTATCGGTGCTCAATTCCGGATCCGACTTTTTCGAGAATGAATGAGCGCAGCGATTCTGCTGTATCAACCGGCAGTCCATGAATTTTCAAATCCCCGCCCGACCCACCTGCCGTAAACAGCTCCAATGACGCGATACCAAATCGTCGGTCTAAAGGAGTGCTGCTTTTTTCTACATGCTGTATTCGATTGAATGGAATCGCTGTCACGGTGTGCCAGAACACACCGGCCTTGTAGAGAATGTCCTTGTCGCGGGTTGCATAAGCAATGCGTGGCACGCTTATCATTGGCCACGCGAACAGCGGCACGGCAAGTAATGGGATTACCAGCCACAACCAGCCAAGACTCACGTCGATAGCGTCGTCGACCAACGCGGCGCGAAGCAAGAACTGCAAACCGGTTACACCAATAGACACAACAAGCAGCGTCAAAGCCGACTGCGTCATTAGACGGCGAGTAAATTTCGGGTCCATGCCCAACCAGGTGACAGAGTCTGCCTGAGGAAGGTCTTCGATCTCAATTTCGGGATTTTCAAATATCATGTTGTGGGCCAACTTGATCTTGGTCTGCCCATACTAACGCTGGCAGAAAAAACAGCAGGTAAATCATCAAAAACAAATTGGGAAGCCAAAAGAATAAATCCAATATCGACAACGAAAAAGTAATACTTGAGCCTCCCCATGGCACTAGTTTAATGGAAAGCTCCGTCGAGGTAAGTGCCCAGACGTCGGAGTGTTGAACGAGGCGGCGGGAATCGAACCGCAATCCGCCCCACCAAGATCGATCAGGTCTGACTGGCCGGTGCGGATTGATCTTTAGTAATTTGCCAAGAGAACCAACCAACCCCACGCGGAACTTCCTCCGCTCTCCATAAAAATATGGGCCCCAACGGGGCCCAATATTTTTGGTGGAGGCGGCGGGAATCGAACCCGCGTCCGCAAGCCCTCTGCTTTGAGGTCTACATGCTTATTCCGTCTTTAATCTCATCGCAGGCTACCCGACGGGCAGGGAAGACCTGAAACCAGCTCAGTTCGGATTTAACGGTCTAAGTACTGAACAAACTCTCGCCGCGGTCTTGTGTCGGTGACTCCTGGGATCCAGACGCACAAGCACGATCCGGGCAGAAGGCTCTAGGCTGGTTTTTAAGCAGCTAGTGCGTAGTTGTCGTCGTTGGCAACTATGAGTGTTACAGCTGTATTTACGAGGTGATCTGTCCCTCGGCATGCACCCAAAGTTTCGCGACCCACGTCGAAGCCATGTCGCCCCCGTGTGAGGTGTGGAGTCAGATCCACTTCAAGTTGCTGCTGAGTGTATGGGCCCCGATCGAAATTGCAATGACCCCGTAGGCATTAATCTTGGCGATCCTGGCCAGAAATCGGGAAATAACATCAAGTAAAGGAGATAACGATTTGATTTAAAACGTTATCGAGGTTTCAATATCCGAGCCTTTTGCCGCTGCCAGTCGCGATCTTTGTCGCTGGCGCGCTTGTCATGTTGTTTCTTGCCCTTTGCCAGGCCAACTTCAAGCTTCGCGCGGCCTTTGCTCCAGTACAAAGACAATGCGACCAGCGTATAACCTTTACGCTCAACCGCGACGACCATCTGGTCGAGTTCTTTCCGGTTTAACAGCAGTTTTCGGGTTCTCGTGGGCTCCGGATTGACGTGAGTTGAGGCCGTGTTCAGCGGTGATATATGGGCCCCCGTGACCCATGCTTCGCCGTTTTTGAGAAATACATAGGTTTCAGTAATCTGGGCACGACCCGCCCGCAGGCTTTTGACTTCCCAGCCTTCAAGCACAATTCCACATTCGAAGTTTTTTTCGATGAAATAGTCGTGCCGGGCCTTCTTATTGACCGCGATCGTGGAATCGGATTTTTTCTTGCCTGACTTGCTCATTGCCTGGAATCTGTTGGTGCAGGGTCGCCAAATGGGCGCGGCGGCGATTATACGGCAGTGCGAACGTGCAGTCCTACTAGAAACTCACTTCAGCCATGCGTACTAATTGACCCGCCACAGTTGTCAGAAATTGGAAATTCGTACAATATCGCGCCTTCCTAAAGCACAATTGCCCGGCGTTGCGGGCCTGAGAATAAGAAATGCTAACTACAGATACGACTGAGACTGGGAAACGGAAGTCCCTGCACGGCAACTGGACCTCCAAACTTGCCTTCATTCTTGCGGTAACAGGTTCTGCTGTTGGCCTGGGCAACATATGGAAGTTTCCATACATTGCCGGCCAGAATGGCGGCGGCGCGTTCGTCCTCGTCTATTTGTTTTGCGTCGTCCTGATTGGCATGCCGGTCATGATGTCCGAAATCCTGCTCGGACGCCGCGGACGCCGCAATCCGGTCGCGACGATGGCGCTTCTCGGCGAAGAAGAGGGCGGCTCCAGCCAGTGGAAGTGGATCGGGGTAATGGGTGTGGTTGGCGGCATTCTCATCCTGTCCTACTACAGCGTGATTGCCGGTTGGACCCTCGCCTACATACCGAAAAGCATTAGTGGCGAATTTACCGGCGCTACAGCGGCAGAGGTTGTAGCGATCAACAGGGCATTTTTGGGAAACTGGATCGGCGTTGCAGTGGCTCACACGATATTTATCGTCACGACGATAATAGTGGTCGCGCGCGGCGTTGAACGGGGCCTGGAGGCGGCGGTCAAATTCATGGTGCCTGCACTATTTGTCATGTTGGTCGCACTGCTGGGGTACGCGATGAATTCCGGCCACTTCGCAGCCGGCCTTGCTTTCATGTTTACACCCAATTTTGCGGCGTTGTCATGGGACGGTGTCCTGGCGGCGATGGGACAGGCGTTTTTCACCCTGAGTATTGGTATGGGTGCCGTCATGGCCTATGGCGCCTACTTGCCACAGGATACATCGATAACAAACGCAACCGCAGCGGTTGTCTTTGCAGACACGCTCATCGCGATTCTCGCGGGCCTGGTTATTTTCCCGCTGGTATTTGCAAATGGGCTTAATCCCGGCAGTGGCCCCGACCTGGTGTTTATCACCTTGCCGCTGGCATTCGGCCAAATGACCGGCGGCGCGATATTTTCAACGATCTTTTTCGTATTGCTGGCATTCGCAGCATGGACCTCCGCTATCGCCCTGATGGAACCGGCTGTCGCCTGGGTTGTGGAGCGATTTGGGCGGACTCGTACGCAAGCGGCGATAGGCATGGGTGTGCTCGTCTGGTTTATGGGTTTTGGAACGATATTTTCGTTCAACCTTTTGCAGGACTTCACATTCTACAAGGGCACAATCTTTTCGAATATCGATCACGTGACCAGCAATATCATGCTGCCGCTTGGTGGCCTGTTCATCACCGTCTTCGCGTCCTGGGTGATGTGCCGAAATTCATCTTCC
>SMVA01116640.1_pt1 | contig 11403 bp, 10 predicted proteins | sample 2456451 | NCBI WGS metagenome assembly SMVA01 (sample SAMN11095933, study PRJNA526329) | marine sediment metagenome | biome: Marine sediment; feature: Surficial sediment; material: Deep marine sediment; isolation source: Hadal surficial sediment | place: Pacific Ocean | collected 2014-05 | depth...
CCAGTCTTCCAGTAGCAGATGAAAAACAGATATGTGCTGTAGCCTATAGGGGACGAGTTACCTGCTTTGAAATTACTAGTGGCAATCAAATTTGGACGCGAGATACTTCTAGTAGCGCCGGTCTAGCCATGGATAATAAATATGTTTATGTGAGTGAGGATGATGGTTCGGTGGTGGCTTACGATAAAAATAACGGGACCATTATATGGAAGAAAAAGATACCTAAAAGAGAAGTTAAAAAGTTTGCCAATTTTGCTTGGACTGGCGCAGGTGACCAAGCACGGGTTACGTATGAGCAGGAGCAGAAGCAGTATAGTGGGACAGCCCCTAAAGGCAGCAAAAAGGATTCTGGTATGTGGGATTTCTTGGGTTTAGATTCAGAGTCCAATGATAATGAAGAAGACGATTGGGAGCAGAGTGATAGACCCGATATACGAATGGAAGACGGTGGTTTTTTGGGAGAGTTCATAGTTAGGAAATTTGGTGGCGGCGACGATAAAGTCCTTGCCAATAAATTGTCTGCGCCTTTTGTTTATGGTTCCCAGGTAGTGGTGGGAGATTCTCAGGGTTATGTGACGATCCTAAAATATGATGATGGTACTATTGTCTCTCAATCTGAGACTGATGGAGGTGCCATCCTTACTCGTCCTGAGCATGTGCCTAATGGTTTAGTGGTACAAACTATTAATGGTGGACTTTACGCGTTCAGCATTCAGTAGACACAATTCGGAAAAAATTCATACATTGTAGAAGACAACATTTTTTCTTCAGTAGGAGAAGAGAGGTGGATGTTCTCTGTGGCAATAACTTGAAACCATGAAACCTATTCTCGTATTAATTGGACGGCCCAATGTTGGGAAGTCAACTCTTTTTAATCGGCTAACCCGTAGCCGTGATGCAATTGTTGCAAAGATCCCAGGTTTGACGCGTGATCGTCATTACAGTCACGGTAAACTGGGCGATAAATCTTATTTGGTAGTGGATACCGGTGGTTTTGAGCCAGCAGTAAAGGAAGGCATCCTGCATGAAATGGCAATGCAGACAATGCAAGCGGTGGATGAAGCTGATGTAGTGTTATTCATCGTCGACGCAAGACAGGGACTAGTATCACAAGACAAAATTATCTCCGACCAACTCCGGAAGACAGGACGAAGAATTGTTCTGGTAGTAAACAAAACTGAAGGAATGGCGACATCTGTCATTACCGCTGAATTTCACGAACTGGGTCTGGGTCAACCCTGTGCCATTTCTGCTGCTCACGGGGATAATGTAAGTGAGTTAGTAGATATGGCACTGGTAGGTTTCCCCGAACGACAAGAAGATGGAGAAAAAGACAAGCACCCGAAGATTGCCATCGTGGGTCGACCCAACGTCGGCAAGTCTACGTTGGTGAATACGTTGCTGGGAGAGGATCGTGTGATTACGTTTGATCAACCTGGAACTACTCGCGATAGTATCAATATTGATTTTGAGCGTAACAATCGTCACTACACCTTAATCGATACTGCTGGCTTGCGTCGTCGTGGTAGGGTATTAGAGACTATAGAAAAGTTCTCAGTAGTTAAAACCTTGCAAGCCGTAGAAGGCGCCAATGTGACGGTGCTTGTGCTGGATGGGAGAAACGAAATTTCTGAACAGGACGCACATATAGCCGGATTTATATTAGAGATGGGGCGTGCGTTGGTATTAGTTGTGAATAAGTGGGATGGGTTGGATGATTATCAGCGTGAAACTATCAAGCGCGAGATTTCCAGGAAACTTGCATTTCTCCTAAGTTTTGCCAGACCACACTATATATCGGCATTGCGAGGTAGCGGCATGACGGGGTTATTTCCATCAATTGATTCTGCATATGCCGCTGCGATGGCAAAACTGTCTACCCCAAAACTTACACGCACACTCTTAACAGCGGTAGAAAAGCAGCCACCACCGCTTGCTGGCATGTTCCGTCCCAAGTTACGATATGCTCATCAAGGTGGCTCCAACCCACCATTGATAGTGATTCATGGAAGCGCTCTTAATCATGTACCGAAAACGTATCAGCGCTACCTAGAAAACAAATTTCGTACAACATTCCAACTAGAGGGGACGCCACTGCGGGTTGAGTTTAAAACGAGTCGCAACCCTTATGCTAACAAGAAGCCTGCACCTCTCAGCGAAGCTGAAGAAAAACGCCTTCACCGCCACCGTAGATATAATAGAAAGAAATATGGTTAATAGCAGATTGCCTGGGAATTAAAAGTATCTCTAGATTCTTTTCTATACATTGTTTCACATTGTTGGTTACGGTCATCATTTTTTCCTGAATGTACAAGCAGGATGATTTTTAATGTAGCACTCTTGGCACACTCAGGGTGAATTCGGGAATGGGCGCATCAAAACGGATGCCGTCTTCAGCCACCATTTGGTAGCTGCCTTTCATTGATCCAACTGGGGAGGAGATGGCTGTGCCACTTGTGTATTCGAAACTTTCACCTGGCTTTAGTAGAGGCTGTTCGCCTACTACTCCTAATCCACGTACCTCCTGAATATTGTTTCCCCCATCCACAATAATCCAGTGGCGACTGATGAGCTGAGCAGCGACCATACCAGTGTTAGCGATGGTGATAGTATAGGAGAACACATAGTGGTCTATCGCCTCGTCTGACTGTTCAGGAAGATAGGCAGTGCGAACTATTACATTAATTTCATATTTCTTATCTTCAACCATATCCGTATTGCACACTATTTTTCGCTTTACGGCAAGGGTAGAGTTTGTAAAACATGTTCTTGCATAAGTAAAGCAGGTTGAATTTTAGCATATGATCTGAAGTAAATAGCCACTAGAGAACCTTTTACGGTTAAAATAGCATTCCTGATTTTGAGGAATATATGTAATGGCCAATTATCTTATTGCTCCAAGCATTCTTTCTGCAAACTTTGCTAAATTAGGCGAAGAAATTACCAACGTTATCAATTCGGGTGCAGACATTGTCCATTTCGATGTGATGGATAATCATTACGTTCCTAATTTAACAATCGGTCCTTTGGTGTGCGAGGCAATTCGTCCGCTCACCAATGCAATTGTCGACGTACATCTGATGGTGGAACCGGTAGATCGTATCGTTCCTGATTTTGCAAAGGCAGGAGCCAACATTATTTCATTCCATCCGGAAGCATCTAAGCACATTGACCGCACCATAGGCCTCATAAAGGAACAGGGTTGCAAGGCTGGCCTAGTATTCAATCCTGCAACACCGTTACATTATCTCGACCATGTGCTTGAAAAGATTGACCTTGTCCTAATTATGTCAGTGAATCCTGGTTTTGGTGGGCAGAAATTCATTCTTGAAGCACTGAATAAGTTAAAAGCGGTTCGCAAGCGTATTGATTCTTGTGACAAGAAGATTCTTCTGGAAGTTGACGGCGGGGTGAAAGAGGATAATATTGCCGATATTGCCCGCGCTGGAGCTGACGTCTTTGTTGCTGGCTCTGCAATTTTTAGTGCGCGTAAAGACAGCGATTCGCACCACTATGATACGGTAGTGGCTGCATTAAGAGCAGAACTAGCCAAGGTTTAGTTATAGTTGTTTAGTGAAAGAATCCAGTATTATTTTTCTTTCAGATTTTTGGGAGAGAGTATAACGTAGTATGAATAAGAGTCTCTACCCTTATACTAAACCTTCTGCAACTCAAATAGAATTTCCCTTGGTGGTCAAGGCCGTTATGATTGATTTGGATGGTACGCTGCTCAATACGGCGGGCGATCTTGCTAACGTGGCCAACATAATGTTACGAGAATTAGGTAGAGCAGAACTGCCACTTGCGACTATTCAATCTTACATAGGCAAAGGCATACAGAATCTGGTTAAGAAATCACTTGAAAACAGTCTTGACGGTGAGCCAGACACCGAACTATTTTCTCGAGCGATGACAATTTATGAGCACGAATACGAGAAAAACTTGTGTATCAACACGCATCCCTATCCGGGGGTAGTAGATGGGCTAGCCGCTATGAAGGAAGCTAGTTTTCAATTAGCTTGTATCACTAGCAAGTCTGAGGTCTTCACTTTACCCCTGCTGCGTACTACCAGTCTGTTAGATTATTTCGATATTGTCCTCTCTGGTGATAGTCTACCAAAAAAGAAACCAGATCCAATGCCATTGCAGCATGCCTGTAAGCTATTCGGGATTTTGCCCCATGAAATGTTGCTGATCGGTGATTCGCTCAACGATACCGTGGCAGCACGCGCAGCAGGGTGCTATGTTTTTTGCGTGCCGTATGGCTACAACGAAGGACGTGGCATTCTTAAACTAGATTGTGACGCCATTATTCCGTCCATTTACGATGCAGTGCAACTGATCAAGAGATCGTTATGAACTACAAAAATAGTGGAACTAAAGTATGTAATATTTATACACAGTGTTTTTGCTGGATCCTTAGCTATTGGCTTAGTTGGCGTGCCTAGTACCCCATATAATCGTATTCTTTTCCTCTCGTTTTATTGAAGTTTTATCATGACCGAAACTGAATTCATAAACCTTACAGCGCAAGGTTACAATCGAATCCCGGTAGTGCTGGAAACCTTTGCTGATCTTGATACTCCCTTGTCGATTTATCTCAAATTAGCCAATCGGCCATATTCGTATCTACTGGAATCAGTGCAAGGCGGCGAGCGTTTTGGGCGTTATTCCTTCATTGGATTACCTGCTACGACCCGCATTGAAGTATATGGCAATAATGTTAGCATCATCAACAGAACTGGGTTGGAGGAGATCAGAGTGGAGGATCCTTTATCTTTTGTTCAATCTTATCTGTTACGTTTCAGGGTCGCTCCATGCTACGGATCGCCGCGTTTCTGTGGTGGATTAGTGGGTTACTTCGCTTACGACACAGTACGATATATCGAGCACAAGCTTGCTAGCCATGCCAGTTCAGATACATTAAATGTGCCTGACATACTATTGTTACTGTCAGAAGAACTGGTAGTTGTGGATAATCTTTCTGGCAAACTCTATCTCATCATTTATACCGACCCGGACACATCGGATGCGTATATAACTGCAAAAAATCGCTTGAAAGAATTGCTTGTAAACTTACGTAAGCCGGTGGAAATTCCAAATGAAATTCCAGTTAAACCAGGCAAAGTCGTTTCTGAATTCAGCGAATCAGATTTCATCAAGGCAGTAGAACGTGCCAAGCGCTATATTTTTGATGGAGATATCATGCAAGTAGTGTTATCGCAACGTACAAGCAAGTTTTTTAGTGCACCTCCGCTGGCATTGTATCGAGCGTTACGTAACCTTAATCCTTCTCCATATATGTTTTATTACCACTTTGATAGTTTTCACGTAGTTGGCGCTTCGCCTGAAATCCTGGTACGTCTGGAGGGTGATACTATGACAGTTCGCCCCATCGCAGGTACAAGGCCACGTGGAAAAACAACCCAAGAAGACGCAGCATTAGCTGCCGATTTACTGGCTGATCCGAAAGAGCGTGCAGAACACCTTATGTTGATGGATTTAGGGCGCAATGATGTCGGACGAGTTGCGCAGATTGGCTCGGTCAAGGTTACCGAGAACATGCAAATTGAAAATTACTCCCATGTCATGCACATTGTTTCCAATGTGGACGGGAAACTCAAACCTGGTCTAAATGCGATTGACGTATTGCGCGCTACTTTTCCAGCGGGAACTGTGAGTGGCGCACCAAAAGTGAGAGCAATGGAAATTATTGATGAAATGGAGGTCTCTAAGCGCGGCATCTATGCTGGCGCGGTAGGATATCTGGGATTTAATGGCGATATGGATCTAGCTATTGCTATTCGTACTGGCATCATTAAGGATGGCAAGCTTTACGTACAAGCGGGTGCGGGTATCGTCGCGGATTCCGTACCGCAAAGTGAATGGATTGAGACCCAAAATAAGGCTAAGGCACTGCTGAGAGCAGCGGAAATAGCTGAGAGTGGGCTGGATAGCAAGGTAGAGTAAAGCTTAGAGTCATCGGTCGTGTTTTATCATGGTCTTTCATAAATCCAATGAAGCAGCATATCCATTGTAAGCTGAGCATTTCCAGATTTTGGATGATTCACAAAAAATACTATGGCTATGCGTTTGCCTGTTTTGTCGAGCATATAACCCGCCATTGTTTTTACTCCGTTCAGCAATCCAGTTTTAATATGAGCCCGTCCAGTAACAGCGGTTCCATTTAGCCTCTTTTTCATGGTGCCATCAACTGCTGAGATTGGCAGGGATGATACGAATTCAGGCATCACGGAGCTTTGGAATGCCGTAAGCAGTAGTTTGCCTAAGTGGTGCGCACTAATGCGTCCATTGCGCGATAATCCCGAACCATTTTCTATTATTAATTCAGGGAAATCAAGTTTCCTGGATATTAGCCATTGTCTGATTGCAACATTTGATTTAGTAAGAGTAGCGGGCACATTTCCAGTAGTTGTACCCAGCGCAAGGTACAGTTGGCGTGCCGCAATATTGTTACTAAATTTATTAATGTCGCGAATGATCTCTGAAAGTGGAGGAGATTGGTGGATCTCCAGTGGCAGTCTTTCATCCAGCGCAGTGCCATTGCGTACCTTACCGTTAAAAATTCCACCTTGTTCCTTCCATAATTGTCTGAAAAGGCTGAGAGTATATGTCGGGCTACTATGTAGACTAAGCAGAAGGGTTTTTTCACCACAGTTGACTGAATAGCTTCCATTGAGTTTTACAGATGCACCACTATTGCCTTTAGCATCAACACGAATATCGGCACCGATTGTATTACGCCATTCGTTGCATTTGCCCCTAGTGAGTTTAAGATTGTTACTAAGGTCGATTAATTCCGGTAATGGATTAGTGATGATGCGAACAGTGTTAGTTGCGGGCTGGGGGATTATGCGCAGTTCAATTGTTCGGTAGTTCACCAACAGAGCTTCTGGAGCGGTGTTGTAAGTGCGAAAAGGTTTATTGTCGAAAGCTGCTGGATCTCCTATGGGCACATCGAAATAACTGTTATCAAGGAGAAGGTCTCCCGTGATTTCGCGTAACCCTGTTTGGCGCAGACGACGAATAAGCAACCAGAAATTCTCCAGATTAAGTCTAGGATCTCCGTAACCTTTGATTACAAGATCGCCTTGTAGTTTGTCACCCTTCAAGACTCCATTAGCGTACAACTCGGTTTTCCAGGTATAGGCCGGTCCTAGTAGCTCGAGTCCTGCAAAAGTGGTGACAAGTTTCATCACTGAGGCGGGATTCATTGGTTTGTCAGAGTTGAAAGCAATGAGCGGCTGGGATGCGCCAATTTCGTGAACGTAAACACTAATTGCAGACTCAGAAATTCCTGACTGATTAAGTGCTTGGCTGACTGAGAGCGGTAAATTTTGTGAGAAAACAGGTAGCGTTACTGTGTTAAGTATGAAATAAAGGATAGCAGCTAACTTAAATGGAGTCATGGTCAGAATGTAACTAATGTAAGTTGCAACAGGATAATAATTTTCAATATAAATCTTTAGCATGAATCGAGCGCTTGTAAAATCCCAACTACTAAAAAATCCATATCCTGTTTGTTAATGATATAGGGCGGCATGAAATAGACGGTATTTCCTAATGGGCGAAGTAGCAATCCCTGATTTAGCGCTATCTGAAAAAATTTCCTAGAAAAATTAAGGTCAACGGTCTCTACTTCAAATGCCCAAATCATGCCGCAATTACGAAAGTTTCTCACTTTAGGATGTGACATGAGCGGTTTTGCTGCGTCGTTGAGGTAGTTTGTTTTAGCAAGGTTAGCCTCAATAATTTTGTCTTGTTCGAATATATCTAACGTAGCAAGCGCAGCGCAACAAGCGAGCGCATTTCCAGCGTGAGTGTGCGAATGCAAAAAGCCGCGTGTAATTTCGTCGTGATAAAATGCTTGATAAATCGCATCGGTGGTCATTACTACAGAAAGTGGCAGATATCCGCCGCTCAATCCCTTCGCCAAGCACAAAAAATCCGGTGCAATATTGGCTTGTTCACAGGCAAACATGGTTCCTGTTCTGCCAAAGCCTACTGCGATTTCGTCCGCGATCAAATGTACTTGGTATTTATTGCAAATCTCACTAGCATGTTTTAGATAATCGGGATGATACATGCCCATGCCTGCCGCACCCTGCACTAGTGGTTCGACAACCAACGCTGCAGTTTTTGCATGGTTTTCAGCTAGATATTTTTCTAATATGGTAACAGCACGTAGTGCGTAATTATTAGGCGATTCTCCTTCTTCTGCATAGCGCCAGTCTGGGGTGGGGACTCGTGCGCTGTGGTGCAACAATGGCGCATAGATATCCCTGAATAATGCTACATCGGTGACCGACAGTGCGCCCAACGTTTCACCGTGATAGCCATTTTGTAGGCTGACAAATTTATTTTTTTCAGGTTGATCATTATTGTGCCAGTAATGGAAGCTCATTTTTAGTGCGGTTTCAATGGCTGATGCCCCATCACTGCTATAAAAGCAATGACCGAGATTACCTGGGGCAAGTTCGTTCAAACGTTCCGATAGTTTTACAACTGGTTCGTGCGTGAAGCCTGCAAGCATCACATGTTCTAACTTTACAAGTTGATCGCGGATGGCATTATTAATTTTTGGATTAGCGTGACCGAACAGGTTGACCCACCAGGAACTAATTGCGTCGAGGTAGCGTCTTCCGTTGAAATCATAAAGCCATACTCCTTCGCCTCTGGCGACAGGAACAAGCGGCAATGTTTCATGTTGTTTCATCTGAGAACAGGGGTGCCAGACAGCTTTAAGACTGCGTTCTGACAAGTTTTTATTGTTCATCTACTTGAAATTCCCGGTTAATAGCCCATATTATTAGCACTCGTAAGCAGTGAGTGCTAATTTACTTTTTATAGGGTAAATTGAAGTAGGGTAAATTGCAGAAACTTGAATCAAAATAATTGTATTTACCATTGATTTAATTGTACTTATTTTAAAATAGGAGAAAGAAGCATGAAAATTCGTCCTTTACATGACCGCGTTATTGTCAAGCGGCTGGAAGAAGAACGCAAGACAGCATCCGGTATTCTCATTCCTGACGGCGCTGCAGAGAAACCTGACCAAGGTGAAATTATCTCCGTGGGCAAGGGAAAGGTTGGCGATGACGGTAAAATCCGTGCGCTGGAAGTTAAAGTTGGCGACAAGGTGTTGTTCGGGAAGTACTCTGGACAAACTGTGAAAATCCTGGGAGATGAGCTCCTGGTGATGCGCGAAGAAGACATTATGGGTGTGGTTGAAGGTTAGTTTCAGCGACTTTAAATTACAAACATTTACAACATTTCTGTAAATTAGGAGAAAGATTATGGCAGCAAAAGAGGTTAAATTTGGCGATTTAGCTCGCCACAAAATGGTGTCTGGAATTAATATTCTAGCCGATGCAGTCAAGGTAACTCTCGGGCCTAAAGGTCGAAACGCAGTACTAGATCGCTCCTATGGAGCTCCCACCATTACAAAAGATGGTGTTTCTGTAGCGAAAGAAATCGAACTGAAAGATAAATTTGAGAACATGGGAGCTCAAATGGTGAAGGAGGTAGCAAGTAAGACTTCCGATGTGGCTGGCGACGGCACCACCACTGCTACCATACTAGCGCAATCCATCGTTAGGGAAGGTATGAAATTTGTAGCTGCCGGGATGAACCCGATGGATCTGAAGCGTGGTATTGATAAAGCTGTAATCGAAACGGTTGCAGAACTCAAGAGGATTTCCAAACCCTGCACCACAGGCAAGGAAATTGCACAAGTAGGTAGCATTTCTGCAAATTCAGATGCCGAAATCGGAAAAATTATCGCCGATGCGATGGAGAAAGTTGGCAAGGAAGGCGTGATTACTGTTGAAGATGGATCCGGCTTGCAAAACGAACTTGATGTGGTCGAGGGTATGCAGTTTGATCGCGGCTACCTTTCTCCATATTTTATCAATAATGCGGATAAACAAATTGCGCTACTAGATACTCCTTATATTCTATTACATGACAAGAAAATTTCCAATATTCGTGATTTGTTGCCACTACTTGAACAAGTAGCCAAAGCCGGCAAACCTTTGTTGATCATTTCTGAAGATGTAGACGGTGAGGCGCTTGCAACAATGGTAGTAAACAACATTCGTGGAATTCTGAAAACCTGTGCTGTAAAAGCACCTGGATTTGGTGATCGTCGTAAAGCTATGCTTGAAGACATTGCGTATCTCACTGGTGGTACCGTAATAGCCGAGGAAGTAGGTTTGTCCCTGGAAAAAGCCACATTGAAAGAGTTGGGCCAAGCTAAGCGTGTAGAAGTCGGCAAAGAAAATACTATCATTATCGATGGTGCAGGCGAAACAAAAACTATTGAGGGACGAGTGAAGCAAATACGAGCTCAGGTGGAGGAAGCTACCAGTGACTACGACAAGGAAAAACTACAAGAGCGTGTAGCAAAGCTGGCTGGTGGCGTGGCGTTGATTAAAGTTGGTGCTGCTACCGAAGTAGAGATGAAAGAGAAGAAAGCTCGTGTTGAAGATGCGTTGCATGCTACACGTGCAGCTGTTGAAGAAGGTATTCTTCCTGGTGGTGGCGTTGCGCTGATACGTGCTTGCAGCCAAGTAGCTAAGGTTAAGGGCGACAACCATGATCAAGATGCAGGTATAAAGATCGTTTTACGGGCTTTGGAAGAACCGTTACGCCAGATCGTTGCTAACTGTGGTGAAGAACCTTCTGTAGTAATCAATAAAGTATTTGATGGTAAGGGTAATCAAGGTTACAACGCTGCCACAAACAAATATGGCGATATGGTAGAAATGGGCGTACTGGATCCGACAAAGGTTACGCGTTACGCTTTGCAAAATGCTGCTTCGGTGGCGGGCTTAATACTTACCACTGATGTCATGGTAGCAGAACAGGCGAAAGAAGAGTCTGCTGCTGGCGCAGGTGGCGGTATGGGTGATATGGGTGGTGGTATGGGTGGTATGGGTGGTATGGGTATGTAGGATTCTGAATCTGTCTCATCTCAAGTACAATAAAAAACCCCACCTTGGTGGGGTTTTTTATTGTACTGGGTAAACTAAATCAGATTAAATAGAGTTTGTTATTTCAAGCACACATCATCTACAAACTCCTGTAAATTACGCTTTGACTACTTAGTGTAGTCTGCTTGTTGTAAGGAAAATAGATTGAAATTTATTTCATCATTAAAATATGAGGATCTACAATTTAGTATTCTTTTGCTGTTAGTTTAATAGTTGAATTGTTTTCTAGAACTAATGATATATTGGTTTAATTTGTACTAGTCAATCATTTTTTCAGTTTGCGCATACTAAGAAAAACCAGTATGAAGATACTAACTATACTTCAATCTAGAACCACCCATACCGGATTGGTGGGCAATATTTTAGTTTATCCATCTTAGGAGTCGGA
>SMVA01393746.1_pt1 | contig 11402 bp, 10 predicted proteins | sample 2456451 | NCBI WGS metagenome assembly SMVA01 (sample SAMN11095933, study PRJNA526329) | marine sediment metagenome | biome: Marine sediment; feature: Surficial sediment; material: Deep marine sediment; isolation source: Hadal surficial sediment | place: Pacific Ocean | collected 2014-05 | depth...
GTTCGAGGTTCACCCGCATTCGCGTAATGGGTGAACGTAATTCATGACTGATAGCCAGCAACAGGCCGGATTTGCTTTCCAGCATCGATTTGATTCGCGCCGACATTCGATTGATGCCGCCGGCCAGCAGTGCCAGTTCACCTTTTCCATTCGCTTCGATGGTCTGATCGAGTTCACCCTCACCGATTAATTTCACCTGTCGCGACATTGCCTGAATCGGCCGGAACATGCGCCGGATCGCCAGGTAAAGCAAAAACAGAATGGCGCCGAGCAGCAGGAACAGAACCCAGTGACGTCTTTCATCGCCTCGGCGAAATCTGTTATCGACAACAAACAGGTATCGATACGACTGCCGCTGTATCAGCAGATAGTTATCGTGGTCATACCGACCAAAGTAAACCTCGTTATAAGGCGGCGGCGCCGATTCAAATTCGTATCGGTCTATCGCTTTCAGGCCTGGGCTCGAAGACCAGTCGATGCCCCGCCCTTCGATGCGGATTTCGAAAGGCAGGCTGCTGGCAAGCTGTTGCGCCACCCGCAAATCCGGCGGCATGCCGATATCATTGATCAGGTATTGAATATAACGATCCACGTTGGGCAGGATAGTATGTTGAAAATGCGGTTTGAAACGATTTGCAAAGCTGGCCGACAGGACTATCGCCAGCCCCAGCATCGAAACGACAAAATACAGCAACAGCCTGAATATCAGGCTTTGCCATTTACTTTGCAGGTATTGCCACATTAGCGATTCACGAATTGATAGCCCTGACCGCGTACCGTGCGGATAAGCTGGGGGCGTTGCAGTTTTTGCCGCAGCCTGCTGACCAGGACGTCGATAGCACGACTGTAGATATCGGCATCGATGCCGCGTAATGCCTGCATGATCTCATCCCGGCTTAACACCCTGTCCTGGTTTTGAAGCAGTAACCCGAGCAGGCCGAATTCGGTGGCGGTAATGTCTACCAGTTCGTCATTTATTTTCAGTTGCTTACGGTCGAGGTCGACACTGAGTTCACCAAAGCGGAAAATACTCTGGCTGGAACGACTGCGCTTGAATATGTTTTGTATCCGCGCGACCAGTTCCCGGGGTTCGAAAGGCTTGGGCAAATAATCGTCCGCGCCCAGTTCCAGGCCGACCACTCTATCCATGACTTCCCCACGTGCCGTCAGCATGACAATGGGAATGTCACTGAACTGACGGATACGTCGACAGGTTTCAAACCCGTCTATCTGGGGCAACATGACATCGAGTACCACCAGGTCGAAGGCTTCATGCCGCAGTTTTTCGATCGCCTGCAGCGGATGCGTCTCGCTTTCAAGTATCAACTCGTACCGGGCGAAATACTGTTGCAGTGGTTGCGCGAGTTTTTCATCATCGTCGATGAGCAATAATTTACGCATCCCTGGCTGCTCCCTTCAACTGGCTTGCGCGACAGGGTACAACGCGGCCCCTGCCAGAGGGGCCACGCGTACAGGTTGCCGGGTCAATCTAGCCGTCATGTCCATGTCGGCGATGATGACCATGGCGCTCCATGAATGACTGCAATTCCTGCTTCTGCTCCGGGTTCAGGGTATCGAGAAAACGACCCAGAGAAGCTATCACGGTCGGGGCCTTGTCATTGATCATCCGGGTTTTCTGCTGCACCATTTCCAGCGCCCTCGCCTGGTTAAAACTGGGCTCGTTCAAGAGCCGTAGTAACTCGGCAATATTCTCCGTCTTCGCGGCCTTCACATCGACCATTATTTCGGCCACCATCTCGGCCAGATCGACAAAGCTTTGCTGTTGTTGGGCGTCGAGATTTAATTTCTCGGTGACCCGTTCAGTGACAAACTCGACTTTTTCCTGCGGCGACATTTTCCAGTGGTCGTGCTTGCCGAATGCATAGACAATGCTGGAACTGCCGGCGATGAGTATTATCGCGGCAATAATTTTAGTGGACTTTTTCATGCTTGATCTCCGTTGTTGATTGTTGACGAAGAATCATATTAGAGACCCGCCTGCGATAAAGCTTTTCAGCGGTGTAACGATTTGTAAGGTTTTGTAACAATAGACGCTCATTAACTCTTGTACTTTTCAACCGCGGCAAGCATGCCTCGCAGGATGTTAACCTCATTGCGGGATAACCCGGAGCGGAGATACAGGCGCCGCAGGCGTTGCATGGTAATGCCGGGATTATCAGGGTTCAAAAACCGGGTCGCGGTGAGTACCTGGTCGAGGTGTTCGAAATAGCCCTCCACCTCGCCGCTGGTGGCGGGCATTTCATCTTCATCGAGAGGCCTGGAGCCGTCCTTGTCGGTATCGAGTATCGTCGCATCGGGGACGATGCAAAACTGGCGATAAATTTCGTAACAGATGACCTGTACCGCCGAGGCCACGTTGAGCGAACTGAATTCCGGATTAGTCGGAATACAAACCATGTAGTTGCACATTTGCAATTCTTCGTTGGTCAAGCCCGAGTGTTCCCTGCCGAAGACCAGGGCCACCCGTGCAGTCGCATGCATATCAAATAATTTACGCGCCATTTGCGCCGGATCCAGCTCGGGCCAGGCAAGCGAACGGCGGCGCGCGCTGGTGGCAATCACCAGTTCACAGTCGCCAAGCGCCTGCCCGAGACTGGTAACGGTGGTACGTTGATCGAGTACCGCGTTGGCCCCGGAGGCCCTGCCATAGGCAATTTCCCCTACCGGGCATTGTGGATCGACCAGAACCAGGTTTGAAATACACATATTGTTCATCGCCCTGGCCGCGGCGCCAATATTGCCCGAGTGAGTCGTACCCACCATAATGATTTTTATATTGTCAAGATTCATCGCTGTATTCTAGCCCGCATTTCTCACCAGGGGGCGGGCTGGCCCGACCAGTAACCGGTTTTTTTCTGGTTTCTTGCAAGGCTGTTTGCTAGACTGCGCGCCTCTTTTTTACTGCCCAGCCCCGCCTCATGCAACCCATGTTGAACATCGCCATTCGCGCCGCCCACCACGCAGGGGATTTCATCGTGCGAAAAATCAACAAAGTACCCGACTTGCAGATCGATGTAAAAGCAAAGAACGATTATGTCACCGAAGTTGATCGACAGGCCGAAGTTCACATAATCGAGGATTTGCTCAAGGCTTTTCCGAAGCACGGCATCCTCGCCGAAGAATCGGGTGAAATCAAGGGAGAGGAGGATTTCAAATGGATTATCGATCCGCTGGACGGCACCACCAATTTTTTACATGGTTTCCCCCACTACGCGGTATCCATCGCCTGCCAACATCAGGGAAAGCTCATGCATGGCGTCATCTATGATCCGTTCAAACAGGAACTATTCGCGGCGAGTCGGGGCGATGGCGCTACCCTGAATAATCGTCGTATCCGGGTCGCTAAACTGAGAACCACCGAATCGGCGCTGCTCGGCACCGGCTTCCCCTTTAAAAATCCGGACCAGCTGGAAGAATTTATCAAACTGTTCAGAGCGTTTTTCAACAGCGCCAGCGATATCAGGCGAGCAGGCTCGGCCGCACTTGACCTGGCCTATGTCGCGGCTGGCCGGCTGGACGGGTTCTGGGAGTCTGGACTGCAATCCTGGGACCTGGCCGCGGGTGCGTTAATCGTACGCGAGGCCGGTGGGCTGATCACTGATTTTTCCGGGGACGAACATTACCTGGAAACGGGTCAGGTGGTTGCCGGCAACCCGAAGATTATTGCCGACATGCTGCATAAGATTCGACGCCAGTTGGGCCCGCCCAACAGGAAAGCCTGATGTTCGCCAGCCCCTTCAGAATGCGCCCTGTAATCGATATCAGGAACCGGAAGGCCGCAATGAACGCCGCGCCTGGCGAGGACGAAGATGTATCAAAATAATAGCGGAAGCGTCCTGGTAGCCATCATCTCCGACACCCACAGTATGCTCGATGAACGGGTAGCGGATGTCGTCCGCCAGGCCGACATCGCGATTCATGCCGGGGATATCGGCGATGGACAGGTTCTCGATGCGATGCAACCGAGGACCGGACGAGTTATCGCAGTAACCGGTAACAACGACCACCCCGTGCTCTGGCCAGCTACCCAGACATCGCGTCTACAGGCTATCCCGAAACGGGCCGAGATCGAATTACCCGGGGGTAACATCGCCATCGAGCATGGCGACAGGCATGGCAGTATTGCCCCCGATCATCAATCCCTGCGCGATGCACACCCGACAGCCCGGGTCATCGTTTACGGACACACCCATCGTATGGTCGTCGATGATGATAGCGACCCCTGGGTAGTCAATCCGGGGGCGGCCGGCAGCACCCGTACCGGGGGCGGCGCATCCTGCCTGATGCTGGAAGCCAGCAATAGCAAGCCCTGGACCATCGAAAGCATCAGATTTGCCGATTAGAGCTAGCAAAACCCTGGACATTTCCTGGTGCCAATCCAGCTGAGATTAAAGGGTGTTCTCACACGGACCGCTGATCGGGTCGAATTCATTCGACCGAGCATCTAAATTATCTGAATTGGCCGAATAAATTCGGCCCTACATCACATGTGTTTCGAGATTCGAGGGTCGGTCAAATTCTATCTATAATTGCGTAGCTGTCCGACCAGAATTCCGTGGATACTGACCCGTTCGGCCGCGTAGATCATCGGTTCCATTTCTGCATTTGCCGGGATTAGCGCAATCAGGCTTTCACTTTTGCGCTGGTAACGCTTCAACGTAGCCTCGCACTTGTCGATCATCGCAACCACGATATCGCCATCATTCGCAACCGGCTGTTTTTTGATAATCACGTAGTCTTCGTCCAGAATTCCGACATCGATCATGGAGTCACCGGTCACCCGCAATGCGTATAATTCGGGTCCCATGAACATCTCGGCAAGATTCAATTCCCGCTGATCTTCGATGGCCTCGATGGGCAAACCGGCGGCAATTTTGCCGACCAGCGGAATTGTAGGCGGGCTCACCAGGGGTAGCTCGACCAGGCTCATGCCGCGAGAATTACCCTTTACCCGGTCTATGTAACCCTTGTCTTCGAGCGACTGGACGTAACGGTGTATGGTGCCCTGGGAAACGACGCCAATCGCCACCCCGATTTCCTTGAATTTGGGGGCATAGCCGTACTGGGCGAGGTAGTTGCGGATAAACTGCAGGGTTTTTTGTTCTTGCGATGTCAGCATGACAGTCCTCTCTTCTCATTTTCTTCTCAATGAGTTTAGAGAATATAATGAGAACTTGCAACCACTAATCAATCAGGAACAACAGCCCGGTGCAAAAATTGACCCATTCCGGTGGCTCATCCGCATAGATTTCGAATTCCACCTGAAAGCATTCCGTCATTGACTGACGCGAGTTTGCGTCGATAACCCGGGTAATATCGGCGCGGGAGGCCGGGACGATTTATAAGGACCTTGATTATAAAGCCCGCCGCTGGATAAAAACCCCGCCAGATGGGGGGCTTGGTGAGATTACCGATTTAGCCGATTTTCGATCAGGTTGTCGACCACGCCGGGATCGGCAAGGGTCGATGTATCGCCGAGGCTGTCGACATCGTTGGCTGCGATCTTGCGCAATATGCGGCGCATGATCTTGCCCGAACGGGTCTTGGGTAAACCGGGAGCCCATTGAATGATATTCACCTTGGCAAAAGGCCCGATTTCGGTGCGAACCAGGTTGACTAATTCCTGCTGCAACTCGTCATAAGGCGATTCTCCAGCCATCAGGGTGACATAGGCGTATATGCCCTGTCCGGTAATGTCGTGCGGATATCCGACAACCGCGGATTCGGCAACTTTATCGTGCTTAACCAGGGCGGATTCTATCTCGGCGGTACCGAGACGATGCCCCGAAATATTGAGCACGTCGTCGACCCGGCCGGTAATCCAGTAATAACCATCCTCGTCGCGTCGCGCCCCGTCACCGGTAAAATAATAGCCCTTGAACTGGGCGAAGTAAGTTTCGTAGAAGCGTTTGTGGTCGCCGTAAATCGAACGCATCATCGACGGCCAGGGCGCACGCATGGCCAGGTTGCCCGAGGCTGGATTGCCCTCAAGTTCGTTTCCCTCATCGTCGAGCAGCACCGGTTGCGCACCGAAAAACGGAAAGGTCGCCGATCCGGGCTTGGTCGCGGTCACCCCGGGTAACGGCGTCAACATATGGGCACCGGTCTCGGTTTGCCACCAGGTATCGACGATAGGACAGCGCCCGTCACCGACCACGTTGTGATACCACAGCCAGGCCTCGGGATTAATCGGTTCACCCACCGTTCCCAGTAGCCGCAATGAGGCGCGCGAAGTCTTTTTCACCGGCTCGTCACCGGCAGCCATCAGCGAACGGATCGCGGTCGGTGCGGTGTAGAAAATTGAAATATCATGTTTATCGCAGACCTGCCAGAAACGCGATATGTCGGGATAAGTTGGAATGCCCTCGAACATTACCGTGGTGGCGCCATTTGCGAGCGGTCCATAGACGATATAGGTATGCCCGGTGACCCAGCCAATATCCGCGGTACACCAGTAATTCTCGCCATCCTTGTAATCGAAGACGAGTTTGTGCGTCATCGCCGCCATTAATAAATAACCAGCGGTGGTGTGCAGTACACCCTTGGGTTTACCGGTAGAACCCGAGGTATAGAGTATGAACAGAGGATCTTCGGCGCCCATCATTTCCGGATCGCAATGCGATGAAACACCGCTCATTGCCTGGTGATACCAGATGTCGCGACCGTCATGCCAGGCAACCGGATCGCCACCGCGCCGCACCACGATTACAGATTTGACATTGGGACAGTCGCTAACCGCCTTATCCACATTATCCTTCAGGGCCACTTTTTTGCCGCCGCGAATCGATTGATCCGCGGTAATCACCACCTGGCAGTCAGAATCGAGGATGCGATCACGTAACGCATCGGGAGAAAAACCACCGAATACAACCGAATGCACCGCACCGATGCGCGTGCAGGCCAGCATCGCCACCGATGCCTCGGGGATCATCGGCATGTAAATTGATACCCGATCGCCCCGTTTTACACCCTGGTCCTTGAGCACATTGGAAAATTTACAGACTTCTTCGTGCAGTTCGGCGTAGGTAATCTTGCGATCTTCGCCGGGATCGTCTCCCTCCCAGATAATAGCAACCTGATCAGCCCTGGTTTCCAGGTGCCGATCGAGGCAATTATAGGCAACATTGAGCTCGGCGCCTTCGAACCATTTAATGTGCAGATCCTGTTCCGAAAAACTCCAGTCGCATACACTGTCCCAGGGTTTGAACCAGGAAATATAGTTTTCAGCCTGTTCCGACCAGAACCCATCCGGGTCATCGACGGATTGCCGATACATTTCGGCATATTGATCCGCGGTTATATTCGCCTGCGCCACGAACTCGGCTGGCGCTGGATAGATTTTGGTATCTGACATCGTGCCTTCCTCGGTGAATGGTTTTCGTTATTATCCGTAAGCTGCAATATGCTTACACAAACCGCGTCCAGCGACAAGATCGGGGTAGGTCAACTTGAATCTCCTGCTTGTTCAAACCGGTTGACCTGGTCGTCACGTTAAGTAACACTTTGCCCGAATTTTGGTAACCAGAGGTAACAGTATGTCGTTATTTCCCTCGGAACTGCGCCCTACAGAAATTACCATCGTGGTGTTGATCTTCGCGCTACTGGTATTGTTGCCGCCCATCCGCAATCTGTGGAGCTCGGTCGATAACGTCTGGTACCTCCCCTACCTGATCTGGCTCGCTATCATTGTGCTGGCGTTCTGGCTACAACGCCTGCTGAGAAAGCATGCAGTTTGAGCTCTGGCAACTTTTTCTCGCGGGTGTTTTATATCTCGGCCTCCTGTTTCTGATAGCAAGTGCGACCGATCGGGGCTGGATCCCGGAATCGGTTGCCAGTCATCCGCTGGTTTACAGCCTGTCGATAGGTGTTTACGCGACCTCCTGGAGCTTTTATGGCAGCGTCGGTTTCGCGCAGAAGGAAGGATTTAATTTTCTGACCATATATCTCGGCACCACCCTTGCCTTTCTCGCCTCGCCGATACTGCTCAGGCCAATTCTAAAGATTACCGAAACCTATCGGCTGGCTTCACTGGCGGACCTGTTTGCCTTCAGGTATCACAGTCAATTTGCCGGGATACTGGTCACGCTCCTGGTATTAGCCGGTACCCTGCCCTATATCTCGCTGCAGATTCAGGCGGTAACCAACACCCTGCAGATTATGACCAATGAAACCGACCAATCTTTGATCGCGCTTATGTTTTCTATCACCGTCGGATTGTTCTCTATATTGTTTGGCACCCGCCACTTCGCCCAGCGCGAGAAGAACCGCGGCCTGGTGGTCGCGATCGCCTTCGAATCACTGGTTAAACTGATCACCCTGATGACCGTGGGCCTGTTTGCGGTATTTGGTATTTTCGGTGGTTTTAGCGAACTCAATCAATACCTGACCGATCATCCCGAAGCCAATGCCGCGCTATTCCAGCCGGTTCAGGAGGGGCCCTGGGTTACGCTGCTGGTGCTTTCCTTTGCCGCCGCATTCCTCTTGCCCAGGCAGTTCCACATGATATTCGTGGAAAATATCAAATCCAGGAATATCGAAACCGCAAGCTGGGCATTTCCGCTGTTTTTACTGTTATTAAACATCTCTATTCCACCGATTCTATGGGCCGGCCAATCGATGAACCTGTCGATTCCAGCCGACTTCTTCGTGCTGGGGATCACCCTCGACAGTGGCTCGAGAATGCTACCCATACTCACTTTTCTGGGCGGACTGTCGGCAGCGAGCGCGATGATTATCGTCACCACGCTGGCCCTGGCATCGATGTTCATGAACAATTTTGTGTTACCGGCCAGCTTCCCGCCAAAAATCTCCACCGGCAGCAATATGTATGACTGGCTGCTATGGGGACGCCGTTTTGTGATCATGCTGGTGGTCGCTATCGGCTATGTTTTTTATCTGTTCCAGCAACACAATCCGGGGCTTGCCGGTCTCGGCCTGATATCCTTCGTCGCGGTTGCCCAGTGCCTGCCCGGCATCGTCGGGCTACTCTACTGGTCGAGGGCTAATAACCAGGGTTTCATATCAGGATTGATTGTCGGGGGAGGTATCTGGTGTTTCACCCTGTTCATACCACTGATCGAGCGCGCCGGAATTATCCATACACCCTACTTCAACATCCCCGATCTCGCCATGGAAACCTCCGACGGTGCGCTCTGGTCACTGGTTTTAAACAGCATCACCTTTGTCATCGTCTCCCTGTTGAGCCGGCAATCCGCAGAAGAACGCGAGGTTGCCGAGGCCTGTACCCGGGAAAGCTTCCTCATCCCCCCGGGAAAGGTCAAGGCGGCTTCTATCGCCGAATTCGAACAACAGTTGAGCACCATCGTCGGTTCCGATATAGCGCATAACGAGGTCAATCGGGCACTCGCCGATCTGGGGATGATTCCGGGAGATATCCACAGCAACGACCTACTCAAGTTACGCGCACAGATTAATCGAAACCTGTCGGGGCTGGTAGGACCGGTGCTGTCACGCATGATAGTAAACGAACATATAAAAATTGATCTCGCAACCAAAACGGCGCTTGCCGATACCATCCAGTTTGTCGAGCACAGCCAGGAAAAATCGCGTAGCGAATTACGCGGCGTCTCCAGTGAGTTACAGGCATTGAGGCGATTTCATTTCCAGGTGTTGCAGGACTTGCCGCTGGGCGTTGTGTCGATAAACGATGACGGGCACATCGCCAGCTGGAACAAGGCGATGACAACACTCACCGATATTAGCGAGGAGCTAGCCATCGGTGCCAGTATCGATCAGCTCGAAGCGCCCTGGCAACAATTGCTCGCTAATTTTATCGATAGTAACGAATTCCTGGTCAGCAAACTCAAGATAACAGTACACAATCAAATCCTGGTATTGAACCTGTTCAAGGCAGTGGTAGCCCAGCAACAGGAAAATAGTAGCGGTATTGCGATACTGATCGAAAACCACAGTGATCGCTATTCACTGGAGAAAAAGCTCGCACATAGTGAACGCCTGGCATCGATCGGGCAGCTCGCCACCGGGGTCGCCCATGAAATAGGCAACCCGGTTACCGGTATAGCCTGCCTCGCCCAGGATCTACGGGCCGAGCTCACCGACCACCCTGCCGCCGCCGATGGGCTAAATCAGATTCTCACGCAAACCGAGCGTATATCACGCATTGTCCGTTCCCTGTCGAATTTCAGCCACGCCGGTACCGCGGACGATTACCCGGCCGAAAGCCTGGATTTACACCAGGTGGTAGCGGAGGCAATTCACCTGGTGTCATTGAGTCACGCCGCGAGTCAACTGCAATACCTCAACCGATGTGACGAGGAAACCATGATTACCGGCTTCCCACAAAAACTGATTCAGGTTTTTGTCAACCTGCTTGCCAACGCCACCGATGCCTCCAGGCCGGGGCAAACCATCACTATCGATTCCGAGATCAGCAACAATAATCTGCTGATCTCGGTTGAAGACCAGGGTAAAGGTATCCCCGAGGAACACCTTGCCCGCGTGTTTGAACCTTTCTTCACCACCAAAATGGTCGGCGAAGGCACCGGCCTGGGATTGTCGCTCGCCTACAATATTATCGAGGAACACGGCGGATCGATTTCGGTTGCCAGCCGTTCAGGCGCTGGTTGTCGTTTCGAAATTTCCTTCCCCTATGTCGGCGCCTCCCGGGTGCTACCGACATGAGCAGTATCCTGGTGGTTGAAGATGAGCCGATAATCCAGGAAAGCCTGGTTCGCCTGCTCCATCGACAGGGCCATGAGGTTACCGGGGTCGCCTCGGTCGCCGAGGCAGAAGAAAACTCGATCAATATGTATGACCTGATCATTTCCGACCTTCGCCTACCCGGTGAACCCGGCACTCGATTGATCTCCAGGGCGGCGCCCACCCCGGTTTTGATCATGACCAGTTACTCGACCGTTCAATCCGCAGTCGATGCAATGAAAGAAGGTGCGGTTGATTACATTTCCAAGCCTTTCAATCACGACGAAATGATAATTACGGTGAAGCGAATCCTGGAGAAAACCAGCGTCGATCAACATAATTCGATTCTGCGCAAGGAAATCGCCCGCAACTATCCTATCGACGGCATGGTTGCCCACTGCGACCCCATGCTCGAGGTGCTGGATAAAGTAAAACGTGTCGCGGCGACCAACACCACGACCTTGATCGTGGGTGAAACAGGCACCGGCAAAGAGCTGGTAGCCCGGGCTATTCATTCCCAGAGCAATCGAAAAAATAAGGCCCTGGTGAGCGTCAATTGTGCCGCTTTTGCCGATAATTTGATCGAATCCGAATTATTCGGTCATGAACTCGGCGCCTTCACCGGTGCCTTGCAGATGAAAAAGGGGCTCATAGAAGCGGCCAACGAAGGCACCCTGTTTCTGGATGAGGTGGGCGAATTA
>SMVA01066006.1_pt1 | contig 11400 bp, 9 predicted proteins | sample 2456451 | NCBI WGS metagenome assembly SMVA01 (sample SAMN11095933, study PRJNA526329) | marine sediment metagenome | biome: Marine sediment; feature: Surficial sediment; material: Deep marine sediment; isolation source: Hadal surficial sediment | place: Pacific Ocean | collected 2014-05 | depth 0-1...
GACTCAATTGTGTGTATTGTGTGTATTGTGTGTATTGTGTGTCTTGTGTGTATTGTGTGTATTGTGTTTATTGTTTGTTTTGCGTCTTTGGTGGACAAATATCAAGCATCCAGGTCTGGAATGAGCTTGGATTCGAGGTAGGCGATCCAGTCCTTGAGTTTTAATTTGCGTTTTTTCATGCGGGTCAGATGGAGCTGATCAAGGGAGGGGTCCTTGACCAGCCGGCCAATGGCCTGGTCGAGGTCGCGATGCTCCTCCCTGATGTGGTTGAGCAGCGTGGCAATTTCACCGGGATTGTCTGAATGAAGATTCACAGCAGCAGTGCCCCTTTACAACGGCATGCCATTGTATGCGGTCGGTGCCTTGTCTTGGATCATCTGCCTAGTGTCAATATCACCTCGAGGGATACAGGATAATACAGTTTCCGGCGCAATATACGGTCCGCAGCCCTATTTCAAGTAAAATGCGTGGATTGTCTCCCCGACCGGTTGATGCCTTCAATTTGGAGAAAAAATTCTGGATAGAAGAAATTTCGTAAAAACGGCAGGCATGGCAGGCACTGTAGGTCTGCTTGCAGCCTGTGGCAACAAAGTTGAAACAACAGACTGCGCCGAGGGTTTATCAAGACCAAGCTCGGACGGGCTGAAATGGAAAATGGTCACTACCTGGCCACGGGATTTTCCCGGACTGGGAACCGGGGCAAGCCGACTGGCGGAACTCATCGGAAAACTCAGCAACGGCCGTCTGACCGTGGAAGTGTACGGCAGCAATGAACTGGTGCCACCCTTCGAGGTATTCGATGCCGTCAAACGGGGCACGGCCGAAATGGGCCATAGTGCGGCCTACTACTGGAGAGGTAAAATTCCAGCCTCGCTGTTTCTCGCCGGCGTACCGTTCGGGCTGACAGGCAACGAAATGAACGGCTGGTTGTATTACCACGGCGGCCTGGAACTTTATCGCGAAGCGTACGCTCCGTTTGGAATCATACCCTTCCCTACCGGTAACTCGGGAACGCAGATGGGCGGTTGGTTCAACAAGGAGATCAACAGCATTGCTGATCTCGATGGCCTGAAAATGCGTATTCCCGGCATCGGAGCAGAAGTCATCAAACGACTGGGAGCAACACCCGTCATCATTCCGGTGGCAGAACTGTTTACCGCACTGCAAAGTGGTACGATCGATGCAACGGAATGGGTCGGGCCGATGAACGACATCGCTTTAGGCCTTTTCAGGGCAGCGAAGTATTACTACTACCCGGGCTGGCACGAACCCGGCACGGCCCTGGAAAGCATTGTGAATGCCGAATCATGGTCAGCCCTTCCTGAGGATTTACAGGAAATCGTGGCAACCGCGTGCAAGGCCATCTCACTGGATATGTATGCCAATTTCGAAGCCACGAATGGTATAGCTCTGGAAACGCTGGTCAATGAGCATGGTGTCCAATTGCGCGCATTTCCCGATGAAGTGCTGGCCGAATTAAAGCGGGTTTCTTTCGAAGTGCTGGAGGAAATGGCCGCAAAAGATGAAATGTCCGGCAGAGTCTGGGCGTCTATGAAGGCTTACCAGGGCACGGTTCATCGCTGGACTGAAATCAGCTCGCAATACTTCCTCAATCACCGCTAGGACTTGTGAAAACTACCATTGAAGCCACCTTCTGCATGGTCATGCCCGTACTGGGCCTGTCTTACCTATTCCAGCCCGAGCAATGGATTCGCTACTTCCACGAACTGACCAACAAGCCTCACCGCAGCCTGCCCCTTGCCCTGGCGATGCTCACAGCCGGCACTTTCAGCGGCTTTGCTTATAACGACTGGACCACAACCTGGCCCATCTTCATCAGCGCCTTTAGTTGGCTGCTGGCCCTGGAAGGCGCCTTAATCCTTGTCTATCCTGCATCGCTGGCTCGCCTGCAAAAAATCCCGGATCGATTTCTTAAATTGTACTTCCGCAGCGGCGGCATCGGGTTCATCATTCTCGGCGCCATGCTCTATGGGCAGTTCTTCGATTTTTCACTGCTCAGTTGAGTGCAATCTTCCCGTTAGTTCATTGCTACGACATCAACCGTAATTTGTTCCATGACTCCTTCAGCGGTATTGCCGCCGAATGCTGCATACAGCCCCTTGCGGGAGCTTGTACCCAGTACCACCATGTCGGCATTCACCTGTTTGGCGATTTCAACAATCACATCCGCCGGCTTGCCCATATCCCGGTGAATATTCTCGCGTGGCAGGCCGGTCATCCTCCTGAGAAGTTCACGGTCCGGAAAATCTTCACTACTCTTGTACGAATTGACGACGTGGAATTCGGCTGCAAAGAATTCAGCCAGAAACTTGCCACGTTCCAGAATCCTCTCATTCAATGCCTTGTGTTCAGGATCGGTCGCCTGGATATTTACTGCCGACAGAATACATTCGATTGGCGCTTTGGTTCCTTCGTCGACGATAACGACATCACATTTGGCCCGGCGGACCAGTTCCCATTTGGAATCCGTAATTCCGGTTTTGTTTTCGGCTGAAGTCTCACACAACATGATTGTGTCGCAATCGCAACGATCTGCGGCGTTGAGGATAGAATTCCGCCAGTGACGGGTCCAGAAAATTTCCGCAGTATAATCCACGCCAGACTCATCCAACGGTTGCAGTAACTCCCGTAACCAATCGTTACCACGAATGACTTCATCAGGGGTATCGGGATCACCCTTGTCGTCACTCTCAAACCCGATTAACAGATGGAATTTAAGCAGGGCCTCTCGCCTCTGATTGAGGATATCGAGCATACGCTCCAATGCGAGATGCCTCTCATGAGAAGGATCAACGATAACCAGGAACTTTCTTTTCTCCACTTCAATTTACCTCCAAGCAACTGTCTGAGGATGAGCAAACGCGACTGAGTCCAGGACATTCTACCTGATTAAAAGCCGGAATCCTGCTCAGAACCTTAGTATAAGATAAATTTGCAGCATTCTGGTGCAGTTAGCCGGGATAAACCACGCCGGGCAGCCAGGTGATGAGTCGAGGCCACAGGGCCAGCAGGCAGAGTAGGAAAACCTGGATCAATATGAACGGAATCACACCTCGATAGCAGGCAGAGGTGTGCACGTGATCCGGGCAAACGCTCCTGAGGTAGAACAGCGCAAACCCGAACGGAGGGGTGAGGAACGAAGTTTGCAGGTTCAGTGCGATCATCACCCCTAACCAGATCGGATTGAGGCCCATTGCCATCAATACCGGCCCGACAATGGGCACCACGACGAAAGTAATCTCGATGAAGTCGAGCACGAATCCAAGCAGGAACATCACCAGCATGACTGTGATCATGGCGGTTACTACGCCGCCGGGAAGTCCGGTTAACAAGTCGGCAATCAACTTATCGCCGCCGAAACCCCTAAAAACCAGGCTGAACAGGGACGCGCCGATCAGGATCATGAAGACCATCGCGGTAATCCGGGTGGTGCGGAATACTACGTATCTCACGGTTTCCAGGGATAACCTGCCGACCGCCAAGGCCAGTAACATCGCGCCTACAGCACCGACGGACGCCGCCTCGGTTGGCGTGGCAACGCCTTTGAGAATGGAACCGAGTACTGCGATAATCAGCAATAACGGACCGGCCGCCAGGACCAGCAAGCGCCCAATGCCGACCTGGTTTTCGGCGGCTTCAGTATCTGCCGGCATCAAGCCGGGTTTGAGCCTGGCGAGGATCATCAGGTACAGAACGTACATCCCAACCAACATAAACCCGGGCACCAACGCACCGGCGAACAACTCACCGACCGAGATGGTCTCCGGGCTGTAGTTACCCATTTGCAGTTGCGCCTGCTGATACGCGTTCGACAGCACATCCGCGAGCATAACGAGGACAATGGAAGGTGGGATGATCTGCCCCAGGGTGCCCGAAGCGCATATGGTTCCGGTGGCGACAGCGTGATCGTAACCTCTGTTCAACATGGTGGGGAGCGAAATCAAGCCCATCGTGATTACGGTTGCACCAACGATCCCGGTGCTGGCTGCCATCATCGCGCCCACCAGCACTACAGCGATTCCAAGACCGCCCGGTACACCACGCATCATTGCCGCCAGGGATCGCAGCAACTGGTCCGCGAGTTTTGAGCGCTCCAGCATCACACCCATGAACACGAACATCGGCACCGCAATCAATGTCCCGTTGGTCATGATGCCAAAGATCCGGTTGGGGAAAGCCTCCAGGAAGGCCGGATCGAAAGAACCGGTCAGCACGCCCAGTCCCGCAAAAAGCAGACCGACGCCTGCGAGGGTAAACGCTACCGGAAATCCTGCCATCAAGGCCAGGCCAATGGCGAGAAACAGTCCGAGCGACATCCAGCCAGCCATTAGATTCTTTCCGGATACCGGTCTTTCAATTGCACCCGTTGATCAATGAAAACACGGGCGCCGTATTGTGGATGCGCAAGCATGGAGCGGTAGATGTTCTTATTTTCCACGGGATTCATGAAGCAGGCATTTTATCACTGCAGGCTGGCCGGTAAGATTATTTTAAACATATTTTTATGCACAGCACCTGCTGTCAATTAATAATCATCAACTTATTTAGATTTCCAACCATTGGATAACATGTTTCTTGTGTAATTCTATGATAATTAAGTGTTTAATCAATCCAACTTAACGAAACCATATGCCGGCCACACAAACAGGTCATAAATACGCTTCCATCGAGTGTGGGTTATACACAGAGTTATCCACAGCCTGGCAAATCATGTTGACGTAGGCGGTGGCTGTCTCTCAACGCACTGGTGAGGCGAGGAATATTCCTCCTGCCACAGACTAGGGTTTACAATATGCCGTTTTCAAGGCCGCTCCGGCGATAGCAGGTAAGGGACCCATCCCGTGAAAGAACATATAGAAGAATTGCTGGCACAATCCCTGCTGCACTTGCAACGTGAAGGAGTGTTACCCAAAGAGCCCGAGCCTACCATTCAACTGGAGCGTACACGGTCTCCGGAACATGGTGAATTCGCGTCGAACCTTGCAATGGTTTTGTGTAAGGCAGCAGAAATGCCTCCGCGCGAACTGGCCCAGGCCATCATCGACCGTCTGCCACGCTCCAGGCAGCTTGCCCGGACCGAGATCGCCGGTCCTGGTTTCATTAATTTCTTTCTCAACCGCCTGGCGCTTTCCGGGGTCATCAAGGACGTTCTCCGCCAGGGTGATCGATACGGAAACTTGACCCCGGAAAAAGAGGAAAACGTCACGCTGGAGTTTGTATCAGCCAATCCGACCGGACCACTCCACGTCGGGCACGGCCGCGGCGCTGCGTATGGTGCGAGCCTGGGTAACATCCTTGAGTGTGCGGGGCACAAGGTTCAGAGGGAATACTACGTCAACAACAACGGCCGCCAGATGGACATCCTGGCGGTATGCGTCTGGCTGCGTTACCTCGAGCTGTGCGGTGAGCAGGTACAGTTCCCGGGAAACGGCTATCTGGGGGACTATATTTATGACATCGCCCGCACTGTTCGGGCCGACAAAGGCGACAAATGGCGTTTCACCGGCCAGGATGTTGAAGATGGCTTGCCACCGTCACTGTCCCAGGACGGAGATGGTGAAATTCACATTGACGCCCTGATCAAGCGTGCCCGGGAGCTGCTGGGAAAAAAAGGTTATGCCGTTTTTTTCAACGCGTCCCTGAACAGCATCCTGGATGATATCAAGGATGACCTGACCGACTTTGATGTGCATTTCGACCTGTGGTTCTCCGAACAGCAGTTGGAAGACAGTGGCGCTGTCGAACTTGCGATTGAACGTCTGCGCGAAAACGGCCACTTGTATGTAGATGGCGGTGCAACCTGGTTTCGTGCTTCGGCCCTGGGTGACGAGAAAGACCGTGTGGTGATTCGTGAGAACGGCCGGACCACTTATTTTGCGTCGGATATTGCCTATTTTCTGGACAAGATCGAACGCGGTTTTGACCGCGCCATCTATGTATTCGGGGCCGACCATCACGGCTACGTAGCCCGCCTGCGTGCCGCGGCCAAAGGCCTGGGGGAGGACCCCGACCGGCTGGAAGTATTGCTGGTTCAGTTTGCCGTATTGTTCCGCCAGGGGAAAAAAGTGCAGATGTCGACCCGCTCGGGGCAGTTCATCACTTTACGCGAATTGCGCGAAGAAGTGGGCAAAGACGCTACCCGTTACTTTTACATCATGCGTTCGCATGAGCAACATTTGGATTTCGACCTCGATCTGGCGATGTCGCACAGCAACGAAAACCCGGTGTATTATATCCAGTATGCTCATGCTCGGATTTGCAGTGTGTTCCGCAACCTGGAGCAGAGGGATCTGTACCATAATGAAGCCATCGGGGAGGCTGCGCTCGACCTGTTGACCGAGGACCAGGAATTGGCGCTGACACGCACATTGAGCCGTTTTCCCGAAACCATTGAGTCCGCAGCGCGTAGCCGCACACCTCACCTCCTGGCCCACTATCTCCACTCTGTGGCCACCGATTTGCATGTCTACTACAACGCACATCAATTCCTCGTGGAAGAGGAGAATCTCCGCAATGCCCGGCTGAACCTGGTCCTGGCAACAAAAATCATCTTAAAGAAAGGTCTGGCTCTGCTCGGAGTCTTGGCTCCAGAGGAAATGTGAATGGCGAAAAACAGGCGTAGAAAATCAGGCAGGGGAAGGCAGGGCACACCGGCATGGATGTGGTTGTTCACCGGTATCCTGATCGGTCTTGGCCTCGCCTGGTATCTTTTTGCCGAGGGCTATATCCCTGCGCCCGGGATCGAGCAGCCGGTAGCCGGCGAAACATCAAACCGGAAGCAGCCTGAACCTGCAATCGCGGATGGCATGTCACCCGCAGATGCCGAGCAGGACAAACCCCATTACGATTTTTTTACCGTCCTGCCGGAGTTGAAAGTAGCTATGCCCGCACAAAACTCCGGACCGAAGAATGGCCAGAAAATGGGCCCGGAAACCGACACTGGCATCTACCTGCTGCAGGCAGGCTCCTTCAGGCAGGCCGGCGATGCAGAACAATTAAAAGCCCGTTTGGCATTGATCGGCATCGTTGCCAAAATACAGACGGTAAAAGTCAATGAGGCCACCTGGCACCGTGTACACATCGGCCCCGTCAACGGCGCTCGTAAGGCTGATGAATTAAAGAACCGTCTCGCCGATAATGGCATCGACAGCCTGGTGATGAAAAATCCCTGAGCGTATTCACCTGGATTCAAAGCCGACATTTTTCCACTAAAGACGTTAAATCCAAAAATTCGCGAAATTGGCGTAATTTGCGGCCAATATTCAAGCTCAATCAAAGCGACTGCCCGCAATGGCTGCCACCCACCTCAGTTTAGGAACAACCGGCCACAAAATTCAGCGTCTTCTGCGTCCTCAGCGGATAAATAACCAAGCCTGAAGAATGCCTCACCCGCGGAAATCACCCCGAGCTGCGGTTTTCCGGTGCATAGAGGTCGGTGACGGGGGGCGTCTCAGCGGCACAGGAAGCGTGCCAGTCTTTACGCCAGGCTTCGAATTGTTGCCAGAATTGTCTGCTGTTCCAACGCCCATTGCCGTGCGGGCGAAAGCCGTCTGCGTCCATCGCATAAACACCCGCTCGTAGGGATCGATCTTCAAGATCTGCTGCGAATTCGAGCAAACTGCCCGACGCGTTGGCCGGACCAAACCGGTCGAGCCAGGCACCCAGGGCTCGACGCGCCTGTCCAGTGTCACCAAGATTACAGGCCTGTTTCAGGCTTTTGAGGAGCCGGGATTCGTCATCACCCGTCACGGTTTGCCCACTGCTGCCCTGGCTCGCGTTCCGCCTGCGCCTGCGCCATGCGCCAATCAGTGTTGTCAGCCATAGGAAGGCGAACAGGAGAGTCAGCCAGCGCCAGTAAACCAGCCCGCCACTGACGCCCAGGTCCTGGAGAGTGCCCCCAGCCATGGGAGCAGGCACAGCAATGGTTTGCTGCGGTAATGTTGTCACCGCCGATGGCTGTACCTGGATCACCCGGGAGGGAAGCACCGATGTGCGCTGACGATCGCTGACGGTGTCCCACCAGTGCACCGTCAGTTCCGGCAGGACCAGTTCACCTTCCTTTTCAGGTACGATTGCGTAGCGGAATTCCTTGTGGCCCAGCACCCACTGTCCGTCGTCGCGGCTTATGCCCTGCGGCTGGTCCGGGTAAATCCGGGCATGACTGATTTCCGGCCAGGCCGGTTCGGCAATCATGTTTTCTTCCAGCCCCACCGCATCGACAATCACGGTACGCGTAATGGGCTCGCCGACCCTTAGCTCGTCCACCGATGATAACTGCTCTGACAACTCCAGTTGACGTGCGGGCTGCCATGAAGCACCCGCAGCGGTGGACGGCCTTGGCCGGATGATCAACTGGATGGGGTCGCTCTTTACCTGGACCCGGCGGCCCCGCAACCCGGGCTGCCACGATCGATCATTCCGGCGTTCCACCAGGCGACCCGTCAATTGCAATGGTGGAATCGTCAGGTCCCCTGAGCGTTCCGGGAAAATTGCGTAGTGCCGTTCCAATACGCGGTAGTGAACACCGTTTCTGTCAGCCTGGAAAGCCAGTTCGTCCAGCAGGCGCACCGAGGCCGGTGAAGGCTCCGGCTGGCTGATGGCTGCTTCGGTCAGGTTTTGCCGGTAGTACACACGTACGTTCAAGCCCAATTGCGCATTGACATAATGGGGAGAATCTTCAGGTGTGATGCCCACTTCAATGAAAACCGGCGGCAGCTCTCCGGACTCGAGTTCCGGTGCGGGGTCTACATGCACATCAATCGCCCCGGTTGTACTTGTTCCCACATTCAGCGGCGGAATCTGCAGGTCACCGCTACGCCGTGGCTCCAGCACCAGCACCAACCGGGAAGTGGCAGACTGACGGCCGTTGATGATGGACATCTGGGTTTCAGTCCGCCGGTCCAGCACGACAAAATCATTTTCCAATACCGACAGGTCGGCATCGAGACTCTGCTCGAGGTCGTCGGTTTGTAAAATCAAGGTAATGGTTTCACCCTCGATAACTCTGTTGCGGTCGAGTTTCGCGCTCACTTCAGCGGCACGCAGCGGCATGACCCACAGCAACATGAGGAAGGTAGCCACCAAGCCCGGCAGCAGACAGGTAAATCGTTTGGCAATCCTGATCTTTGTTACCACGTCTCACGCTCATCTTTCGGTGCACCGCGGCGCTGATGTTGATTCCTGAATTTGCGCCGTAACAATCCACCCGGGTCATCCGGAATCCGCCGCAGCCACTGCTCCATGGCCTGGGCGTCTTCTTCCGACCAGGCTTGCGCATAATCTGCTGGCTCGCCTTCCTGCTCGCCGGTCTCCCCTTCGGCCTGCTCCCCTTCGGGCTGCTCGCCTTCGCCTTCGTCGGACTGGCTGCCCTCTTCGCCTTCGGTATCCCCAGAGTGCTGCGTAGAATCTCCTTCGCTGCGATCTTCGGATGGCTCGTTCTGCCCGGATTCACCATTCTCGCCTTCGCTTTGTTGCTCCTGCTGTTGTTTCATTTGCTCGAGCAATGCACGGTTGGTCAATGCATCTTCCATGTCCGGCTCGATGGCGAGCGCCTCATCATAAGCCTCGATAGCCGCATCGTATTCCCCCAGGTGAGCCAGGGCATTGCCGCGATTATAGTGAGCATCGGCTGCATCCAGCAGTGACCAGGCCTCAACCGCATTGGCATGCTGCCCACTGCGGTACCAGGCTTGTCCGGACAAGGCCGGATCGACCGCCAGCGCCGCGGCCTTTTCTGCGTCATCCGCTTGCAGTGCCTGATAGGCTTGCTGATCCTTTCGCTGCCAGGTATCGTCCCACCAACCGGCACTGGCTGGCGGCATCCAGGACAGCCCGGGCAGTAGCACCAGGGGCAGGATGAACAATAGGCCACGCCTGAATCCAAGCAGTGCCAGCGGCAGCAACAACAGCACCAGCCAGGGACCGGCGTCTTGCCAACGTTCCCCCAGAGCAACTTCACGACGCACAAATTCCCTGCCATCGGATGCCAACCACAAGGAAGTTCCCGTTGCGCTTGCGCCCAGTTCCATATACCTGCCGCCACCTGCTTCGGCCACGGCCTGCAAGCTGGCACGGTCCAACCGGGCGATCACCACGTTGCCGGAACGATCGCTGATCAGACCTGCGGCACTGGGAATAGGAGCACCGTCAACGGTTCCCACCGCCAGTACAGATGTGCTGATGCCCCGTTTCTTCAGGTCCCTCGCCTTGGCCACATCCGCGGAATTTGCCGAGTCCGTAACCAGCAGAATTTCACCGTGACTGAGGCCGGCGCGGCCCAGTAGGGAAGCGGCCATTTCCAGGGCTCGGTCCGCCCGGCTACCGGCAACGGGGACGATATCGGGGTGCAAAGCCGGCAACAGGTTGGCGATGGTATTCATGTCACTGGTCAGGGGCGATACCACGTAGGCGTCACCCGCGTAGGACACCAGGCCAACCTGACCTTCCTCGGTCATCTCCAACAGGTCAGAAAGTTGGAAACGGGCTCGGGTCAGCCGGTTCGGACGCAGGTCTTGCGCCAGCATGGAACGTGACAGGTCAAGCACAATCATGCGGGCATCCCGGGCTGAAAAAGAGCTGTCCGGCAATTTCTGCCAGCTTGGACCGGCCAGTGCCAGGATCGAGATCAACACCACCGTGCCGGCCAGCCATCGGCCGCCGCCGCGCGCGCTCCCGCCTGCCTGGCTGACACTTAACCAATCCAACAGGTGTGGATCACAGACCGCCGACCAGTCTCCGGAAGACTTGCGCGTGCGCTTCCACAACCAGGGCAGGAAAACCGCCAGAGGCAATAACAACAGCCAGTTGGGGCGAATAAAATGCACCAGCATGAACTCGGTCATGAGGCCGTCACTCTCCCGCTCATCCCCGGCAGCATGGCCAGCACAGTCGCTGCAAGCGCCAGCAGGAAAGCAATGGACAGAGGCAAAAAGAATAATTCATCAACCGGCCGGATGGCCTCCTGGTCGCTTTCCACCGGCTCCAATTCATCCAGTTGCTGGTAGATCCGGGCCAGCGCCTGGACGTCACGGGCGCGGAAATAAGTACCTCCGGTCCGCTTGGCAATGGCTTTGAGGGTGTCTTCATCCAAATCGGCTGAAGGATTTACGATGCGGGAGCCGAAAAAGTCCTGCACCACCATCTCGTCTGCGCCGACACCCACGGTGTAAATTTTCAGGCCCTCGCGCGCGGCAAATTCCGCGGCCTGCATCGGCTGCACCTCACCGGAAGTGTTTGCGCCATCGGTCAGCAGGATAAGCACCCGCTCGCTGGCGGCATCCTCGCGCAATCGTTTCACGGCCAGACCAATCGCATCACCGATAGCGGTTTCCCTGCCCGCCAGCCCGATTTCCGATTCATCCAACAGGATTGAGGTGGTCA
>SMVA01010488.1_pt1 | contig 11399 bp, 9 predicted proteins | sample 2456451 | NCBI WGS metagenome assembly SMVA01 (sample SAMN11095933, study PRJNA526329) | marine sediment metagenome | biome: Marine sediment; feature: Surficial sediment; material: Deep marine sediment; isolation source: Hadal surficial sediment | place: Pacific Ocean | collected 2014-05 | depth 0-1...
GGTATAAATGTTGTAGCTATTAGTTTTTATAATCTAGATTATTTATTTAAATCAGTGACTTATTAATCTAATTCGATTCCGCCCCTGGCACCATTTAGGTCAACAACCTAATCTTTATAGTCGCACCATAATGGGTAATCTCTGCCGCCCGAGTAGTACCCTTACCTATCACAATAAATACTTCCTATATTAGGGGTTTGCAGATCTGTTAACAGGCTGTACTCCTTTTTCGGAGATTTGTAGGGAACAGTTATGCATTGTAGTGAAAAATAGCGCAACGGGTGTACAGATAAGTTATTGATTAATATACGTTAATGGAAACCCCACCATACTCATAATGATGGGATCCCCTGTTCGAGTCAGCGCATAGCCACCATTTTTTTCAATGCCTTAGGCACCATTACTAATATTTTAAATGTAAATACTTTATTTTACAGCCGGTCTGGTAATAGCCTCAAGACAATGGCGGTCAATCGCGGTAGTTTATAAACCTCTTTAGCTGCCTTTAACACCCAGGTGAGTCTGCTATGTGTAAACTGCAACAGGATCACCCAGAATGTTTTCATCAGGCACAATCCCGTGGCCAGGAATATCTGTGGCCGTTAGCTTGCCATTATGGCTACGAACACCCTGATTTGGAGCTATGTCGACTGTCAGCATATCCTGACAGGCCCAGGTTCCCAATCGATGCTCGATTGGTATCGTTTGCGCCAATAACGCAGCTTCGGTATCAGCCAGTACCGAGCCACCCGTGGCCATAACATAGATCTGAATACTGTGGGCCAATGCCAAATCGCGCATACGAGCCGCTTTGGTTAGTCCGCCAACACGGTTCAGTTTTATTCCGAATACTTCGGCCAAGCCATCGTGAGCAATGCGTGTAGCATCTTTTAACGTGACAAGGCTTTCATCAACACTGATCGGGGTTGTCGTCATCTGCCTGATCGCTGCAATATCGTCGAGTGTCTCGCAAGGTTGCTCTACCGTGATCCCCAGGTCTGCCACTGCGTTCATCACGATAGAGGCCTCGCGCCGAGTCCAGGAACGGTTCGCATCGTACAAAATACTCTCATCAGGCAAACGCTTTTCTTCGATATACCGTATACGTCTGATGTCTTTTTCAATGTCGCCACCCACTTTGACAGAGTGGGATTTATACCCCTTTTGGCGATAACTTTCGATGATGCCCAGCATAGTGTCAGGTTCGCCAGATGACACGGACGAGGCAATCCAGGTGCCTTCTTCATCACGTCCACCCAACAGGTCAGCAATCGACAACCCCGCCGCTTGTCCTGCAATATCCCAACACGCCAGATCAACAGGGGCTTTGGCGTAAAGATGCCCCGGCAGGCATAGATCCATTGCCCGTTCCACGTGGTTCAGCTGGCGAGGATCCAGTCCCAAAATGACAGCTGCCATCGTTTCAATGCCCGCGCGAATACCAGGCCCGTGAGCAGGCACATAAGTATGCCCCCAGGGCGTGCCCTCACCCCAGCCTGTAATTCCCGCGTCAGTTTCAATTTTTACGAAGGTCGCATCAAGCACTTCAAACTTCAGACGCCCCCCCGACAGCCAGTAGGGATGTTCTAAGGGCAGGTCGATTTGATAGACGGAAATCCGGGTGATTTTCATGGGATAACAACGATATTGCCAATCTGTTTCTTGGCGATAAAGGCTTGTTGGGCTTCGTGTAACTCCGCCAAAGGGTAAGTTGCCGCCAATAATGGCCTAACTTCACCTGCCTCAATATAATCAACAAGGTCAGCGAAAACATGAGGCGGGATTACGGTGGAACCTGTAAAGGTCAGATCTCTCAAATAGAATGTACGCAGGTCGAGTGACACTATCGGCCTGGCTATCGCCCCTGAACAGGTGTATCGGCCGCCGCGCGCGAGCGCGTCGATAAGCGTAGGAAAATAATCACCTCCGACGATGTCAGCGACGACGCTGACACTGTCGAATCCCGTGGCAGCCTTTAGCGCTGCAATCAGCTCAACGGGGTCACGTGGCAGGATCGCATCGGGCGATAAGCTGCGCACGCCCTCATGTTTAGCCTCGGATGTCATTGCAATAACATAAGCCCCACGTCGTTTGGCCAACTGGATCAGGGCAGAACCAACCCCGCCAGAGGCCCCGGTTATCAAAACCCGGTCGCCCGTGCCGACATTTGCGCGGTTTAACATGCCTTCCGCGGTGGTATACGAGCAAGAAAACGTCGCCAGTTCAGCATCTGTCAGAGGGCTATCCACAGCTGCGACATTGCGAAAATCAATTTTAGTGTATTGTGCGAAGCCGCCATCACATTCAGAACCATAATAACCTGTTTTATCCGTGTTCAACGGATCATCCCAATCGCGCAGCCAATTGTCGGTCATCACCCGTTTACCGATCAGGCTGGTATCCGCCTCAGGGCCGCAAGCCACTACGATACCGACAACATCTGCTCCTTGAACACGTGGAAAGGTAATCGGCACACCGCCCCAGGTTGGGTCTTCTTTACCCACCTTTTCATACGCCCCGCCAGTGGTGGCCTTATCAACGGTTTTGGAATACCAGCCAGAACGCGTGTTCACATCCGTATTGTTCAACCCACAAGCAGCTACTTTGATTAGAACCTCGGCACCCGTAGGCTTGGGTATTGGCCAGTCTGTCGTATACTCAAGCGCATCCAACCCGCCGTGGCGCATCAATACAAAGGCACTCATTTTTTCCGGAATAGTGCTCATGCCAAAATCTTCGCTGTTTGCGGTACGCGCAACCTGTGCGTATACATATGCTGGTAATGGGGAAGAACCATTTCATAAATTTGTTTTACACGATCTGGTGCCTCGGAGATATCGACATAATTGCGTTGTTGCTGTTTGAGGCCATCTGAGTTAACCAAATTAGCGTGAAATGAGCCACCGTCCCACCAACTGACTTCATCGCGTGCGCCCGGTTCCCAGCATAAAGCCGTCGGCAGAAACGAAATCTGGACTGCATTACACCAGCGCTCAACCATGCTATGCGGATATTCCAGCAAATCATCACTATCTAGTACTGGCGGTGCCTGGCCAGTCTGGTCGCACAGGTAATCGAATAGCTTTCGTTGCTCGACAAAGCCCACCTCAGATTCATGAAAATCAGGCCATTTGGCAAACATTGAAGTGATGGTCTTCGCGGGATCCCTGATTAAAAACGAGTGATTAAATAGATCCAGCCACTCGTCCGTCCATATATTTGTGATGTAGTGAGGAAAATCTTTCGAGAACACTGACCCTTTGCATGCAGCATCCTTTAAGGTTGCCAACACAGTGTCGAGTGTTAATCCCGGGATACGTACGCTATCGGCTGTGGCACGCGGCCAGAGTGGCGTCTCCCCCTGGTACCAGGCTTCTCCGAAAGGCTCATGAAAGCATTTCATGTCACCGCGCTGGCGCATCATCCATTCGAAAGCGGTCGAAGTGGATCTGGGCACGGCCCATAGCACCAGTATCTTATTCACGATGGTTATTCTATGGAAAGTGAGGACAGTAGCTTACCCTGTTGTGTCACAGGAGCGATGCCCAGTGTTTTGAAAATGCGCCAGTAAAGCGCGTTGTCATGAGTGACGATCGGTTTACCGAGCATGGCTTCGATCTCCACTTCCAGCGATACAAATCGCTGCGCCAGGTGATCATTTTCGCGCCTGAAGTTACACATTCCATTTGCGAGGTAGGCGTCGACATGGGGCGCCTTGTCGGCGACATACTGCATCGATCTGGCAGCGAGATCGCCATCAAAACACCAGATCTGCGCATTGCATTCTTCCTGGGTCGAAATGAAACCCTGGTCGACAAAATTGCCGGCCCAGACAACGTCAAAGCCGGCCTCCTTCAGAAAACCAACCGTCCCCTGCCACCAGGTCGGCCAATGGTAAACACCGTTTAAGGCGACCTTTTCGATGTTCAATTCGTGCAGCGCTTCGACCATCGCATAACCTGCCATGTGGAAAGGGGTTTGATAGGTTTCACTCAGATTTTCGCAATGCTTGCGCACCCCTTCAACACCGAGTCCACAAGCGTGCACCCAATTTGACCCCACTTGTCCACATACATCTGCGCCATTGTTGGCCATGCATTCGACAAATTCTTCGAGTAAATGGAAGTTCTGTTTCCTTTGATCCAGCTCGTGAATGTAATCGGGTAGATGCAGCATGCGTCCATGCACCCCAACTGTTTCAGGTGAGATGCGCAGGAAATCCGAAGGCGCGGCATCAAAGTCATGTGGCGGGCAGGTGAAACCTACCTGGTGCGGGAATAATTTATTTTTCGGGTCTTCCCAATGAGCATGTTTTTTATAGCCGCTCATGTTAACTATCATGTCCAATTATTTTCATGATGCCAGAAACATCACTGATAGCCCTTAAAGGGCTTGCGTACAAGTCCAGAGTGAACATAATTAATCATCGTTGTGTAATCGAATATCGGCAAACCAACGGCTTGTTGAACCGCCGCCGCATAGGGTGGCAGGTCGGTGCATTCGAAAAGTATGGCCTTCACGCTACAGTCACCAGATATTAGTTTCCTCGCCACATGGACTACCTCGGCCTCAACCTTGTCGAAGTCGAGCTCACCTTTCTCTGCATGGATGGCGGCATAAAACATGGCTGATCCTCCATGCCTGCTACTACCACCGGAACCGCAGTACCGTTTGTCGCTATTCTGAGGTGCTCAGTAGAGAGGGTTTTACTATTGGCGGTGATGATGCCGACTTTTTCGCCGGGTTTAAGCAAACGCGAGATAAACGGTAATTGCAGCAGACAGGACATAAATACTGGAACATTAAATTTCTGCTCCATTTGATCCTGGTAGAAAATCATGAATCCGCAGTTGCCTGTGATCGCTTTTACCCCTTCACGAACCAGTTCCCGGCCGGCTTCGACGAACAAGGGTAAAACACTTGGATCCGGATCAAAAACCACCCGATCCATCGTCGCCCCTTTGACAACAGAGTATCGGACAGGATAATCAAATGTTGTTGCATTACCGGGGCTGCCTGGTGGAAACGGCATGAATGTTTCCATCATGATGATACCGATGGCTTCACCAAAAGTAGTTTGCCCCTGTACGGCTTTATAAATTTTACCATTACCCATCGTCTGGTCCTCGTTGACAGGCGTGACTTTTACCCTGCTATAATTTGTTAAACATCCTGCAAGCTGTATCAAGACCACGTAATGAGTCCTCGAGGTCTTCTGTAGTGTGAACAGTCGATACAAATCGACGTACACCCGGCAGTACATACTGTCCCTGTTTCATTAACAGTGCATCAAGCCTGCGCATCGCCACCTGGTCGCTGGCGAGCATATCGGCCTGGTTGCGAGGGGGTTTATCCATGAACAGGATTTGCCATAGTGATCCGGTATGTTGCGTGATTGCCGGGATACGATGTTGATCCAGAACCTTCTGGCTCTCGCGGCATAAATCGTAGGCAAAATCATTCATACGATCATAGACACCGGGCTTACTGAGTTCGTCGAGCATTGCCATGGTGGCTGCAGCGGCTACCGGATTGCCATGAAGGGTGCCATTTAAATAGGTGTAACCTGCCTGCCCTTTTAAATTCGGGTCAGATAAACCAATTATATCAGCACGACCAGCGATACAGGACAGGGGTCCCCCTCCACCAATGACTTTTCCATGGGTCGAAAGATCAGGTTCGACGTCGTACCACTGCTGAGCTCCGCCATAACCAAGGCGAAAACCGGTGACGACTTCATCGAGCACAAATAATATATCGTACTCATCACAAATTTCACGAATACCCTGCAGAAATTCAGCATCAGCGGGAATAATTCGCTGTACCGCTTCGGCAATAATAGCCGCGATTTCAGCGTGATGTTCAGCAACCACCTTACGTAGCGTATCAAGGTCGTTATATGGGCATACCAGCATAGTCGAAACGGTTGCTTGTGGTTGCCCGTAAGAGTCGGCTTTGCCTTGCGGGTAATCACCAGTTTGCTTCGGAAAAGTAGATACAATCGCGTAGTCGTGGTTGCCGTGGTAGGCACCTTCGAATTTCAGAATTTTGTCACGGCCGGTAAATGCGCGTGCCAGTCGCATGGCGTAAGCGGTCGCTTCCGAGCCGGTGGTCGCATATGCTATTTTTTCAGCGCAGGGAATGTCTTGCACCAGACGTTCTGCAAGATGTATGGCGGTATCGTTCAGCGAACCAAACATGTGCGAGCCCCGTTCGAATTGCGCCTTTGCAGCCTCGACTACCGATGGATGGCAATGCCCGAGGATAAGTGCCCCGGCACCACCGACGTAATCAATGTATTCGTTGCCATCGACGTCCCACATGCGCGAGCCCTTGCCATGTGAGTAAATCAGACGAATATCCCGGGCGAGCGAATAACTGCCAAGTCCGGAACCGGGTAATACACGATCGGCAATTTTAAATAAATTCTGTTGGGTACTCGAATCAGGCCGGATTGCGGGTGATGACATTTGGTGTAGCCTCCTGATTAGTCAACAGCTTCTTTTAGCCATTGATGCAATTTTTGAACGGGTAACTCGTTGTCGATACCACCCCTGGGGTCGATGATTAAAGGCCCAGGTTTGTAACCGCGCGATTTCAGCCCACGCTGGACCTGCTTGACGATATCGAGGTCCTCCTGGAAAGTGGTTTCACGGTCATTGTCGATAACGGTTTGCAACACGCCGTCGACCCGACCACTTTCTGAATAAAATGTTCTGTAAACCCTTACATCATCAACTGCGAGAGGCCGCCAGCTGAAACTGTTAACCACACCACCGGGGTAAATCTGGATCGATGAAGCTGGCCACAGAAAAAAGCTGCCATAATCCGAGCCGCTAACATCGTACCAGGAATTTTCACTTTTTGTGGCGCGCGAAGTGTGATGAAGTGCTTTGATATTACCGTAGGGTGCTATCGAATAAGAACCAGGATCAATAATTCCTGTTGCAAATGAACCGTGACAGGATTTGCAGTGATAACACTCGTTATAGTTTTCCACTGCAGTAAGCCAGTTACAACCTTCGTCTGCTTCATGGTGATAAGCATACTTGCGTTGTTCCACGGAGGGACATAATTTCAGGATTTCTTCACGAATACCCGGGTAGGTTTCGTCCATGCTCTTGCAATCAGGATCCATATTGATAAATATGAAGCCGAGGAAATTTTCCACAGAAATCCGTGTCAGGCAAATAGCGGAGATATCGAACCCCAAAACGTTTTCCGAATTTGGCGCTGCTTTGAGTTGCCCGCACAGGTTGTACGACCAGCGGTGATAAGGACAAACCAGCAATTTCTTATTACCACTGCCTTCGACCAGCTTGTGGCCTCGATGTTGGCAGACATTGTAAAAAGCCATTACCTCCCCGTCCTGAGTGCAAGTAAGGACAATATCCTGGTCGTAAACGGTGTGTGTCAGAAAATCACCCGGCTTACCCAGCTGACTACCGTGGCAGGTGAGTAGCCAATTCTTGTAGATTACTTTTTCAAGTATCTGCTTGAACATATCTTGATCGGTGAAATACTTTGCATCGAGCCCCACAATTCGCCCTTTATCTTCGACAGTTTTTAAATCAGGTCTCGTCATAGATATTGGCTTCCCACCGAGCCGCGTGAAATGCTTCAACCGACTGGTTGGCCTGATCTCCTCCGCGTACAACCAGTAACGCGCAAAGCGTTTCGAGCAATGCGGTAACCGCCGAATTGGAGTGAAAGAATTGTGGTGTATGGGTCGGTGATATCAATCCCAGGTCGGCCTCACGACATAGTGCGGCTGCATTACTATCGGTAACGCCGATTACCTTTGCGCCAACCTTTTTAGCCTGTCGAACCGCATCCAGCGTATCGCGCCGGTAGGGCTGGAACGTCATCGCCAGCAGGCAGTCATTTTCATCCATGCGGATGATGTCATCCAATGGCAAGCTGCCGTGGCGTGGGGTTAGCACAAAATGATCAAAACCCATGCGAGCGACATACCAGAAATTATAAGCCAATGGGTAGGCTAGCCCGAGCCCGAGCACAAAAACACGCCTGGCCTTGATCATCCACTCTACAGCCCGTGTCAGATCATCGATGGATTGTTGTTCGAACATTTTCTCGGTGTTTTCGAGACAGGCTTCGGCCATGCTGCCGAAAATGGCATTACTTCCCCCTTTCTTGTCCATTTCTTGAAGCCAGCGCACCCGGTCGGGTGAGCTGCCGCTGCCGCTGCGTACGAAATCACGAAAACGCTCACGCATCGCATCATAACCCTCGAAACCCAGGTGACGCGCGAGACGTACATAGCTATTGGGTTGCACCTCGGCATTGGCTGAAAGTGTGCGCATCGACTGTAGTCCGACTTCGTGCGGATGGTCGATGATGTAGCGGGCACAAATTTGCAGTTGCCCCGGTAAGTCGTCAAAAGCGGCAAGCAAACCTTCGATCACTTCGTCTTGTGACTGTGGTGGTTTACTTGCAAAGATGTTCAATTTCGGCTGCAACATATATGGGACACTTGTACGCTTGATTTATTTTATGGTACAAGTGTATCATACACCCATCTTCCAGATCAATATGATTTTACGGAGTCGGATCAATGCAATCCAGTTCGAAAATTGTCATTATCGGTGGGGGAGTAATGGGCTGTTCGCTCATCTATCACTTGTGCAAGCAAGGCCATACCGATGTAGTGCTATTAGAGAAAGGGGAGCTAACCAGCGGTTCCACCTGGCATGCCGCGGGCCAGATCACGCACTCGGTAAGTCACTACAGCCTTGCCAGGATGGCCGCCTATGGCACCGAGCTCTATCCCCGCCTGGAAGATGAAACGGGGCAATCCTGTACCTGGCATGGAAGCGGTAGCTTGCGGATCGCCTACACTCAGAATGAAGTTGACTGGATCAAATACACACTGTCGGTTGGCAGGGGTCTGGGTCATGAAATGGAAATCGTTTATCCTGAACGAATCGCCGAACTACATCCGTTTTACAATCTCGATGGCGTAAAAGCGGCGCTTTACACCCCGCATGATGGCCATGTCGACCCGGCCGGTGTCACATTTGCCATGGCCAAGGGTGCACGAATGATGGGGGGAAGCGTGATTCGGCAAAATCGGGTGACTGGAATAAGCCGCGAGGGTGGTGGTTTTATCGTGCACACCGAGCAAGGTGATATCAAGGCCGCGATGGTGGTTAACGCCGGAGGGACCTATGCGCGTCAGATAGGTGAATGGTTGGGCCTCGATTTGCCAATTGCTAACATGCTGCATCATTACCTGATTACTGATACGGTGCCCGAATTCGCCGAGTTGGAAAAGGAGTTGCCGGTCATACGGGATGATTCGCAGGTATCGGGTTACATTCGCATGGAGCAGCATTCTGGATTGATCGGTATATACGAAAAAGCCAATGCGACGTCGGTGTGGGATGACGGCACTCCGTGGGATTCTGAAAACGAGTTATTTGAACCCGATTATGACCGCATCATGCCGTGGCTTGAAAATGCGCTTGAGCGCATGCCGATCCTGGCCGACAAGGGAATCAAGAGCGTGGTCCATGGAGCGATTACTCATTCTCCGGATGGCAATATGTTACTCGGGCCCTCCGGAGTGAAAAACTTCTGGCTTTGTTGTGGTTCGCAGGTGGGTATCGCCTGGGGCCCAGGAGCGGGTAAATACCTGGCGCAGTGGATGGTAGACGGCGCTGCAAATGTGTCGATGCGCAGCTTCGACCCCCGTCGTTTCGGCGCACTCATGGACGATGAGTATCGAATCGAAAAAGCCAGAGAAGATTATTTACTACGTCACGAGATTCCCTATCCCCATCAAGATCGACCGGGCCTGCGGCCATCGCACTCCAAGCTGTCGCCGCTATATGAGGTTCTAAAGGATAAGGGTGCCGTGTTCGAGGATATTTACGGTTGGGAACGCCCGTTTTGGTATGCCGTCGATGGTGTGGCGCAGAAACAAATCGAAAGTTTTCGTCGTAGCGCCCTATTCGACATCATTAGTAACGAAGTGAGAGGCATGCGCGCCCATGCCGGAATCGCGGACCTGAGTGCTTTTGCTAAAATAGAGATTTCCGGGCTGGATGCCGAGAGTTATCTCGATCGGGTTCAGTCGAATAAAGTACCTCAGAAGCCCGGTAGCATCACGCTGACTTATATGATCATGGATAACGGTCGGATTGAGGGTGAAACTACTATTGTCAAGCTTGGTGAGAATCACTACTACCTAGTCTATGCGGCAGTTCGTGAAGCGGCTTTGTTAAACTGGATGCAAGAAGAAGTCCACGCAGACGAATCGGTTGATTTTAAAAATGTATCTGAAGACTACGGGGTGATCATGCTTGCGGGCCCGGCTTCGAGAAAAATTCTCGCCGAATGCACTGATGCAGATCTCGATAACAGGAGTTTTCGCTGGCTTTCTGCACAGCATATTGAAATTGCAGGTGTTGCCAATGTGCGTGCATTACGGGTTACCTATACCGGAGAGCTGGGCTGGGAATTGCACGTACCCATGGCGAGCATGCTTGAAGTCTACAACGCACTGATGGCTACTTCGCAAAGCGCGAAAATTGTTCATATTGGCTCGGCCACACTGAACTCGGTGCGGATGGAAAAAGCCTACCGGTCCGGGCAGGAAATCACCAATGAAGTGACCATCAGCGAAGCCGATGTAACACGTTTTTCACGCGAATCCGGATTCCAGGGATCTGAGAAAACGCTCGAGCCGGCGAGTCGATGGGTACTCGCCTATCTACAGTTGGACGAACCCGCTACCGGTGCTGTGTTATGTGATCCGGTGGGGTCAGAGTCGGTCTGGTACCAAGGGGTCGCCGTTGGACAGATATCATCAGGAGGCTACGGCTATGATCAGGGTAAGTATCTCGCTTTCGCCTATATTCCACCCGAATTGAATAATCCGGGAACCCAGCTTGAAGTCCTGGTGATGGGTGAGCCAAGGCGAGCGGAAATAGTTGAGCAATGTGTGTATGACCCGCAAAATCTATTGCCGAGATCTGATAAATAGGAAAAAATAAATAACATGGCTACCTAATATTTAGAATTAGGTCTTGCGAAGGGCAAAGCAAGACTGCACGCCGGGTATATACTGCATTGAGGGTAGGGCTTCCCCTAGTAGGAGATTTGTAGGAATCAGTTATGCGCGGTTATGCATTGTAGTGAAAAATAGCGCACGGGTGTACAAGTAAGCTATTGATTAATATAAGTTAATGAAAACCCACCATACTCATAATGATGGGGTCCCCTGTTCAAATCAGGGCGTAGCCACCATTTTATCAACACCTGACCTGGCCCCATCTTCTTCCACGGACCAGTTAAAAAAATCAACGCAGCTCATACCAGACACCACGCCCGCCACCCTGTTTATTCAAATGCCCACGCTCAACCAGTGATCGAAA
>SMVA01227313.1_pt1 | contig 11398 bp, 10 predicted proteins | sample 2456451 | NCBI WGS metagenome assembly SMVA01 (sample SAMN11095933, study PRJNA526329) | marine sediment metagenome | biome: Marine sediment; feature: Surficial sediment; material: Deep marine sediment; isolation source: Hadal surficial sediment | place: Pacific Ocean | collected 2014-05 | depth...
GGTTGGAAAAAATCAGGTCGATCGATGCGTCGAGGACGGGCAGCCGGGCGGCATCGGCACAGACGGCCGCCACCGGCTGAACGCCCGGCTTGAGCCCGCCCGAAAGCAGCATTTGCCGCGAGGCATCGAGCGCCATCACGTGGCTGCCGGGATAGTGGGCCGCGAGCCAGGTCGCTGCCGCGCCGGCGCCGGCGCCAAGATCGAGAATACGCTTCGGTTGGATTTGCACGAGACGCAGCCGGTTCAACAACCGGTCGCGAATATCGCGATGCAGGAAATCCGCTGTTTCGAACCCGTTCGCGGCCCGATCGAAAGCGGCTCGAATGCGTCGCTGGTCGAGCACCGGGTCGGCAACCTAAATGGGGGGTGCTTCGGGCTTCATGCCGAGCCGACTCAGCAGCGCAAGGTCGGCGTTTGCCGACGGATTTTCGGTGGTCAGCAGTTTGTCGCCATAAAAAATAGAATTCGCGCCGGCGAAGAAACACAACGCCTGCATTTCATCGCTCATGTCGCTGCGGCCGGCCGAGAGGCGCACATGCGATGCGGGCATCAATATGCGCGCCACGGCAATCACGCTTACGAAATCGAGTGCATCGGTAGGTGCGCTGTCCACCAGCGGCGTACCGGCAACCGGCACCAGCCGGTTGATCGGCACGCTACCCGGGTGCTCTGGCAGAGTGGCCAGAGTTTGCAGCATCTCGATTCGGTCGCCCCTGGTTTCGCCCATGCCGATGATGCCGCCGCAACAAACTTTCAATCCGGCGCCCCTGACGGCGGTCAGCGTGTCGAGGCGATCCTGATAGGTCCGTGTCGTAATAATTTCCGGGTAGAACGATTCAGAGGTGTCGAGATTGTGGTTGTAATAATCGAGCCCAGCGGCCTTGAGCGTTGCAGCCTGATCCGGCTCGAGCATTCCGAGGGTCGCACAGGTCTCGAGACCGAGATCGTGAACCGCTTCGACCATCTCCGCGATACGCGCGAGTTGTGAAGGTTTCGGGCTCCGGTATGCCGCGCCCATACAGAAACGCGTCGCACCGTTTGTTTTGGCCGTGCGCGCGGCCGCGACGACGTCTTCGAGAGGCAACAACTGTTCCGGCTCCACCGCCGTTTCGTACCGGACACTTTGCGGACAGTAGGCACAGTCCTCGGGACAGCCGCCGGTCTTGATGCTGAGCAGCGTGCTGATCTGCACCGTGTTCGGGTCGAAGACCTGCCGGTGGATCGAATGCGCCTGGAACAGCAGGTCATTGAACGGCAGCGCGAACAACGCGCGGACCTCGTCCAGGGTCCAGTCCGTGCGGATCTCGATGGAACAGGTTGGTGTGGGGCTATTCATTTATCCATTGAAAGCATGAAGTTAGAGAGATTGCGGCGGGCCGGTACGCAGCCTATACAGGGAAGTATCGAGACCACCAATTTTGTTGTCAACTTATGAGGCAGCTAAAAGTTGACAGCCTGCTGGCGCGCGTGTTGCCGAGAGTCTGTGTCCTGTGCCGTCAGCCGAGCGGAGCCCTCAACTGCTGCGCGGGCTGCCGCGGCGACCTGCCCTGGATTCGCCTGCCGTGCGAACGGTGTGGCGGACCCTTGCCCACCGGTTTCCGGGGCCATGTTTGCGCGCGCTGCGGCCTACCGATGCGTCACGTCGATCGCATCCGGTCCGCCCTGATATATGAATATCCCGTGGACCGTCTGATCACGCTCGCAAAGTTCAAGGCGCGAACCGACAGTGCGCGCGCGCTCGGCGAATTGCTAAGCGTCTATCTGCTCGACCGTGAAGTTACGGTTTCGGTCGATCGGCCCGACTTGATTCTGCCTGTCCCGTTACATCGCCGGCGTCACGCGCGCAGGGGATTTAATCAGGCGCTCGAAATCGCGCGTCCCGTTGCGGCATGGCTCAAATTGCCGTTGCAGACAGGCTTGTGCGTGCGCGACCGAAATACTGTGGAACAGACCGGCCTGACGGGTCGCGCCCGCTATCGGAATATGCGCAACGCGTTTCGTGCAACCTGCGATCTGTCCGGCCGGCATATGGCCATCGTCGACGACGTCATTACCACGGGCAGCACGGTGCAGGCGATGGCGCACGCGCTGCGAAGCGCCGGTGCGACGCGGATCCAGGTCTGGTCGGTCGCACGCGCCGGATTAAGGGAATCAATGTAAAAAAATTAAATGGGGTCAGACCCCATTTTCCTGAGACGTAGTTGGATTAGAGAGGACGGGTTGGGAAAAAATTGGGGTCTGACCCCATTTAATTTATTGGAAGGTATACCCCAGCACGATACCTACAAATACGGTCGCGCCGACATACTGGTTATTCATGAACGCCTGAATACAACGGTCGGGAAGCCGGGTTCTGATTAACTGTCGCTGATAAAGCATCAGGATGCCTGCGGCGACGATCGAAAGCACATACCAGGCCCCGAGTTTCGCTGCGGCACCGACCAGCAGCAGCGCGAGTATCATCACCACCTGTAACAGCGTAATGATGAAAACATCGGCGCTGCCGAACAGAATCGCGGTCGATCGCACGCCGATGCGCAAGTCGTCCTCGCGATCCGCCATGGCATACATCGTGTCATAGATCACGGCCCAGATGATGACCGTCAGCCACATGAGCCAGCCGAGCCTTGGTACGTCACCGGTCTGTGCCGCGAAGGCCATTGGGATACTCCAGCCAAAAGCCGCGCCGAGGATCAATTGCGGCGCCGAGATCCATCGCTTTGCGAATGGGTAAGCGATCGTCAGCAACGCCGCGACGACGGCGAGCTTTTGCGTCAGCGGGTTCAATGCGAGCAGAAGCGCGATCGCAATCAGGCCCAGCGCGACAAACAACACGAGCGCTTCGCCGGGCGTAACGGCGCCGGTCGCGAGTGGACGGTTCTTCGTGCGGGCCACCTTGACGTCGTATTTTCGATCGACGAAGTCATTTATAACGCAACCCGCGGAGCGCATGATAATAACGCCGAACACGAAAATCAGGAAAATGCCGGGGTCGGGCCGACCTTCGCCGGCGATCCAGAGACCCCACAGTGTGGGCCACATCAGCAGCCAGATGCCGATCGGCCGATTCAGGCGCATGAGCTGGGCGTATTGCAAGCCCTGCTTGATCAATTCCGCGCCGGCCGAAGGCCTTACCGTTTCAGGGTCCTTGGTTCGGGTAACCATGGCGAGAGAATATCAGTCTTTAAGGCACCTGAAAGAGCCTGGCAGCTTACACGTTGCCGTAACGGTCGCTTGAACCGACCCAGCGTTGAATTATCGCATCGACGGCTTCGGGTGCATCGGCAAGCAACTGTTGGGCAATTTTCTGGACCATGGGGATCATGTCGGCATCCCGAATGAGGTCCGCGACCCGCAACTGCATGAGCCCGGTTTGGCGTGTGCCGAGGACTTCACCGGGTCCGCGCAATTCGAGATCCTTCTGGGCGACCTCGAACCCGTCGTTGGTCGTCCGCAACACATTGAGTCTGCGTTTGGCCATCGACGATAACGGACTGCGGTACAGCAAGACGCACGAACTCGGGGATTGCCCGCGGCCTACACGGCCGCGTAATTGATGTAACTGGGACAGGCCCATGCGCTCGGAATTTTCGACGATCATCAGCGTCGCCGCGGGCACATCGACGCCGACCTCGACAACAGTGGTTGCGACGAGTACTTGTGTCCGGCCTTCGGCGAAAGCTTTCATGGCTTTTTCTTTTTCTTCAGTGCGCATGCGACCGTGAATCAGATCGAGCCGGATGTTGGGCAAGGCCTCCCGCAGCATCGCGTGAGTCGATTCGGCGGCTTGGGACGGGATGAGGTCGGAATCCTCGATCAGAGGACAGACCCAATAAGCTCGGTGGCCGGCCTTGCAGGCATCCCGGACTCGAACGACGACTTCGGCCCGGCGCTCATCGGCCAATGCGACGGTTTGCACCGGCTGCCGTCCGGGCGGCAATTCGCGAATGACGGACGTGTCCAGATCGGCATAGACCGTCATCGCGAGTGTTCGCGGGATTGGCGTTGCCGTCATCACGAGTTGATGAGGCAGCCGGCTGCCGTATTTCCCCTTTTCCATGAGCTGCAGGCGCTGGTGTACGCCGAAGCGATGTTGTTCGTCGACGATGACGAGGGCAAGACTGTGGTATTCGACCCCTTCCTGAAACAGGGCGTGCGTGCCGACGATGACCGAAGCTTCACCGTTGGCGATGGCAGCCTGGACCTGATCACGCGCCTTTTTCTTCAGGCTGCCGGTGACCCAGGCGACGCTGATGCCCAGCGGCGTCAGCCACTCGGCGAAGCTGTCGCGATGTTGTTCCGCCAGCAATTCGGTCGGCGCCATGATCGCGACCTGGTGACCGTTGGCGATGGCGGACAATGCGGCCGCGGCCGCTACGACCGTCTTGCCGCAGCCGACATCCCCCTGCACAAGGCGCATCATCGGGTTCGGGCAGGCCATGTCCGTCTCGATATCTTCGAGCGCCGAACGTTGATCGCGCGTCAATTCGAATGCGAGCCCGGCGAGGAATTCATCGCGTAGCGACCGCGCGGTCGGCAACGCAATCGCGGATTCCGCACGGCTCTGTTCGCGCACGCGCCGCAGACTGAGGTGATGGGCAAGCATTTCCTCGAAGGCGAGGCGCCGCTGGCATGCATTCATGCCGGCCGACAGGCTGACGAGGTCGGCCTCCTGAGGAGGCCGGTGCGCGTATTCGATGGCTTCGCGCAGCGGCGGCAGATCGAGTTCCGCCAGGCTGTCGGCCGGCAACCATTCGGTCACAGCGGGCAGGTAACGTTCGATCGCCTGACTCACGAGATTGCGCAAGCGCGATTGCTGTAACCCTTCCGTCGCCGGGTAGACCGGCGTGAGCCGGTCCTCGAGATCGGCCTTTTCGTTGGCCGCCAGGCGCTGGTATTCGGGATGGATCATCTCGAGCCCACCCGAACCGTTGCGAGCCTCGCCGTAGCAGCGCAGACGTGTACCGCGCGCAAAGCTTTCCTGTTGTCTGCGGGAAAAATAAAAAAAGCGCAGCGTTAGCTGGCCCGTGCCGTCGGTCACACGCACGAGCAACGTTCTCCGGCCGCGGTAGACGACCTCTGTCAGGGCGACTTCGCCTTCTACAACGGTGCGCTGGCCGGCGCGCAAGGCGCCGAGCGGCGTCATTTTCGTTCGGTCTTCGTATCTCTGCGGCAGCAGGAACAGAAGATCCAGAGGCTTGTCGATATTCAGACGCCCGAGTTTTTCGGCGAGTACCGGTCCGACCCCCCGCAAATCCGTGAGTGCATCCGCCATCATGCGGTCAGTATGGCGTCCGCCTCGACCGCCGCACCGAGAGGCAGCGCGGCGACGCCCAGCGCCGCGCGCGCCGGATACGGTTGCTCGAAATATTGCTCCATGACTTCGTTCACGACGCTGAAGTGCGTCAAGTCGGTCAGAAAAACGGTGATTTTGACCGCGTTTCGCAGGGAGGTTCCGCCGGCTTCGGCGACGGCACTCAAATTTTTGAACACCTGGTCGATCTGCGCACGGATGTCGCCGCCGACCAACTGACCCGAATCCGGATCCAGAGGAATCTGCCCTGAAATGAAAACGAAATTCCCAGCCTTGATCGCCTGCGAGTAGGTGCCGATCGCGGCCGGCGCCAAGGTCGTCTGCACGGGCTCTTTCTTCATAGTGGATCGTCTCGTCAGGCGCAGGTTCGCGTAATGCGCTTCACGACCGGCATTCTGCGAATTGTGCGAATCACGTTGGCGAGGTGCGTACGGTCCTTGACCAGAATCAGGAAAGACAGGTCGGCGATGCCTTCATGCCGGTCGTCGACGGATACCTGATTTATATTGGAACCGCTGTCACCGATGCTCGCCGCGACTTCGGCAAGCACGCCCGGCCGGTGAGTCACCTCGACTAAGATTTCGACCGAGAATTCGCGGATGATGTCCTTTTCCCAATTCACACTAATCCATTTGTCCGGCTGCTTGCGAAATTCGCTCAGGTTGCCACATACATTGCGGTGCACGATGACGCCCCGGCCGGCGCTCAGATATCCCATGACGTCATCGCCGGGAATCGGATGGCAACAGCGCCCGTAACTGACGACGAGACTTTCAGTGCCCGCAATGATCACCGGCTCGTGGCGCCCGGTTCGCTCACCCGTGGAGTCGGCTGCCTGCAGGAACACTTTGGTGATGAGTGGAGCCAGGCGTTCGCCGAGCCCGATCTGCACGAACAGCTGGTCCGTGTTTTCGAGTCCGAGTTCGTCAAGTAATTCGTTCATCCCGGATCTGCCGACCTTGCGTAATGAACTGCCGGAATCGCGGAGTGACTGGTTGAGGAGATGTCGCCCGAGTTCCCGGGCCTCACCCTGCTGAAGATTCTTGAGATAGTGACGAACGCTGTATCTCGCCTTGGCCGTAGAAACAAAGCTCACCCAGCGCGGATCCGGATGCGCGCCCTTCGCCGTAACGATTTCAACCGTCTGTCCGCTCTTGATAAGCGTGCGCAGGGGTACCAGCCGGCGGTCAATTTTCGCAGCGACGCAACGGTTGCCGACATCGGTGTGCACGGCATAGGCGAAATCGACACAGGTCGCGCCGCGCGGCAGGCGCAGAATCTCGCCCTTCGGCGTGAATACGTAGACGTTATCCGGGAACAGGTCGACCTTCACGTGTTCCATGAATTCTTCGGAATTCGCGGCTGACTGCATCTCGCTGATGCTCGAGAGCCATTCGCGTGCGCGGATCTGCGGTGGGATCACTTCCTTGTCCGTCGCCTTATATTGCCAGTGCGCCGCGATACCGGTTTCGGCGACACGGTCCATTTCCTCCGTGCGAATCTGGACCTCGATCGGGATGCCATTCGGGCCGAACAGAGTCGTGTGCAGGGACTCGTATCCGTTCACGCGCGGGATCGCGATAAAGTCCTTGAAGCGCCCGGGCACGGGTTTATAAATCTGGTGGACGATGCCGAGGACACGATAGCAATCATCCGACTTTTTCATAGTGAGCCGGAAACCGAAAACGTCGGCGACTTCGCTCAGAGATATTCGCTTCTCCGTCATCTTGCGGTAGATACTGTAGAGGTGTTTCTGGCGCCCCGTCACGGTGGCTTCGATGCCGGCATTATTGAGCGCCTTGCGAAGGCGTTCGGAAATTCGCCGCACAAGTTGCCGCTGATTGCCCTGGCTCTTGCGTACAGCCTTCTCGAGCACACGGTACCGGTAAGGATAGGCGAAAAGAAAGCCATAGTCCTCGAGTTCAGTCTTCAGCGCATATACGCCGAGTCGGTTCGCGATCGGTGCGTAGATTTCTAGAGTCTCCCGCGCGATACGGTATTGTTTGTCGCGCGGGAGCGCGTCGAGGGTCTGCATGTTATGCAGGCGGTCCGCAAGTTTTAGCAAAATGACGCGGATGTCCTCGACCATGGCCAGCATCATTTTGCGGAAACTCTCGACTTGAACCTCAGCCCGGCTGTTGAAACTGAGTCGATCGAGTTTGCTTACACCGTCGACTATTCCCGCGATCTCCTCACCAAAGGTCTCCTCGATCTGGATCTTGGCGGTCGGCGTGTCCTCCAGGACATCGTGCATGATGGCGGCGGCGATGCTTTGATAATCGAGATGCAGGTCGGCGAGGATGCCGGCGACGGCGACGGGATGAGTAATGTATGCCTCTCCGGAGTAACGCCGTTGCCCTTCATGGGCCTGCGCGCCGAATTCGTAGGCGTTGACGATGACGTCGAGCTGCTCGCTCGGCAGGTACTCGAGCTTGGACAGCAGTGCTTTGAACCCTTTGGTGCGACGGGCTCTCGGCAAATGATTCAGGATGGTTGCGGCATAGTCCATCGCTGGATTCTACCGCAGGAATATCGGGGCTAGAAAATGGGGTCAGACCCCATTTCCTCCACGGGGCTAGAAAATGGGGTCAGACCCCATTTTTCCCTGGTTTATTGGCCCGCCCCGCATTTGACCTAATGGCCCTTCGGCCAGCAGGCGTTCGGATTCCTCGCTGCTCAGCAGATCCTCTTGGGAGAGATCGATTTCGTCCACCATTTCGCTGTTAACCAAGCCGGCTGCAATTTCACGCAATGCAACAACCGTTGGCTTATCGTTCTCCCATTCCACGAGCGCCTGAGCGCCATTGGCCAGGCGGCGGGCACGCTTGGAGGCGAGAATCACGAGATCGAACAGGTTTTCGACGTGCTCTAGACAATCTTCAACAGTAATTCTGGCCATGGCATGAGCCCGTTGTTTCTGGGAGCGAGAAAGCCTAACGGCAAGTGCCCACGGAATCAACCAATTATCAACCGCCGGCAGCGTTCAGGAGCGCCTCGATCCGCTTACGCAGGGCCGGATTGGTGGTATCCGACTCGCCGCCGGCGCCGCTCATGATGGCCTTGAGTCCGGCGATTGCCGCTTCGAGGTCATCGTTGATGACGACGTGATCGAAGTCCCGCCAGCGTGACATGTCATCGACAGCCTCGCTCAAGCGGAGCCGAATGACCTCTTCGGTATCCGTGCCGCGGCCACGCAGGCGCTGCTCGAGCGCGGCGACGGACGGCGGCATGATAAAAATGCTGCAGCAATCGGGTTGATTCGCGCGAACCTGCCGGGCGCCCTGCCAGTCAATTTCGAGCAGCACGTCGTGCCCGTCTTTTCTGAGTTGCTCAACCTGGTCACGGCCCGTCCCGTAGAAATATCCGAATACTTCAGCGTTTTCTAGGAATTCGCCAGCCCGAGCCATGGCTTCGAAGCGGTGCCGGTCGAGAAAATAATAATCGACACCGTCTTTCTCATCGGAGCGGGCCTCGCGCGTCGTGTGCGAGACCGAGAACCGGAGGTTCGGGAAATCTTCGATGAGTTTCCGGACGAGCGTCGTCTTGCCGGCGCCCGACGGCGCGGTAATGACGAACAGTTTGCCTATTTGTGCGGGCATTTTCTTCGCCGACCGTTATTCCACGTTTCGAATCTGCTCATCGATAGAGCAGTCAGGTATCGGATTCATAAGGTTCAACCGGAGTATCTTCTCAGATTGGCTGCCCATCTCGCTACACATTACTTTATGTTTACCCATATGTCCTCGGGCGGCCCTTACCGTCTATTGTCGCTATACTGCAACCGACAACTACTCCCGGTGACGCACCAGACGCGTTTCCAGGCAAGAACGATCCGGGGGGCAAGAATGAAAAGAATGGCAATCAACGTAGGCTGCGATGCCCTGGAAGAGCATGTCTAGAGCTTTTTATGCATTCTTGTTAACCGTTGTTACCGTTAACGTTGTTTCTTGCACCTCTGACGGAACCATTCTGAGCGGGCAGGATACCGATGAAGATTCGGTCCCGGATATCCTGGACAATTGCACCTTGGTGCCGAATGGGCCCAATGAGGTCATCCCGTCCCAACTCGACGTCGATATGGACGGCTACGGTAATGCCTGCGACCCCGACTTCGATAACAATGGTGTCGTCGACTCCAACGATGCTTCCGTGCTGTTCGCTGCCTTTGGCCGGAACGACACACCCGAGATCGATCTGAACGGTAACGGCGTCGTGGATTCGAACGATGCCTCGGTGTTGTTCAAGATGTTCGGCGGCCCGCCGGGTCCGAGCGGGGTAGCCTCTTCGCCTTCAAATCAAGCGCTGGTGTTTACTTTGCCTGAACAAATGTCGGTTATTGAAGGCAACACGGCAACAGCGCAGGACTTTACGTTTTCCGATCCTGCGTTAGCGAATCCTGGCAGCTCGATACAGCTAAATCTTACCGGCACGGCGGTTATCGGAAACGCGCTGGCAGCGACTGCAACAATCTCGTTTCAGACACTGGAAAATACCACCGTAGGCGGACAAGAGGCCCGGCGCGGACGTATTGTAATCGTTTTTCAAACTTCTGACGGCGGAATATTTTCGAGCGGGCTCACCAGTTACAACACATTAGACGACACACTGATTCATACGGAATCAAACGATGGGGTAATTTGTCTTCCGGCATCAAGCTACACAAAGTATCCTGATACCTTGCGTTCCGGCGACAATGGAGCGCTAAGGCTATCAACCTGCAGCGACGGGAGTTCGCTGTCTCAGACCTGGCTTGCGGAGGTATCGGACTTAAACTCCTCTTGGCTTAAAATTCAGGCTTATGGGTTCGGTGAACAAGTTGGGTCGCCCACAATTTATCATGAACTTGTGCGGCACATAGACAACAATGGAAATACTAAAGCGTTTGAATGGCATGCTTATGATAGTACCGGCTCGCAAATTGATCTAATGAGTTTGGCCACTTTGCGGCCGATCCCAGGATCATCGCCATCATCCCAGAACATCATCAGTTCGTCGGGCATATTGATAACCTTGGGTGATTTGCTCGGCCGGCCATGGCCGCACTCGGAGCAGGTGATGGGGTTGTTATAGAGAGACCGAAGATCGGTTTGTACCGGTCAGGAAGTCACTCAACATTCTGAACCTGCTCACCGATTTGGGCCACGAAGGCCATGTAAAACAATGAGTTAGGAGATGCTGAGGCTTGTCGTGTCACCAATTCTGTCACCAAATCCGATACGCCTCCACAATATTTGTATGCCCCGTCGTGGGTGCCCTTCGCTTCGCAGTTGCGCCCAGTGTAAGCAAACCTCCCAGAAAAAGCTCATGGCTCAGCCCGTTTCGAGCAGTGCAGCGCCACCCAACGTGTATGACGGCAGTCCGTGCCCCGAGTTCGGTATTCGTCACAACCACACTCCCACCGCGCACGGATTTGATCACGGTTGAGGGGCTGGAAACCTGCGTATAGCGGCCACTTGGGTTGCTACGCTGCAACCGGCGGGGTTCGACCCGAAGCAGACGTGCAGGCGACGGTTTATTTTCGGAAGCGGTGCGTACATTTCCGAATTGACACCACCTTTCTTGAGGCGCATAAATAACCGGTATAGGGCGATAAGGGCATAATTGGCCAAAGCCAGTGACGCAAAGCCGCGGGTCCTCGCTTCCTACGCGATGCCGTCTGCGAAGCCACGAAGGACCCCAAGATCGCCGAGCTGCCGAAGCGTCAGGCAAACCAAACCACGGATCGGTGCGGCTTTCAATAGCAAACGGGGCGTGGTCAATCAGGAGGGAGGATTTGTTAATGGAAACCGGAAAATTCAGACTTGCCATCATCGCAGCGCTCGCGTCATTTTTTGTTGCGCTGCTAGCCTGCACACCGGCGGACGAGTCCGCGACGCCGGCCGAAGAGGATGAAGTTGCGGCCATAGAAGCGGAAGCAGAGGACGTAGCAATTGCAGAAGAGGCCGAGGAAGAAACTGCGGCCATAGAAGCGGAAGCAGAGGACGTAGCAATTGCAGAAGAGGCCGAGGAAGAAACTGCGGCCATAGAAGCGGAAGCAGAAGCTGAATGAGCTGAACGTCTGTCATCGTTTAAGAAACCCCGCCA
>SMVA01078748.1_pt1 | contig 11394 bp, 12 predicted proteins | sample 2456451 | NCBI WGS metagenome assembly SMVA01 (sample SAMN11095933, study PRJNA526329) | marine sediment metagenome | biome: Marine sediment; feature: Surficial sediment; material: Deep marine sediment; isolation source: Hadal surficial sediment | place: Pacific Ocean | collected 2014-05 | depth...
GGATTTTTCAAACAATATGAGTTGTTTTATGTGGTGGCCGATGAACGCGATGTGATTCGTTTACGCACAAACTACCGGAAAGATCCACTGGAAGACGTGTATATTTTTCGGGCCAACGTGCCACAGGAAAATATCAAACGCCTCTTTTTGGAGTATGTTCGACAGATCAATCAGCTGCGAGAGCAGCCTCAATTTTATAATACGCTGACCACGAATTGTACGACCACCATTCTGATGCACAGTCATGTGAATCCCGATCACCTCCCCTTCTCGTGGAAGGTTCTGGTAAGCGGGTATGTGCCTGAATATGTCTATGATGGTGGACGGTTGGACACCTCTCTTCCATTCCCTGAACTCTTTCAGCAAAGCCACATTAATGAGCGGGCTCACGCGGCTGACCAAGCCTCTGATTTTTCAAGATTAATTCGTAGCACTTTGCCACCGGCTGCCTCGTAAGAGTACCATCGGCAATGAAATGATATTTCTTCCGCTATGAGCATAGCGGTACCATCACATCATGTAATTGAGGGTTACCTACGGATAACCCGGAAACACTAAAAAAGGAGAGAAAAACATGGTTCGAATTCTCGTTATTGCATGTTTCATGATCGGATTAGTAGGGTGTACGAGTCCGGAAAAACGGGCCGCAGAAGCCGAAGCCGATGTGGCAGAAGAAAAGGTCAAATTTATGAGAATGTATGGGGATTGTCTTGAAAAATATGAAGGGCAAGAAGATGCCAGCGAAAAATGTAACCAGTATAAAGAGGCCACTGAAGCCCTTATTGGGAAATAACCCCTACAACAACAAAAAGGAGAAAGTCCTTCCCCATCTCTCATTACGGCGCTGTTTCGGTACTGCCACTCCGCACGCCACGAGAGATCGCAATCCTTGGCACCATCCTTCACACACGATTCGCTCAGGCCCCGCTCACAGATTGAACGCCCGGTTTTTGCAACCTGCGGAGACCGCTGATTGCCCCCTCAGCGGGTGCTTTGATACTTTTCTCTTTGACGAAATATCATTGGTGTCAGACTTGGCTAAGTTTATTCACTCTACCTTTCATTGGAATGAATCTCTTTAATCCTAAAGATGGATCAATCGCAATTTTGGTGGAGTAGGTATGGATTGGAATCTGCCTGATGGTCCCTAACAAAGGCGATTGGTGTTGACGTGGATGTCATGTTACTTCATCGTCATCCCTGTGAAGACAGGGATCTAAAGCAAGGGCGCCAGGGAGCCAGACGTGACGATGATGGCGCTCGGCGTGCCAAGCAGTCGCGAGTTTTAGTGTCTTCGTCGGAATTCCCACCATCAAGAAGCATGTGTGCATTCTGCTGATCTCTTTGCCATGGGTAATCTGTGCTCTGGATTCCTGCCTGCGTAGGAATGACCACAGGACAGCTTGGTGAAACTCACTCCACCAAATGTACGATTGATCCTCAAAGATTGAGGAGCAGGCTGGAGCCATTCGATCTGCTTGGAGTCCTTGAATACCCCTATGCGTTTCATTTGGTGGCCAATGGCCACCCTACTATTTTTTTCTTTTGCACCTGTCAATGGACAAAACTCACTAACGGAGATGAGTCTCATGCCACCAATTTACGATTAATCGGGAGAAGACTCCTAAAACCATACATTCAGTATGATCCGAGTTATCTTCCTATGCAACGTGGCGACTGGCTAACGGAATTCCATTTGTGTCTCGGGATTGATTAGGCTGCGGCTTCTATATTCCATCCCGGAAAGACAAGGACAGCAGGATGACACTTAAGGGCTTTAGCGAGAATTTTCGCTCGTTCAACGCCGAGATTGATTCGGTCGTTTTCTATGCCCGAGATTGTTGACTGCGGAATTCCGGTTAATGCAGCCAAAGCATTCTGGCTCAGTTCCTGGAGTTCCCTGATAATCCTTACAGACTCACCCACAGAAACGTCGACAGTTTTTCTCGCTTTTCTGAATTCTTTCATACTACCTCTTTTTGTAATCATGTGGATTGATATCGATAACCATCACGTATAGTTGTTTTTCCTCAATTTTGTAAATAATCCGATAGTGAAAGCCAAGGCGAGACGACCGATATCCGTTCCATTTCCCTCTCAACGCTTCATCGTGAAAGCCTTTGATCAGCCGGAGGCCATCCAGACCTGAAATACCAACAATATCCTTCCATTTTTCATATCGCTTCAGAACTTCCTGAGGAATCTTTGGAATTTTCCTGACGAAGCTCCTACGTTCAAATACCTCCAACATCCTATATTTATACTATACCAATAACGATATGTATAGTTTTCCAGCACACATCTAACTATTTTCCTCGTGCTCACCAAGCCAGCGTGAGAAATTCTAAAGATTTAACGGACTAGGGTGTATGGGATACAGACCTTCATTGTGGTAGGGAACTCATTCGCCTGATCACGGATCGCCCGCCGGTCGCGACGGGGCTAGCATGACCCAGAGCATTGCGGCACCGAGCAATCCGTGCAATACAGCAGTCGGCCACAGAAGCGCCCCGTTCAACCCGTCGAATACACCAAGAATCATCAGCAACACAGCAGTTCCAACGTTGTAGATGCAGATGCCAACCCTCGGCGCGAGACGGATCATTTGTGGTGGTGTTTCCCAGGCGGCGACACCGAGCGCCAACAAACCAACTCCCAAAACCCTGGCCACAGCTACGCCGGTTAGCCCTAAACCCTCACCCAGCAATAGACGAATCACGAGCGAAGGAACAACAAGCAGCGCAAGCCCGGTTAGTATTTCGACAATGGCAGATGTGTTGAACAGGCGTCTTGTATTCATCAGTTATCTTCCTATGAATTTGCGGCTACTTGCTACCTGTGATCATCTTGAGCGGATCGAAATCGGCAGAGACATCGATTATTCCGAGGCTCTCGCTGTATTTAATTGGTGCATCATTGGTGGCAGACTTGGCTAAGTTTATTCACTCGTAACTATTCAGCACCATATTGTCATTCTGAGTGCAACGAAGAATCTATGCCCAGCCCGACGCCCTCATGTCTGAACGAGATGCTTCTTCTTCGTCTCAGCATGACAACCTAGAGGGCAATGTTCACGGAGCGCATAATGCATTTGCGAAGGATAAAGAAAAAGCTTGGAGTGGGTGATTTGGGCTTGATATGCTGAATAGTTACATTCACTCTACCTTTCATTGAAATGAATCTCTTTAATCAAGCCTGACACTAGTAAAAATGTCGGGAATGATTGACATTTTTCCGTCATCCCCGCAGGTAGGTAGCGAGGATCCATCCGAACAGGAAACCACGATAGCAAAGGTTTCGGGCATGACGAGGAGGAGAAATCGACCTTCGCGAGTACAGACTTTACATGAACAACGGAAGACGTTCTTCCATTCTCAGCCCTCAGCAGGTTCACCATTCCCACACATTGTCTGGGAGATAAAACCCAAGTTTTTACAGATAACGATCAGCGTGGACTCTCCTGTCGCGAGAGCGTACGGATAGTCAGAATTCATCAAATATTCAAAGTGGTCAGGAGGCTGTCCGAGGTTAGTGATCGTTGCGAGGTTACGTCAGTTTGAGTCAGATTTTGTGATCGTTTGAGGCGAATAGTCGAAGGTATGGGCGGGTTGTTTTATGAAAACAGCGCAGAATCTCCCCCCAGCTTGCTGGGGGGAGATTCACCTCACGACATGTAGACAGTGCTTTGGGAAGCTGAGGGTTAAAAAGCAAAATTCAGTTGTGCGCCTATCGTGCCAGTCGTATCGTAATCCTTTTCTCGGATTTTTTTCCCGCGTTTATTTTCCAGTCGCAATTCTCCTCCTGCGGCTATTCCTGCATAAATCTCAATCGTGCCTTGGGGAATCATGGCAAAGGAAAGCTTCCCATATATCGGAATATTGGTTTCCTGTCCCACCTGGTCGTTGCTATTTAACCGGAACCGTCGGCGCTGAAACTGTACCCCTCCAACCACTTTTAGCTTTGGCGTCCACTGCCAGCCAATTTCCGCCCCCAGTCCATTCTGTGCTCCCAGGTTTGACACGCCTGTTCGCAGCATCCACCCTTCGGCAAATTTCCAGTTAATGACAGGAATCGGGACAATCTGCGCGTCATCTTCAATTTGATCCAGAACGCCAATGAGGAGTCCTAGGGACAAGGTAGGGCTGTAAATATAATTAAAGCCTACGACTTTCCACCTCCCATCACGCCATCCTTCAGCTTGGCATCACCTGCCATATTGAGCCGTACGATGGGGGCAGCCAAAATAGACCATTGTTCATTGGCTTTCCATGTGAAAAGAGGGATGTAACTTGCAAAATGGATATCGTTCCATTGAAAACGTGACGAAGAAGAAAAATCATAGTGCTGGAAATCATATGAGAGGATGTTGGTAAGCTTAAAGTCAGACGTAAAACTGATTTCTTTGTTGAAAATGAACCGAAACCCATCACGATTGATCTTGCCGCCTCCATTGATGTCGGTTTTGAAGAGATGACCATAGCCCATAGAAAATCGTGTCGTGGTGCCCGTTTCTTCAGGTTCAATGTCGACAACGGCAACTTGAGCAAAAAGCGGCCCAACAAGAAAAAGTGACAGGAGGAACGTGAAGCTTGTGAACCGTAAAACTCTCATGAAGGTCATTGGCGACTCCTTAGGGCTCGCGAAAGAATAACTTCCCATTTTCACATCCCATCTTTAGCCCAGATGGGGCCGATCTTCATTCGCAAAATCCTCAACGTGGACTTTGCTACGCCTGCGGTTTTGCTCATTCAGATCGACCCCATCTGGACCAAATCTGGGCGCGAATTCTAGGAAGATATTCTTTCGCGAGCCCTTACTGATTGGTTGGTTGAGGGGGAATTCAGGGAACGTGTCAGAATTTATCACATATCCCGTTTAATTGTGTGGAGTGGATGAAAGTGTATAGCGCATAAAATATTAAATTTCAATGACAGTCGCGAGGTTCAAGCTTGAGAGATACTTTAATGATTGCCAGGGCACTTTCCCATAACCGTGTTCGGATATGTGTACTCACTTGTCTATAAGGGGTCAGTCTTATCTGTATATGATGGCTGGTCTACGTCCAGCCAGGCCAAGAAGAGTTTATACCCCAATGTCAAAACTACGGCCCCAATAAATAAGCCGATAATTCCGGATAGTAGCATTCCCCCGATGGCGCCCATGAAAATCACCACCATGGGGACTTCGAGACCTCGTCCCATGAATATGGGTTTGAGTATATTATCGATCACACTGACGAAAATTGACCATATCAAAAACAGGATGGCTGTGACGGTATCAGTTGTTGAGAACACGTAGAGGACTACCGGTATCATGATCGGGAGAACCCCGATTTGGACAACACCAAGGATGAGACACAAAAATGCCCAGAATCCTGCTGCGGGGATTCCCGCGATGAAGAATCCCACACTTGCCAGTAACGACTGAATCAGGGCAACCCCCAACACGCCCCGCGCCACGTTTCGCACGGTGGCTTCTGCGAGGGTCGCGAGTTCGTCTCCCCGGTCTCCAGCAAGGCGTCTGCCAATACTGTGCGCGAGGTGAGAACCAGCAGCGGAGTAAGCCAGGAGCACCCCGGCAATGATGACGGCCACGAAGAATTGTAAGATGGCCAATCCTGTGCCTGTGACCACAGATAGAAGCCAGCTTGCCAGCATCATGAGCTGAGGTTTGACTTGGACTAAGGCTCCCTCAATATTCACGGAAGCGAGGTGCCAGATATTGGCTAAAGGCTCTCCAATCAACGGCCATGACTCAAGGCCCTGCGGTGGTGGAGGGACGATGAGTGTTCCATCGCGTAAATGGTTCACGACCATCTCTACATTTTCAACAAGAAGTCCTCCTACGAGCACCGCAGGCCACACCAGAATCACCAGCATTCCTACAGTCACCAACGTTGAAGATACACGCGGGGAATCTTTTAGCAGGGTCCGTAAATACTCATAGACTGGGTAGATGGCCACGGCGATGATAATCCCCCAGATAATCGGGATGACGAAGGGGCGCAGGATTTGAAAACACCATCCAGCCCAAAGGACAACCAGACCAATCCGAATCGCAGCCTCCATCGCGTTTTTTGTAAATTCTTCATTTCGCATTGACGTTAGGTTGTTGGCCATATTCGCGAACCCTTAGGAAAAATTTCCGTATTTTTCTACAATGATATTGTTGATGATGTTCCACAGGCCTTGTCTGGCAAGGGATTGGGGGATTCTCAGAAGACGCTCCACCGGAGCGTCTCTACAAATCATTTTGGCTTCTTCCCCACTCCTCACTATATTCCGGCTTGTCCGGGTTAGCGGAAGAATTTCCTATGGTTACGAGGATTTGTTGCCTCTTACAGTTTTTCAAATTTTCCGCATTGAGAGGCGGAAACTGTGTGCGCGCTGTTTAGCGGTGGCCTTAAAAAAACAATAGCTTAAATGGGCCACGTTATTCAAAAAAGCTTTGATTAATCCTGGTGATGTATGGCAGTTCGGCTAAACTCCGTAGCACCTTCTTGAAATTCTTTTGATGGGTGGAACCGATACAAAGATATTCATGGCTGCCACAGCCGATGCGTCCGGGCGACTCGAACATGCACTGCACTGTGGGATCAATGTGTGTGACCGTAGATGTGTACTGCTCCCTATCCGGGATACAGAACTCGTAAGACAAGGCGCGTTTTCCATCTGCCAATCCATAGAGCCCATCCTGATCCAGGCTGATCACATCAAAGGTAATTTTCTGCTGGCTCTTCATGGGTACATCTACACCCTCGTTGAGCACCGGGGCATTCGACACAAGATCTTCCCGGCTACAATGTCCATCAGGCATGACCCGAACGAGCTGCGTGGCCATGAATGCTGCTTTGTACTCTGCTCCGAATCCATCTGCCGGTGGCAGGGTTGTTTTCCCAACAAGCACCATAAACACAGGCACGTACGGCTTTGGATTGAGGCGCGCCTCGTTGTTATAAGCAGCTATGATCTGACTCAATGCAGGCGAGTCCCCCTGAATCCACAATTCTTTTTTCTGGAGGCAGGGTTGAAACGACCGGACTTCATGGCCAATGGTGACCCAGCCTTCAACAATCTGGGCTCCGTCCCCAAGTGGTGCGAGACTTTCTAAGTGGGCCTGTTTCAGTATCAAATACTTTGCGCTGCGGACGGACGGTGTCTCGCTCATCGGTTCTCCAGGACGACGGTCGTCATATCGGGTGATAAGCACACCATTGCGAATCTGGATATCGCGTGGCGTGATCCGGTCACCAAGCAATACGGCGTTGGTTCCCCGGAACGTATTTGGTGTCAGACTTGGGTGAATTGACTAACATGCCACCCTGCCTTTTCGTAAGGCTCTGGTGATATTGGAGGGATGACAGCCCACAAACGCAGCCACGGTAGCGGCTTGATACCCGGCCTCGTCCACAGCTTGCCGGATAAAGCTGTCCCGTACTGCGACAACCACGGCACTCCGCCCACCAAAACGCAGGGCATTAAAAGAAACTCCTGCTTTGGTTGCCGCTTGTCGCCACAATGCATTAAGCGTCGGGCGTGGACGAGATGAGGGCAAGGGTTTCTTTCGCAGAAGTCGCTTCTTAAAACGTTCAGGGCCCAACACGGGAACCTGGTCGCCCGGATGCCATTCGGGTCGATAGCCATCTTTCAGCCCTGCCCGCACGAACGCATCATATTGGTCGGGTAAGCCCAGGATTTCTTGCACGGGTCCAGAATCAATCAACCCACGTCGGGTTTTCCCCAGATACTCACCATGGCCACTCCATGGCCATTTCCCGGGACGCCGCACTAACCGTGCTCGCACAGGATTCAGGTGAATATACCGGACCAGCTCAAGGAGATAACTCTCCTGCTCACAGACAATAGCCTTATAGCGCCCCTGGAAGACATGACCGGAACGCTCATGACGTCGGTTAAACCCGCGAGCATACCGTGTCAATAACGCCTGCATCAGCCTGGCGGTGGGCGTCTGACGAACTTCCAGCAGAAGATGAAAGTGGTTTGGCATGAGCACATACGCATAGAGATAAAAGGGATACCGCGTACGAGTGCCTTCTATGGCGTCGAGGAATTCCTCATAGTCCGTTGAGTCCAGAAAAATATCTTGTTGATTATTGCCGCGAACCATGATGTGAAACAGGAGACCCGAGGCATGAAGACGTGGATGACGTGGCATGGCCTACAATAGCAGTTTCATGAAGAATGACTCAACTTAATCAAGTCCGACACCATACTTAACGCTATATTGAGTAAAGATGCTCATTGAGTTATGATGGCTCCCTGATTGCCTCATGACAGGCATTCCCTCTCAAAACCTTTCTCACTTACAAAAAGGAGATGTAAATGAAAAGCATCCTGACTAGTTTGTGTGTCGTTCTCGCTCTATTCATGCTTGCCACACCTGCAATGGCCCAACAGCCTACAGACGTGGACATGGACATTTTAGCCGAAAAAATCAAGGCTGATAAACGGTTGTTGGTCTCTATGAATATGGAACTGACTGACCAGGAAAGCAAGGATTTCTGGCCTTTATACGAGAGGTATCAAAGAGAGCTACAGGTGGGAAATGCTCAACTTGGCAGCCTGATTTTGGAGTATGCGGAGGCCTATAATAAAGGACCTGTCGCCAATGACATTGCCGCAAAGCTCATTAGAGAGGTGTTGAGTTTAGAGGCAAAAGAACTGAAGCTCAAGATTGCGTATATGGCAAAAATCGGGAAAGTGCTGCCGGCCTTTAAGACAGTCCGGTACTTTCAAATCGAAAATAAAATCCGCGCCATCATTAAGTTTGGACTCGCAGCAGAAATTCCTCTTATGCATTAATGGGAAGACTCCCTCACAGCTATCATAAATGATGGCGTGAGGGAGGAAACCGCTACTCCGGTGAAAAGACTGAAGGCCGAAGACTTGTAGGAAACAATCATGGGTCATCATGCAACACTCCGGGTATTATGAGAATCGCCTTCAGTCTTTGGCCTAAACCCCTCCTAAGTAACTGCCAGGTTGCGAGGTTCACGGTTTAAGGTTTAAGGTTTAAGGTTTAAGGTTCACGGTTTAAGGTTCAGGGTTGACGGATCCTAAGGGCCTGTCAATAAATAACCTTCGCAATCTCGCGCCAAGATTTGGGCCAGATTTGGACGGAACGATTGAGGAAAAGCAGAGACATAGCCTGGACTATGTTGAGGTTTTCTCGATTGAGGCGCGTTCAAAGATGGCCCGAAGATGGGATGCGAGATGGTAAGGTTATTTATTGACAGGCCCTAAGACAAAACCGTGAACCCCTGAACCTCCTCAACCGCACAAGTTACTCTCCGTCGTCCGGGCGTGCGGCGCGCCATAAAACGCTGAGTAGTACAAAAGAAAAATATCCGTTAGGCAATTACGCCAAGTCTGACACCAATTCAATCCCCTTACAAAGGGGAGGAATTAGCAAGCCTTCCTTGGTAAGGCGTATCCTCATTGATGTGCTGCCGTCTCGTTATCCCTCACAACATTTGCAACTAATCCCAAAACAGGCACTCTCCGTACCTTCGTCTTGTGCTTTTTTTATCGCTTCACGCTTCACGCCTCACGAATTTCCCCTTTGCGTAGTTCCGGCTCAACCGGGTGAGGCATTGTTGATAACACAATATTTCAGCTAATTGATTCTCGTATGACTAAGGGTTCGTGAAGAAATACGTGGGACATGTATTTTTACAGGCCCTGATCCTCTTTGGAGCGTTGACGGTCTAGGATGGCTGATGATCCTTTCCCGAGCATCCGGATATTCTTCAGGGCCTCGTTTAAGCTCATAGGCAAACGTGTAACCCGATCATTCGTGACATAGACCACCGTCCCCGACCACGGGTTAGGGGCACTGGGTAGATACACAACCACTTTGCCATTCGAATTCGGTTCACGTTCGATCTCGAACGCTAGTTGCGAGTAGTCGTCAAAGTGAACGACGACAGGCACGAAACTCTCAGCCATCTCATCGCTCCGGCGCATGTTATCGGCAAACCCTTTAACAAACGCATAGCCAGGGATAACCGCCAGCAAAGTGGCGTCGAGTTTGCCCACCATTTTTTTAGCCATACCCCTTTGCGCAACCAGTCCAGCGAGAAAGCAGAGCCCAAGAATGACGAGTAAGGCCAGGAGATTTAGCACGATCGTACCAATAAGCGTATGCACGGGAAGTAGTGGTGAGAGACTGCTTACGACGGCTCTCATCACTCCGGCCAGCTTTCCAACCATCAAGGAAATAATGGCCAGAGGGATAAGAAAAAAGACACCCCCGATGACCGTCGCCTTGATAAAACCAACTTTATCTTGCATAACGTTTACTCCTCCATGGCTGCTTTAGGAAACAAAATATTCTAACGCCACAGGTCAGAAGCGACGCGTTAACGCCTTCCACTGCAACCGTTGCTTCGCCCAACATAGCACGCACTCAGACTCCCTGTTCGATTTAGTATTTTTTCTCGGGTAATCATTTATGATCTCGTTTCCTTCCTTTCTTTTCAACAAGTCCTCTGTGTGCCTCCACCGTTGAATTTGCTATATCTAATGGGTACATCAACAAAAGCGAACGAATAAAGACTCTTCCGTTGACAATCTGTTCGTTATTTGACTTAATAGAGCTCTTTTCGGTAGGAGTTGACATGCCACCATGGCGAATATGCGGGGACAAAATATCGTTCGATGGAATGCTTGCTAGGGTTTGCCACTGTATAAATTAACAACCGTTATCTTTTCTCACCTTTCGAGAGGCTCGGGGTGAGCGAACAGGAGGTCTTGCGATGAATTGGAAGCTATTGGTAGGAGTGCTAGGTATGGTCATATGGGTGGGTGGGTGTGCCGAGACTTATCAAGTCAAAGGCCAGGATATCAAAACCGGATTCCTGGTTGCTTCCTATCCATTGTTACAACCCGGCAAAGAAGGTGAAGCCAATCTGGTTTATATGAATCCAAAAGCCAGGTGGAACAAGTATGATAAGATAATGCTCGATGCCGTTTCGGTGTGGTTAGGGAAAGATTCCGAGGCCCATGATACAGGAGTGATACCTCCGGACGACGTTCGGGCTCTTGCCAATTCATTTTATAAGAAACTTTCCGATGAGTTGAGCAAGGATTATACTCTTGTGCAATCCTCTGGGCCGGATGTGATGCGACTCTCTGTTACTCTTACTGATGTTGAACATGGGATGCCTCTTCTGGATACGATTTCAACCATTATGCCTCCTGCCCGTGTCCTGTCTGGAGGCAAAAAAATGGCAGCTGGCACACACGCCTTTGTGGGCCAAGCGAGTGTGGAGATGAGACTCGTGGATTCGCAATCAGGGGAACTGCTTGCAGCCGGAATTGATCGACGCGCAGGTGGGAAGATACTCGGTAAGGGAACAGGATTTTGGAGAGA
>SMVA01348565.1_pt1 | contig 11394 bp, 9 predicted proteins | sample 2456451 | NCBI WGS metagenome assembly SMVA01 (sample SAMN11095933, study PRJNA526329) | marine sediment metagenome | biome: Marine sediment; feature: Surficial sediment; material: Deep marine sediment; isolation source: Hadal surficial sediment | place: Pacific Ocean | collected 2014-05 | depth 0-1...
AGCCAGCAACATTGCAGAGGGCTATGGTCGCGGTCGCCGATACGACTACGTGTCAAGGGAGGAGGAAGCACATCCTCGCCGGCTTCATTCGAAGTCTCGAACAACCATCAAGATCCCACGTACTCTCGATGCCCTGATGCCTTCCTGTGCTTCTTCCTTCTTCCCCTCGATGCCACGATGCCATGATGCCATGATGCCATGATGCCTTCCCAATGAACTGGCTTTCGGTCTCGACCGGTCTCATCCTCGCCGCGGTGGTCATCCCGCCGCTCGTGCTGCTGTATTTCCTGAAGCTGCGGCGGCGGTCGCAGCCCATTGCCTGCACGCTCTTGTGGAAGCGCTCCATCGAGGACCTGCGGGCCAACGCGCCGTTTCAGCGGATTCGCCGCAGCATCCTTCTGCTGCTTCAGCTGCTGGCGCTGCTGCTCCTGGCTCTCTCGGTGATGCAGCCGCAGGTGCAGGCGGGGCAGCGGAGGGGCGGCAAGACAGTCTTGCTCATCGACAACTCCGCCTCGATGACCGCGACCGACGGCGGGAATGGCCTGACGCGGCTCCAGGAAGCCAAGCGCCGGGCCAAGGAGCGGATCGAGGCGCTCTACGGCGGCGGGGTCTTCAGCGGCTCGGCGGGCGAGACGATGGTGATCGCCTTCTCCGACCGGGTCGAGGTCACGAGCGCGTTCACCAGTTCCAAGGCGGCGCTGCTGGGGGCGATCGATCGCATCCTGCCGACGCACGGCCAGACCCGCATCGAGGAGGCGCTCAAGCTCGCGCGGGCCTACACGACCAACGTCAACCCCGATCAGCAGGGCCGGCCGGTAGGGGAGCCCGCCACCCTTGAGCTCTACAGCGACGGGCGCATCGCCGACCAGACCGATCAGGTGATCCGCGGCGAGACCCTCAACTACCACCCGATCGGCACCGAGACGGGCAACGTGGCGATCGCGAGCATCTCGGTGGAGCGTCCCTACGGCCGGCCTACCGCGGTGGAAGTCTTTGCGGCCATTGTGAACTTCACCCGCGCCGAGATCACCACCGACGTGCAGCTCTCGGTCAATGGTGTGGTGCGGTCGATCGAGTCGCTCTCGATCGGCGCCGCCGAGGTGAACCCGGGCACGGGCGAGCTGACCGGCGGCCGCAGCAATGTGGTGTTCACCTCCTTCGAGCAGCCGCGGGGGGCGGTGATCGAGGTCGCGATCCTGCGGGAGGACGACCTGCCCGCCGACAACGTCGCGCGGCTGGTGGTGCCCCCGCCCAAGCAGCTGAGGGTGGCGCTCGTGGCCCCGGGCCGCTTCCTGGTCCGCAGCGTGCTCGAGGGGATGTCGCTACGGGAGCTGGTGGCGATGACGCCGGACGAGTTCGACAAGCAAGCCGAGGAGGGCGGGCTCGATCGGTATGACGTGATCGTCCTCATGGATCACGCGCCCGAGATTCTTGCGCCGGGTCGCTACCTCACGTTCGGGCCCACGCCGCCGCTCGAGGGGCTCAACGAGTTCGGCGACGGCAAGCAGCAGGTGATCCTGGCCACCCGCGACGAGCACCCGGCCCTGCGGTTCGTGGTCCTCGACAACCTCTTCATCTTGAAGTTCAAGCTGCTCCAGCCGGCCGCGGACGTGCAGGTGCTGGCCGAGGGCAGCTCCGGGCCGGCCATCGTGGCCGTCTCCCGCGGACCGCTCCAGGTGATCCACGTCACCTTCGATCCGCTGGACAGCAACTGGCCCTTCCACCGCAGCTTCGTCACCTTCGTCTTCAACGCGGTGGAGTACCTCGGCCACGCGGGCGCGGCGTTGACGAGCAAGAGCCTCGTTCCCGGCGAGGCGATCACCGCCCGTCTGCCGGCCTCGGCCACAAAGATCACGATGACGACCCCGGACGGCGCCGAGCATGACGTGGAGCCCGTCGACCCTACGTTCCTGGGCTGGGGCCCGATTCGCCTCTCGGGGGCGCACGTCCTGAGCTGGTCACAGCCCGAGGCCGACGAGCGGCAGAGTCGCATCTTCGCGGTCAACCTGCTTGGCGAAACCGAGGGCCGCATCGAGGTGAAGCCGGCGATCGAGATGGGCAAGGACACCTGGGTCGGCGAGGCCGCCGGCGACTCGACCTACACCCCCCTCTGGCCCTGGGCCATCGGCCTCTGCCTGGCAGTGATGATGGTCGAATGGTGGATCTACCACCGGAAGGCGTATGTGTAGGGACGAAGCGACGGAGCGACGAAGGGGCGGAGCGACGAAGGGACGGATAGGTCACTTCGTCACGGAGCCTGCCCACCGTGGCGGGTCACTGCTTCTCTACTTTCGCCGTCAACTTCTCCTGCAACCCCTCGTCGATCCCCAGGTACTCGCACATTTGCTGCTCGAAGGTGTTCTGGTCTTCCGGGCGTGAGAAGTCGAGGCGAAGCTCGTTGATGACCTTGGTGCCCTGGCCGATCCACGCCTGCCAGGTCTCGGCGGCGATGTTCTGGTAGATCCACTCGCCGATCTGGCCGCGCATGGGCGGGTCGGGAAGCTGCATGCCGGGCCGGCCGGTGCGCTTGCAGACGAACGTGCCGGAGGCCTTGAGCTTCTCGGCGGTCTCCTTGACGGCGTCGGAGAGGGCGGGCGGCTCGCGGCCGATCTCCCGCAGCAGCTCGGCGATCGCGTCGCGGGGCATCACGTCGCCCTTGCTCGCCGCGACCTCGTAGCCCTGGTTGAGCATCTTGACGGCTTTGTCCGCCCAGCCGGCCTTGATCATCGCCTCCCCGGCGAGCTGGTAGGCCTTGCTCATCTCGGGGTTGATCTCGATCGAGCGGCCGAGGCTCTGGGCCGCCTCCGCCGCCCGGCCCGCCTCGAGGTACGCACTCCCCAGGCTGAAATGGGCCATCTCGTTGTCTGGATCCGCCGTCGCCATGTTCTCGAACTGCGCGATGCGTTCATCCAGGGTGGGCATGGTGGGGGGTTCCTTCGATCTCGTACGCAGTCATCATAGCGACTGGTGGGTTCTACTCTATCATCCCCCCCATGCCCGACCTCTCCGTCAACCTCGCCGGGATCGGGCTCCGCAACCCGCTCATCGCCGCCTCTGGCACCAGTGGGTATGTCGATGAGCTCGCCGACGTGCTCGATCCGAGGGCGCTGGGGGCGATCGTCACCAAGTCCATCACCCGCGAGCCGCGCGAAGGCCACCCGCCCTGGCGGATGATCGACGTGCCGCAAGGCATGCTCAACGCGGTGGGGCTCGCCAACGTCGGGCTCGATCGGTTCCTGGCCGAGAAGCTGCCCGCCGCGACGGGTCTCGGCACGATCGTGGTCGGGTCGATTGCCGGCGACACGGTGGACGACTACGTGGCGGTGGCCGCGGCCTTCGACGCCGCCGACGGCCTGCCCCTGGTCGAGCTCAACGTCTCGTGCCCCAACACCGACGACGGGCAGGTCTTCGGCGAGGACCGCGAGAGCCTGCGCCGGCTGCTCGCCGAGGTGCGGCCGGCACTGGCCAACACGAAGATGCTCGTCAAGCTCTCGCCCAACGTCAGCGACATCGTCGCCATGGCGAAGACCGCGATCGACGCCGGGGCCGACGGGCTGACCCTGATCAATACGGTCTCCGCGATGGCGATCGACGTTGAGACCCGCGCCACCCGGCTCAGCCGCGGGGTGGGCGGTCTGAGCGGACCCGCCGTCCACTCCATCGCGGTGAGGATGGTGCACGAGGTGTACCGCCACGTCGCCGCGGAGGCCGGGGTGCCGATCATCGGTCTGGGCGGGGTGATGACCTGGTCGGACGCGGCGGAGCTCATTCTCGCCGGGGCTACGGCGGTGGGGATGGGCACCGCGTTGCTGATCGACCCGCGGTCGCCGATCAAGGTCCGCAACGGGCTCCGCAAATGGGTCCAGCGCCAGGGTTGCTCGTCGGTGGGCGAGCTGGTGGGCCGGGTGGCCGACGCATGAACCCAAACGAGAGGGGAAGGTTCGACGAGCTGCTCGAGGCGGTGCTCTCGTCCCTCCCGAAGCCGCTAAATGACCTGCTCGAGGAGGCCCCGCTGATCGTCGAGGACCACCCGTCGGAGAAGCTCCTCGCCGAGCTGGGGATCGACGGCGCCGAGGAGTCATTGTGCGGCCTGCACAGCGGCACGCCGCTGACCGACCGGTCGGTGGCCCATCCCCCCGATCTGCCGGAGACCATTCACCTCTTTCGCGAGGGCATCGTCGACGAGGCGGGCGGATGGCAACCCTGGGAGGACGAAGACGGCGAGTGGTGGGGCGGCGACGACGCGGTGGCCGAACAGATCGAGATCACCCTGCTCCACGAAATCGGCCACCACTTCGGCCTCGACGAGGACCAATTGGCCGAGCTTGGGTATGAGTGAGAAGAAAGTGATCAGTGATCAGTGATCAGGTGGAGTGATGCGCGGCGGGGTTGATTGCCTCTTCCCCTTCGTCGCTCCCCCGCAGTCCCTTAGTCCCTTCTTCTTCACACACTCACAAAACGCCTCGCCGCGCTGCTCGTAGTTGTCGTATTGGTCCCAGCTCGCGCAGCCGGGGCTGAGCAGCAGCACCTCGCCGCGGCGGCCGCGGGCGGTGGCGTGCTCGACCGCCGCCTCGAGGGTGTGGCAGAGGGTGGCCGGGGCCCGGCCGGCGACCGCCGCCGCGAGGTCGCGGCCGGTGGCGCCGATCGTGTAGAGCCCTGCCAAGCGCGGGGCCAGCTCGACGATGGGTGAAAGGTCGAGGCCCTTGTCGTAGCCGCCGGCGATCAGATGCACCTTCGACGGATCGTCGAACGCCCCGACCGCCAGGCACGTCGCCCGCGGGGTGGTCGACTTGGAATCGTCGATGAAGCGAAGCCCGTCGCGCTCGCCCACGAGCTGAAGTCGATGGGGCAGCCCCCGGAAGCTGCCCAGCGCCTCGGCGCAGCGCCGGGCGATCGCGCCGCCCGGGTCGTGCTCCGCGCCCAGGGCGATCGTCGCGGCGGTTACTGCCAGGCGAGCGTTGAGCCGGTTGTGATCACCCGGCACGGCCAGCTTCAGGTGCCCATCGATCGGCCAAGGATCGGCCCCCGGGTCGCGGGGCGCGATCGAGCACGCTTCGGCCGGACCGTCCGCCGCCCAACCCGCCAGGCGGGCGTGGTCTCCGTCGGCGGCCCACACCAGGTGATCGTGAGCGGCCTCCTGGTAGCGGCAGATGGTGCGCTTGGCCTCGGCGTACCGCTCGAACGTCCCGTGCCAGTCGAGATGGTTGTCGGTGAGGTTGGTCATCACCGCCAGGCTCGGCGACCAGCCGGCCGCGCCCGGGTCACCGGCGCCCTGACCGAGCCAGTACAGCATGAAGCTCGAAAGCTCGAGGACCACCGGGTGGCCGGGGTCGATCCGCTCGAGGTCGTTGAGAAGCGAGCCGCCGATATTCCCGCCGAGGTGCGCCGGCCGGCCGAGCTCGCGCAGGATGTGATGGATCATCGCCGCCGTCGTCGACTTGCCCGCGGTGCCGGTGACGCCGATGGTGCAGGCGCGGTCGAGCCGCTCGACGAGCAGGCGAATCTCGGTGGTGATGGAAACGCCCGCGGCCGCGGCGGCGCGAAGGTGCTCATTCTCCCACGGCCGCAGCACGCCCGGGTTGGCCACCACCAGGTCGCACGCCGCGAAGTCGCGTTTCTCATGCCCACCGAGACGAAGGTCGACGGCGCCGCGGTCGACGAGGTCGCGTATCTGTTCGAGCGAGCCGGCGAGGCGATCGGCGGGCTCCAGATCGGTCACGAGCACCTCGGCGCCCTGCCCGGCGAGCCAGCGCACCACCCCGATACCGCCGCCGAAGCGGCCGAGGCCCATGACCACGACGCGCCGCCCTGCGAGGGGGTGATCCACGAGCCCAAGTGTAAGCGTTCTGTCGATCGGGCGATGGCGCGGCGGTGGCGGTCGTCGCCGCGAGTTCCTACGATGCACACCCCAAACGCCCCGGAGCACGCCTCATGATGCAGTTCGCCCCCGGTTTGGACAATCCGGACGTGCAGCCGCCCAAGACCAGCCGCCTCGCGGTCACTTCGCTGATCTTCAGCCTGATCCTGTGCTGCCCGCTCACGACGATCCTCGGTCCGCTGCTGGGGCTCGTGTCGGTGATCAGGATCGGCGGCAACCCCGCCCTCAAGGGCCGGGGCATCGCGGTGGCGGCCATCCTGCTCGGTGCGATCTTCACCGGGGGGCAGTTCTGGGGCGGCCGGTGGATCTACGAAACAATATTCGTGCCCATGTTCGTGGGGCCGTCGGACGCCTTGGCGACCGGGTTCGACGGGGACATCGCGGGCTTCAAGGATCATTTCTACGGGCCGGGTGCGTCCGCGAGCGATGCCGAAGCCGTCGCGTTCATCGCCGAGCTCGAGCGTCGCTACGGCCGCTTCGTCTCCTGCGAGCTCGACCAGCAAGGTCAGCCCGAGAGCCAGGGACCGGTGATGCAGTTCGACTACCGGATCGTCTTCGCTGATCAGACCGTCGACTGCGAGACCGAGATTGTCTACGCCGACAAGCGCACGGATGAGTGGCTGCTCAAGCTCGGCTACGTCACCATCTTCGATGACGATCTCGGCGACCTGACCTTCCCCGATCCGGACTGGGGCGGCGGCTCGGGCACACCCCCGGAAGCGACCCCACCGCCGGCCACGCTTCCGGAGGCTGATCCGGACGCGACCACCCTGCCAGGGGAGGAGACGGCTGACGATTCCGGGGGTGGGGCGGATGATGGCGGATGAGCCGGCGGCCGGGGCTGGCGGGTCGGGGGCGGCGCGGCGGAAAATGAGCGGGTGGGCGATCGCGTCCTTGCTCTGCAGCACCGCGATCTTCTGTCCGCCGCTGACGCTGATCGGTCCGCTGCTGGGGGTGCGGGCGCTGGTGCTCATCGGGCGCGACCCGGGGCGCCGGGGCCGGGCGCTCGCGGTGAGCGCCATCGTGATCGGCGTCCTGCTTACCGCCGGCTGGAGCTACGGCCTCTCCTGGTGGGATCATCACGCCCGCGAGCCCATGCTCACCGGCCCGCAGGCGGCCTTGCGGGCCGGGTTCCGGGGTGACCCCGACGCATTCCGGTCACAGTTCCACGGGCCCGGCGCGACCGCGGGCGACGCCCAGATCGCCGCCTTGGTGAGTGAGCTGCGCCGCCGCTACGGCGCGTTCATCGACGCCTCGATCGAGAGCGACGGGCAGGTCGACGGATCGGCCTTCGATCGCTCGGGCGTGGGTCTTCCTTACATCCTGCGCTTCGAGAGCGCCGAGGTGGCGGCCACGGCGGTCTTCAACGTCTGGGTGCAGGACCAGCCGGGCCTGGTGCTCAAGTTCGCTTCGTTCGTGGTCGTCGACCCTGATCGCGGCGACCTGATCTACCCGCCGCTCGCCCCCGCGCCGGGCGAGCCCGAGTAACGATGACGCCAGAAACGCCGAAAGAATTGACCTGCCCCGTTCTCCATCGCATGGCTCCCGCCCCCATCACCATCGACTCGATCGACGATCCGCGGGTGGAGGTCTATCGCGACGTGCAGGACCGCGACCTGCGCGGGCGCGACGCCCTCTTCATGGCCGAGTCGGAATTGGTCATACGCCGGCTTCTGGACACGCCCCGGCGTCTCCACTCGCTTCTGCTGAGCCCCGCTCGCTACGAGCGGCTCCGCGCGGCGCTCTGCGTTCTGCCGGGGGAAGTTCCCGTCTACGTGGCGCCGGCCCAGCTCATGTCCGAGATCGCCGGCTTCCACGTCCATCGCGGGGTGCTTGCGGCCGGGTTCCGCCCCCGACCCGAGGCGCTCTCGCTCGAGGGAGCCCTCGGCCATCTGCGCCAGAAGAGCGCGTTTCGGCTGCTTCTCGCCGAGGGCATCACCAACGTCGACAACCTCGGCGGTCTCTTTCGCAACGCCGCCGCGTTCGGCGTCGACGGCGTTGTCCTCGACCCGACCTCGTGCGATCCCCTGTATCGCAAGGCGATCCGGGTCTCCATGGGCCATGTGCTGCGTGTGCCCTATGCGGTCAGCCGCGACTGGCCCTGCGACTTGGCCCGCCTCAAGCGCCGATGGGGCGTCACGCTGATCGGTGCCGAGCCGGGCGCGGGGTCGGTTCCCGCCTGGGAGATCCCGCGGGCGGAGCGGATCGCGGTTCTGCTGGGCTCCGAGGACCGTGGGCTCGACGCGGCCACCCTGCGGCATTGCGACGTCCGGGTGGCGATCCCCATGAGCGAGGGGGTGCCGTCCCTAAACGTGGCTACCGCCGCCGCCGTGCTGCTCTACGAGCTGGGCCGCGTACGGTAGGGGCTCCTGCCGGCCCGGGTCTGCGTGCGGGGCTTCGCTCGCGTGGGCGTCGAAGCGCTCGATGCGGGCGCCGAGGGCGTTGAGGGTCTCGTCCATGGCTGCGTAGCCGCGGTCGAGGTGGTAGACGCGGTTGATCACCGTCTCGCCCTCGGCCACCAGCCCCGCGAGCACCAGGCACGCCGAGCCGCGGAGATCGCTGGCCATGACCGGCGCCCCGATGAGCCGCCCGACGCCCTGGACCATCACCGTCGGACCCTGGCGATAGAGCTGCGCCCCCATCCGGGTGAGCTCGGCCACGTGCATGAACCGCTCGGGGTAGATCTTCTCGGTGATGATGCTGTTGCCGTCGGCGAGGCACACCAAGGCCATGGTCTGCGCCTGGAGGTCGGTGGGGAAGCCCGGATGCGGCTGGGTGGTGACCAGGACCGGCTTGAGCCGGCGTTCGGAGCTGACGTGCACCGAGCACCGCTTCGGGTCGGCGTCGGGGTCGATCCGCTCGATGTGCACGCCGATGGCGCCGAGCCGATCGATCACCGCCAGCAGCCCGTCGTAGGGGAAATCGTCGAGGATCACGTCGCCGTTGGTCATGGCGGCGGCGATGGCGTGGGTGCCGGCGACGATCCGGTCAGGCAGCACGGTGTGATCGGTGCCCCCGAGCTGATCGACCCCCTCGATGATGATCCGCGGGGTGCCGGCGCCGGTGATCCGGGCCCCCATCGCGATGAGCATCTCGGCGAGGTCGACGACCTCCGGCTCGCATGCGGCCGATTCGATGGTGGTGGTGCCCCGGGCGAGGGTGGCGGCCGACATCACGTTGGCGGTGCCGAGCACCGTCGAGCCGAAGGGACCTCCGAGAAAGACCATTGCTCCGGTGAGCCGGTCGGCGGTGGCGATGATGTCCCCGCCGCTGAGGTGGATCTGCGCTCCGAGGGCCTCGAGGCCGCGCAGGTGCAGGTCGACCGGACGGGCCCCGAACGCGCAGCCGCCGGGCATGGCCACCGATCCCCGCCCGCGCTTGGCGAGCATCGGGCCCAGTACGCAGATGCTGGCCCGCATGGTGCGGACGATGTCGTACCGGGCGTGGCTCATCGTCTGATCGACGACGTTCACGGTGATCGTCCCGTGGCTTCCCTCGACGTGACAGCCCAGCTCGCCGAGCAGCCGGGCCATGTTCGTGATGTCCGAGAGGGCGGGCACCCGGCGGAGCGTGGTCGGCTCGTCGGTCAGCAGCGACGCCGCCATCAGCGGCAGGCTGGCGTTCTTCGATCCGTCGATCGCAATCCGTCCGGAAAGCCGCGAGCCGCCCTGGATTCGAAAGGCATCCATGGTGAGCGTTGGGTCTCCTCTATCTGGGAAAGCTGGATCTCACTGGGTCATAACATCGGCGATCCGCCCACGGTGCGGCCAGCGAGCGCCGCCCGAGGCGGCGCCGTTCACATCCCTTCACGTTTCTCGCGATTCGCCGCAGCTTTCCCACAGCACGCGCTCCGCCTCCGCCGGCACGATGATGGGCGTTGGTTCTTGGTCCTGGTGGCGCGAATCGTACCTTCCTTTAGGGTCAATCACCGGCCGGCGAGTCCCAGAACCATTCCCGGGAGCGGCACTTCACGTATTGGCCCCGGATAAGGAGCCCGTCCCATGAGCGTCGGCACCTACCTGGCGGCCAGTAGAGCCTGTCTCCTGGTGGTGGTGGGCATCCTGGCCCTGGTGATGACCACGGAATCGGCCGGGCAGGAAGCCCCGGCGTCCTTTGGGGTGACCAGCCTCATACGGGACTTCTCGCGGGATCACCCCGATTTCAACCGCGTGCCCGCGGACGGGTTTGGCTACTACGCGGGCGCGGTGGACCTTGCTTTGGACGCGGACGGCAAGCCGGTCTTGATCGGCAACGGCAACAAGCTCACTTCTCTCTGGACGACCTCCGCCGGGCAGCCGATCGCGCCCCACCTCTTCAACATCAGGGATTTCCTCGCCGGCACCGGCGGTTCGGGCGACGGCCGGGTGAACTTTCACCTGACGGTCCACGAGAAGATCGTGGTCCGCAAGTCCAGCGAGATCGACAGCTTCGACTCCAACCTCGGCCCCTACGGGGGTGAGAACGTCGGTTCGAGCGCCGTGGTCTTGATCAACGCCGCTAAGAAGGCGGTCAGGGTCAGGGGCAGGTCGACCATCCGCGGCGACGTGTTCATCGCCGGGGAAGGCGATCTTGAGGCGGTGGTTCGCCTCGACAAGAACAGCGTCATCACCGGGACCATCGGCGGGCTCGAAGAGCCCCTCGACGTGCCGGAGGTCGAGCCGCCCCAGCTCGGCGAGAGCGTCGGCGACGTCAAGTACAAGGGCGGCACGCACGTGATCAGCGCCGACCTCCGTTGCGACAAGCTCAAGCTCGAGAAGGGGGCGGTCGTCGAGATCGAAGGCGACGTCACCATTCACTGCGAGACGCTCGAGATGAGGGGCGGTTCGGAGATCCGGCTGCGGCCGGAGTCGACGCTGACGCTCTTCGTGGACGAGGATGTCCGGGTCCGGGACGAGTCCCTCATCAACACGAACACGGGCAACCCGCAACTCGTCTCGATCCTGATGCTGCCGGCGGAGGAAGAGGAGCCGGCGTTCCCCGGCGACGATGACGACGATGATGACGATGATGACGACGCCTCCGAGGGCGAGGATCACAGCCGCGTCAGGATCGAGCAGCGTTCGTCGGTGGTCGCGTGGGTGCAGGGTCCCGATGCCGAGCTGAACCTCGAGAACCGCGCTGAGTTCTTCGGCAGCTTCAGCGGCCTCAAGGTGAAGGTCGAGAAGCAGTCCCGGCTCCACGTCGACGTGGCCGTGACCGAGGGCACGGGCGACGGTGGCCCGATGGGCTTCTTCGACGAGACGATCGGCGACATCCCCGGCATGCTGGGTGTTCCCAGCGACGAGGACATCACCTCCGCCGGGACCTTCGCGCAGTGGTGGCGCGACGTGCCGGGTGTGAACCTGTCCACCCTGCACACGCTCACCTTCACGCGAAACGGCTTCGGCGTCTACGAGTGCTTCGACGACGACTTCCGTCCGATCGACGGCCGGCTGCTGGGCAACGAGGGCGACAACCACAACTATCACTTCACCCTCGAGGTCAGCGCCGACTTCACCTACGAGGCCGGCCTCGGC
>SMVA01041306.1_pt1 | contig 11392 bp, 11 predicted proteins | sample 2456451 | NCBI WGS metagenome assembly SMVA01 (sample SAMN11095933, study PRJNA526329) | marine sediment metagenome | biome: Marine sediment; feature: Surficial sediment; material: Deep marine sediment; isolation source: Hadal surficial sediment | place: Pacific Ocean | collected 2014-05 | depth...
AGGCCGTCGACGCCTATCCCGTCAGCGCTGCCTCTCCCTGCTTTGCCACCGTTTCCTCCGGGGCGCGATCCGCCAATTCCCCCTCGCTCCGGGCCACGAAAGCCGCTGCGGAGAGGTCTCCCGTGATATTCACCGCCGTCCGCAGCATGTCGAGGATCCGGTCGACACCGAGGATGAGCGCGATACCTTGGGCAGGCACCCCGGCCTGGATCAGCACCAACGTGAGCGTGATGATGCCGGCACTGGGCACACCGGCCGCCCCAATAGAGGCCAGCGTCGCAGTGAGCACCACGATGAGCTGCGTCGTGATCGTGAGGTCGATGCCGTAAACCTGCGCGATGAACATGACCGCCACGCCCTGATAGAGCGCCGTGCCGTCCATATTGATCGTGGCGCCGAGTGGTAGCACGAACCCCGCCACGCGCTTCGACACGCCAAGCTTCTCTTCGGCCACCCTGATAGTGAGTGGCAGAGTGGCATTGGAACTGGAGGTCGAGAACCCGAGAATCTGGACTTCCCGGGCATGCTTGTAGAACTCGGAGAGTTTCATCCGCGCCAGAAACTTGACGGAAAGGGCGTACGTACCGAACGCATGAATGAGCAACCCGACGGCAACGACAATCGTGTAGACCGCGAGGCTTTTCAGGATGTCCAGTCCGAACTGGGCCGTCACCGCCGCAATAATCGCGAACACGGCGTAGGGCGCGACCGCCATGATCCAGTTGATGATGGTCATGGAGATCTCGTTGATGGCGACGAACAAGTCGATGATCGGTTTCTTGTACTCCTCGCGGAGCATCGACGCCGCAGCCCCAAACAGAATAGTGAACACTATCACCTGGAGCATGTCGCCATCAGCCATAGCCCGTACCGGGTTACGCGGAATCATGCCCACGAACACCTGGACAATGGACGGCTTATCCTGGGCGAGCTGGATTCGCCCCTCGGCGTCGCCACCGTACTCGGCGAGCAAGGCCGCCCGGCTGCTCTCATTGATCCCCGACCCGGGCTTGATCGCGTTGGAGAGCAGGAGCCCGATCGTAACCGCGATCGCGGTCGTGATGAGGTAGTACGCCAGGGTTTTCCCGCCCAATCGGCCCAGGGCCCGCAGATCTCCCAGACTGGCGACTCCGACAATGAGACTTGCGACGACGAGCGGAATGACGATCATGGTGATGGCGTTGATGAACGCATCCCCCACGGGAGACAACGCGCTGAATGTCGTCTGCAACCAGGTAGAGCCGGTTCGCGACGCGATGACGTTGGCACCGACGCCGGACACCGCGCCCAAAACCAAGCCTATAGATATCTTCGTATACAGTTTCATAGCATGCGCCTAGGATCCGTGCCTTCTCATGGCTGAGTTCAACGCCGCCAACGCGGCGGTTACCGTGCTGTTTGGTGCCCTAGCCGGCGGGACGACCAATGCCGTCGCCATCTGGATGCTCTTCCACCCCTACGAGCCCAGGGGGCCGCGACCGTTCAAGTTCCAGGGTGCGATCCCAAAGAACAAGGCCCGCCTCGCCGAAACCATCGGCCGGACGGTCGGGCAACGGTTACTTAGCCCGGACGACCTCACCAGTCAACTGAGTAACACCGCCACCCGCCAGGCGTTCGATGAAGCCGTGCGCGGCTTTGTCACCGCGATGCTGGAGACCGAGCGGCGCTCGCTCCGAGAGGAGCTCCCGCCTGCCCTCGTGGACGAACTCGAGACGATCCTGGAAGCGGTTGCCGATTCCGTCGCCGAGCGTTTTGCAGATTGGGCGGCGAGCGATCAGTTCCGCCCGACCGTCGAAGAGTTCCTGGAGAAGGCCCACCGTGACCTGGCCGATCGGCCCGTGTCCGAAGTCCTGACCGACGCGCGTCGGGAGGCGATCCGAGAGCGGGTCGAGGTTTGGGTGACCGACGCAGTGCAGAGCGACGAATTGGAGCGGACGATTCGCGCCTGGCTCGATCGGCAGGCCGAACGCCTCGCCACCGACAAAAGCCCCCTCCTCGATCGATTACCGCCGGACCTGGTCTTGGCGCTGGAGCAGGAAATGGCGGGGTATCTCCCCGTCGCACTCGACCGGCTCGCGAATCTGCTCCGAGATCGCGAATCACGCGCTCGGATCCAACGCGCCTTGCACAAGCTCTTCGAGAAATACGTCAAGGATCTGGTGTTCCACGAACGGATCGTAGCCCGATTGATCGTGACGGAAAAGACCTTGGCTAGGCTGTTAGATAAACTCGATAAGGATGGTGTGGATCAGCTTTCCGCCCTCCTCGACGAGCCTGAGATGCGCGACAAGGTTGCCCAGAGCATCAACGACGCCGTCGTGGGATTTCTCCGCAAGCCTCTTGCCGAGCACATCGACCATTTGGGTCCGGAACGCGTAGCGGGCATCGCCAACACGGCGGCAACCTACATGATCGCCGCACTCAAGGATGAATCCACCCGCTCCTATGCCATCGAGCAACTCGATCGAGCGTTGCAGTCAGCCGAGCAACGAACCTGGGGTGACCTATTGAAGCACCTACCACCCGATCGCGTCGCCGGGTGGCTCGCGGAAGCGGCGAAGACGCCGCGCCTCAGGGAGTGGATCGCTGACGGCACCAAGAAGGCTCTCCATGCCCTCGTAGAACGCCCTATCGGCCGGCCCACCGATGTACTACCGGAGGGAACGGTCGACCGCGTGTCCGAGCATCTGGCCCCGGCCATGTGGAGCTGGATTCAGAAACAGGTACCGATCGTCATGGCCAAGATCGATGTCCAGGGCTTGGTGCAACGGAAGGTGTTGGGATTCTCGCTCGAACGGATCGAGCAGATCGTCCGAGCCACCACCCAACGGGAACTCGACCTCATCATACGGCTCGGGTACGTCCTGGGGGCACTCGTCGGTGCGATCGCCTATAGCGTGTCCCTCGTGCTACCGTAGGCCTCAGTTCTCGATCACGGACACCGCGGGCGGGTCGGACCAGCCGCTCCAACTCTCGGGCGCGTCGATGAGGCGCACCGCCGCCTGCCCAGCGAGCGTCCCATGATCGACCTCGAAACGGCGTCCGGGCGCCTCGCGATGGGTCCATTCGCTGGCCAGCAGCTCCTCGAAACGATCGGCAAGCCGTTCGTTGTCCCACACGGTCCACCACACGAGCGCGTGGTCGTCACCTTCCACGAATACGCCATACTGGTCACCGTCCCATCCCAGTGCCCCTGCGGTCCCGACGGACATGCTGCCGGTCAACTCCTGAAGCATGATCCTCGTTTCCAACTCCCCCAACCCGTTCTGATACATCAATGCCGCGCCATCTTCGAATCGCAACCGTACCGGCAGGTCCGCCTCTCGATACTTGTAGGGGTGGAGAATCTGTTCCGTCGAGACGGGCAATCGAGGGCCATAGGGAACGGTGTCAGGATAGTTCTGCTTAAACCAGTTGTTGAAGATCGCCCCTTCGAGATACGGAAAGATCAACATTTCCTGGACGATTTTCGGCGCAGTATTGAACACCGGCATCTGTTCCTGCCCGGCACGGATCTGCGCCCGGTAGGTTTCCCAAAAATCCGGGATCATGTTGATGTCTTGTCCGGGAATCATCGCCGAGATCATCGCGAGCGTCGCCTGCCCCTCCATCGTCGCCTGGGCGGCAACGACGACATCGTTCTCTTCTATCGACAGGATCGAGTCCAACGCCGTGTACTGGGCTTGGAGCGCATGCACTAGTTCGTGGGCAAGGATGAGCGCCACCTGCAGCTCGTCGGTGCCGTCGATCATGTAAAGCGCATTCGAATCCGGATCGAAGAACCCAACCACCTGCTCTGAGTAGAGCGGCAAGAGCAGCGCACGGAGGTCCATGCTGTCCGGAATCAACCCGAACATCGCGTACGCCGCCTCGATGCCTGCCACACGCTCAGGGGGAAGATCAGTTTCGAACTTGCGCTCGAGGTAGGCGGTGACTTGCTCCCGCGTCCGAATCCGGATGTCGGGCGGGGTACGGAACGTTAGGCCTACCGCCTGTTCTACCCTTGGCACAACGCGTTCTGCCGCGGCGGCCACGATCGCATCGAACTGCGATTCGCCACGGCTGCATGCGGCAACAGACAGGAGGAGTAATACGGTGATCGGTCGGGGAAGATGGCTCATGGGGAGAAGATAGTGGACAGGGGGGACGGGGCGCGAAGTCACTTCAGCTCTCGCCCATTGGGATCGCGATGCCGACGCGCAGTTCCCTCACGTAGACGGCCAAGTACCGTGACCCCGATCCCTGTACCCAAAAAAACGCGGTCCCAAACGAACAAGCAAGTTCGAGACCCGAAGCGCCCAATATGTCTCGAGGTACAGGCTGAAGACGGTGATCCGCGGTTCAGCGATCTTGTCAGGGCGGACACACGGACAGTAGTCCGAGAGTGAAACCCGGCATCAGGCGCAGTCTCACGTCAGGTCACTGACGTTGCACCGAGGATCGAAAGTCGCTAGGCGCCCCACTATCTCTCGATCAGTCGAATGCTCCCATTCACGGTCTCGAGTGACAACTTCGGGCCACCGCCTCCGATGGTGCCACGCATTTCGCGCGGGCCCCAACGCCCCTGCACGGTTAGCGGGAAATCGGTCTCGATGCTTCCGTTCACCGTCCCCGCGTGCACGTCGGCACTTACGCCGCTCGGAAGCTCGACAGTGATCTGTCCGTTCACGGTCGAGAACTTCATGCCTTCGGTCGGGCTGCCGAGCGAGGCCCACACGTTCCCGTTGACCGTGCTGGCTTCGGCGGCGCCGCTCGTCGAGACCTCGATGTCACCATTCACCGTTGCCACATCGACATCCGACTCGAGTCCATCGGCCTCGATGTCACCGTTAACCGACCGCCCGACGAAATTCACACCTGCTGGAACGCGCACCACGAACTCGACCCTGGTATCGTTGTTGTTCACGTTGTTTTGTCCGCGGCCGTTTGCCCGACACTCGTTGGGATCGTCACGGTCTTTCGACGGGTAGATGGCGCAGATCGTCACGCCGCCGTCGTGTTCGACGACCTCGATAGTAACGTCTTCGGCATTGCCCCTGCGACCCTCCTTTTTGACCGCCCGCACCTCGACCTCGCTACCCGAGGCAAGCGTGGCCTCGATCGGCCCATTTACGCCGCGGATGTGAAGCGTCTGGCCCTGGGCCAGTCGACCCCGCCATTCGAAATCGACTTGCTGTGCCGGCGTGGCCGGCGCGCCGGATGGCCCCCACGCCTCCGACCCTGTGTACGCGATGACGCCAACGACAGCCAGAATTGGGAAAATCCTCATGATGCCGTCCTTCTAGAGAGATCCGGGATTGGGTATGTAGTCATTACGGGCGGACCAGCTGAATAGTGCCACCGAACGAGCTAAGCGCGATTCGGGCACTTCCACCCCCCAGTGTGAATTCCAGCCGCTTGCCGCCGCTCGACGTCTCGGTGAGCGTGATCGGGAAGCCTGTGTCGAATTCCCCACTGAATGTCGAGACGGTGAACGTTGCAGAGACATCCGGAGCAATGATCAGCGTGATATCGCCGTTGTGGGTAGTGAAGGAGTAGACTCCATTGTTTTCGATGGTCCCGCGATAGTCTACCTCGCCGTTCACCGTCGTCGCGTCGACGCTGCTCGATCGGATACCATCCATTTCGATCTCGCCGTTCAACGTCTGGACCGTGATTTCGCCATCCGCGTCGACTATGACGATGTCGCCGTTACTCGAATTCAGGTCGATCCGCCCCGATGCGCCGCGGCTTTCGACATCTCCTTGCACGGAATGGAGACTGATACGTCCGCGTCCACCGCTCACGTAGATGTCACCTTGGACAGTCTGGACCGACACGTCGCCCTCGACCCCTCGGATGTCCGAGTCGAGGAAGGTGCCATTGATCTCCAGCGACATCGATCGCGGAAGCGTGAGTTCCAGATCGACGTCCGATAGGCCACCCGCACCGTAGCGCAACCGCACGCGAACGGCACTTGGGCTTACCGACACATCCACGCGGGCAGATTGCGAATGGTCGGCGATGATTCGTATCTCGTTTCGTTCCCACGTCCTGATCACGACCTCACCACGCATCACCGTCAAGTCGAGTCGAGTGTTCTCCGCAACAGCAAACGTCGTATCAGTTTCCTGAACCGCAACGGTCATTGCCACCGCCACCACTAACACATTCAACATTGGATCACCCTTACGAGCCAGCTCAGCTCGACGCCGTCGCGATATTAACCGCGCGCGTGAGAAGCTCCAGCTTCCGTTGTTTCGAATGCGCGAGATGCGCGTTCAAGTATTGGTCATCAGGCTCCTGCCGGAGTGATGCTTGTGCCTCTGCAATCGCCGAATCGATCACCGCCAGGCTACGCTCGAGCACCAGCACCGTCGCCGGATCGAGGGCCACGCTGTGCTCTTCGAGCGCCTCGGCCAGCTCCGCGACAGCGGTCTCGTATGGCACACCCCCAGCGACCATCCCGGCCGCTAAGAACTCGGGGTTGGCCGGTATTGCCACTTGGATTTCAGGCTCGCCCACCAGACCGGTGTTGCGGACCGCCAGAAACGTGGCCGACGCCCCCACCATCATCAGCACCCCTGCGGCCGCCGCAAGCTGCGGCACCGTGAACGTGAACCGACGGCGAGCAGCAACCGCGATCACCGGCGTCTCACCCATACGGGCGGCCCGGATTCGATCGGCGATGGCGGGCCACAAATCGGTTTCGGGCTCGCGATCTTCCAACGTAGTCGCTGTGGCCGCCACGGCACGCAACTCGTCGACCGCGACCCGGCATGCATTGCAGTCGTGGAGGTGCTCCTCGAGCGCCATCACGTCATCCCTGCCCAAGTCGCCGTCGACGTATTCCGAAAGCCTGTCAGTCCATAGGTCCGTCATCACGATCCTCTACCTCTCGATGTACCGGCGCAGTGCCATGCGAGCCCTGTGCAACTGCGCCTTTGACGTTCCCGATGTCACCCCCAACAACTCGGCGATCTCTCGGTGTTTGTAGCCCTCGACGTCGTGGAGGACAAACACCTCGCGCGCTCCTTTGGGCAGCCGCGCGATTGCACCTTCGAAATCGACGCGGAGTTCCGGTGATCCGGGCCCTCGCCCCCTGGTCTCCAACGCGTCGTCACTCACAAACCGTTCTTCGTGCTTGCCCCGGTTTATCCGCCGCCCCAGCAGCACGTTGATCGCGAGCCGGTGGAGCCAGGTGCCGAAGGCCGATTCGCCCCGAAACGTTCCGAGCTTTTCCCAGGCCCGAACGAACACGTCCTGCGTTGCCTCGTCGGCGTCTTCGTGCCCCATCATGCGACGGGCCAGGGAATGCACACGGGCCAGATGGGCCCGGTACAGGCGCTCAAAGGCGTGCGCGTCACCCGCCGCGGCCAGCACGACGTCCGCAGTCTCCGCGTCACTCACCAAGGGCGCCTGACGCTGCTTCAGGGCGTCCACCCTACACCATCCGAATGGTCCATGCACTTCATTGGATATCGGTCCGGCCAGAAAGGTTGAACGGGTTGTCTTAGGGGGAACCAACGAGGGTCGCGAGGTACCAGGACCAAATGGTGTCACCGACAACAAACGTGATGGCGGCAGCGACCGCGAGGAAGACGCCGAAGGGCAACTGAAGTCCCTGCTCCTTCTTGAAGAGCGCTACGGGCCCGAAGACGATCGTCCCCAAAAAAGCGCCCAGAAACACGGTGAGGATCACCCCCGACCATCCGACAAAGGCCCCAACCATCGTCATCATCCAGAGGTCGCCGCCACCCATCGCGTCCTTTTTCAGCGCCCACGTACCAACGGTCCCAACCACCCAGATGAGCCCAAAGCCCACGGCGGCCCCAATGAGCGCGGTCACCAGAGTTTCCCGCCCCTGAATCCCCGCGATGACCAGCCCGATCGCTAGGCCGCCGAAGGTGAACTCATGGGGAATGACCATGTGCCGCGCATCGGTCACCGTGATTCCCAACAGGACGGTGCCGAGCAGCGCCCCAGCCACGCCCGTTGGCGTAAGCCCGTAGTACCAGGCCGCCGCCACCCAGATGCCGGCGGTCAGCGCTTCGATGAAGGGGTATTGGGCCGAGATGGACGCCTTGCAGTTCCGGCACCTTCCGCCAAGCACGATCCACGAGAGGATGGGCACGTTGTCGTACCACGAGATCGGCTTCTTGCAGCCCGGGCACGTGGACCCCGGAAACAGCAACGATTCTTCGGCCGGCAATCGGAGTATGCACACGTTGAGAAAGCTGCCCACGATAGCCCCGAGGGCGCCCGAGAAGACGAGCAAGACCCAATCAGGCATGCATCACCCGATGGAGCACGATTCCCGCTGCGACGGCCACGTTCAACGACTCCACACCCTGGGTGAGCGGTATTGCTACGCGTTGGAAGCCCACGTGCTCGAATTCGGGGCGAATGCCGGCACCTTCATTACCAACTACCACCGCCAGTTTCTCCGGTATCGCGAGCTTGGTGAGGGGAGAGCCGTCCGTATCGGCCACCCAGAGACGCACCTCGTGCTTTCTGGTCCAGTGCATGAATTCACCCAGCGTGGCCGTAGCGACCGGAAACCGAAAGGTCGCACCCATGGCCGCCCGCGCCACCTTGGGATTGGTAATGTCCGCCGTGCCGTCGAGCGCAATGGCCCCCGACGCCCCAAGCGCCCAGGCGGTGCGCAGCAGGGCACCGACGTTGCCGGGGTCCTGGACGGCATCGAGCACCAGGACGGGTCCGCGCGGGGCCGGAACGACATCCTCGAGCGTGGCCCAAGCGGTCTCGACGATCGCGACGACGCCCTGTGGCGTCTGGGTATCAGCGATTTCCTCCAACTCCCGGGCCGAGATCTCCTGTACCGGGACGCCTCGATCGGCCAAATTGCGGAGGAGTGTGGCGGTTCTGGGGTCGCCGCCGAACGCGTCCTGAACGAGCACGCCCCGCATGGCGACATCGGCCGCCAGCGCTTCTTCGACGAGGCGCACGCCCTCGATAACGGTTGCCCCTCGGCGACGGCGAGCCTTCCGTCGTTGGAGATCGCGGGCGAGTGATAGCAGATTAGACATGATAGACGGCGTCAACTTACTCTGACTTCGAACAAGTCGAAATGCAGATCGCACTCACGATTGCCGGATCCGATTCCGGTGGCGGCGCTGGCATTCAAGCCGACCTCAAGACGTTTCATCAGTTCGGCGTGTTTGGCACATCGGTCGTTACGGCGATCACGGCACAGAATACGCTCGGCGTGACCGCAGTACATCCTGTGCCCGCTGAGTCCGTCCGCGCGCAGATCGATGCGGTGGCCGGCGACCTGACGCCACACGCGTTCAAGTCCGGAATGTTGGCAACGGCAGCTCTGGTCGAGATCGTGGGCCACGCGATTATCGATCATGGATTGGAAAACTACGTGCTCGACCCGGTCATGATCGCGACTTCGGGAGACCGTCTCTTGGCACGAGACGCCGAACAGCAAATTGCTACCCGGCTACTCCCCCTCGCCACGCTGATTACGCCAAACACCGACGAGGCGGCGGTGCTCGCCGAGCAGGAGGTGTACGATGAGGCTACCATGGAATCAGCCGGCGCCGATCTCATCGCCCGCGGTGCAGGGGCAGCATTGATCAAGGGAGGGCACATCCAAAGCGAGACCGTTATCGACGTGCTAGTGACTGAAAAAGGAGTGCGACATTTCGAACACGCACGTATCGACACACGTTCGACACACGGCACCGGGTGTACGCTGTCTGCAGCCGTTACGGCTTCCCTTGCCCTGGGTCACGATCTGGAAACGTCTATCGAGCGGGGCTTGGATTTCGTCCATGCTGCTATCGCGACTGCCCCGTCGCTGGGATCGGGTCACGGCCCACTCAACCATTTCGTGGTGCCGCGCGAATCGGCCCGGATCAACGATGCCTGAAACGAAGTTCGAGAGACCACCCGCCGAACACGGGATCTACTGTAACCGCACGCTCAACATGCGGGCCATTCGTGCCATCGGATACGACATGGATTATACGCTCGTCCACTATCACATCGAAGAGTGGGAACGGGCGGCGTACCACTACGCCAAGAACAAGTTGCTCTCGCTCGGATGGCCGGTCGCCGACCTGGAATTCGACCCCGAACTCGTGATCCGTGGCCTGGTGATCGATCTCGAACGGGGCAATCTGCTCAAGGCCAATCGATTCGGGTACGTGAAGGGTGCGTATCACGGAACCGCCCCAATGGCATTCGAGGATCAACGGAAGCTGTACGGGCGCACCTTGGTCGACCTCGAAGAGGATCGATGGGTGTTCCTGAACACGTTGTTTTCCCTGTCTGAAGCCTGCATCTACATGCAGCTCGTCGACTTGCTCGACGCCGGTGTCATCGATGGTCCCATAGGATATGGAGACCTCCACCGAATCGTACGCACGTCCTTCGACGAGACGCACATCGAGGGCGACCTCAAGGCCAAGGTCATCGCCGACCCCGACCGCTTCGTTCAACTAGACCCCGATGTTCCACAGACATTGCTCGATCAACGCGCAGCGGGAAAGAAGCTGATGCTGATCACGAACTCGGAATGGGAATACGCGAGCGCCATGATGACCTACGCGTTCGACCGATTCCTACCATCCGGCACCACGTGGCGCGACCTCTTCGACCTCACGATCGTGGCTGCACGGAAACCGGCGTTCTTCGTGCATCGAAACCCGATCTTCCACGTGGCGGACGAGGAAGGGCTACTGCGCCCAGCCCCGACAGGCATCGATAGCGACGGGATTTACCTGGGTGGCAACGCTCGCATGGTCGAAGACCACCTGGGAATGTCGGGCGACGAGATTCTCTACGTCGGCGACCACATGTTTGCGGACGTGCACGTGACGAAAGATGTGCTCCGTTGGCGAACGGCGCTGGTACTTTATGAGCTCGAGGCCGAACTGCAACACACCCGCGCGTTCCAGGACAAACAGCTCCGCCTTGCGCAACTAATGCGCGAAAAGGAGCAACTCGAGTTCGAGTCCTACCAACTCCGCCTGGCGTTGCAGCGCGGTCGACAATCCAAGGAGTCCGATGGACGCAAGGATATCGACCGGCAACTGGCCGGAGTTCGGGTACGCATTTCAGCACTCGACGAGGAGATCGCTCCACTGGCGACCGAGGCAGGGCACTTGAGCAACGAGCGGTGGGGCCTGCTCATGCGGGCCGGCAATGACAAGAGTTACCTGGCCCGGCAGGTCGAACGCTACGCCGACATCTACACGTCCCGTGTGTCGAACTTCCTTTACCACACACCGTTCATATTCCTGCGGTCACCCCGCGGTACGCTTCCCCACGACCTGATCGAATACCCGGAACCCGACGCTATCGACGTCTAATCGCGTTTGCGTGAAACACCCGACAATCCCATGTTAGCCTAGCCGCACACCCTCATCTCGAAGGGGCC
>SMVA01110348.1_pt1 | contig 11390 bp, 9 predicted proteins | sample 2456451 | NCBI WGS metagenome assembly SMVA01 (sample SAMN11095933, study PRJNA526329) | marine sediment metagenome | biome: Marine sediment; feature: Surficial sediment; material: Deep marine sediment; isolation source: Hadal surficial sediment | place: Pacific Ocean | collected 2014-05 | depth 0-1...
CCTCCAACGCTTCTCGGCGCCAGAAAATGTACGCCGTCTCTTCGAAGCACATCGCGGTACTGCGCGCGAAGCCCGCCTCGAAAACTTCCTCCACCGCTTCATCGAGAACCTGGTCGAGCTGCTCCTTTCTCGCAACCGCAGAGACTGCGACCACCCCCTCCGCAATTTCACCGAGGCGTCGAGCGATCTCAGACAAGGTTTCGTTGGACGGCGGCCACGGGCCGATCGACTGATCGTGCAGCAACGCCAGCGCCCGCTTCACGTCCCCCACTTCCGCAGTGCCGTCAGCCGCCAATGCCTCACGCGCCAACTCGCCAGGTGTCGACGCGCCTTCGGCAGGATTCGCGATGTGATAGCGCCATTCCGAAAAACTTCGCGGCGCCGGCTGGTCGGCCGGCTGCGCGGCCGCCGAGCGCGCAATCAGCGCTCGCACCGCGTCGATCGGAGCTTCGACGGCCGGATACTCTTCGCGCCGCGTGCAGTCGCGAATGAACGCCTTGATCTTGCTGCGGCCCGCGCTGAAGACTTCGAGCTCACGAACGCCGCGACCTTCGTCGATCGCCACGGCGAACAGGCGCGCGCCACCGGAAGGATCGCTCTCGACGATGTAGGCCATCCGCGTACCGCGCGGGTCCAGGCCCGAAACGAGCGAAATGGCGATCTCGTCGACGACCTTGGGCAGGCTTGCGACGACCGGCTCAGGAGCGCGCTCCGGGATCGATTCGCCGCGCGAGCGCATGCGATGATGGGCGCGGCGAAGCGCCTTGCGGGCGTCCTTCGGGAAGCCAGCACTGTCGATTCGCGCGAGCAATGCTGCGGCATCGCCACCCGCGTCCGCCCAGGCTTCGACGAGTTCGCTACCCGCGAGCGGCTCATTGGCGAGCAGCCACTCCAACACGCGCTGCGAGGCCTCGACGTCCAACAACGACAGCAGTGCAAACGGATCGCCGTTGGCGGGGCGAATCTCATCCGCGTCGCCGGGCAGCGCCGCGGCCGCCCGTTCCAACGCCTCCGGCAGGCCGATGTCCTTCGCGGCGTTCATCGCGAACACTCCGTTGATATCCGTTCGGTTTGAGTGAAATCCCGGTCTCTTGCGAGAAATCCGAGATTTCCAGAAGTCTGTGAAAGGATGAGGGGCCTTGGGCCGAGCCGCCAGCAGCAACCTCCCACCCAGCTCGCGGCTCCAATCACGCGGGGCCTCGAACTCCCCTCCTAGACTACTTCAGCCTCTCTCGCTCCCCCAGAGCGAATCGATCCGTCATTCCGGCCACGTAATCCGCCACGGCCCGAGCCTCGCCATCCAGCGCGATCCTCGCCCGGACGTGGTCGGGCAGCAAGCCCGGATCGGCGCGATAGATCGCGAAGAGATCCCCAATCGCCTCCGCGGCTCGATCACTGGCCTTCGCGACCCGCGGGTGTTCGTAGAGGTTCTCGTAGAGGAAGCGCTTGAGTTCCAGGCGGATTTCATCGAGCGCGGGCGCGAACCCGATGATCCGATCGGGCGTGCGCCGGACTTCCTCGATCGAGCCGACCCCCGACGCCTCGATCGCCGCGGCCGAGTACTCGACCAACTCGGTCACGAGCCGGTCCACGAGCGCGCGAATGGTCTGGGCGCGGAGCACGCGAGGGGACGTCGCCCCGAGCTCGTCGAGCACCCGCTGATGGGTCTCGTTCCACAGCCGCACGCACTTCAGATCCGCGTGATTCAACAATCCGGAGCGCAGCCCGTCGTCGAGATCGTGAACCGTGTAGGCGATTTCATCCGAGTAGTCGGCGACCTGGGCCTCCAGACCGGGTTGGGCACCGATCTCGGGGATGGGGACCGGGTGCGGCCAGTCGCAGCCGTGTTTCAGGATTCCCTCGCGGGCTTCGTAGCTGAGATTCAGCCCGCGAAATCCCGGATAGCGCTCTTCGAGCAGATCGACGATCCGCAGGCTCTGGCGGTTGTGGTCGAACCCCCCATCGTCGCGCATCAGCTCCGCGAGCACGCGCTCGCCCGCGTGGCCGAACGGGGTGTGGCCGAGATCGTGGGCGAGGATCACCGCCTCGGTGAGCTCCTCGTTGAGCCGCAACGCGCGCGCGACCGTGCGCGCGATCTGCGAACCCTCCAGGGTATGGGTCAGGCGGTTTCGATAATGATCCCCTTCGTGGTAGATGAAGACCTGGGTCTTGTACTCCAGCCGACGAAACGCCGCCGAGTGCACAATGCGGTCGCGGTCGCGCTGATAGATGGTTCGGTAGGCGGCCTCGGGCTCTTCGACCACGCGGCCGCGAGATTCGGCGCTCCGAGCCGCGTACGGTGCGAGGCGCTCGAATTCCTCGGCCTCAAAAGCTTCCCGGTTGCGGAGTACGGCCACCCCTACTTTTCTCCCTGCGTTTCGGCCTCTTCGAGTACGCGCTCTAGTTTTGCGCGGGAAGCGCGGTCGATCTCGGCCCGAGGCGCCTCGGATGCCACGGACGGCGGCTGCCGATTCGAAGCGAGCAGATAGAGCGCAGCGGCTGCAATCGCGAGTCCGAAAGTCAGTGCGAGAAGGCGCTTCACGCGCGTGGGCTCTTTTCGAATCCAGTGGATCCAATCTCAGAAAAAATCTCTCGGCTCCACATCTGCGCGGCCGAATGGCCAAGATAGCGCTCTACCGCGAGCGATGTGGGTTCGAGCGCCCGCCGCACGGCCGGGCTCGAATGCGGCGATCGAGACCGAGCTCGGCCGGCGCTCCGCGATCGATCCGAAGAGCGCCGACGCTCAGCGGTCGCTCCGAAGCTCAGCCGCAAAGAGCGCCTTGACGCGCTCCCACGCGTCCGTCGCGGCAGCCAGTTGGTGGCTATCGCGCTGGTCACAGAAGAATCCGTGATCGGCATCTGGATAGACGACGGTCTCGTGATTCACCCCGGCATCCTTCAGCGCGGCCGCAATGGCTTCGACCTGATCCGGCGGAATGTAGCCGTCCCTTTCACCAAACAGACAGAGGATTCGGCCCTTGATCTTGGGCGTGCGGCCGATTGTCGATTGCGCGCCGCCCGGCCCCTCGGACGCGGCGATTCCACCACCGTAGAAACTCGCCGCGCAACACACGGAAGTCTCGCAGGCACTCAGGTAAGTCATGTGGCCACCAATGCAGAAGCCGATCGCGCCGATGCGGTCACTCTGAACGTCTGCACGGGCTTCGAGCCAGGCGATCGCGGCGTTGACATCCGAAACCATCTCGTCGGCCTGAAGTGCACCGTGCAGCGCCATGCCGCGCTCCATACCCTCTTCGTTGTATTCGTACTCGACACCCGCCCCCGTACGGTGGAAGTAATCGGGGGCAAGCGCGACATAACCCTCACGCGCGAGCCGCTCTGCGACGTCTCGAATGTGCGGGTTGATGCCGAAGATCTCCATGAATACCAAAACCGCCGGGCGCGCGTCGCCATCGTCGGGTCGAGCCAGATAGGCGCCCATCGCGCCGCCGCCCGCTAGCGGAATTTCGATCGCTTCGGTCTTGATATCCATTCACATCCCCTTTCAATTGCTGGTTTTGCGTATGCGGGTGGCCCGCCATGCTCGCTGCGAACCGGGTACGCGCCGAGTGCGTCCGTCAGGAGTGCATGCGCACCATCGGCGTCGGATCGGCGATGATTTCCGCCTCGCGCTCCGCGAGTTCGCGAAGACGCGCTTGCGCGGAATCGCCGTCGCTCGCCTGAACTGCCAACTCGAGATAGGAGCCGTGGTGCCGGGCTTCGCTCGCGAGCAGCCCAGTGTAGAGCGCACTCAGCTTCGGGTCATCGACCGCATCCGCAAGCAATTGGAAACGCTCACAACTGCGCGCCTCGATGAGCGCGCACGCGAGCAGCGTGTCGAGCAGGCGTTCGGGTTCCGCGCTGCGCACACAGTGGTAGAGGCGGCCCGCGTAGGGGCTGGGACGTTGACGGCGCATCGACCCCCCGCGCGCAGCCATTGCCCGCAGCACCTCTTCGTAATGGCCGAGTTCTTCACGAGCGAGCCGCGACAGCGGGTCGTGGAGAAACGGCTGGTCGGGGTAGCGGAACATCAGCCGCAGGGCCATTCCCGCGGCTTTTCGCTCGCAATGAGCGTGATCGAGCAACAGCTCGTCGAGATCCGACAGCGCGGTTTCGACCCAGCGGGGGTCCGTTTTGGAAGCCAGATTCAACACGGCGAGCCGATTGTACCCATGAGCCCCCCTCCGCCGCATCGATCCCCGGCACCCTCCGGCTGTGCGGCCCTGGGAGTTTTCCCGCGCGCTCGCGCAGATTCGACCCTCGCTCGAGTCGCTATCACACAACTATTACGAAACCCTGCGGAAACAGGCTGATGGGACAGATAGTGTCCGGTGGGTGACGCGGTCGGAGGTATCCGTGCCCCAGTCATCGCCCACGAAACGCGGCGACGAAAGGCGACGAATAGATGCTCGCAATCGCACTCTTCTTCGTCAGTCACTGGCTCCTGGCGATCTTCTGCCAGACCTTCTTTCTTCACCGGTACGGCGCCCACCGGCAATTCACGATGAGCCACCGTTGGGAGCGATTCTTCTACTTCGCGACGTGGCTCACCCAGGGCTCGTCCTTCCTGACGCCACGCGGTTACGCGATCTTGCACCGCGAGCACCACGCCTTCAGCGATACGGAGCGAGACCCGCACTCGCCAATCTTTCAGAAGAGCCCGCTCGCGATGATGCTCCACACCAAGAACCGCTACGACGACCTCCTCCACCGCCGAGTGGAACCGGAATTGCGATTTGCGGGCGGTTACCCGGAATGGGATGCACTCGATCGAGTCGGAAATTTCTGGCCGGTCCGAATCGCATTTGGCGTGGCGTACACGCTCTACTACGTGGCGTTCGCGCCAAGCGCCATCTACTTCGCGCTGCTCCCATTCCACTTCATCATGGGGCCCATGCACGGCGCGATCGTCAACTGGTGTGGGCATAAATACGGCTACCGGAATTTCGATACCCACGACCATTCGAGGAACACCCTGCCCTTCGACTTCCTGACCCTCGGAGAACTCTTCCAGAACAACCATCACAAGGCGGGCATGTCACCCAACTTCGCGGTGCGCTGGTTCGAGATCGATCCCGCCTACCTCGTCATCCGCGCACTCGCGGCAATCGGGGTCGTTCGATTCCTGGGTGAGGATCGCGAGCCCGGGACCCAGGAGGCGGCCTACTCGGCTCCGGTCGCACAGACCCGCTAGCCGTTTGCGTCCTGCAGCCTCGGGCTGCGCTCCCTGACCCCCCATCGCTCCTAGCACCGCACCCAATCGCTCGTAGCACCCCATTCCGATCGCTCGTAGCACCCCATTCAATCGCTTGTAGCACCCCGTGGAGCATCGCCCTCCCCGCAGGGCTCAAATCTCGGCTTGCATCGGCACGCGTTCGTGGTGCAGACTCTTTGGGCCATCGCCTCGGCGGCGAGGAAGCGCTCGTCGGCGAGGGCACGGGTCTGAAGGGGCCCCAGGCCGTTCGCTCGCGCTGCCTACATATTCGCCCCCGCTGAACGACAATCCCCCTCGTTCCCGCTTCCTCGCACGCGCGCATTCGCCGGCGACACTCAGAGGGGGAAGCCATGCCCATCGCAAAGACCGTCCAGTGGTATCTAGAAGCCAACGGCGTGAGTTACGAAACCCTGCACCACCCGCACTCGCGAACCAGCGAGGAGACCGCTGACGTCGCGTTCATCTGGGAAGACCAACTCGCCAAGACCGTACTGCTCGAAGACGAACGCGGCTACGTGATTGCGATTGTGCCGGCGTCCTGTCGACTCGACTTCAAGAAACTCGAGCGCCAGCTCGATCGGAAGCTCGAACTCGCGAGCGAAGCCGAATTGGCAGATGTCTTCCCCGATTGCGAGATGGGCGCACTGCCGCCACTCGGTCAAGCCTACGGGATCCCGACAGTCTACGACGATCGACTCCGCAGGCTCTCGTGCGTCTACTTCGAAGGCGGCAACCACCGCGATCTCGTCTACCTGGGTGGCCGCGAATTCATCGACCTACTGAGGGACTCACCGCACGGCGATCTCTGCCGCACCGTATAACTGCGAGAACGCCCCGCGAAGACGGTTCGCCTCGAGGTGCTCGCGCTGGAGATCCGAAGGTGGAACTTCGGCCCGGCTGAGAGCGGGCAAAGCGATGTCTGAACCCTGCGCGTCTGCTATGAGACGCCGAGCGGGGGGACACGATGACATCGGACGAGGCCCATTCCATTTCGGGCGCGCAGATCACCTACCAGCTTCTCGGCACCTGCAGCCAGAAGATCTGGGGGCGCGATGTCGCGGTGCTGCTCGCAGAATTGCTGCGCCGCCAAGGGCTCGAGCCGCTCTCCCCCGGTAGTGAGAATTCCGCGCAGGATGAATCCATCGCGATCTTTCGCGTCGACTATTTCTTCGATCGCTCGGCGGTCAGGCTGCTGCTCGCCTCTCCGGGCAGTGCGATCGTCGACTGGCGGGGTTCCGGGCTCGCGCAACCGGTCGCCGTACTCTGCGCTGCGCGCGATGCCGATCGCTGGCGCGCCGTGATTCTCGGCGAGCCGCGTTCGAAAGAAGACCTCCCGCAAGGCGCCGAGCTGATCGACGCCGCGAATCCACCCACTGTGTTCGAAGACGAAGTCCGCAAGCGCAGCCAGCCGTTGATTCTCGTGCTGAATCCGGCTACGCGCGATGAAATCGAGAACCGCACCTTCCAACTCGCCTACAAGGGCGTGACGGACGTCGTCACGAAGCACGTCTTCCCGCGGCCCGCATTCTACGCCACCCAGTTTGCGGCGAGGCTCGGCATCAAACCCAACACCGTGACGACCGCGAGCCTGTTACTGGTATTCGTCGTTCTCGATCTGTTCGCAAAGGGCCAATTCGCGCTCGGGCTGTGCCTGGGTTTTGCAATGTCGTTTCTCGACACGGTCGACGGCAAGCTCGCTCGGGTCACCCAGACCTCGAGCACCTTCGGAAACTACTTCGACCATATGATCGACATGGTTCATCCCCCGTTCTGGTGGATCGCCTGGTGGTGGGGAGCCGGAACCCAATTGGATCCACAGCCGAGTTGGTGGAACGCGGCGGGTATCGCAACGTTCGCGGGCTACATCGCACTGCGGCTTCAGGAGTGGTACTTCATCGCGAGCTTTGGTGTTCGCGTTCACACCTGGAAGCGCTGGGACTCGCAATTTCGATTGATCAGTTCGCGCCGGAACCCCAATCTAATCCTGCTCGCCGCCGCCACACTCTGCGGCCGACCTGATCTCGCCCTGGCGGCTGTCGCGCTGTGGACGCTGGCTTGCATCGCAATTCTCGGCGTGAGGTGGACGCAGGCCCGGTTCGAGGTTCGGCGCAGCGGCCCAATCTCATCTTGGCTGGAAGGCACCCGCGCGGGCTGAAGAGGGACAGAGTCGATCAGCGCGATCAAGCGGGAGCGACCCGCTGCGCCCACCGGAAATCGGCAACACTATTCTAGAAACTCAATCACAGCTTCCGCCCTCTCACGAACTTCATGTTCGCCCGAGATCACTCTCAACTCGACCTCGCGGAAGACGTACGGCGTCGGAGTCTGTCCATCATCCAAGAGTGGAGACACAGCGGGTATCAGCGCTGGGTTTAGGTACTGAATCGTAACGGACCCAGACGAAAAACTAGACCCGCCTTCTTGAATCCCATATTGCCCTGCGGGCACGAGCGAATCATACAATGTGGTCGATGGGCCCGACTCTATGACTAACCCTGGCCGAACGATTGGATTCACGCGTAGGGGTGGGCTAATTGCGCTCCGCGTTGGCTGGCATCGGCTCATGCATGAGGCTTGGGTATCCTCATCGCAGGTCGCTTGCTCCTCCCGCCCCGCATTCTTCCACCACTCCATATTTAACCGAGCGTCCGCTCGAACACGGCTGCAATCCTGCACGCTTCCGCCATAGCCGCGGCATAGTTCCAGCGTAACTTTTGCCTCGGCCTTCAACAGGCTGACGCCGCACCGGTCCACCGCCCTCACTACCGCCCGGCAACCCCGCGCGGCGGCATTGCACGCTCGGACGCAGTTCTCTTTCGGAAGACCTGCGACCTGGTCGTACGAAATTCGGGCGGAACCGAATTCGGGACCGACGCAGGTCAGCATCGCCCGATCCAGCGGGGTCGAGGTCGTCCGAACCAGCCGAGTCGGTTCGTCGGCGGGAGCGGCTGTCGACGAAGCGAAAATCAGAGCAACAATGGCGGTGAATCGCATTCTCATGCGCGCGTTTCCTTCTCGAATCAGCTCTCCGGCGAGATCTTACACTTCCGCAGTACCCAGTGCGAATGGAGCGGGCTCCTCACGATGCCGAATAGCACGACGCGCCAGCCGCTCATGAGAACCTCGCGAACCCGGATTCGACAGGGAACCCCGCCATGTCGTTCATTGGGCGTGCTTCGGGTCCGCACCGTTCGACTTTGACGTTCTCGATCTGTCTCGAAGCTCTCCGGCTGAGTCCATCCGAAGCTTCGCTCGCCCTCTGCGCAGCCTGCGAAGCTGTTTCCGCGCTTTCGTTGCTTCGCCCTCGTTGCCGAGCGCGTCGTAGCACCTTCCGAGCTCCAGGTATCCCCAGATGAACTTCTCATTCATTGAAACCGCCGTGCGAAAATCTCGTTCTGCAGCAACGAAGTCTTCCATTTCCGCGAGTAGCAGCCCGCGCAGATAGTGCGACCAGTAGTCGCTCTTGATCTCGATCGCATTGTCGAATCGAGCGAGCGCCGGATCGAAGTCGCCCCTCGAAGCGTGGATGAGCCCCAGCAGCTGGTTGGCGTGATGCGATCGAGGGTCGAGCTCGAGCGCCTTTCGCGTGAATTGCTCCGCCTGCAATTCGTCTTCATTCGCGAATGCGCGCGATGCGAGAAGCGCGTAGATCTCGACTTCGTAATTCGGAAGCTCTTCACAAGCGGGCGTGGGGAGGCTCAGCACGGTTGCGGCCGCGATCACAAAACCCGCTCCGGCCAGGATGCGAACCCCTTGTTTCCGTCGAATCCATCCGCAGAGGGATCGAATCCCGAGCGCGGCGAGGATGGAAAAAATGGGGATCGCAGGCGCTCGATAGCGGCTCGAGATGAACACCAGGATCGGCACCATGGGATAGAGCGCGGCGAAGAGCACCATCGGTGTCGGTACATCCCGCCAACGCACGATCAGGCCGAGCAGCGCGAAGGGGAGCAGGAGGCCCCACGGAAAACCAAATCGCCCGATCTTCCAGACGGACGCGTGAAGGAAGTGCGACCACTGTCGGAAGGTGTAGATGTCGACGTTCCTCAGAACCTCTCGACCATTGAGATAGAGAAGTGCTTTCTTTGCGAGGCCACTCGCGAACGCGATTGGATCTTCCATCGCAAACGCTCGAACTCTTGCGTAGAAGAACCGCGACTGCTGGGGGCGGGTTTGAAAACCCGCATCCCGACTCATGCCCACCAGATCTTGAAAATCCCTTCCCGGTCGAATCGCGAGTGTTTCGCATCGATTCGGGTTGTTTCCGATATAGGTGTTGATGCCTCCCGAGACGGGAAGAATTCCGAAACTCCCGGTCACACGATGGGACTGCACGGCGATGGGGATGGCCACGAGGGAGAACCCAAGCAGTGCTGCCCCGAGCCGAGTGGCAATCCAGGCGGGCCCGTGACCCGCTCGAACGAGCTTGACTCCGATCCAAACGCAGGCACCCAGAAAGAACAGGAGAAAACTTGCGCGCGTCGCGAGCGCACACGCACCGCAGGCACCCAGAAAAAAGAGCGTGGAAGGAGTCTTCCGATTCCCAGCGCGAACCAGAAGCAGTACAACCACGACCGACCAGAACGCAGCCCAGCCAGCCGAGACGAGTTCCGCTTCCCAGAAGACCAAGGGTCCGTTGAGCGCGACCAGCGAAGCGGCCAGCAGAGCCGTCGTCATGCCAAACACGATCCGAGCGAGTACAAAGGCCAACGCGCACGTCAACGCGCCAAGCAAGGCCTGAACGATCTTCGCGGCGAGGATCGATGACCCCGAAATCGAATAAACGGCGGACAGCGACAAGGGGTAGAAGAACGGTCGGCAACAGCGGAAAAGCGGATCGAACCCCTCCCCTGCTGCTACGGCATTCGCGAGTTTATTGTGTTTCGCGGCATCGATGAGCGGCTCGAAAAATGTGGGGTTGTCCGAGCTATCGAGGAGGTAAACGAGTCGCACCGCGAGCGCGACCCCAAAAACCAATAGCGGCGACCAGCGCTCGAGCGTGGATCTCTCCAACCGAAACGCTCGATGGAATTTCGAAGGCATCCGAATCGATCTTACCAGAAGCGAGCGCGAGTAAGCTGGCTTGGCTGCAACGCCACCTCGGCTTCCCGAATCGACCCGATCACAAAAGATACAGCGATTTCGCGGGCGAGATCGTCACGGCGCTCTTAGCGCTGCGCATGTACCATGAATCGAAACGCGATCCGAACGAGTTCAGTCGCAAATTCCGCGAACGGTATTTCTGCACCCGTCCCCACCCGGAGCTGGCTTTGCAGATGATCTTGAAAAAAGCTGCCTTGGTAGTATTTGGCGTGCTGGTTGTGGCGCTCGCGGGGGAACTGTTTCTGCGCGCGACTGGATTTGGGCAGGTGACGCCGAAGATGAGTTTCGGTTCGAACGCGGCGACCGCGTTGGACCGAGGCTACATGGTTCCGGACCAGACGCTGTTTTGGAAAGGCAACCCAGATCGGATTCCACATCTGCGACCCGTGGGCCACTTCGTCCACCCCGACGCCCCCATCGCCCCGCGCGGAACGCGCAAGCGGCTGATCGTGTTGGGCGACTCTTGTTCGCGTCTCGTTCAGGGCGGCCTGCCCTATTCGGCGCCCCTCGAAGCGGAGCTCGGCAGCAAAGACTGGGAGGTCCTCAACGCGAGCCTTCCCGGCTACTCGTCCTATCAGGGGCTTCTCTGGCTGCGATCGCAGTTGCTCGCCGCCGACCCCGATGTCGTCGTGATCTATTTCGGCTGGAACGATCACTGGCGCACAACCGGCCAAACGGATCGCGAGTACGAGCAGACGATTCGGCCGGGCCGCCTCCGCTTGTTCAATCTTCTCAACCGCCGCCCTGGCCCTCCACCATTTCGCGTTCCGCTGGCGGAATACCGCGAGAATCTGCAAACGATGATCGATGACGTGCTTCGTGGTGGCGGGCGCGTCGTGCTGATCGCTGCGCCTTACCGCTTCCCCGAAGAAAACAAAAAGCGCTACGTCGCCAACGCCTCCCTTCTTCCGAGCGACGACGTGGTCTCGCTCCACCAATCGTATCGAGACGTCGTCCGGGAGTTCATCGGCAAAGACAATGTTTCGGTCCTCGCGGCAGATCTTGTCTTCGCCGAGTTGGGTAAAACGCCTGCGCTGCTTCGCGACGATGGGATCCACTTGACGAACGAAGG
>SMVA01289011.1_pt1 | contig 11389 bp, 9 predicted proteins | sample 2456451 | NCBI WGS metagenome assembly SMVA01 (sample SAMN11095933, study PRJNA526329) | marine sediment metagenome | biome: Marine sediment; feature: Surficial sediment; material: Deep marine sediment; isolation source: Hadal surficial sediment | place: Pacific Ocean | collected 2014-05 | depth 0-1...
CTCGTCCCACGACCACAGTCCGAACAGCGACATCCACAGCCGCGTGAAGACGCGCGTGCGCTCGAGTCCGCCGAGATCTCGAATCAACTCCGAGGCGCGCCGCATGTGGGTGGCGTCCGCGGGATCGCCGGCCAGCCGCAGAGCGACGTAGGCCTCGGTGGTGGTCGATAGCTCCGGCGGCCCCTCGAAGTAGTTCGCCCAGGATCCGTCGCCGCGCTGTTGGCTGCGGATCCATTTTGCGCTCTGAGCAGTCTGGGTCTCTCCGCGAATGCCGAGAAACTGGCGCAACATGAGATCTTCCGCGTCGATCGAGACGTTGGTATCCAGCGCGCCCTTCCACCAACCGGCTTCGTCTTGCAGCGACAGCAGGTGCTGCTGCGCACGAGCGATGGCTTCGAACGTCCGTTGTTCCGTATCGGTAATGACCTGTGAGACCACACTCTGCTCCTGATCTGAAAACGCCATCACGCCGTCCGACGGCGCATCGTCAAGCGGCTACCGACTCGGGAAGCCCCGTCTGCACGCCCACTGAAAGCAGGGCCGCGCGCGCCGCATGATTGCCGCTGCGCACCGCGCCTTCCATGGTGGCTGGCCAACCGGTGTCCGTCCACGCCCCCGCGAGGCTGATGGTGCGCACGCCAGTCTCGGCGCCAGGTCGCTTCGATGCCGTGCCCGGCGCACCCCGGAAGGTGGCTGCGCGTTCGCAGGTCACGAAGAACTCCACGATCTCCGCATCTCTCGCGGCCGGAAAGAGCTCCTGCAGCGCGGGCTCGAACTCCTCGCGCAGCTTTTCGCGCGACATGCCCACGTACGCGTCGGCGACGGACAGCGATACCGTCAAGCACTGCCCAGCCTCGAGTTCGGCCGCGGCCGTGTGATCAAAGATCCACTGGATCGGTGTCTCGACGCCCGCCGCAAACGGCTCGTCCATCACCTTGCGGTCGTAGACGATGTGCAGGTTTACGATCGGAGACGTTCCGAGCGCGCGCAGCGCTTCGCGATCCACCTTTGCTTCGTCGGGCAAGATCTCGGCGGCCGTGTCGTGCGGTGTCGCGACGATGACCGCGTCGAACGGGAAGACGCCACTGCGCGAGCGCACGGCCGGTTCTCCGTTCGGTCCGCACTCGACGGCCTCGACGGGTGTGCGGGTCTGGATGGTACCGCCGAGCTTCTCGAGTTCCCGCGCTGCGGGCTCCGCGTGCAACTGCGAGAGCGGAACCTTCGAGATCCCGATCTCGCCCGCGCGCGGATCCGTGAGCAGGCCGGTCTGGAAAACCTTCACGGCCAAGGCGAGTGATGCGTCGCAGGCCCGAAGGTTGATGGTCCCACGCGTGAAGAGATCCCAGAAGCGATCGATGGCCGCCTCGCTCTGGCCGTGTTCACGCAACCAGCTGCCGAAGCTCTGCGTGTCGAGTTTGGGATCGGAGAGATCGAGATCGCGCAACGCGAATGCCGCGCGGCCAACCCGCAATCGGTCGAGCACGCTCAGGTGTGAATAGCGCAGCAGGCTGCCTGTCATGTGCAGCGGCGCGGGCAGCGCGCCGCGCCGAAGTCGGGCCATTGCGCGGCCGGGCATCAGCACCGGAATGTCGAGGCGCTCTTGGATGCTAACGAGGTCCATCACGCCGAGCCGGCGCAAAAACGCGATGTAGCTCTCGCAGCAGCGCAGGAAGACGTGCTGGCCGTTGTCGATCCAGAGGCCGTCGCGCTCGCTCGACCAGGTCGCGCCGCCGAGCCGCGTGCGCGCCTCGAAGAGCGTGACCTGCGCACCCGCGTCTCCGCACGCGATCGCTGCGCGAAGTCCCGCGAGTCCACCACCGACGACGCCAATCTGCGGGCCCGTCACCGGCGCGCCCCCACCCGCGTTGGTGCGAAGAGCATGCTGAAGTAGCGCCGCGCAAAATCGCGACGCCGCGCGCGCGGTGCGCCAGCCATCACGTCGTAGGAGGCGCGCGCGATTGCATCGAGCGCGGCGCGCCCACCCGCCACGAAGCCGCCGATCGCGAGCCGGGCGCGCCCGCGCAGCGACTTCACGAGCGGGACGCCCTCATCGAGCAGGCCGTGTGCGCGTTCGCACTCGAAGCGCAGAAGTTCGCGCAGTTCGCGGCTTGCGAAATCGGCGCCAAGCGCCTCTTCACGGCAGTCGAACTTCAGCAGGTCTTCGCTGGGCAGGTAGATGCGCCCGGCCAGATAATCTTCCTTCACGTCCTGCCAGTGCTCGACGAGTTGCAGACCCGTGCAGACCGCGTCCGATTGGCGGATGCGGTCGGGGGTCGCCACACCAAAGACATAGAGCACGAGTTCGCCGACGGGATTCGCAGAGAGATCGCAGTAGTCGAGCAGCTGCTGGAGGTTTTCGCAGCGGTGCTTGACCTGGTCGAGCCGGTTGGCGTCGATCAGCCGATGGAACGGGCCGATCGGCAGCGCGCAGGCGCGGATTGTGGGTGCCAACGTCTCGATGATCGGATGACGTTTTCCATGGTTCCCGTCCGCTTGGGCGTCGCCCCGAGCGTTCCCACTTGTCTGGGCGTCGACGCAGGCGCTCCCGTCCGTTTTAACGTCGACGTTAGCGTTCCCATCCGATTTAACGTCGACGCAAGCGTCGACTTGGCGCTGCAGTTCGTCGAGCATTGCGAGGCGGTCTCCGTGCGCGGCGTCGCCGATCTGGTCGGTGAGCCGAGCGAAGCGGTAGATCGCCATCAGGTGGCGGCGCTGATCGGCGCTGAGAATACGCAGCGCCACGGGGAAGTTCTCCGTGGCGGCGCGCGCGGTGATGGCATCCGCCGCGAGCTCGAGCCGATCGACTTCGAGCATGTCGAGAGAGCCAGTCTGCACGGGGCCCCTGTTAGTGCGATTCTTCCGGATCGCCGCGGCTCAAGATGAGATCAGCGACGGCGCGCAGTCCCGAGCGCTGCCGGGCGCGTGCCGATGCACCCGCGCCGAAGATGCTCAGCATCAAGTTTCCGTCCATCAGGGAAATCAGACCGTCTGCGTACGCCGAGGCACTTTCCGCGTCATGGAGTATCTCGCTGAGCGCGGCTTCGACCTCTACCCGGAACGCCTCGTGGAGGCCGAGCAGTTCGTCGCGCATCGGGCCGGAATGTTCCGGGGATTCCAACACCCAATTGACGAAAGCGACGATGTTGGGCCGGTTCTGTTCGACGAACTGTTCGTAGTAGGTGATCAGCTCGATGATTCGCTTGCGCGGCTCGAGGTGTCGCATATGTCGGGCGAGCCCTTCGCGAAACGGCACCACGAATTGCTTGGCGGCCGCGCGAAACAGGGTGTCTTTGTCCGAGAAGTGCCAAAAGACCGCGGCGCGACTCACGCCCGCCTTGCTCGCGATCTGGGTCACGCTGGTACGCGCGTAACCGCGTCGCATGAACAGACTCATCGCGGCCTGTAGGATGCGGTCCTGGGTCGCCGCCTTGCCCTGCGGTGAGGCGGCCTTGTCGGGGCTGTTCACCGCGCCGTGTTCAGCGGCCATGTCACCCTCCAACGTCCGAACCAAATGATTCACGTCCAAACCAAATGTTTCTCATCGAGCCGAGGATCGAGCCGAACGCCTCGGCGCGCAACCCCAACCCCTGCCGCGCGTTCGGGGATGGGTCAACCTGGAGGAAGGGGTGCCATCGGGGCTCGCTACCCCGCGGGGGAAACGGGTTGTCAATCGAGCCAGGCGCGCAATTCGGGGCCGAGCACGCGCGGTGCCGCGCGCAGGGCTTCGACCGAGGGTGCCCCGACGAGCATCGCGATCGAGCGAATCGATTCAACGAGACTGGCTGCCGCGTTGAGGACCTCGGCGGTCCCTCCGGCCGCGTACGCGCGCAAAAACGGCAGCGCGAGCCCAACCGCGTCCGCGCCGAGCGCGATCGCGCGCACGGCGTCGAGCCCCGTGCGGATTCCGCCCGAGGCGATGACCCGAAAACCCGCGCGCCGCGCGTAGGCGACCGACGCGGCGGTCGGGATTCCCCATTCGTGCAGTGCCTCTCCGAGCGACTGCTGGCGGGCCCCGCCGCGCATGCCTTCGATCCCGGTCCAGGTCGTGCCGCCCGCCCCTGCGGTATCGACCCACTCGACGCCGATCGCGGCCAGTCGCGCCAGTGTGGCGGGCGAGAGGCCGCAGCCGGTCTCTTTGACGATCGTCGGCACGTGGAGCTCGTCGACCAACTCCGCGATGGCGTCGAGGCAGCCGCGGAAGTCGCGGTCCCCTTCGTCCTGCACGAGTTCTTGGGCGGGATTGAGGTGGATACAGATCGCGTCGGCGCGGATCGCTTCGACGAGTTCAGCGACGCGTTTGACGCCAGCATCGCGCGCCTGCACAAAGCCGAGATTCGCGAAGAGCAGGATATCCGGCGCAACCTCGCGCACCCGAAACGTGTCGATGGCTTCGGGACAGACGAGCATCGCGCGCTGCGAACCCACACCCATCGCGAGCCCAAACTTCTGGGCGGCCGTCGCCATCGCTCGGTTCAACTCGCGGCCGTTGTCGGTCCCGCCGCTCATCCCCGAGATTACAATCGGTGCTTGCAGGCGCCGACCGAAATATTCGACTGAGAGATCGACATCCGAAAGGGCGAGTTCGGGAAGCGAGTCGTGGAGCAGATGCACCTGCTCGAGCATGGTGCTGCGGCGGTGCTCGACGTCGCGCTCCGCGCAGAGTTGAAGGTGTGAATCCTTCCTCGATCCGATTCCGCTCGTGGTTTCGTGATCGCTCATTCGATTCCCATCCAGACCTTCGCGGCAATTGCAACGCGGCGTGGCCTCGAGAGGCGCACCGATTGTTCGAAGCAGGGGAATTGGCGCTCGATCAACTCGTCGAGCAGCGCGCGGTAGATGCGGCCCATCGCGGTGGCGGGCCGCAGGGCACGGCGGTCTTCGTCCGGCAGCAACTGTTTGGCGCGATCATAGAAAGATGCCGCACGCTTCGCGTAGAAGCTCAACATCAGCTGCAGTTCGTCGGTCCTCTGGCCAGCCAGGATGCTCTCGGCCGAGACTCCGAAGCGCTCGAGTTCGTCTTTCGGCAGGTAGATGCGGCCCGTGCTCGCGTCGTCACCCACGTCGCGAAGCACATTGGTCAACTGCACGGCGATGCCGAGCGCCTCCGCAAATTCGAGTGACCGGGGGTTTTTGAAACCGAGGATGCGCACCACGAGCATGCCGACAGTGGATGCGACGCGGTAGCAGTAGAGGCGCAGGTCGTCGAAGGTCTCGATTGGCCTGTCGGCGAGATCGAATTCCACACCGTCGAGAAGATCGAGAAACACGCGTTCCGGGAGTTGGTAGGACGCGATGGCGTCGCTCAGTGCGACGCCGACCGCGTGCTGTGCATGGCCGCGGAAGGCGCCGTCGAGTTCTTCGCGCCAGCGCGCGAGCAGAGCCGTTCGATCGCCCGCGATCGCGGGGTCGTCCGCGATGTCGTCGGCGAGTCGGCAAAACGCGTAGATGGCGTGAAGCGCATTGCGTTTGGGTTTTGGCAGCATCCAGAACGCGGAGGCGAACGACGAGCCGCTGCGGCGCGTGATATCTGCGCACTCCCGGTAGGCTTCGGCGATTCGGGGTTCCGCGGTCTTGGGCTCCACGCTGTTGGGTTCCGCGCTGTTGGATTCCGAACTGGACGGCATGCTCTGGAGAAGGCTCACGACTTCTGGAGCCAGTCCGCCGTACGAGTCGCGATCGACTCGGGATCGATCCCGCCAGCGGTCCACTGGTCGTCGGTTTCACCGTGCTCGACGAAGCGATCTGCGAGCCCGCAGACGAGGACGCGCGTATCGGGGGCGAGCACCGCGAGTCGTTCGAGTACCGCGCTGCCAAAACCACCGATCGCCATGTGATCTTCGATCGTGACGATACGCGAGCATCGCTCGGCGGCGGAGACCAGGGCCTGATCGTCGAGGGGCTTGACGAAGCGCGCGTCGACGACGCGTGCCGAAATACCCTGTTCGGCGAGGAGATCCGCGGCTTTCTCTGCGGCGTCAACGGCTTTACCGATCGCGAAGAGTGCGACATCCGTGCCGTCGCGCATCTGCTCCGAGCTGCCGATCGGGATGACTTTTGGCTCGGGGTCGAGTTCGACACCCAGCGCGGTCCCACGCGGGAAGCGCACCGCAAACGGGCGGCCCGATTCGATTCCGGTCAAGAGCAGATGCTGGAGCTGGTTCTCGTCGCGCGGTGCGGAGACGACGAAATTGGGAATCATGCGCAGGTAGCCGAGGTCGAGCACGCCGTGATGGGTGGGGCCGTCGGCGCCGATCAGGCCTGCGCGATCGATCGCAAACGTGACGGGAAGATTCTGTAGCGCGACGTCATGGACGATCTGATCGAAGGCGCGCTGGAGGAAGGTCGAGTAGATCGCACAGACCGGGCGCATGCCTTCGGTCGCCATGCCCGCCGCGAAGGTCACGGCGTGCTGCTCGGCAATGCCCGCGTCGTAGACGAGATCCGGATGGCTGCGCTCGAGGCGGTCGAGGCCCGTCCCGTCGGGCATTGCCGCGGTGATCGCCACCACCCGCGGGTCGCGGTCCGCAATTACGGCCAGCGAATCCGCGAACACCTGGGTCCACGAGGGCGGGCTCTTCTTGCCGGAACTCGGCAACGGCTTGCCGGTCTTCGGGTCGAAGGGCTTGCAGGCGTGCCAGCGGTAGGGGTCCGCCTCAGCGGCCGCAAAACCGTGTCCCTTCTGGGTGATGGCGTGGAGGACGACCGGCCCAGAGGTGTCGCGCAGCTGCTCGAGAAAGGGGATCAGTTCGTTGATATTGTGCCCGTCGACCGGGCCGAGATACTGAAAACCAAGTGATTCGAAGTACTTGCGCGCGCCACCGGTCCGCTTGAGGCCGCCGATGCTCGGCGCGATCGACATCCCGTTGTCGTTGAAGACGACCCGCGCGTCGACTTCGAGGTGGCCCGCATGGTTGAAGGCCTCGAAGGACATGCCGGAGGTCGCCGCGCCGTCGCCGATGATTGCGACGCTACAGCCTTCGCGGCCCTGTCGGCGCAAACCCTCGCTGACGCCGAGTCCCGCCGAGACCGACGTCCCCGCGTGCCCCGCGCCAAAAACGTCGTATTCGCTCTCGCTGCGGCGCAAGAATCCGCTCGGTCCGTCGGCCTTCTTGACCCTGATGAGCTGCTCGCGGCGGCCGGTCAGCGCCTTGTGGCCGTAGGCCTGGTGGCCGACGTCCCAGATCAGGCGATCGCGGGGCGTATCAAATACCCAATGAAGTCCGACGGTTAGCTCGACGGTCCCGAGGCTTCCGGCGAAGTGTCCGCCGCGTACGGCGCCGAGTTCGATCAATTCGCTGCGCAACTCGTCGCAGACGTCCTGTAGGCAATCCCTCGGAACCTGCCTGAGATCGGCCGGTTCTCGAATTTTCGCCAACAAGCCTTCGGTAGGGTCCAGAGCGACGTCGTCGACGGCGCTCACTTCTTTGAGGCTATCCCCGAACAGCATCGCGCGCAGCGTTCCCTGTTGCGGGGGGATCGGCAATGGAAACCGCTGACCGATTGTGCTTAAACCGTCAGTCTTCAGGCGCTCCAAGAAGCTTTCGGGCCACCGCGCACCCGAAATAACGCCCCCTGCTACGGGGTCGAAGTACCCTGGTTGGCCCGCAGTCTGTTGGCAGCGGAGACCACCGCGGTGAGGCAGGCCGTCGTACTGTTTGCGTGTCGCCCCACACCAAATAGCGTGCGGCCGTGGCCCGCGTCGATCTCGACGTAGGCGATGGCCCCTGCGTCCGCCCCTTCCCGGACCGCGTGCTCGTTGAAGTCCACAATCTGCAGCGGCTGGCCAATCCCGCGATCGAGCGCGTCGACGAAGGCATCGATCGGCCCGTTGCCCAGTCCGAAAACGCACTTTTCATCGCCCTCGAAAAGAATCCGGAACTCGACGCCCTGCGATTCGCACGTGCGATAGGAGAGCAACTCGATCGGATCCCGGCGCTCCAGGTATTGGGCGACGAAGCGTTCCCAGATGGCCCGCGATGTGATCTCAGCGCCGCTCGCCTCGCAGATTTTTTGAATCTCGCCACTGAACTCGATCTGCAGGTTGCGCGGCAGCCGCAATCCGCGATCGCGCTCGAGCAAAAAGGCGACGCCGCCCTTGCCGGACTGGCTGTTCACCCGAACCACGGCCTCGTAGCTGCGACCGACGTCCTCGGGATCGATTGGTAGATAGGGAACCTCCCAACGCTGGCCGCCCGATTCGGCGAGCGCCGCCATCCCCTTCTTGATCGCGTCTTGATGGGAGCCCGAAAATGACGTGTAGACGAGTTCGCCCGCATACGGATGGCGCGCATGCACGGGCAGCCGATTGCAAAACTCTGCGATCCCTACGATTCGATCGATGTCGTCCAGCACGAGCCCGGGATCGACGCCTTGGCTGAAGAGGTTCAGCGCAAGGGTGACGATATCGACGTTGCCGGTGCGCTCTCCGTTGCCGAACAGCGTCCCCTCGACGCGATCGGCGCCTGCCATGACCGCGAGTTCCGCGGCAGCAACGGCCGTGCCGCGGTCGTTGTGGGGGTGCACGGAGAGCACCACGCAGTCGCGGTCGCGGAGCTGGTCTCCGAACCATTCGATCTGGTCCGCGTAGACGTTGGGCGTGGCCATCTCTACCGTCGCGGGCAGATTCAGGATGATCGGTGCCGACGGTGTCGGCTGCCAGACGTCCATCACGGCTTCACAGATCTCCACCGCAAAGTCGAGTTCGGTTCCCGTAAAACTTTCGGGCGAGTACTCGAGCGCGATCTCGGTCTCCGGGACGGAGTCGCGAAGCCGCGCAATCCTGCGGGCGGCGCGCACTGCGATCTCGCGGATCCCCGCCCGGTCGAGGCCGAACACGACGCGCCTCTGCAGGCTCGAGGTCGAGTTGTAGAGGTGGATCACGGCGCGCCGCGCGCCGCGAATCGACGCCACGCTGCGCTCGATCTGATCGTTGCGTGCCTGGGTGAGCACCTGGATGGTGACGTCTTTGGGGATGAGATCCTCTTCGATCAGCGCGCGCACGAAGTCGAAGTCCGGCCGCGATGCAGCCGGAAACCCGACCTCGATCTCTTTGAAGCCGATGCGCAGCAACTCGTCGAACATGCGCCGCTTGCGCTCGACGTCCATCGGTTCGACGAGGGCCTGGTTGCCGTCTCGCAGATCGACGCTGCACCAGCGCGGCGCGCGGTCGATTGCGCGATCCGGCCAGCGTCGGTCGGGCTTATCGATCGGCGGAAAGGCGCGATATTTGGTTTCGCATTTCATCGTCACATTCGTCTCCTTCGCGCCGCACCTGGCGCCGGAGTTGGTAACGATGGATCTGGGGTGAATCGCAGTGGTTCAATTGCCCAGAAACGCCAAACCCTCTCCGGCCGCTGCCGATGCGGCGAGAGAGGGTTTGGCGTTCGGCGTTGGCGATGCCGGCGCTAGGCCCCTCCCGCCCTGCTAAGGAGCAGGGCGATCAAAAGCCTTGATTGGAAGATCTGCCGGTTCGCCATGATCGGTCCTTTTTACCCGCTTGTGTTTGGCCCGTCAAGCAGGGCTGTGTTCCGCAGCTGGGCGACACCGCGGCCTGGGTGCGACGGGTCTGTTGCAGATTTTTTCAAAACCGTGACCGGACCCGTCACGCCTGGATGCTCTCCTAGCGTCACACCCCATTCACGGGACCGTGGATCGGGCAAACGGATGTACGGACTGAGAGGAATCCAGACGGACGCCGGACGGGGGGAAGTCAGCAGCTCGAGCACTCTGAGCGGTCTGAGGACTCTGAGTAGCCTGAGCGGTCTGAGCATTCTGAAAAGGAGGACCCAATCCATGAACGCAATCGATGCAACCAGAGGCGTTGTCGCCAGCTTCGACAGACGGCTTCGCTGCTACATCTGCGGCTTCAGCGAGGTTCGAACCGATGAGGTGCTCGACCGGAGCGTTCTCTTTCTCGCCGAGTGCCCGCGCTGTGAGCACCGCTGGACGTCGCCGGAGCCGATCGCAGCCGATTCGACTGCGATGCCAGCGCTCGTGACGGCTCGCTTTCAACGGGTGTCCACGCTGCTTTCCCGGGAGGTTCAATCGGCGGCGTGATACTGTCGAGCCGTGAGGCTCGTGCTCTATACTGGCAAGGGTGGCGTCGGGAAGACGACCACCGCTGCGGCTACAGCGGTCTGTGCAGCCGACCGCGGGCGACGGACACTCGTCCTTTCCGCCGACGCTGCGCACAGCCTGGGGGATGTCTTCGAGCGACGGATTGGCCCCGACCCCATCGAGATCGCTCCGCTTCTCGACGCGATCGAGGTGGATCCCCGTGCGGAGATGCATCACCACTGGGGGCGCATCCGCGACTACCTGGTTGAGATGTTTCGCTACCAGGGCATCGAAGACGTGGTCGCCGAGGAGTTGGCGCAACTCCCAGGGACGGAAGAGATCACGACGCTGCTCGCGGTCGAGGAGCTCGCGGTCTCGGGCCGCTACGACCTCTTGATCGTCGACTGTGCGCCGACCGACTCCGCACTCCGGCTGGCGACGCTTCCCGAGGTTGCGCACCGGGCGTTACGCCTGCTGCTCCCCACGATGCAGGCGATCAGCCGCGTCGGAACCCCCATTGCACAGAAGATCGTGTCGGTCCCCCTTCCCCGCCCGGAGGTATTCCGCGACGCAGAGACGCTGATCTACCAAAAGCTCACGACCTTGCGCAAACGCATCACCGATTCCCAGACGAGTGTGAGAATCGTCGTGACGCCCGAACGCATGGTGATCGACGAGGCGCGGCGCGCCTACACCGAGTTTGCGATGTTCGAGATTCCCTGCGACGCCATCGTGATGAATCGCCTTCTGCCTGACGAAGTGGCCGGCGAAGAGTTTTTCCAACATTGGAGTCGCCTGCAGGTAGAGCGCTGTCGTGAAGTGGAAGAAGTGTTTGCACCGCTTCCGGTGTTGCGCGCACCGCTGCTCGTGGACCAGGTCACTGGCTGCGAACAACTCGCGGAGCTCGGACGGCATCTGTTTGCGAACGCGGAGCCGGGCGATGTGTTGAGCAAGTCTGCCCACGTGCGCTTCGGGCGCGACAAGAGGGGCTTCTTTGTGCAGGTTCCGCTCCCCAATGTGAGCGGAGACGATCTCGACGTCGTGGTCGTCGACGATGAACTGATCATCACCGTGGGCGCGCGCCGCCGTTTCTTGAGCCTTCCGCGCCGCATGACACGCCGCAGCGTGCTGAACGCGAAACTCGATGAGGGGAGCCTGACGGTGCATTTTGGCGCGATAGACAACGCCGAGGAGAGTCGGTGAGGGTCTTGCTGCACACCGGAAAGGGAGGCGTCGGGAAGACGAGCTTGTCGGTTGCGACCGCGCTCGGCGCCGCGCAGCACGGCCACCGGGTGTTCTTGCTCTCGACGGATTCAGCCCACAGCCTCGGTGA